>Ga0181538_10002255_pt1 | contig 20292 bp, 17 predicted proteins | sample PEATcosm2014_Bin_40_FD_119773 | JGI IMG/M metagenome (GOLD analysis project Ga0181538, IMG submission 119773) | Peatland microbial communities from MTU Mesocosm Facility, Houghton, MI, USA - PEATcosm2014_Bin23_30_metaG | ecosystem: Environmental > Terrestrial > Soil > Wetlands > Peat | place... | reverse complement strand
TCGCTCTCCGGTGACCAGTCGGGGGTCCTTCGTGCCATCGCCCCATCTTCGCCCGCGGGTGGCCTCGCGGGAGTTTGACTGTCTCAGCTGGCCGAACCGACCCACGGATCAGTCAGGAGAGCCCCAAATATTCGATCTCGATGGGCGCTATCTGCGCACTATCGGTACACCGTTTCTCAGTAGTCCGAGTGGTTTCGCTCGATGGGGAGAGTTCCTAGTCATCGCCGAGCTCTATTCGCGACTCGCCCTACTCGACTCTGATGATGAACTGGTCGGATACATCGGCGGAGACGAGGTGGCACGAGAAGACCACGGTTGGCCCGCGCGGCCGGGTTGGCCCAATGCACTCGACGACCAGGGACGAGCGCAAGCACCGGATCCAGCTCTTCCCGAACGACTCAACTCGCCACACTCAGTTACCGTCGATGCCGACGGAAACCTCTACATCTCTGAATGGTTGATCGGCGGTCGATACTCCAAACTCGCCCTTATTCGAGGGGGCAACGTCTGACAGCTGCTAATTCCGCAGCAACTTGCTCTTCAAACCTTCGATGATGGTATCGAATCCGAATTCGAACAGCTCGTCGCGCGAGAACTGGGTGGATTCGGTAACGCCTTCCAACGTTGCGTGTGCCGTGCCTGACGCCATGGCCACCGTCATGGAATCAAGGTCGATCTGGCCCGTCATGAAGGTGAAGAGGGTGGCGAAGCACAGCACAGCATCGTCATCGCTGAATCCGCCGTCACGCAGGATGGTAAGCACTGCTTGTGCCAAGCGTGACGTCTCAGCGCTTCCCTTGTCTCCCAGCTCGGAGAGCACCCCTGGGTGGGCCACGAACACACGGCGTGCGTCGCTCAAGAGCGTGTGAAGTCTCTCCTCCCATGTCCCTAGTTCCGGGGTCGGGATGCTGATCTTGCCCAGGACGTGGTCTACAACGAGTCCGCGCAGCACCTCTCTGCTGGGGACATAGTTGTAGATGGTCATCGGTGGTACGTGCATCTCCCGCGCCAGAGCACGCATCGACAGGTTCGCAAGCCCAATTTCCCGCGTCAGATTGAGGGCCTCGGTGACGATATCGGCCCTTGTGAGAGAGGGAGGTCGCCCTCGAGCCCGGTGGACTTCGCGAGGTGCAGAGCTGGAGCTGACCACTCCATCAGCGTAGATTCTCTACGCCCGCGGGATATCCCAATGTGAGGGAATGAGCCGGCTACGCGGAACCCCGCCACGCCGCGGTTGATGGTCGGACAGCGGAGGGCTCCCCGGAGCGCCTCACGCACAGGCTGTGCGAGATGCCCTTGTCGAACCCACCCCGAGATCCAGGAGCTCGTGCCCGGCGTCGCAATCTTCAACGAACAGAGGCGTCGGCGTGGAGGAGACCGGGTCCTCGAGGAAAGCGGGAGTCTCGTCCTTGCTTCAGGAGTGCTCCACCGCACATGCCAAGTCACATTGGAGGCAGCCAATGCATCGTTCCGGATTGATGAACACGGTCTTCATGGCGAGTCCCGGCCCTCCTTCAGGCGCTCCCGATCTCCATCCAGGTTCACGCAGCCCCAGTCCATTCCCAATAGGGCCGTGGGTCCTCGCTCGGGTGGGCCAAAGGGCCCGAGAGCCGCGCAGAGGCATCGGGGGCTCTCGGGACCTTCGTCCCTATCGCGACCCGGCACGCCGCGACCAGACTGACAGGGTCACACAGGCTACGCGCTCCAGAGAGCGTGCAAAGGACGGAGCGAGGGAAGGATCCATGGAGAGCGACATGATTCCCATGTTGACAGTCGTCGTCACCGATGCGCTCTCGGCCTCGACCGCGTTCCCGCCGTCAGCTCATGGATCCCCCAGGTACGCGCCAGGTCCCATTGGGAGCCACCGGTGAGAGGCCCTACGCAGCGGAGACACTTGGGCCGGACCCCGACACGCGATGGACGGGAGACCCCTCGGGAGCGCCGAGCCCGGTTGCTGTGCGAAACCGACACCGTCCTGACAGCCATCAACGATCTCTTGACCGCCAACTGCTGCAATTCGGCCACGACTGAGGCGCTGTGACATGGTCGACACGTCGATCTCCGCGACGCTGGAGGGACATTTTCGCCCGATCACGCGCGCTCAGGATGATTACGACTCGCTCGTCGATCTCGTCGGCGATCGAAGGTTCGTGCTCATCGGAGAGGCCTCTCACGGAACTCACGACTTCTACGCGGAACGAGCTCGTATCACCCGTCATCTGATGGACAAATGTGGTTTCAACGCCGTGGCGGTCGAAGCAGACTGGCCCGATGCATATCGGGTCAACCGCTACGTCATGGGACTCTCCGATGATGCGGACGCCGATACGGCACTCTCGGACTTCCGCCGCTTTCCGGCCTGGATGTGGCGGAACCGCGATGTACTGGCCTTTGTCGAATGGCTTCGCTCCCACAACGACACTCAGGTCAATCCGAGGCTCAAGGCGCGGTTCTACGGTCTGGACCTCTACAGCCTCCGAGCGTCGATGGAGGCCGTGGTGAGGTACCTCGACCGGGTCGATCCAGACGAGGCCACACGGGCTCGGGCACGCTACTCATGCTTTGACCATGTAGGTGGCGAGGGACAGGCCTACGGCTACGCATTGGCTTACTCGAGTGCCATCCCCTGCGAGAACGAAGTCGTCACGCAACTGATAGAGCTGCGACGGAAAGCGGACGGATACCTTCGGCGAGACGGCTGGGTGGCCGACGACGAGTTCTTCTTCGCCGAGCAGAATGCACTTGTGGTGCGAGACGCCGAGGAGTACTACCAGCAGATGTATCGGGCCGACGTATCCTCGTGGAACCTTCGCGACCGTCATATGGCCGCGACGCTCGATTCGCTGGCTGAGCATCTCAATCACCAGCTAGGCCGTGCGAAGATCGTGGTATGGGAGCACAATTCCCACGTCGGTGACGCTCGATCTACCGAGATGGGGACTCACGGCGAGCTCAACGTCGGCCAACTTGCCAGACAGCGATACGCAGACGAATGCGCCCTTATCGGCTTCACCACGTATGGCGGGACCGTGACAGCCTCCACCGAGTGGGGCGGTCCAGCCGAACGCAAACGGGTGCGCCCCGCCATGATCGACAGCCATGAATCGTTCCTCCATGACGCCAATGTCGGGCGGTTCTGGTTGAACTTGGGAGATCCGACCGTGCACGACGCGATGGTGGTCCCGCGCTTGGAGCGGGCAATCGGAGTCATCTATCGACCCGACACTGAACGCAGGAGTCACTACTTTCATGCCCGACTCGGCGAACAGTTCGATGCGGTGATCCATCTCGACCACACCGAGGCGGTCGAGCCCCTCGAGCGCACGTCGCTCTGGGACCAGGGAGAGCCTCCGGAGACCTACCCCACGGGCCTTTGACGACTGGTTGTCCGGCGTCGACTCAAGGCGAGCAGGTGGGCTCAGCATGGACGAGCAAGTGGCTCTGTGCGATCGAACAGGCAAGGGCGCAACAGAGATCGAATCAGGTGCCGACACAGAAGGCACCCACTCCCCGTCACCTTGACCCGGCGGGGTTAAGGCCGCATCGAGAACCCCGGCCCATCTCTTCCACAGTCTGCGGTCAATGAGGGTCTAAGTACCCTGGTTGCAGAGCGCGGGAAGACCCACAATCCTCCCGTGCGACGCCGAATTCCTCCGATTTCCATGGTCATCTTGCTGCTGGGCGCTCTCTTGGGCGTGGCCGGCTCACCGACGGGAGCCTCCGGTGCCGGCCCGGCCAACGCGCCGGTGGTCGGCATGGCGTCCACGCCCGACGGCGCCGGGTACTGGCTGGTCGGGTCGGACGGCGGTGTCTTCACCTACGGTGACGCCGGCTTCTACGGCTCGGCCGGTGGACTGCACCTCAACGCGCCGGTGGTCGGCATGGCGTCGACGCCCGACGGCAAGGGCTACTGGGAGGTGGGGTCCGACGGCGGTGTGTTCACCTACGGCGACGCCGGCTTCTACGGCTCGGCCGGTGGCCTGCACCTCAACGCGCCGGTGGTCGGCATGGCGTCCGCGCCCGACGGTGGCGGGTACTGGGAGGTGGGGTCCGACGGGGGCGTCTTCACCTACGGCGACGCCGGCTTCTTTGGATCTCCTGCCGGTGGACGCGCACCGACGACACGCACCGCGGGCATCACGGGGACACCGGGTGGCACGGGCTACTGGCTCGTCACCGCCGAAGGGAGCATCGCCACCTTCGGCGATGCACGGTACTTCGGCACTCAGCGGGAAACGATCGCTCTCTATGGAGACTCACTCGGGATGCAGGCGGCGCCGTTCCTCCAGTACCTGGCCGGGGTGTCCGGAGATTCCACGCTCCTGCGTGCCTACAACGGCTGGGCGATCTGCGACGACCTGCAGGCCATGGCCAGCGATGCAGCGACTCTGCACCCGTCGGTCGCCCTGATTGAGTTCTCGGGCAACGCCGTGACGCATTGCATGTCGGGGTACACGATGGGCACGACGGCCTATTACGACAAGTACGAGGCTGACGCGCAGCAAGCCATCGACATCTTCCGCAACAGCGGCATCCCCGTGGTCCTGATCGGAGCTCCCATCAGCGCATGGGCGAATCTGGCCGCCAACCTCGACTTCCTCAATCAGATCTACGCGTCCCTCGCGGCGGCCAATCCGGGGGTCACGTATGTCGATGCCGGCCAGTCCGTGCTGGCCAATGGCCAATTCACCCTGACGCTTCCATGTCTTCCGTTCGAGCCCTGCACCGGTCCTGCTGGCACCAACGTGGTGCGGTCGCCGGACGGCGTCCACTTCTGCCCGGATGGGAACACGACAGTCCAGGGTTGGTACAGCCTGTGCGACGTGTATTCATCAGGGGGCTTCCGGTTTGCGCTCGCCATGCTGGCCGCTGCGTCGGGGCAGTAACGGGTTGACAGCCAGACATCAGAAACACATGCTCGGTGGACATCGTTCTGCGATATCTCGATGATCTGCGGCTCAGCCCTGGCAGCAGAAGCGAACGTTATTACAGCGCGGTGTTCGGGATCTGGTGGAGGGTCATTTCATGGAACAGAATTGGGTTGCTCCGAGGTGCTCGCCGAGAGTCGGCACGGTGGTTGGCCACCATGGGGCGTCGGCTCAGATCACCCACTCCCCGTTGCGCATGACGGTGCGCCCGGCCAGATCCTCGTCCTCTCGCCATACCTGGATTCGTTCGGGACCGAAGACCAGATAGACGCAGTCGCCGGAGTCAGTCCGGGGATCCCAACCCGCCTGCGCGGCATACGCCTCAGCCAGCACCCCCGGGGCCTCAGCCGCCGGGACGGCCTCGACCAAAACGGCGTCGACCATGACCACTTCCCGGGTCTCGCCCAGGGCGAGGCGGACCCGTGGGTTAGTCGTGACGTTGGCGACCGTCCGTGATCTGGGCCCCGTTGTCAGGACAACCTGACTGCCGTTCCAAGTATGAGCGACCGGTACCAGGTGGACGCCACACGTTGGCCTTGATCGCCGTGAGCTTCGCCAGGGCGTCCGCCTTGCGCTCTTCCGGTGACCGGGTCGCCACACCCCCAGCATGGCAGGATCGCAGCGGGCAACCCCACCGCCTCCGGACGCTCCGGTTGATGCCTACGCCATCGTCCAGGAGGCTCAAGGTCCTTGCCTTTGTCCCCAGCGACTCAGCACCTTTGACACACGGCACGAACCTTCGGGAGCGGATCGTGAAGGCTGCCGAGGGACCAGGGCAGGGTCACCGTCCGCCACTTGCCTTCAGCCTCGCAAAGGGCTCAAATGAAAACCATGGCTGATCAGGACGGGCCCTGTGCGACTCGGGCGGGCCCTCTCGTGCCGAGCGCCGAGAAGCGGCGGGTCTGAGCGGCCCGGGCAGCGGGAAGACGAACAACCAGTGACCGAGGACTGGCGACCGTCCAACGAAGGCCGTGCGAACCTGTCGAGGGATGATCGGTCTCGTCTTTGGGGCGAGCAGTCAATAGGACATCGGTGGATCGATCACCGGTGACGTCCAGTCGGCCTCAGGGCCCACAGGGAGCCGGCCGATTGGACAGTTGGAATGGTGCAGGTGCCGGTGGGCACGATTGGCGCACACCCAGTTCCGTCGGCCTCGTCCTGCATCCCAAACGCGATTGCGACGACGCGGCCGCAGTGATCGTCAAGTGGGCAGCGGACCACGACATGGCGATCCTTGGGACCTCGGAAGAGATGCAGCGATTCAGCGGACACGGGACGTCGGTCAGTGCGGAGGACCTTGGCAGTCACGCAGATCTGCTGATCAGCCTCGGTGGGGACGGCACCATGCTCCGGGCCATGCGCCTTGCCGATCGGCAGCGTGCGCCTGTACTCGGGGTGAACCTTGGAAAACTTGGTTTCCTCCCGGAAGTGGATATACCGACACTCGGCAAGGCACTGTCCTGCCTGGACGCCCGCCGGTTCACGATCGAACCCCGATTGGCCCTCGACGTCACCCTTGATGGAAGGGTGGTCACCGCCTTTAACGACATAGTCCTTGTCCGCGTGCCCGGGTACGACGCTGCGGCCGTTGGGGTAGAGGTGGAGGGCCGATCCTTCGTGAGCTACGCCGGCGATGCTGTCATCGTCGCCACGACGACCGGTTCAACTGCGTACAGTTTTTCGGCCGGGGGGCCGATCGTGAGCCCAGAGGTTGAGGCCATCCTGGTGACACCGGTCGCACCACACTCGACGTTCAATCGAGGGATCGTGGTCTCCGTGCACGAGGATGTCGCGCTGACCATTCTCCCGGGCAGCGGAAGACTTGCCGTCGAGGTCGATGGGCGTATTGCGGGCCATGTCGATCCGGGACAACACTTCGAGGTACACCCTCGACCAGCTGCGGCACGGGTGATCCGTTTTGGATGGCTCACGTTCTACGAGCGGGCGCGCCGCAAATTGCGCATCACCGATTCTCCGGAAATCGGCACCGGCGAGGTTCGCTAACGGTGGCGAACGCCTCGGAGACGCCTGTCCGCCAGGTCGTGGTCGTGGGCGGGTCACCGGTGGGTCTGTCCACCGCCATCGCGCTCGCCCACGAGGGCACCACGGTGACGGTGCTCGAACGCACACCGCATGGAGGCTACGAGGGCGGTGGAGGCCTCGGTGTCGACGTGGACCTTTTGGCCCGGGTCACCGGCCTTGCCGGCGTGCGGGTCCGTCCACCCAGTTTCCACCCCATCCATTGCGTCCGCCGCTGTAGTAGAGCGGTCTACTATCCAACGGATCGGCCGGTACCCGGTCGATCGTTCCTGGTCACGCCAACGGGCTCCTCCCGGTGCCGAGACTGTCAAGCAGCTCCGGCAACCCTCCCACGCTCTCGATCACGTGGTCCGGTGGCGGCCCAGGTGTGCTCAGGTCGCGCGAGAGAAACTTTCCGGTCCGCACCAAGACACCCGTGATGCGGACCGCCTGGGCGCCCCGCACGTCAGAATCGATGTCATCACCGACCATCAGCGCGTCCTCTGCCCGCACCCCGATTTCTCCCAGCGCAGTGCCAAAGAACGCCTCGGACGGTTTTCCTAGCACCGGGATCTCGATTCCGGCCGCTGCCTCCAACCCGAGGATGAACGCGCCCATGTCCAGGGCCGGACCTTCCTCGGTCTGGTAGCGAGTATTGCGGTGAAGCGCGACAACCGGGACGCCGTCGAGTGCCAGCTTGAACACGGCGTCCAGATCTCGATAGCCGACACCAGGTCCCGCTGCCCCCAGGAGCACGATTCCCGCTGATCGCGCATCGAGCGTCCGTGCCACGCCGACCAGATCCTCGTCAAGGGGTCCGTCGTTAATCACCAGGCACTGTGTCTGGGCATATCGATGTGTCAGGTACTGCGTCGCGCTCGAGACCGCCGTCGAGATCCGCGTTGTATCGACCGGCATGCCGGCATCTCCGAAGGTCTGGGCGATCTCTCGGCGACTCCTCGTGGAGGTGTTCGTCACGAGCTGAAACGGGATGCCCTCCTCCCGGAGCCACCGGAGGCACTCAGCCGCTCCGGGCAGCGGATTCCACGAGACGGCCAGAACCCCGTCGATGTCGATCAGGACACCGCTGACCATCCGGCTCTGCCGAGTTCACTCGTCCGGTCCTCTCCTATAGTCAAAAAAGGAGTTCTGCTTGATGAGCTCCGCCACCCCGGCCGGCACCATCTTCTCCCATGCATGGTCCCCGGTGGCGATCCGCTTCAGGACGTCACGGCTGAAGATGCTCAGGTACTCGTCGTGATAGTTGTCCAACGGCACGAAACTTCCCCTCATGGCCAGGTATTCGTAGAGGGGCCGAAGGGCCGGCTCGACTTCGATGGTGTCAACGCTCTGGAGCTCCTCGGCCTCGGTGCGCCGGAGGGGATACACATAAATGCGCAGATCATTCTTGAAGAGCCGGCCGAAGCTTTCGAGGATCCCACCGGGGAGTTGCACGTAGTTGGACTCGTCGAAAAGCTCGATCAGGCTCGGCACACCCATCACGATGCCGATCCGCTCGGAGGTCTGCTGGGCGATGTACGCGGCCAATCGGTAGTACTCGAAGAAGTCGGAGATCACGACGGTCATACCACACGCGGCCAGCAGGTCGGCCCGAGCAAGGAAATCCCGACGATCGACGTCCTCTCCCCCCGCCAGCAGGTTTCGCATCGTGAGCTCGGCGACCGGCAGTACTGGAATGCCGGTCATCCCGGGATCGGACTCGAATTTGGACAGGGCGCACTCCATCATGTCCAGGTTCACCAGCGTGGTCGGGCGGAAGCTGCCTCGCTCGACCAGGACGGCTCGCTTGCGCAGAGCCTCGCTCGGTTGGAGCACCGTTCGATCAGGGCCGAACATCGCCAGGCCGCTCAGGCCCAGCTGCACCAGTTTCAGCGCCATGAGCCGATTGTCCACTCGCCGAAACTCGATGCCGCGGAACTCGACCATGTCGATCTCGATTCGCCCCGTTGTCAGGCGATCGAGCAGGCTCTCGATCAACATCTCGGGCTCGTGGTGTTGAAAGAACGCCCCGTGGAGAAGGTTGATGCCGACGACTCCGATCGCTTCTTGCTGCAGGGATGCCTCCACGTCGAGCATTCGGACGTGGAGGATGATCTGGCTCGGATCGTCTCGTGGATGGGCCTGGAACTTCAGACCCATCCAACCGTGGCACTCGTTGTTCCCCTTGTAGCTGCGCGCCACCACGGTATTGGCGAAGGCGAAGAACGAAGTCGTGTCGCCTCGCTTCTGACTCAGACGATCGAGGTTGAGCTGGTACTCATGGTCCAGCATGGCCTGGAGCCGGCCCGCCGAGACATACCGGTCGGCCTCGCCGTAGATGGCGTCGCTCACCGCCATGTCGTAAGCGGAGATCGACTTGGCAATGGTGCCCGCCGCTCCACCGACTCGGAAGAACCATCGGGCCACTTCCTGGCCGGCACCGATCTCGGCCACCGTGCCGTACCAGCGCGGGTCGAGGTTGATTTGGAGCGCCTTCTGGTGGGTGTCCTCGCCTACGTCGATCATGAGAGCGTCCCCCACAGTCTGTGCCTGCACATCTGAGCCAGAGCCACACTCCCCGGTTTCTGTTTCCACTGCGTTGGGGATCCGTGAACCCTGTGTTAAGTCCGTGCCAAGCAGGCCGATACCGCGGGCGATGGGCAGGTCCCGTCCCCGTTGGTGGTCGGCACGCGGGCTGGGGCCTCTCCCGAGTCCTGCCAGGCGAGACGCCGGGGCTTGACCGCCCTCGGGGATGGAGTAGCGGCCGGACCTCGGACGAGCGCCATTGGTGGTCCCCCACGTCTGCCTCTACGGAGTGGCGGCGTTGCCCCGTCGCCATGGCGACACGGGACTGCAGCACCCGCGTCGCCGGAGGACGCGACCGCCTCTCATGGATGCTAGGGACCCGATTATGGAGAGCGGAAGACGGGATTCGAACCCGCGACCCTCACCTTGGCAAGTTGGTGCTTTTCGTCTGCACGGTCGGCTCCGGTCCCCCGCTGTGCCGTTCCGTCGACCCAGTTTCCACCCCGTCCATTGAGTCCCTCTCTGTAGTAGAGCGGTCTACCATCGCCGAAGACTCCAAAAGCACCACCTTACGAGTCTGCGCGTCACGTGGGTAAGGTCCTGCCGCATTGACCAAACCTCACCACCCAACAGATCAGTTGTCTGCCCGCGCTCCAGTGCCAATCGCATCCCCGAGCTCTTCGAGTGCAGTATGTAGTGCGTCGACGATGAGCCAGGGGTCGGGGATGCTGACCGGAGAACCGAGCACGGAGACACCCAGCGTTTGCTCGTAGCTCCAGGCAGTGACGTTGAGGCCGATCCCTTCGAGGATGGGACCTACGGAGTAAAGAGCCTCGAGCTGGATTGGACCGAAGCAGATCCGCTTCCGCGGTCCGGCGACGTTGGACAGCACGACGTTAAGGGGTGGGTGCACCCGGTTCGCAATGTGAGACCGGGTCCAGAGCCGCACGGCCGAATGGTAGATCTGTGGCGGCACAAAATCGGCGCGCTGTTCAAAGAGATCGTGGCCGAGCACGCTGCGAACCTCCTTGGAAGCTGCCGTCATACTTCGGATATGTTCGAGGCGCTGGACCGGGTCGGCGATGTCGGTCCCGATGCTCACATAGAGATTGTCGACTCGGTTGCCCGACATGCGGGCCACATTCGGGTCGGTCGAGATCGGGACACTAGCGACCAGGGGGCGCGCGGGTAGTTCGCCGCGGTCCGACAGGTAGCGTCGTAGCGCCCCTGCGCACACGCACAGGTAGACATCGTTGAGGGTGGTGCCCGCGGTGCGCCTGATTGACTTGAGATCATCCAGAGGGAGCTTGGTCATTGCAAACGTGCGCGCAGAGGTGAGCGACACGTTGAACGACGTCTTGGGTATGTGGTGGAGGGGAAGAGGCGGCTTGACCGCGAAGCTGCGGCGCCGCGTTTCCGACGCTCGGCCCCGTCGCGCCGATTGCACCACAAACCGCGGCAGGCCTTTCCACCGGACGACATGGTCATGCGCCGCCATCTTCAGCAGGTCGCGACGCGTTGGGAGCGGCTCTGGACGCCACGAATCCGCTCCGGGTTCCTTTGATGGCTCGACGTCAGCGCCTTGCACCACGTTCTGGAGCAGGGCCACCACGGCAGACCCGTCGGCCACCGCATGGTGGATCTTCGCCACGACCGCGATGCGGCCGCCGACGAGCCCCTCGACGACCAACAACTCCCATAGGGGCCGGTCGCGCGCCAATGGGGTGCTTGCGAAATCGGCTACCACGGCGGCGAGCTCGCGATCGCACGCCGGGTCGGCGAGCACCCGGCGGCTGACGTGACGCTTCAGGTCGAACTCGGGGTCCTCCACCCACACGGGATGACCCAATCCCCAAGGGACCGGCACGACCCGGCGGCGGAACGGCGGGAGCCTGCCAAGTTGGCCCGCAAAGACCTCGATCAGGCTGTCATAGGAGAATTCGCCCTTCAGGACAGAAACGTCGGAGACGACGACCTTCACCGTGTGCATGTGGGCCGTCGGTGTCTCCGAATAGAGGAATTTTGCGTCTAGCCCGGTCATCGTCTCCATGAGTCAGTCTCAGTTCTTCTCGGCAGAACGGCCGGTAGAGATCTCACGCAGCGAGCTGACGAGGAAGTCGGTCACCTGTTTGGACCACAAGTAGCCCACGTGGCCCCCCGAATACCACGAGATGCGGGGCTGATCCCAGTGCTCCCAGAGGCGTTGTGCCTGATCCGGAAGGGCCAGCCGGTCGCCATAGCCGGCGAAGATGAACCGGCCGCCCCTGGGCACCTTGGCCTCGAGGGACAGCGGCGACACCACGCGGTAGACGTTCTCGGCGGGGCCGCCCATGATCTTGTGCTCGATCGATCGGGCCCGGATGTCGTGGGGGCTGTGTCGGTGGAACAGGCCTGGGAAATCCGATACCGGGATCCCCGCCACCACTCCGTCGATGCCCTGCACCAGTCCGGCCAGGAGCGAAACGGTGTACGCGCCCAGCGAGACCCCGTACAGGCTGATCGATGTGGCTCCTTGTTGACGAATGAGAGTAATGAGGCGCCGGATGTCCCATATGGCCTGCGTCAGGCCGTGCACGGCGTTCATCAGCTCGAAGGAGAGGAACGGCTCCCCACTCACCAGGGTGACCCGGCGCGGACCATGGAGCGGCAGCGCCGGGAGTGCCACGTTCATCTCCAGCTCGTGGTGGAGCCGGTTCATCTGGAGCCCCTGAAAGTCCATGAACGGGAAACCCATGCAAAAGCCGTGCACGGCGATAACCCAGGGGCGGGGATCGTCGGGGTGGCGCACGATGACGGCCGAGGCGGTCCGGTTCGGTTCGAACGCCATCCATCGGTCGGCACCGGGCTCGCCCGAATGGGGGGTGAACCCGCTGTCCCAGTCCCAGCGGTCGTAGCTCAGCCCCGTAGCCCATCCATGACTCGTCGTCACGTCGGACTCGAAGAGCGGCGGCGGGGTGCGGTGATAGGAGTCGGGCTCCGCGATCCAACCTCTCCTTTCGTACAGGGATTCGGCCTCGGCGAGCTCGCTGGACACCCTGGCGTAGTCCCCGGGCAACGGGAACCTCCGGGGTGTCATGGCCATGGCCAGCAGCGCCTCGTCCATCGCCACCTGAGCCGCGAGGCCGAGCGAGAGGTGCGGCGCCGGCACGGAGTCGCTCACTTCCCCGCTCAGTAAGGCCGAGCCGACGTAGTGCAGCGTCCGGGGCAAGGCGCGAGTCGCCCGGGCGAGCGCTCGCCGGTTTAAGAACCCGGCAGCGGCTCGAAAGAGTCCGGTGAGCCGATTGATCCCCGGCACCGAGATACCAGACTCCACGCTCCCGGACATGCTCTCCGTAGGGGGGACTCTGCCCGGCGGCTCGATGCAGTCGCCGGCGGGATCATGCGCAACCTCCCCCATCCGGCCTCCTTGCGTACCGTGGCGCCTCGTCCCTCGGACAGAGCGCACGGGCAACTGTCATACTACGCCTGGCATTCTGATCAACGGCAGAGCCTGAAGGCCCAGGCCTGGTCCAGGGAGCGCTTTGGAGTTCAACCTTGCCGATCTTTTCGAGAGCGTGGTCGACCAGGTCGGGGATCAGACCGCGATGGTGTCGGGCTCCCGGAGGCTCAGCTACACCGAACTGGACCGGCGGGCCAATCGCCTCGCCCACCACCTGGAGGGCGCCGGCGTAGGTCCCCGTGACGCGGTGGGGCTGCAGCTGGTCAACGGCACCGAATACATCGAGAGCATGCTGGCCTGCTTCAAGATTCGTGCCGTGCCGGTCAACGTCAACTACCGCTACCTGGCGGGCGAATTGGAGTACCTGTACCGGGACGCCGCGCTGGTGGGCCTCATTTTTCATGGCCGCTTCGCCCCAGCGGTGAAGGGTGCTCTGGGCGCCATGCCCGAGACCAGGGCCCTCTTGGAGGTGTCCGAGCCCGTCGGTCATCGCCCGACCGTGGGTGAGGACTACGAGGGAGCCCTCGCATCGGCGCCCGAAACTGGCGAGTTCCCCCCGCGCCGCAGCGACGACCTCTACTGCGTCTACACGGGCGGCACGACCGGCATGCCCAAGGGCGTGCTCTGGCGACACGACGACATCTTCTTCGCAGCCATGGGTGGAGGTGATCCACTGTCCTTGGGCAACCACATCGCCACCCCCAGCGAGCTTGCCACGAGGCTCCTGCATCCGGGCATCACCGCGCTCGCCATACCTCCGTTCATGCACGCAGCCGGGCACTGGTTGGCATTCTCCACGCTGTTTGGTGGCGGAAAAGTCGTGACGACCGAAGGGGGGGTCTTCGACGCCACCGAGGTCTGGCGTCTGGTGGAGGTGGAGCGGGTCAACGCGATCGCCGTGGTGGGCGACGCCATGGTCCGGCCGCTGCTCGACGTGCTGGCCGCACAACCCGAACGCTACGACCTCTCGTCGCTGATGGCCGTGGGATCCGGTGGAGCGGTGCTCTCGCCATCTACCAAGGCACAGCTGGCCGAACTCCTCCCCGGGCGGATCGTCGCCGACCGATTCGGGTCGTCGGAGACCGGCCAGATCGGTGGTGAGATGCCTCCCCAGGACCCGTTCGGGCCACCACGCCTGCGAGTTGACGAGCGCACCGACGTGCTCGACGCCGATCTCCAACCTGTCCCACCGGGTTCTGGGGTGATCGGACACCTCGCCAGGGGCGGCCACGTCCCGATCGGCTACCTAGGCGATCCGCCCGGGTCCGCGGCCACCTTCGTGGAGGCACGGGGCCAACGCTGGGCGCTCCCCGGTGACCTGGCGACGGTGAACGCCGACCGGAGCATCGTCGTCCTCGGGCGCGGTTCGCTCTGCATCAACTCTGGCGGGGAAAAGGTCTTCCCCGATGAGGTGGAGGCCGCGCTGAAGGACGACCCCGAAGTCCGCGACGCCATCGTTGTCGGCGCGCCCGACCCTCGCTTCGGTGAGCGGGTAGTCGCTCTGATACTGCCCCAAACCGGGCACCAGATCGATCCGGAGGCCGTCCGCCAGCACGTCCATGCGAGGCTGAGCGGCTTCAAGGTGCCCCGAGAGGTCATCGTCGTTGATGACTTTGTTCGTTCACCCAGCGGAAAACCGGATTACCCCTGGGCCCGAGCGGTCGCCGAAGCGGCGTTACGAGACCAGAACGAGGATTGAGGAAACCGGCTAACCGAGAATCGGAAAGCGGCGTTCAGCTGCCAATCGATCGAGCGTCGTCTGCATTGTCTCCGTGAGTTCCTGGTAGCAATGCTGAACGATCGATTCGTCCTCAGCCGCCTCAGGCGCGTAACGAGACGACCAGTCAATCGGAGGGCCCAGCTCCACGGTGATCTTGGCCGGCAAAGGCCATGTGGGAATGCCCCCTGGAACGACACCAAAGGGGGGTCCGAGCACCAGGGGCATCACTTTGATGCGGAACATGCGGTCGAGCCCAAGCCACTTTGCGACGCGCTCCCCTCGGCTGAGGACGATCAGCGTCTCGTGGGCGCCGACGGAGACGGCAGGGACCACGGGGACCCTTGTTCGTAATGCCAGACGAACCACGCCGACGCGACCGCCGAACTCGATGCGGTTTCGCTCCCACCAGGGTCGGAAAACCTCTGAGTCACCACCCGGGTAGTCGATCAGGATCCCTCCGCTGCGAAGAATCGCCTCCGCCTCGGCTGGCCCGGCTTCGATAGCGCCAGCTCGCTTCATGACGGGACCCACCCCTGGGAGCCCCAAGAAGAACGAGTGGAAGAGTGCGTAGACGGGCTCGTCTTCGCCCCGCACACGCCACCACGCGGTCAGCAGGACTGGTAGATCCGGGGGTGTCTGGCCACCGGAATGGTTCCCGACCACAAGGAAGGGTCCGTGTTGTGGTAGGCGCTCAAACCCCCTCACCTCGGGTCGGAAGTACGACGCGTAGCGTTCTAGGACTGGTCGAGCAGCACGAAGGAACGCGGGGTCGCGGGCAGACCCCGCCGGGGCTTTACGGCCGTCCACCATTCCTCAACTATGCACGTGATCGGGGTCGATGCCGGGACGAACCTGGCAGATGCGACGTGCATCGCCTGCACCGAGGATGGCCAAACACACGACACGTGGGCGTTCATCAACCGGTGAGCAGGCCTTTCATGTGATGAGGTGGGTTCAGAAACCACCTCATCACACCACCCACGAGGGGACTTGAACTAGCTCGAGCCCAAGCCTGAGAGAAGTTGGACTGCAATGCGACGGGTCTTCAGCGGTCCACACCTCAGTTCCCTCTCGCGTGACACCTGGTCAATCGGCAGCGCCGAACCCGAAGGGGATTCGATTGTTGGGGCTTCGGCTTTTTTTGACCTTGACCCCGTTTTCCGGACCAGGCCTGCAAGAGTCAGGTCTGGGTGGATGATGCGTGAAGAATTTCGAACTGCATGGGCGGAACGTAGCCGAGTGCGCTGTGGAGGCGCTCGGGGTTGTAGAAGGCGCGTAACGGGTCTAGATAGCGATCGCGGATCCGAGTAGAGCTCGTCTCCTCCATGATGAGCTCTTGACATTGCCGATACGTCCCATCGCGCTTGGCAACTGGACCAATGCACGCTCGAGCACGATGCCGATCGCGCGAGGCGGCTAGCCGCCGAAATTCAGCACCTCGTGCTTTTCCTTCTGCCGTTCACCATGGTGGTACGACAGAATTTGGCGCCGGTGAGGTTGGCCTCAGTGAGATTGGCGTCGTCGAGGTTGGCGCCGGTGAGGTTGGCCTCAGTGAGATTGGCGTTAGTGAGGTTGGCGTAGAAGAAACTGGCGTCGTCGAGGTTGGCGTTCGTGAGGTTGGCGTTCGTGAGGTAGGAGCGAACAACGGCCCCAGTGAGGTTGGCGTTGGTGAGGTTGGCGTTGGTCAGGTAGGAGCCGGTGAGGTTGGCGCCGATAAGGCTCGCGCCGGTAAGGCTCGCGCCATTGAGGGTGGCGTAGGAGAGATCGGCGTGGAAGAAGTTGCCGCCTTGGAGATTGCCGTCGGTGAAGTCGGCCTGCGTGAGGTTGGCATCGCTGAGGGTAGCGCCCGAGAGGTTGGCTCTCATTAGGCTGGCGCCAAACAGGTCGGTGTCAACAAGGTTGGCGTGGGTGAAGTTGGCGCCGGTCAGGTCGCGGCCATGAAGGTCCTGGCCGCGGAGGAAAGCGTTCTGGCAGTTAATGGGTGATTTGTCCAAACAGGTCGACGTGCCAGACCTGGGGGACTGGTCAGGACGCTTGGAACCTGACTTGCTCGAAGCCGATGCAAAGCTCCCACACACTTCGGTTACCGCTACGAGACAAAGGATCAAGCAAGTAAGGCGTGCTCGCAGCGTCATGCAGCATGATCGTAGCGTCAGAACCTTGAACCCGAGAGTGGCCAATTGGCACCGGTGGCACTGCCTGTTAGGTTTGCCGAGTGGCGCCCGACCGCCGGTTAGCCGACCACACGTACGTATCCGATGCTTCACCCGCCCTAGAAACACCTCCTGAGGATCCGGGGAGCCGGGACCAAGTCCGCGACCCTCCGCGCAGTCGCAGGCAGAGGCGAAGGCGCAGCCGTCGGCGCCGACTCCTGCGCACATTGATCGCCGTTCCCCTCGTCGTCGTGCTGTTGTGGGCGGCTGTTTCGTATACGGTCTGGATGATTAGGCCCACCAGCCTGTCGTGGAGCGTGAACAGCGTCGAGTGGGTCAGGTACAACGTCCCCTTTGGCAACTGGGTCGCGGACCATGTCGAGCAGATGTACTACAGCTGGCAAGCGCCCAAGAAGGGTGGGCCGCAGTTGAAGAGTCTGCCGAAGGTCGGGGTGCACCACACGCGGGTCGCGCAGGCCGCTGCATGGCCGCCTGCGATCACCCCGGTGTTCCCGAACCCGCTTCCCGGCGAAGGGGTCTGGGACCCGACCGGCCCACCGGTCGACGGTGGCGCACCAATGCTAGTAACCACATACCGCCCGGACCCCAATTACCCGCAGATCGTGGCCTACGTCGCCTGGTTCGACCACACGCGCACCGAGTTCGCGTACTATCCGGGCCGCTATGAGCCACCGAACGCGGCCGTACGCGGGCCGACGATGGTCCCCTACAGTCAGCGCTCGCGACTGCTTGCAACCTTCAACGGCGGCTTTACCTACGTCGACGGCGACAACGGCTCGGCGGATAATGGCCAAACGAACGAGCCGCTGAAAGACGGCAACGCGACCCTCATTGGCTATACGGACGGTCGCGTCGACATCGTGGATTGGAGCGGCGGCCCGAACCCGGGGCCGGGCGTAGCCTGGGCCCGTCAGAGCCTGGCTCCGATCGTCTGGAACAGCCAGCTGAATCCCACGCTGAACACCAATCCGGACAGCCCCCAGTGGGGTTACACGCTGGGCGGTGTCACTCAAGTCTGGCGCACCGGCGTTGGCATCGACGCCCGGGGCAACCTCATTTACGTCGCCGCTGACTCTCAGACAGTGATCAGCATCGCGCAAATCCTTCAGCACGTCGGTGCCGTGCGGGCGATGGAGTTCGACATCAACCCTGAATGGCACACGCTTAACACCTACAATCCCCCCGGTCTCAACCCGACGCAGGTGGGGCCCAACCCGAATCAGTCGCCCGACCGCTACCTCGTCCCCGACGACCGTGACTTCTTTGCTGTCTACCTACCCGTGCCCGGTCCGGTGACCGTCCCCTTCGGGTAGGGAATGCTTGTCGCTTGGGCCAGGAAAGACACACCACCGACATCGCGAGGCAGTAGAGACCAGTTCTCAAGAGCGGAAGACGGGATTCGAACCCGCGACCATCACCTTGGCAAGGTAGTGGGATTGGTCCATCTGGTTCTGTCCTGTTCGCTGAGATACACCTCCGTCCACGGTTTGTCCATTTAGTTGGACTGAGTTCCACCGTGTAGTAGAGCGGTCTACTGACACCTCAGACCGACTCAATCTCTGGGTGGTATGGCCATCGCCGATCCGCATCCGGAATAGAGACCCAGCCCAAGGCGGGTCAGGGTGACAGTCGCTCGATCGTCCAATTTCCAGACTGAGAACGGTAACGAAGCCGATCGTGCAGGCGGTCCGCTCCTTCTTCCCACAACTCGACGACATCAGGCCGGATCCGGTAACCCCCCCATCGAAGAGGGCGCGGTGGCCCCAAGTCATCGGGAAACGCTTCGGCCAGCCTGGCCACCTCCTCTTCGAGCACCGCTCGACTCACGATTACCTGGCTCTGGTGGCTCGCGACTGCGCTACGACGAGAACCTGGCGGCCGCGATTGCCAGTAGGCGTCCGACAACGAGGCATCGACCACCTCCACTGCGCCTGTCACCCGGACCTCTCGGTGCACCGGCTTGAACCAATGGAAGAGGGCGGCGGCAAATGGATTTGCCTTCAAGTCCTGGCCCTTGCCGCTCTCCCGGTCGGTGTAGAAGACGAGGCCTCGATGATCGATTCCTCGCAGGAGGACCATTCTGGAGGACGGGCGCCCCTCAGCCGTGGCTGTGGCCACGGCCATCGCCTCGGGCATGGGTTCGCCGGCGCCTCGCGCAATCTCGAGCCACCAGGACAACTGAGTCATCGGGTCTGGATCGACGGATGCTTCTTCCACCGCCACAGTCTGCTCGTTCCGGGACATGGGCTGGGTTGGTCTTGGATCCGAAGACCACGCTTGAAGCAATCCCCTTGAGAACACCGAGATTGCGCTCTAGAACCCGAACACTCTCAACACCGATAGATGGACGAGCGTCAGTGGGCTATGAGACCTATTCGAGTCGTCCACAGCGCTACCGGGTGTCCGCCGCACTACCACCGATTCAGGCCATTACCTGGGTGGAGTTGACGCGCCCACCGGCCGCCGCCGTGGACCGCTCGAACGTGACCCTCGGCGTTCCTCAGTAACCGGCCTCAGAGTCGACAAGACCAACCAGGGGCCCACAGGCGGCGAAGTGGGACACATTGGTGCGGATCCGCTCGGCGAGGAGGGGGAGCACCATCTCGATGGTGTCGGCAGTGTGCGGCGTGATGATGCAGTTGGGGAGGTCCCAGAGCGCATGGCCCTCGGGCAGGGGCTCAGGGTCGGTCACATCGAGCGCAGCCCCCGCGATGGTCCCCTCCCGCAGAGCCTCGACCAGTGCGTCGGTGTCGACGTGTCCCCCACGAGCCACATTGACCAGCCAGGCCGTCGACCCCATCAGGGCGAGCTGGTCCGCCCCGATGATCCCCCGGGTCTCGGGGGTCAGCGACAAGGCAAGCACGACGACCAGGGCGTCGCTCAGCGTGCTCACGAGCTCCGGGACCGGCACGGTACGGGTAGCGCCAGGCACCGGGTTTCCGGAGCGATTGACCACGGTGGCCTCGACCTCGAAAGGGGCGAGCAGCTCGAGGAGTGACCGGGTGATCCCGCCGCCACCGAGAATGGTTACTCGCTCACCGAACAGGCTCGTCCCGCCTTGTCCTCCCCAGCTGCGAGCGGCAATGCGGGTCGGCAGGAGGCGCAGCCCAGCCAGCGCCAGGGTCAAGGCGTGCTCGGCCACCGGTTGGGCGTAGGCACCCTTGGCGCAGGTCCAGATTCTGGTCTGGTCAACGACCTCCGTCATCGACTCCACGCCGGCCGAAGGCAACTGGATCCAGCGAACATCTGGAGCGACGGCGAGCGCATCTGTGAGACCCCTGACGTCGTGAGAATCGAGCCAGACCAAGGCCTCGGGGTCATCGGTCAAGCTCACCACCGCCCCGCCACCAGCCTCGACGGCCTCTAAGGGTCCACGCCTGATTAATACGCGCGTAGTAGCGTAGCCATGTGGAGGTTACCGACGACGGCCTCGCGCGATTCTTCGACGTGGTGTTGCCCCACATGAACGAGGTGCAGCGCCGGGTC
>Ga0181538_10002254_pt1 | contig 20297 bp, 8 predicted proteins | sample PEATcosm2014_Bin_40_FD_119773 | JGI IMG/M metagenome (GOLD analysis project Ga0181538, IMG submission 119773) | Peatland microbial communities from MTU Mesocosm Facility, Houghton, MI, USA - PEATcosm2014_Bin23_30_metaG | ecosystem: Environmental > Terrestrial > Soil > Wetlands > Peat | place... | reverse complement strand
CGTCGGAAATCGTGATAATTCCAGCCGTCTGCCAGCCACTGACGATTTGGTTTAGCGCGCCATGCGCAGTGGAAAGGAAGTGTTTCCCTTTACCGAATGGCAACTCATAAACGTAGTTGGCCACCAGGTAGGATGGCGCGATAAAGGCATACGGCGCACGATCGAGGCGTATGTTTTGGTTGTCCGTGGGCGTGGCTTGGCCATAGGCCCCGTTCGTAAACCACTTGGTCCAAGAATACTCGACATCAAATGACAATCCAGATGAGAAGCGCCGCAGTAGCGACAACTGAAGTTCCTGGCAGTTAGTCGTTTCGCCCGACGAATAGTACGAAATAGCCGACCACGGCTGATAGGGTCTGCGAGGCTGCACAGGACCGGCCGCCGGGACAGGATCATTGATGTTGAATGGAAAATACTGATGCTCAGTCTCGTTGCCCAGATAAGTCGCACGCACCGAAGTGTGTGGCGAAATCTGCGACTCGACCGTGGCGTTCCATTCATGGCTTAAAGGCAACTGGTAATGCTGCTGACCGGCGGTAAGGCCAATCCCGCTTAGCGGAACCCCTCCTGTGCCGCTGGGAAAGGGGTTGGCGAATGTGACTGTGGGAGTAAGCCCCGCCGCGGGTTCGAATGAAAATGTACCTGCAAAGGGAGGATTCCCGGTTCCATCCCAACTGGGGCCATACGACGAGGGCATGGGAGTGTAATACATTCCGTATCCGCCTCGAAGCACCAGGCGGTTATTCGCGAGGGGCGAATAAGCTAACCCCACACGAGGCGCCACTTCCCGGCTGGTGCTGGTGGCGTAATTACTAAGGTTTAGCCCAGCGCTGCTGCCCGTTACAATCGGGAGATTGCCCCAGAGGGCCGGATTGTACTTACCTTGGATCACAACGACTTGGTTAGTGTTTGGATACCAGTTGGTGTTCCATTGACCTGCACCCGTATTAACAAATTGCGTGGGCAAGTCGACGCGAAGACCAAAGTTCGCAGTCAGCCGCGGCGTTACTTTCCAACTATCCTGTATCCAGCCGGCATACCGATCCTCTGTTGGGGTGCCTTCAGAAGGTCCAAGTGGGTAGCCGTCCGCAGAGATATCACCCAGCAAATAGTCTGCAAAGGCATTGCCTGTATACCGCCCGGTGAACGTGAACGCTCCGTGCGCGTCGCTCCCATTGCCATAATCGTAGAACTGCCAACGATACCAGTCGAAGCCGCCTTTTACGGTGTGTGAACCCTTCACCCAGGTCAGTGTGTCGTGGAACTCATAAGTCGGTATTAGATCTCCGCTCCCTGACCAGTCGCTGACACCGTTGAACCCGTAGATTGTGAAGGTGGGGAGTCCGGCGTTACCGGGCAAGGAGGCCGGAACAGCCGGAATGACGCTGTGCATATCAAAATTGTAGTTCTGCGCTTTTAACGTGTCCCACTCCTTCGACCAACCGAACGTTGCCAGGTTTACCAATTTCGGGGTAAGTATGTGGGTGTAGTTGATCGCAAGGTTGTGATTTGTGTCGGGCCAGAGCACGGAACCCATCTTCTCCGTCGAGCCCCAATTGTAAACTTGTGGAACCTGGAAAGTGTAGAAATACCGTACCGAAAGCGTATTCTTCTCGTTTATGTTGTAATCGACGCGCCCCTGGTATCGCTGGTCGTCCAGTACGCCCGGAATGTTACTGATGTAGTTTGTCCCAAGCCCGCCTGGGGCTGTAGAAGCCAGGTTCGGAGTATCGAAATATTTAAAGAAGTAGCTTGAGATCGGACTGATCCTGTTTGCAGGAATTTGATTGTTTGGAAACGGTTGACCCGTTGAAGGATCCGTAATGGCCGGCAGCCCACTGAAATTTCCTTGCAGCAGCGCCGGTGTGGGCTGTGCTGTCTCCGAAGTTACTGAAGACACATACTTGTAACCCTCAAAGCTGGCAAAGAAAAATACTTTGTCGCGCTTTATCGGCCCGCCCAAGGACCCGCCGTCCTCATTGCGGATGAACGGGGGTTTCGGGAGGCTGGTAGCAAAGTAACTCGCAGCTTCCAAGGCCGCTACCTCGTTATAGGCGAAAAGATTGCCATGGAACTGGTTCGTACCCGATTTCGTGGAGGTGATAACCTGGACGGCCTCCTGGCCGCCCCCCGCGCTACTTGAGCTGTCCACCACCTGGAATTGCCCGACCGATTCCAAGGATGGGGTAGCGGCCGCAAGCCGCTGGTTTTCTACTTCCATGAAGGTCACTCCATCCATGGTTTCACGGGTTGACGCACTCCAAAGGTTGCCTGCGATCTGGGGATTGCTGCCCGAGTTCTGAACTCCAGGCACCATTGTAAGCAACCCGTAGAGATCGGTCCGACCGTTGAGCGGCATCTCCGCGATCTGACTCGAGTCGATCACGCCTCCAACTTCAGAGGTCTGTGTTTGGACCAGTGGCAACTCTGCGGTAACCTCTACAGATTGAGTGACCGCCCCGACCGTGAGTCCGGCGTCTTGTCGAACTGTCTGATTGACGTAAAGCACGAGGTGGCTGACAACGTACCGCTCGAATCCCTGGGCGGTAACCGATACTTCGTACGTGCCGGGTATCAAGTTCGAGAAAACATAATCTCCCGCCGCATTGGATTGGGTCGTAGCCGCAACATTGGTCCCTTCATTGCGCAGCGCCACTTGGGCGCCTGGCACAATGCCGCCCGAGGGATCGGTCACTCTGCCCACAATACTGCTGAAAGTTGTTTGTCCCATGATGAGACTATTCCCGAAAACCAATAGGCACGCCACTACCATGGCGCTCAACACGAGCCAACTTCGAACACCCCTAAGGCAGTCTCCCTTTGTCACGATGTCCTCCTTTTCACTACGAACCGTTTGTTCGACTTGCCTGTCAACCCGGCTTGCCGGTATATTCGAGCCCTTCGATAGCCACTCAACGATCCTCGACAGATTGTGAATCCTCAGCGGACCGAAATGACTGCACTATTGCGGAATACAGGTCCCCCCGGTAGACAGCCAAGCCCATCTCTACCGGGGTCTCGTTCTCAGTAAATGCCTTTCGCCGCACAACCAGGACCGGAATGCCGCGGGGAATGTTGAGCGCCTCCTTTTGCGCGCGCGTCGCGGCGGCGGCCGAAATCTCCTCGCTGCAGCGAGACAGTCGAAGCCCATAATTTCCTTCCAGAATGCTGTAGAGAGAGTGTTCGGTTAGATTGAAGCGGTCGAGGTTGGGACAGAGATGTACGGGGATCTGCACCTTCTCGAGAGCAATGGCCACGCCCGAACTGAAGCGGACACGCTCCACCTCGTAGACTTTCTCGCCTGCCGGCAGGCCAAAGAATTCCTGCGCTTTGACCCCCGGCTCGATCACGCGGAACGACAGCAGTTTTGAGGACGGGATGCCCCCGCGCGCCACAATCTCTTCACTGAAGCTGCGCATCCTCTGCTGCTGCTTGCGCATGCGGTTGGGCGCGACGAAGGTGCCGCGGCCCGGGTGGCGTTCGATAAGCCCCTCGTGTTCGAGCGCGTCAAATGCTTGACGCAGGGTCATGCGGCTCACGCCGTAGCGTTCGCAGAAGACCCGTTCAGGCGGCAGAATGGCGCCGGGCCCCAGCGTGCCATCCTGTAACAGCTTGCTAATGGCCCCCGAGATTTGAGCGTACAAGGGCATGGCACTTTTCTTATCGATTTCAAGGGTTAACAGTTTCGCGCTTAGTTGTGATTGGTCCATATCTATTGATCTGATTTCTAGACAATAGTATGTTCGCCGTTATTCCATCGCATCGCGCCCCGTTTGTCAAGCGTTTTCTACCCGCCTTTTTGCCCCGTTGATTGGGTCCCGCTGGCGCGCCGTGCACGCAGCAGGGCTACGCCCCAGAGAGTCCAGTGCGGCGATCCGCTCACTTCTCTTGGGGTAACATGACCGGCAGCAGGCCGTTCATATGCTGCTTGATCCCGCTGCCACTCGTGAGTTGCCAGAGCGATGTCTTCATCTGCCGCATGCCCAGGACCGAGGTAATCCAGGATTGCCCCCAGCCCGTCTCAACCCCCAGGGGGCCATAACCCCAATCCGCCGAGCTTCCCCAGTACTCCCAGCGGTGGTAATCGAAGGCCCGGAACCAAAGGCCGTCGAGCTCAGGACGGACTTCCGAGCGGCCCTGAATCCGGCACAGAAAACCTGCCAGCTTATCGGCAGCGTCGCGATAGAGGGAATCGCCGGTCGCTGCCGCCGCTTCGTGCAGGCCGAGGAAGGCGAAGTTCGTGGTGTACAGAAGATCCGCTACCGGGTCGCCATTCTCCTGAATCAGCGGTGCTTCGTCGGTTCCGTACGCTTCGTTCGTCTTCGGAGGGGGGTAGTCTCCGTGGCCGGTGGGACCGAGCTCCTCACGGATGGCGCCGGACTCGTCCTGCGACGCGAGCATGTCAGTTGCCATGCGGCGCAGCCATTGCCGGTGTTCGGGCGTGTCCTCGACGCGCACCATCCAGGCAAGGGGCAGAAGCATGCGGGCGCGCTCCTGCTGAAGGCCGTTCGTCCAGCGCCACTCGTTTGGATAGGCGGCCATCATCATCCGGATGCCGTTCCGGGTCCGATCGAGCAGCGGCCGATACCCGGTCTTGTCATAGGCCCACAGCAGAGCCGCCCAAAGATAGGCCTCATAGTGCGCCTGGTAGAGGACGGTGTCTTTATCGAAATAGTAGCGCCAGCCGTGCTCCTGGATCTCGTGGTCCTCGAGGCGCCAACTGCGGAACCCGAGTTTCCCGCTGGTGCGGAATTCCGCCAGCAGGAAGCGCAGCAGGGACTCATCCCAACGGTCGGAGTGTAAAACCGCCGCGGCGCCCGCCGTGCCCAAGATACTGCGCGCGGCATCGTCGCCGTAGTAGATGTCCACTGATTCCCGCCGGCCGCCGCCGCCCACCAGGCCGAAGCTGGGGCTCTTCGGATCGCCGCGTGGCCCCTCGGCCAAGATCGAGCGAAAGTAAATGAAGTCCGCCAGGTTCGCTGCAATCCGTGCGCCTTGGGGCGAGCCGTCCAATGCGCTCGAGATCGCGAACGGAAGCGTCACCTCGCCGATGCAGTCGTTGCGCAGGAAATAGCTGACGGGCTGCGAACCATCCTGCTCCACCACGTTCAACAGCCCTTCGGCAACCCCGTCGGTTCCGTCCCCGAGAGGACCCGACCGATGCATGGGAGCGGAGCGCGGGAAGTACGGCTCGAGGTCTCCGCCCTGCCGCCAGGAGGGATGGAGCAGTAGCCGCGCTTTGCTATACCAAGCCACGCCCCTCCGGAAGGCCAGGAGTTCCGCGTCAGCCGGCAAGGCTTCCTTGGGTCCAAACGAGGGTTGCACCACTGGAGTCCATTTGAGTTCGGGAATGCTCGCACCCGGCGCCAGCCACTCCAGGATTCTCTTCCAGACCAACTGCCACGCCTCCGCGGGTGCGTATCGGGCGGTGATGAACTGGCTGAGCTTGGTGGAGGACACCAGAGTCTTTCCGGAAGTGAGCTCGACGAGGATCGGATAAACGCCGCTCGTGGGCAATCCGTATACTGCAGTATCGAAACCGGCGACGCGCGCCAGCACGATCGAGGGCTTGGCCGCTTTCACGGGAACGAAGTAGCAATCCCGCATGTCCAGAATCCGCATCTTGCCGAGCTTCGGCCCAAATTCCTCTGAAACAATGACGGCTCTCGCCATGCGACTGCCGCGCGGCGGTTCCACCGTGAGGTCGGGAAGCGTCGCGGGATACTCGACGTAGACGCGCAAGCCGCGCTTTGCCGCGTATTCGAGAGTGGAATCTACCGGAGTGGCCTTCTCCGGGTAGCCATCCGCCAAGATGAGCACGCCGGAACCCGGCGGCGCTTTGTCAACCGCCTCGAGCGCGTTGTTGTAGCGAGGGTAGTGCGCCCCGCCCGCCGACATGGCGCGATAAAGGTCGTTTTCGGGAGAGCAACTGAAAACGAGCGGCATTTCTGCTGCAAGCGGTGCTTGAGCTGTTAGACATAACAGCAGACCCATACTGCAGATAAGAGCTCCGAATACCTTGGTCCAGTTCATTTTTCTCCTCGGGGTAATAGCCTGCCGATCGAATATGTACATTCGCGTGTGCCTGGAGAACGCCAGCGCCTGGCGTTCCCGCGATTAGAAGAAACCGTTTAGATTTGGGACACGAGACTGCTCAGCGCGCGCGAATCGAGATATTCTTCGCCCTTGGTCTCGTAGATTGCGTCCAATACTTGAGGCGCATCAGCAGCTATGGCCAGAATTTTTGCAAGGCGTTGGCTGTCCTCGTACCCTGCTATGGGTGCGTTGGCATTCCAAAGGACTCCGGCGACATCCGTTCCAGGTGCACTCACTAACCAAAGCCCGACTTTTTCTTTGAGCTGGGCTGCAGCCTGGCTCAAGTTTGTTCTTCTCCCGAGCATCAGAGCCGTGCTGGGCGCGAGACGAAAGTTCGGCGCGTCAACTTTATCTATGAACCTTATTGCCTCTTCGAGATCGGCAGGGAGCTTACCGGGGCTCATCCGAAGATGCAAAGTAATCTCGTGATGAGCGGCTTCGACAGCCAAGTGCCGCAACGTTGATTGAAATGAATTCCACGTCTGCTCCGCCGTGAAGTTGTTTTCCGGGACCCTGTGAAGGGACAAGATGATATCTCGGACGTGTAGTATCTTCGACCTTATCAGCACTTCCTTAATAGCGGCCATGCTGGCTAGATAGTCCTCTTTAACGTTATCAACCAGCCGGAGGTCGGGAAAAAGGTTGATGCCCGAGGAGAGGTCCACGATGATCTGTAGCTTCTGCCTGGCGATCCAGCCAGCCTCCTTCTGGATCTGGTCTTTGTCGCGCCGCGCCAGAGAGCTCCAATCGACAACGACGCCATTGAAATGCTCGAAGAAAGAAGGCCTCGCGAGAATTGCTTCCTTGATCGTGCCGTCGCCACGGAGGGTCAAATACCTCCCGCGTGGCCGGGGCGGAGGGGTATTGTGTGGAATCTCCTCCACTTGTTCTTCGCGCACGCGGACTGCGAACACGCGTATGTCTCCGCCCGCAATGCTGTGTTCACTGTTCGCGCCCAGATCAAGGTGTTCGAAGCCCTCCGCAATGTATCCCACAGCTCCTTTCTCCGATTGATCGATCTGGATCTCTTGGAGGGATTGGATCGGCCCGATATGCGAAATGATTTCGAGTGGCTGCTCGCGCCAAGTATTGTTTGAGACTCCCAGCATATACTCGCCTGGGCCCTTACGACAGGTAATGAGATTCAGACCTTGGCCAACTTCAAAAAGCATCTGGCTGCGAAAAGCTTCATGAAGCACGGCCTTCACATGGTCGAGGAGCGGATAGGGCTTAACTAAAGGCTTATCGACCTGATTGAGAAGGCTGGAGGGAGTCAAGTTCGCTCCCGCAGCCTTTTCGCTGCCGATACCGAAGGGACTTGCCAAAACGGTGATTCGGCCCATGCCGTGACGTACCTCTATAGCCGCGGGCAATGCCGAAGTCTCCGCCAGGATGGATGCACTGGATGGAATTGAAAGTGGGTGCAGGCAGAAAGACTTGTCCTTGTCCAGTTCAGTGGCTCCAGCCCGAACCGCCTCACCGGCGGGAAATTGCTTCGACGGTCCCGCAACTTCTATCCCGGCAAGCCCGCCTGGCAGCTTTGCTAAATTGCCGGCGGTGATGATGAGGTGACCGCCCGTCTTAATATAGGATTGAAACTTGTCCCGTATTTCCGGACCGCCCTCAAGCTCCCCGGCGACGACAAGCAAAGGATAACGATCCAGGAGCCATCCCTCTGCGTCGCTCAGAATGCAGTCCGCACATTCGCCAAACGGCGCCGGTGCAAGGAATCCGGATTCGTCATGATAGTAGGAGGAATCCTGGTAGCCGGGGAAGAGCATCCCGAGCGCCCCATCGGTGAGGTAATCTCCAGGCCCATAAGGCAGATTCCCCCAAGCGCGATACACATTATCCGAATAGAGGTGCCGTGGGAAGGTCCAACCCGCATAGAAGTCTAACATCAGGGCGACCGGCGTCAGCATGACACCTGGAAAGCCCACCTGCGAAGTCCATCGCCGTGCAGCTTGCTGGATTTCACCGATGGGGGATAGTTTGCCATTTCCAAGATCGCCTTCCCCAGATGCGGATTCCTGTTCGTTGTAAAACCATTGCTGATCGAAGCCGACAATCATTGAGTTGTAGAGGATCTGACTATACATCAGCCGTTTCATCAAGCTAAGGCTTGTGCCCTTGGTAGGACCGTTGTCGGGACTGGATCGCCCGTAGGTCTTATAACCCCATCGATTGAAGACCGAGGAATTCCCGAACCACGGAACGCCGTACTGTTTTCCAGCACCGCGGTTGAAGGCATAGAAAATCTGTGCGTTAGGCAACCCTTGCGCCGTCTCCGAACCAATGAAAGTGTAGATTCCCTCCTTCAGGAAGTAGTGGCCGAAACCAAGCGTATCGAGTGTCGACATCTTATTACCTTGAACGGTCGTATAGCGCTCGAAATAGCGTGTGAAGTTGAGGTACTGTTCGTAGCGGGATAAAGAGGGTGGGGACATCTGGGGTGCATACCCTCCAATGTAGCGGCCGTCCTCTTCGCCCGTATCCATGCCAAGCCAATGCTCGCCCAATTTTGACGGCAGCATCTCGAACACGCCGGGAGGCGGTACGAATTGCGCCCAGAAGCCACCGGGGCCGGATCCGGGTGTATACCCCCAGATATCAAACAGGTACAACCCACGCCGATTTATCTCGTCTGCCAAATCGCCAAAGTTCTTGGCAAAAATAACCGGATAAGACGGCCAGATGACATCGCCCAGCTCGTACTTCCGCGTGAAGTCGTCGAGTTTCTGAACATAGTCGATAAGGGAACCGTTCTTGATCCCAAAGCCTCGTAGCGTGGCGAAATGCGTCCGATGGCCAAAGGCATCCCAGCTTGGCGCCTGCACATACCGGCGGGAATAATCCGGGTGTTCGCGGGGGTCGAGGAGCTGAGAGTAGACACGGTACTGCCCTACGTTCCTCCTTTCCTGCGACTGGCTATCGAGGCCCACCGAAAGTATGGCGACACCGAGGGCACTGCTGCCCAAGAATTCTCTTCGGTTGATTGATTTCATTTCACGGCCTCCACAAACTGAGGGAATCGGCGGGCACTTTCTTTGAAACTATAGGGGTTATCCCGAAGTGAGCTTTTCTCATGCATGGTGGTGAGCCGAAAGGCAAGACTCAGTTATGAAGATCCATACCTATTGACTTGCTCTCTAGACAATAGTATGTTGTCGCATTTGACCATCCTCACAGCGCGTTGTCAAGCATTTTCTGGTGGTCGACGAGCCATTCCAGAGCAGAGGAGGATGACCGCCGGCGTGCGTCGCCTCGTGCAGCGCAGCAACGTTCGGGCGACGCAAGCTGAAGCCGCGGTCTCAAAGTAGTCGAGTCTGTCATTCGGAGCGAAGCGAAGAATCTCTGCGGTCGATAAGTCGGGGAACTACGACGATTCCTCGCTAAGAATGACAGGATTACCTGTCCGGCGCAGAGAGAGCGCCGCCACAGATATACCGAGGGATATCATGAACCCTTTCGAGAAACTCCAATCCGCGCTGCGAGGAAAACTCCTGGTGTCTTGCCAAGCGGACGCCGGCAGTGCCCTACGGGATTCCTCCATCATGGCGCGTATGGCGCGGGCCGCCGTGGAAGGCGGAGCCGCGGGCATCCGCGCCAATGGGCCTGATGACGTGCGGGCGATTCGGCAGGCCGTCGGCGTTCCCATCGTCGGTATTTGGAAAACCCTGCAAGACGATGGCGAGACTCTTATTACGCCTTCGTTCGAGGCAGCACGGCAGTTGGTGGAGGCAGGAGCGGACCTCGTCGCTCTGGATTGTACGGCCCGCGGCGTGCGGTTCGGGGCTTTGGAAAGACTGCGACGCATCAGGCAGGAACTTGGGGTTCCAGTTCTGGCGGACATCGCCACGCTTCACGAGGCGGTTCAGGCCGCCGCCGCGGGTGCGGACGCCGTTCTCTCAACCCTGCGGGGTTACACACCGGAAACCCGTGACGTCAAGACGTTCGAACCGCCCTTCATTGCCGAGCTAGTTCGCACCCTAAAAGACGTTCCGGTAATCGCAGAGGGCCATATCCAGGCGCCTGAGGAGCTTTGCGCCGCACTCGACGCCGGCGCCTTTGCGATCATCATAGGGACGGCCATCACACGACCGGCGGCCATCACCCGAAGATTCGTCTCCGCCCTCGATGTTTGGCAGCGCCGTCATGCCCCCGGTAGCGTTTTCGTGGGCGTCGATATGGGCGGAACCAACACCAAGTATGGCCTCGTCACTGGCCAGGGCAAATTACTCTTCCAATCGACAACTCCCACACCTTGGAAAGACGGGCGGGAGGCGTTGCTCTGCCACCTGAAGCAGAGCGTCTCCGCCTGCCTGGAAGAGGCTTGTCGCCAGGTCCTATCGCCTAGGGCAGTAGGGCTTGCCACCGCCGGCTGGGTGGATCCGGGATCGGGCCAAGTGGTCTATGCAACGGAAAACCTCCCCGGCTGGACCGGAGCCAACCCCGGTGCCTGCTTGCGCGAGGCGTTTGGCCTTCCGGTAGTGGTTGAGAACGACGCGAATGCGCTTGCGGTGGCCGAAAAGCAATTCGGAGCAGCGCGAACTGTCTCCGATTTTGTATGCATCACGCTGGGTACGGGCGTGGGAGGCGGTTGTTACGTGAACGGGCGCCTCAATCGTGGTCCCCATTTCTTTGCCAACGGACTAGGTCATATCACGATCGAACCAGGGGGAAGACCCTGCACTTGCGGTCTGGCTGGGTGCCTGGAACCGTACGCGAACGCGTCGGCACTTGTGCGCTACGGGAATTCGGGGAACTACACTTCGGGGGAGGAGGTCATCGCGGCGGCCAATGCGGGAAATGGAGTAGCCATACAAGCAATCCACACCTATGCGAGATATCTGGCGATGGGATGTGCATCCATCGTGAACCTGCTCGACCCGGAACTTCTAATCTTGGCCGGCGGCTTGGCCCAGAACAATCCCCTGCTGTTGAGCGACCTCACGGAAGAGCTCTCCAAACGAGTTAGGGTGTGGCAGCAGCGCAAGCTGCGGGTGGAGTTCTCGTCGTTAGGCTACTCCGCGGGCGTGCTGGGCGCCGCGGCCGTAGCCTCAGCCAGACTGGCGGACTCTTGGTGTCCGAGGTGATTAAACATCCGGGAAAGACCAGTTTCACGCCGAGGCGCAAAGTACACAAAGGTCGCAAAGCGAAGAAAGGACTTTCGTTTTGCGTATCTTAGCGCCCTTGCGACTTTGCGTGAGCTGTTTTGATTTTTTCAGAGCTTCGGTCGTCGCTACGCGCGAAAAAAGCCTCGAACTAACTCGGGCCGCAGGAACTGGTGGTGGGCTGATTCTGAGTTCCGGCTGCGAGGCTCCCCGCGATACGCCCTCTGCAAACATTCTGGCGATGATTCAAGCCGCGCAAGAATGCGGGCGCGATTCAAAACCTATATGACGTAGCCTTGCTAGCGAGGTCCAGGATTGGCGCCTGGTTGGCTGCCGCGAAGCTCGCGCCAGATTTCAGAAGGCTGGGGAAGATCGGATGTTTCAGAGGAAGGGGCGGCTGTCTTTTCGAGCTCCGTCCTCTCGGTTTGGCGCTTCTTAGTCGTCAGTTCTTGGAGCTTTTGAGTCCACTCCTGGGCTTTGCCAGGTTCGTTCATGCGCAGGTAAGTGCGGGCAAGCAAGTAATAGGGAGACTCACTTTCGGGGTCCAGGCCAACTGCGGCCTCGAGCTGCGAAACGGCCTCGCTGTATCGTCCGAGTTTCGCATCGATCTTTCCGAGCAAGTAGTGATTGCGGCTGCTCTTCGGCTCGAGACGGACTGATTCTTCTGCGAAGCGAATGGCTTCATCTACTTTGCCGAGGCTTTCCAGGGCACGGGCAGCGCCGTAAGAGTAAAGACCATTCTCCGGATTCTCCGCCATGGCCTTCCGATAATATTCTAGCGCCTTCCCGAAGTCGCCGCCGAACAGGTAACAGTAGCCCAGAAGATTATAGGCCGGAGCAGAATGAGGATTAAGATCGATGGCCTTTTTAAGGGTCGGGATAGCCGGTCCCGACCCATACCAATACTGAGCCATGCCCAGCATGAGATAGAGCTTGTCCGAGGGCCGCGTATGCTCAACCCCTTGAGTGAGCAGAACCACGGCCGGCTTCAACTCACCTTGATTCAATAGCCACGTGCCCAGATCGAGGTAATAATCCGTCTCCTGTGGATCCAGGCGGATGGCCGAACGCATTTCTTCGGCGCCTTCGTTCTGTGTGCTCCTGTCCGAGGATTGGAGGAGCAACCTCCCCAACTCATAGTGGATGCTTGCTTCCTGCGGGTTTAGACGAACCGCTTCTCTAAACGGCGGAAGCGCCTCTTGGGGCTTGCCCGCGAGTTCGTAAGCTTGACCCAGCAGGAAGCTCGCTTGCCAGGATGATTGCCGCCCTTCCAACTGACTCAGTAAGCTTATGGCGCGTTCGGGTTGATTGGAACCCACGTAGGCGTAGGCCAGCTTGCTTGCGAGCTCAAGGGATTGGGGAGCGCGAGTCAAGGCCTTTTCGAAGGCTGCCGCGGCCTCCGGGTAGCAGCGATGCTCCAACAGCCCCAGGCCGATTTGCTCACTAAGCGACCCTTGGGAATCATGCTCGATTCCTCGCTTTGCCAACTCCAAGGCGCGGGCCTTGTCTCCGATTTTGAAATTCGTCTCAATTTCTTGCAACAACTCGGCGGGGTTATGCGGTTCGGCTTGAGCGGCTTGGACGTATTCCAGGGACGGTTCGTCGCGCTGGGCAAGGAAGCTTTCTAGCAGGCGGCGTGGCCTGACGGCTGGAGCGAATGCCATCACTGCCACCAATATCGCAAAGGCCGGGCGACTCACAAACACGGCGATATCCTTACGCGGGGAGCTGAGATTCTTGCTCACCATCCGTTGGAGGGCGTGGGCTACTCTCCGCCGCCGCTCCGCGGCTAATCGGGCGACTCCATTCGCTCAATCACGCGGCGCTCGGCTTGACCCTTTTCACTCTCCTTTTGACGCTCCTTTAGGGTCAGTTCCTGGAGTTTCCGAGTCCACTCCCGGGCTTTATCAGGATCGTTCATCTGCATATAGGTGCGGGCCAGCAAGTAGTACGGAGGCTTACGTTCAGGGTCCAGGCGAACAGCCGTTTCGAGCTCGTGAACGGCTTCATTATTTCTTCCAACTTTCGTGTATAGCTTTCCGAGCAAATAATGGCTGCGGCTGCTCTTGGGCTCGAGACGAACTGAGTTTTCGGCGAAGCGAGTAGCTTCCGCCGTTCTGTTCAGACTTTCCAGAGTGTGGGCAGCGCCGTAAAAGTAAAGGCCATTCTGCGGATCCTCTGCCATGGCGCTCTGATAGTACTTCAGGGCCTGCTCGTAGTCCCCATCGTGAAAATAGCACCCGCCCAGGAGATTATAGGCTGGAGCGGCATGAGGATTCAGATCGATGACTTTCTTTAGAGTGGGTATAGCAGGCCCCGACCCGTACGCGCCGTACTGAGCCAGTCCCAGCATGAGGTAAAGCTTGTCCGAGGGTTGAGAATTCTTAACAAGCTGGGTAAGCAGAACAACGGCCGTCTTCACATCATGGTCGATTAACCAGCCGCTCAGGTTGAGGTAATAATCTGCGCCCTGGGTATTCAGTTGGATGGCCTTCTGCATCTCTTCGGCGCCCTCGGTCTGAACGCTCGCATCCGAGGAATTGATGAGCAGCCTCCCCAACTCATAATGGGCGCTTGCTTCATCCGGCTTTAAACGAACGGCATCCCGGAAAGCGCGAAGCGCCTCGTGCGGTTTGTAAGCGAGTTCGTAGGCTTGTCCCAGCAGGAAATTGGCTTGCCAGGATGCTCGGAGCTCTTCGCGACTCAGCAAGGGTATGGCACGCTCAGGTTGATTGGCGCCCACGTAAGCGTAGGCCAGCTTGGTCGAGAGGTCGACCGAATCAGGAGTGCGCGCCAAGGCTTTCTCAAATGCTGCCGCGGCTTCCGGGTAGCACTTGTTCTTCAGCAAACGAAGGCCGATTTGTTCGCTTAACGGACCTCCGGGATTATCGTCGATGCCTTCCTTTGCCAACTGCAACGCACGGGCCTTGTTTCCACCTTCGAAATTCGCGTCGATTTCGCGCAAAAGCTCGGCCGGATTATTCAGCGGACCATTCGCCTGAGCGAAGGCGCTGCCGCACAAAACGCCCGGGCTCACCACCAGGATCAGTCCCGACAGCGCGAGGCGAGCGACGCACATGCGAGCATTCTAGCATGCGGGCGAAGTCCGCAGAACACAGTTCATGTTAAATGTAACCGGTGGAGGAAAGGAAATCCTCATCTCTGTGCTCAATGGTGCGGGAGCCATTCGGTCAGTACGTCTCAACAGGAAGCCTTATAGTCAACACGATAAGAGCGGGATAGGATTGCCGCACGCGGTTCTTGAGGCGAAAAACCTGGTCGAAATAGAAATGCAAGCATGACCTGAACACGGCAAGACTCAGTCGTGATCGCGCGCGAGTTCCAAGTGCTCCGAAGAACTCAATTCCTGAGCAACTCGGCTCGTTGCTTGAACATCCTGCGCACAACCGCAAATGCCTTCATCCTGGTTTTCCGGTCCCGGCTTACGTACCCATACGGGCTGATATCGAACCCGAAGCAACCTCCCGGCCAGGCGTGCTTCGCATAGCACCAAAGGGCAGCGCCGCACACGTACGGCGCGGTCATGCCTCTGAAATCCGCCTCGGCAGCGAGGGCTTGCATGTCTTCCCCAAAGGACCCATTCACACCCGCAATACAGGCGTACCCGAATTCGGTGATTAAGATCGGCTTCCCTGGATAGCGTGCATGCAGGCGGGCCAGTTCGTTCCTCCACCATTGCGTTGAATCTTGTAGCCAGGAATTATCACCCGGCCGGTGACCCTTCTGCGCCACGGGCGACGGGTATCCATTCACGCTGATAACGTCGTCGAAATCAAAGTACTTCCCCAAGTTGCCGCAGTTCGCTGAGATACTCTCGTTTCCCGAGGACCAATGACACGACACGTGTGTTACCAGGCGCGTCGGGTCAAGTTGTCGTCCCATTCGAATAAGGCGGTCGTTCCCCTGGTTAATCTCCATATGTTGCTCCTCGGCTTCATTGCTTACGGACCATATAATTATTGAAGGGTGGTTAATGTCCCGAAGTACCATCTTTCGCAGGGCGCGTTCGGCGCCATTCAGTATCGCGGGCGCATCCGAGGAATTCCAACCTGCGCCCGCAAAGGGATCATTAAGTTTCACACCCCAACCGCACAGCGGGATTTCAGCCAGCACCAGCAACCCCACCTCGTCGCACAGGTTCAACTCCCCTGGGTGGTGAGGATAATGGCAGAAACGCACAAAATTGGCTCCTGCATCCTTGATGTCTAAGAAGTCCTGCCGCGACGTCTCCAAATCCACCGCCATCCCCGTGCGGGGCGAATCTTCGTGCCGATCGAATCCCATTAGAAATAGTGGCTTGCCGTTTAACCACAGCTTTCCGTCGCGCGCTTCTATGCGTCGAAATCCAAATCGTGTCTCTTGTTGATCGGCCTGCATTCCGCCGACCAGCAAGTCAACGCGAACCGCGTAGAGCACCGGCTGATCGGGCGACCAGGCGACCACCTCACTTACCTCTCCCTCAACAGTAAGATCTCCGTCTTTCCCTGCCTCTATGGTCAAGTCTGTTGACGCAAAACTCGCCAAAGGCTGGCCTGCGCGATTCAGAATCTTCACGTGCAAAGAGAAAGTCGCGGACTCTGAGCGCCCGTTGGTCACCATGGCCCGCAGCGTAAGCTTGCCCTTATCGTTACCGGGGACAGCCATAATACCTAAGTGCGTAATTCGCGCATGGTCGCTTGCTACGAGCTGAACCTCGCGCAGGATCCCGCCTTGTCCCTGCCAATACTCGCTCGTCGGCAATTGCGCCGGCCGCCGCAGGTTATCCACACGCACCACAATCAGGTTACTCTCGCCGTAGCGGAGATGTTCATCGACCGGTAACTCAAAAGGCAGGAAGGCATCTTCGTTTCGGCCCACCAGCTTGCCATTCACCCAGACCGAACTGCTGTAATTAACCCCTTCGAAGTGAGCCACCACGCGTCGCCCCCGCATCGACGCCGGAACCTCGAACTGGCGGGAAAACCAGCAGATCCCTCTGAATTTATACATTCCGGGAGCGCAATCATCGAAGGCACGAGGGATCGTGACCTCTCGCCAATCTTGAGTTGGAAAGGCGGGAGAGAAGTAAGCCAGTTCCTGGCCTTCGTCCTGGTCGTCAATGAGCTTCTGAATGTCGTCCCGACAGTCAACTTGAAAGCGCCACCGGCCGGCCAAATCGATTTCCTGACGAACGCCTGGCGTTTTGGCAGGGGGCGTGTCGGGGCTTTCTATTCCACCCGAAGCCCTGGCTGATCTACCAGTCGCTCCGGCGTGTAACCGACAAATCCCGCCACCGGCCACGATTGTGGCAGCGGACACTCCCAATTCCTCTAAGAATCTTCGTCGTGTATGGTCACTTTGAGTGACGTTTGGCATATGATCCCTCCTGGAAAACCCAGTCACATATAAGCTTTCCACATATTCAGACCTGGATAAAACACCCCAACTCGTCGGCTGTCCGACGTGTCAAAGATTGCTGCTGAACCGTCTATTATGCATTCGCAAGGTGCTGTCTCACCACAACCGTCACGACGATATCAGGAACCTCAACCAGGGGCCTCGTTTTGGCGCCGGCTCAGACAGCTGCTCACTGAATGCAAACCGGAGGCTGCGAACGAGGCCACGGGGTGTATACTGCCGTCTTTCAGATGACCAATATGGTTTACGGCCTGGTGCTTGGTTCGATTTCAACGGAGGTATCAATTCATGGTTCACAGTGGGAAGAACGCCAAAGAACCCGCGATTCGTGGAGGCCGGCTAGCCCAGTCCACTGCAACCCAACTGATCGCAGCCGAGCGCGCTGTCAACGCGGAGCGATCAGGTGACTTCGTTCGACGAATGTGGCTGGCCGTGGTGCTGATTGGAGTGATGATGCTGTTCCTGGGAAGCGTTAGCGCCCAGGACACACAACTCGTTCTGGACCGTACGGGCAGCACTTACGTCCTCGAACCCTATGCTCCGAATATCATCCGAGTCAGCTTGAGCAAGCTCAAGGATCAGGCTACCGCACGGCCCGGATATGGGTTCGTCGCCACGCCTTCAGCGCAGGAATGGACGCACCGGCAGAGCGGGCAGGACGAAATCTATCGGTCCTCACGCCTGGAGGTCAAAGTCGTTCACCCACCGAAGCACATCCCCATGCAGATTGATATCGCGGACGCCAGGTTTTTCGGCGATGATCCCTTTGCCCCTGGCAACCCGCACCTTACGGTAAGTACACCCGAGGGCAAGGTGCTGCTGGAAATGTCAAGCTGGTCGATGGCCGAGCCCACCTACGACGACGGCAACGCTTCTATTTTAAATGACAGGCGGCCGACGGACGCACCTTTCTACCGGGTCGGCGCGACGTTCGTCTCGCCCAATGACGAACACTACTATGGCCTGGGGCAGCAGCTACAAGGTTTCTTCGACCTGCGCGGCCACAAAGTGGAGGCTTGGCACGACTATGATGCGACCGGAGGCGAAAGCGTCGGAGTGCCTTTCATCGTTACCAACCATGGTTACGGATTAGTCTGGGATAACCCCTCTCGCACGACGCTCGAAGCGGGCTTTAACGAAGAGACCAAGTGGACGTCCGAAGTCGGTGACCGCGTTTCCTTCTTTGTGATTGGGGGCCGGACTACCGATGAAATCTACTCCGGTTATCGCCTGCTGACCGGGCCGACGCCGATGCTGCCTAAGGCCGCCTATGGATTCATCCAGTGCAAACAGCGGTACCTTACCCAGGCGGAGTTGCTGGGCGTCGCCAGAGGCTACCGCGAGCGGCATCTCCCTTTGGACATGATCGTGGTGGATTTTCTCCACTACACCAAGATGGGCCAAATGGATATGGACCCTAAGAACTGGCCCGACCCCGTTGGGATGAATCGGGAGCTTCATGACATGGGTATCCAGAGCATGATCAGCGTGTGGCCCCACTTCGTGCGCGGTTCGCGGTTTTATGACATGCTCCTTCAAAAGGGCTGGTTCATCCACCTTGCCGATGGCCGCCCCACGCCCAGCCTTCCGGAGCAGACCGTTGGCCCGAACCTCGATACCACCAACCCGGAAGCGGCTCGCTGGTTGTGGGACACGGTTCGCGACAACCTCCTCAGTAAGGGATTTGACGCGATCTGGGCGGACGAAACCGAGCCGGACGTGCCTCCGAATGGCAGCTACTTCTACATCGGGCCAGGCACCCGCTATTTCAATGTCTATCCCCTGTTGCACACGGCCGCTCTGTATGAGGGGTTCCGCCGCGACATCAGCCACCGAGCACTGATTCTTTCGCGGGCAGCCTACCTCGGAGCGCAGCGGAACGCCACCATCTTCTGGTCGTCGGACATTCATGCCACCTGGGACACGCTTAAGCGGCACATTCCCGCCGGGCTCAACTTCACCGCCACCGGCATGGCCTACTGGAGTAACGACGTCGGAGGCTTTCTGGATTTGCCGGATGAACATCATCCAGCGCACCCTCCGCTGCTCGATCCTTCCGACTGCCGTGACAACGTGCGGGGCTACGATGACTATCCCGAGCTTTACACCCGATGGTTGGAATACGGCGCCTTCTTGCCCATCATGCGCACCCACGGCAGCCGGGTCCACAACGAAGTTTGGAGCTACGGCAAACAGGCCGAGCCCATCCTGATCAAGTACCTTAAGATGCGTTATCAGTTGCTGCCCTACATTTACTCGTTGGGGTACAACACTTACCAGACTGGCGCGCCATACATGCGGGCCTTGTTCATGGATTTTCCAAACGACCCGAAAGTCGCGGACATTGGGGACGAGTACATGTTTGGCCCAGCTTTCCTGGTGGCCCCCGTCACCGATCAGGGGGCAACCAGCCGGATCGTTTATCTCCCGGCCGGTGCGGTTTGGTACAACTACTGGACCAGTGAGCGCCTGCGCGGAGGCCAGACCATCAACGTTCAGGCGCCGATTGACACGCTGCCGCTTTTCGTGCGTGCCGGGTCAATCGTGCCGATGGGAGAGCCGATTGACAGCACCCGGCAGGTCCAGAGAATCTCCAAGATGCGCGTCTATGCCGGTGCTGACGCCGACTTCACCCTCTATCAAGACGATGGGATTACCTACGCCTACGAGAAGGGCGACAGCCGCATCACTTATCTACACTGGGACAACGCCGCGCATAAGTTTGCCCACCACGGCGAACCCGCGTGGACCGCTAAAGACGAGGAGATCTTGGAGGTGATTGGAAAATAGCTGGTGCATGGCCGGGCAGACTCGTGCCGCCGGCAGCCGAGCTGTGCTCCCTCCTTTGGGGGCGGAGAAAGCGCGAACCCGATAACCTTTAACAAAGGTTGGGAGCTTGTCGCTACTTACCCAGCGCGTCCAGCGCCTCTTCGGCTGCAAGTCCGATTATGTTCCCTTGCGACTTTACCTGGCTCGCGCGCAGGAGGAACTGAACGTTTGAGGGATCTCCACACTTTCCAATCCCGTGAAGGGCTTCTGCTTGTGCGAGGTAGCTGGTGTCTTTTGTGTATCGATCCTCAAAGAAGGGTACGAGCGAAAGGTTATGAAGATTCCCCAGGAGGCGAAGGGCTTCCGCACGGACCGCCGATTTTGAATCGAGAGCCCGCTCCTTCAAAAACGCCGCGTCATTAATACTCAGTGACCCGGATTCCGCTTGCAACGCCCTCTCGCGAACTGCCCAAAATGGGTCTTCGACCGCGCTTCGCCGGAGTACGCTCACCGCTCCTGAATTCCCCAGGTGCTGCGACAACTGCGAGGCTGCCCACATTCGTCCGACAACATCATCGTGCTGCAACTGGAACACAAGTTCATCCACCGTCTTCGTAAAGGTCAACTCCTTGAGGAGATGATTGCCTTCGTCAAACCTGACCAGGAGCGGCTTCTCCGCGCAGTCAAATTCAAAACGCTCGTGACGCTCGCGAATCCACACCGTGTGGGACTGTCTTCCGGAACCAGTGGTGATTCCAATCACCACTGGCATCTGAAAAATCGGCACCCATTCGGACGTCTGTTGTGTCTGGTTCGCTTGTAGTGTCACCTTCTTTGCGGCCTCATTCCATTCGTAGCTCACGTCAAGAACCGGATGACCGGCCCTATAGACCCACTCAT
>Ga0181538_10002253_pt1 | contig 20303 bp, 16 predicted proteins | sample PEATcosm2014_Bin_40_FD_119773 | JGI IMG/M metagenome (GOLD analysis project Ga0181538, IMG submission 119773) | Peatland microbial communities from MTU Mesocosm Facility, Houghton, MI, USA - PEATcosm2014_Bin23_30_metaG | ecosystem: Environmental > Terrestrial > Soil > Wetlands > Peat | place... | reverse complement strand
TCCGCTGTCGCTCGCCACGCTCCCGACGGTCACCATCGGCGGCGCTCCGGCGACCGTCGTTTACGCCGGCCTGATCGAGCCGGGCGTCTACCAACTCAACGTGGTCGTGCCCGTGACACTGCCTGCCGGCGACGCCGCGGTAGTGGCGACGGCCGGCGGCCAACAGTCGCAAGCCAACGCGTTCATCTCGGTGCTGTAACAGACAGCGGCGATTCATCTTCTATTCATCCGGTTCCATCGATTCTTACCTTTTAGGTCCCTGAAGCCGGACAAAACCCTGGCCGCGGCAAATTCAAATTTGCACTGTTCAAGATGTTTATTGTGTGATATCGTTCATATCCCGGGCGAAGCTGGGGCCGGATTTATTAAAGACGAACCGCCAAAAAGTGGGAGTTCGCTTAAGATCCGGCGGGCATTAATGGAGTTCGTTGTGAGCGGGAAGGACACGTAATAGTGTCGAACAGTGGTAGAAAGAGCGCGGGTAGACCAAGGGTGCTATTTGGCCTAACTGCACTCTCGCTTATCCTTGCCACATTCCTGACCGCGCAGACTCCCCCGTCTCCTCCGCTTCCGGCCAACCAATCCGCGGCGGACCGGAATCGCACTCTCCAGAACCAAGTCAACGACGCACAGAGGCAGTATGTCAAGCTGCTTCCCGGAGATGAGAGCCTTGAACCATCCGTTTCCGAATACCTCCAACTTCTCCGCGTTGACTTACGCTCCGTCACCAAACGGTTAGTAGCCGGTAGCGGTGGCAGTGAAGTTCGCCTCGCTGTGAACCGCGCCACTGTAAACTCGCTCCTCGACGCGATCGGAGCTTACGAGAAGGCGCTGGGGGGTGAAGGGGTACGCACTTCACCCTGGAACGTTCTCAGTCTGGCCGACCTGACAGCATTGGACCGCGCCGCCTCCGACGCACTCGCAACCTTGACTAAGTCCATAGCCAACTATCCGGTATCGGAAACCCCGCCCCCGTTGCTTGCGCGTATCGAGGAAACCAAATCCTGGTTGGATGCCCTTCGGGCCGAGACCGCGGTTCGCGGGGCGCATCCTGCGGTCGCGACTAAGGTCATCCGGAACGGCATAACGGTCTCCGCGGCGCGCGCCCAGTTTTCGCAAATCGATGCCTTCGATGGCAAGGGTACAGGTCCGAATTTCCAGCGCAATTTGGCGCTCCAGGTGAATGCACGTTTACTGTGGAACCCATCCGACGCCAGCCTTATGGTGCTCAAGGACACGGCGGGCACGATTACTCCCCCGTCTGTTCACCCCGACCGCCCACGGCCCCCTCCGGATGACCCTCCAGGGGGCGGGGCGGACGGTTTCAAACGCGCTGTAAGCGAGTACCGAAGCGCGATCCTGGCTCAACTGGAAGCCACGGTCCAACGCAACCCGGGCGCACTCGCGCTCGCTCGCGCGCGGGCGCGGACATACGGCGAATGGCTTCGCCTCGCCGGAGTCGACAACGGAGGCAGCGCAAACGGTCTTTCCTTAGTCGGTACTGAGGACTTAACGTCTTTGCGGGAAGGATATCGCCGCTGGTATGCAGCCCTCGTCTCGGAGTCGCAATCGAAACCTTTCGATAGCGGGGTCCAGTTGGACCTCCACGACGCGGCTGCGCAACTCCACGGTATCGACAATGAACTTCGTGGACGTCTGATTGCTTCCTCTGACCCTTCGTTACCCGATATGACCGGGTTGGGCCTGCGGTTTGCGCGCGGTCCCCCAAAAGCGATCGTCGCGTACGACCGCGCCTGGAAGCATAACCTGTTTCACGACCAAGTAGTCGAACTACAACGGGAAATGGACCGCCACAGAGAAATCCCGGATGTGCAGCTCCCATCGCGCTGGGCTGCCGCCGCTCATTCGCAAGTCCAGGAAGATGCCCGCATCCTTCAGGCATCCTGGAACGATCTGAAGTCCATCGAATTGCAGGTGCTGACGGACGGCCGCGGGGATTCCGGCGCAACCGCCGGGCGGACCGTCATAGAGGCCCAGAAGTCAGTCTCATCAAATGTCGCCACTCTCCTGGATTCCGCGCGCCTCCTCCACGATAAGGGCGTTCTCACCGAAGCCGAGTGGGAAAGCCTGCGGTCTGGATTGACGCCAATTGCGGAGCAGATGGACGGCGGCAACGTAGCTTTCAATGACGCCATAGGGCTTGTGGAGAAGGCGAAGGACATCCACATCGCAAAAGGGCCCGATGCGATTCTAGTGGCTACCGCGGAACTTGACCACCCGGATGCTCCGGACAGCGCTTCTTTCGTTCTGAAGCCTCGGCCCGGTGGCGGCCCTCCGCCCCAAAGCCGGCCGCTCAGCGATTTTCGCACGCTGAGTCGAGATGGCAACTGGTCGGATGTCGACCACGCGCTTAAAGACGTATATAAAGCTCCCGGCGGCGTCATCGTCAGCCCGGACCTGGCGGCCAGTGACATAACGAGTATCCGTCAGGCACGTATCGATATTTCGTCTGGCCAATTGGATTTGCTTATCTCGCAGGATCATTTTGAAGAGGCCAGCAAAGCCAATCGCGACGATGTCGAGTATGCCATGGCTGGCGACGCCAGAAGCCGGCGTGAGTTCTATCTGCAACAGAAAAAGGAGATCGAACAGGAGCACCAGGAGTGCAAGCTGTTGACTCCGCAAGAGCGCGGAAAACCGGTGATCTTAGGCAGGACGATCACCGCAGACGGAATCATTGTGGAATCGAAAACCCCCAGGACCATAACCCGGGGCGACTATTGCGACATTCAGATTCCCCAGAACACGAAGCTCATCGATTCGTGGATCAGTGACGTCGACAGCCTCGTAAAGAAGATCCAGGACGATCGCGACCGGCGGGAAGACAGCAAGATCGAACGTATGAATTATGCCACTCTCGTCGACTCCATGTTGCGCGGCTGGAGGCTCCCGGTAGCGCGCTCGCAGGCAGCTTTCGACTACTGGCGGGACCACAGGCGGGGGCCGGCCTGGGCGTCCATTCGGAGCGCTCTGGGCCGTCTCAAAGTGGATCCCGAAATTCTGTCCGGTGAAAACATGATCTTTTCGGTCCGCGCCGGGCGCGCCTCACTCGAGATCCGGCCGGTGCAGGTTCTCGATCTGGCTCACGCCGTCGTGGTGGTCGATCCGGCCGCGGGCGCCACCCGTCTGGTTGACGCCTGGAACGAGCGAACCTTGCACACTGCGAACGGCGTGAAGGATGTGAAGGGGGAGGCGCGCGCCGCCATTGATCGCGCGGTCGCCTCCTGCTCGAGAGGCGATGCCGCACAGGCGCGCAAAGAACTGATCCGTGGCCTGTCGCTCGATCCCACCGCCAGCCTCACGCGACTGGAGGAATCCTGGACCGCCATGTTTCGGGATGACCGCGCCAACGTCGCTGCCATGACCGCCAAGATTCAGCCGGCAATTTCTGCGATCGATCACGAGGCTCTGCTCGAAGCCCTCGCAGACGACCCGCGGCTTAAGGACAATTTTGCCGAGTATCTGCGGGCGTACTGGGATATGCTAAAGGGCGATCCGGATCTGCCCATCGATTTCCATCTAAAACTGGCGGTAGAAACCAGCGACGCGCTGGCGGAATTCCAGCAGGAACTGCAACAAACGGCGGCCGCCGGGAAAGTAAGTGGCTGGGACGTTTTGGAAACTTATGCCGATGCCTCGCCCCTTCCCGCATCAGCGCAAGGGTTGTTCGAACAGTGGCGCGGAGACGATGCAGGGAACTTGCAATCCAGCGCATATTTTGGGCGGCGGCTGGAATCCTTGGTGGGCGCCTTGAAATCGTCGAAGTCCCTTTCGACCGGCGACCGGTACCGTGCCGGCCGCATCGCCCTCGCCACGGAAATCATGGAAGACCCCGCGACGGTGATCCGGGAATCTATCGGGATTGTCCGCAAGCGCGATCCGGCTTACTTCCAGTTGGCGGAAAGCGCGCGTGGTATTCCTAAGACTCCGTCGCAGGAACTGACTAAACTGGACGAAGTCAAGAAAATCCCGTTGTCCCTGTTTGAAGATGAAACCCTCGTTTACGAGCGGACCCGCGCGCTAATGGCACGCCGCGCGCTCGCTGTCTCCGCTTCGGCCGAACTCTGGTCGTCGGACGATCCCCAACTGCCTCAGCTCTTGCAACTGCTCGACGATGCTTCCAAGGAAGGGAGCACGGCGTCGAATGCCGCCCTTGTGTCCGCACGGGACAGAATCGATGCGGCGGTCCGCGGTAAAAAGAAACTCGACACTCTGGCGCGCGCCCAACTGGCTTCAGTTGTCGATCAGGGCGCTCGTCAGATCCTTTTACGCGCCACACTCGACGAAGATCCCGAGGCTTTCCACGGCTTGCGGGATCACAGCCGGTTGGACGCCCGCGTGGAATTCGAATCCATCCATTATGCCAGCGCTTTCAATTCCCTCTTTCCGCCGGCGACCGCGGTGGCGCTCTACCATCCATCGTTGAAATGGCAAGTATTGGCCGGCGATTCAGCCGGCCCCGGCCACAAGCTTTCTGCCACAGTCACCGGCGGTGATCTGTTGATCTGCTCTCCGGGTGGGCAAAGCGATTCTGCCTGCGTGCTGCGGCTTGCGGGGCTTGCGCCCCCGGAAGCCGCGGATTTGGCGGATAAAATCAATGCCATCATTGACTCTCGCCTGACGAACAAGGGTAAGCTGTCCGACCGTGTCCTCATGCTCCAGGTCCATCTGCGCCCTGAAGCGGCTAAGTTGCTCGGCTTGGTGTCCGGCGATGCCGAACGCCTCGCCATCGTCAAAGCCATGGTATATTCCGACAGCCCACCGGCACGCGATCTCGTGCCCGCGGAGACCGCGCCGGGGTTTAAACCAACGCCTGCAGTAGCGGTCGAAACTGTAACGGTTCCCTCCCTGGAACAAACCAAGCGATTAGTCAAAACGCGGTTTCATATACAATAAGCCCTTATGAACGATCCCGATCTTTCCCTCTTGACAGTCGGGGATTTGCGCAGGTTAAGACAAGAAGCGCAGGAGATCCTGAATACAGTTCTCACATCTCTCGCGAACCTGCCGGAATACGCCTGGCCCGCAGCGCAGATGATCTATATACGCCAGCTGCGCATAAACATCGAGCGGTACGACGTCGAAATCAAGGCTCGCTTGGCCCCGAGAGGCGCGCCCTCCAAGCTGTTCTTCAGCTACTCGCACAAGGATGAAGATTTGCGCAACGAACTGGCGGTTCACCTGGCCGTGCTTCGCAGAGAGGGCAGCTTGAGCGAGTGGCACGATCGCGAGATCTCGCCTGGAGAGAATTGGAAAAACGTCCTCGACGCCAACCTGGAGAGCGCCAATATTATTCTGCTGTTGGTCAGCGCGGATTTTATTGCATCGGACTACTGCTATCAGATTGAAATGCGCCGGGCGTTGGAGCGGAACTCCGAGGGGGCGGTGGTGATTCCGGTTATTCTTCGCGATTGCGATTGGAAGTCCACTCCGTTCGCCACGCTACAGGCATTGCCCCATGATTTGAAACCGGTGATCGCGTGGCAGAATCGGGACGAAGCCTGGGCTGACGTGGTTCGAGGTATTCGATCAGTTCTAAATGCTCGCTTTCAGCGCCAGCCCAATCCCGCCTAAAACCATGCTGCCGCACGGTCCAGCTAGCAATGACCGAAATCGCCGCCGGGTCTACAGGAGATGTCCGCACAGCCTATTGAGCAAGTCCGTTCGTCGGCTCCAGTGCTGAATTCGCGCCGCTGCTCTCCTGGGCGACTCCGGCTTTGCCGCTTCCGACTTCGAACAACTCCTGCAACGCCGGGCTGGACCAGTTGGCTCTTGGCCCGGACTTGGGACGACTGTCGGAGCCAGAATCTCCCCAGAGATTCCGCGCAGGAGGCCCCAAACTCTGCTTTGAGAATTCCGAGAATAATTGCCCGGCGCCCTGTTCAGCGGCATCGCTGCTAATGCAGGAAGCGCTCCAGGCTTGGGACCTCACAAACGCGGTCGGCGAGGTTCTCTAATTCGTCGGCCGTCATATTGCAGAGACACTGTTCAGCCCAATCCGGAACGGGACCAAAACGCCTTTCGATTTGCGTCCGGATGATCTTGAGCGCACCTTCGAGCCGGCCGCGTTTGTATTCACGTCCCAAGACCCAGTGCTGCAGGATATCGTCAAGGATCGGCATAATGCACCTCCGCTTCCTGTAGTAGTTTACCCATTGAAAGCGCCAGTTTTCGCTACTACAGAAGCTCGGAGGCTGTTTGCTCACGCCGATGAACTCCTGGTGTCGTCCGCACACCTTCTCGAACGGATAGGGCCAGTCAGTCAGTTTTGAGTTGCAGAAGAATTCCTGCACGGCAATTAGATATTCCGAGAACGATTGCCCCGCCCCAGACTACCCAACTTTTTCGGGTTTCGTAGGTGAACCACGCCGCTCCATCAACACCGCTTGATGCAAGCCATCGAAGCCCGCGGCGCATTGTCAGGTAATCGCGCACAGCCTTGCGGAGGCGATTCATCGCCCACCCCCTGGCCACGACAGTGCCAAGGTGTGCAAGGCGGCGACGTCCACTTTGGCGTAAATCGCCGTCGTATCGAGATCCGCGAATACCAACTGTACCTGCTCAACGAGCGCCGCCTGTCGGCGGAGTCGGTCAACCAGTTCGTGTCCGCGGCCAAGTTCCTCTACAACGTCACCCTGGAAACTCCCTGGCCGGAAGGCGTCTTGCCGCGCGCCCGGGTGCCGGAAAAACTGCCGGTGGTCCTCAGCGCCGTGGAAACCGCGCCTGCCGCGGGGATTCCAACGGATCCGCCACTTCGGCCTGCTGGCAAACTGTCATCGTGCGGCGAAGCTGGAATCATGCCGCAGCCTGCTGGCGTCGCCGTGCGCCGATCTACTGCCGCCGGCGCCGGAATCGATCGTCGCCCGTCTCGCCCTGCACCAGTGTCCGCGATGCGGCGTCGGTACTCTGTCACGGGGGCAAGTGTGGGCGCCCTCTCACGGACCGATACCGCTGCGAGTCGATTCCTCATGATGCCGGCCTGCCAAAACCAGCGCCGTTACCGCGGCTGCCCTGCGGGGCAGTCTCGCGGAGAGGTGTGCCCAGCAGCCGGCGTCGGCACGCAGAATCAACCCCCGCGCGCATGGGTTGAGCCCGCCGGGACGCGGTCGGCGCGAGTTGCTCCCCGAAAAAAAAGTGAATCCAGTTCGCGGCGACCGGAAATCCAAGCCAATTTCAGCAAAACCACGACGCAAATCGTCCCACCTCGGAAGCAAACCCCATTAAAGAATCAGGCTCACGCTGCGGTTTAGTTCACCGCGCGGTTTACACACTTCCGCGGCGATCAGGCAACGCGTCATCCTCGGGCTTTCGGCGCCGCGAAAGTGAGTAAACCTTTATCATTCACCAGAATCCCTCGCCTCTATTTCCCCACCCGACAGCGACTTCCGCTTCCACCCCAGCCCACATCCCACCGCACCGTGCTAATGCTGGGAACCGAAAGGACCCCTTCCACCCCATGGCAACCCGCACAGATCCCCCGAAAAATACATGCACAAAACGAACCCATTTTTTCGCCCCAACTTCCACGAACCAAACGATCTGCCTCCTGAAAACGAACCCATGAACGAACCCAACCGAACCCAATTCGACTCCGCCCCCGCAACCTGATACACTCTAATTTCATGACCGCCAGCCCCATCGCCCGGCACCATCATCATCATGCCCATAAGCGACGGGTGGTCTGCTGATTTCTCGTAATTCGAAGGAAAGGACGCCCGCCAGCATCACCGGCGGGCTTTTTTATTGCCCCAATGAACCTCGACTTCCAAAAGTCCGGCGGCCTCGTCACCGCGGTCATCCAGGACCACGCCACCGGCCGCGTCCTCATGGTCGGCTACATGAACGACGAGGCCTTCCGCCGCACCGTCGAGTCCGGCTTCGCCACCTTTTATAGCCGCTCGCGCCAGAAACTCTGGCTCAAAGGCGAGAGCTCCGGGCACCGCCTCGTCGTCAAAGAAATCGCCGCTGATTGCGACCTCGACGCCGTCCTCGTCAAGGTCGAAGCCCTCGGCCCCGGTGTCTGCCACGAAGGCTATCAAAGCTGCTTCTTCCGCCGCCTCGAAAATGGCCAGTGGACCGTCGCCGACCCCCGCGCCTACGACCCCGCCACCGTCTACGGAGGCGCAAAATGAGGGAGCCTAAACTCCGTGTGCTCTGTGCCTCTGTGAGAGATTCTTCTTGGGGCCTTTCCGTTTTTCTTTGCGTCTTTGCGCCTTTGCGTGAAATTCTTTTCTCCCCCGAACTTCCCCAGGAGCCCCTCCCATGAAACTCAAGCTCGGCATCCCCAAAGGCAGTCTCGAAAACGCCACCATCGATCTCTTCCGCCGCGCCGGCTTCGCCATCACCACCTCCAGCCGCTCCTATTTCCCCGCCATCGACGATCCCGCCATCGAATGCATGCTCATCCGCGCCCAGGAAATGGCCCGCTACGTCGAAGACGGAATCCTCGACGCCGGACTCACCGGCCTCGATTGGATCCAGGAAAACGAAGCCGACGTCATCCCCATCGCTGACCTGATTTACGCCAAGCAGAGCTTCGGCAAAGTGCGCTGGGTGCTCGCCGTCCCCGAATCGTCGCCCTTCCGCCGCGCCGAAGACCTGCAAGGCAAGATCATCGCCACCGAGCTCGTCCAAACCACCCGCCGCTACCTCGCCGCGCACGGTGTCACCGCCAAGGTCGAATTCAGTTGGGGCGCCACCGAAGTCAAGCCGCCGGTGCTGGCCGACGCCATCGTCGAAGTTACCGAGACCGGCAACTCCCTGCGCGCCAACAAGCTCATCATCATCGACACCGTGCTCGAATCGAATACCCAGTTGATCGCCAACAGACTTTCGTGGGAAGACGCAGCCAAACGCCGCAAGCTCGAGGACATCAAGATGCTCCTCGAAGGCGCCATCAACGCTCTCGGCAAAGTCGGCCTCATGCTCAACGTCCATAAGGACAACCTGCCGGCCGTACTCGCCGTCCTCCCCGCGCTCAAACGGCCCACCATCTCGCATCTCAGCGACGAAGAGTGGCTCGCCGTCAACACCATCCTCGACGAAAGCACCGTCCGCGATATCATCCCGCGCCTCAAACAGGCCGGCGGCGAAGGCATCGTCGAATATCCGCTGAATAAAATCGTATTCTGATGCGCATTCTCGAATCCCAGCAGATCGGCCGCCTGCTCGCGCGCAAAGCCGCCCGCCTCACCGAAGCCGAGGCCGTCGTGCGCCCCATCCTCGATGCCATCCGCACCCGCGGCGATCGCGCCCTTCTCGAATACGCCCGCCGCTTCGACAATCTCACCCGCCGCACCGTCCGCGTCCCGCCGGCCGAGCTCGCCGCCGCCCGCGCCGCGCTTTCTCCCGATTTCATCCGCGCCGTCGACATCGCCGCCGCCAATATCCGCGCCTACGCCGCCAATCAGATGCCGCTGGAATGGTCGCGCGAAATGAGCGCCGGCCTGCGCCTCGGCCAGATCGTCCGCCCGCTCGATACCGTCGCCGCCTACATCCCCTGCGGCCGTTATCCGCTGCCTTCCACCCTCCTGATGACCGTCGTTCCCGCGCAAGTCGCCGGCGTTCGCACCGTCTGCGTGGCCTCGCCGCGGCCCGTCAACGAGGTCTTCGGCGCCGCCGCTCTCCTCGACGTCGAGAACGTCTTCGAAATGGGCGGCGCGCAAGCCATCGCCGCTTTCGCCTACGGCACCCGCACCGTTCCCCGCGCCGATCGCATCGTCGGCCCTGGCAACATCTACGTTGCCGCCGCCAAAAAGCTGCTCGCCGGCGAAGTCGGCATCGATTTCGTCGCCGGCCCCACCGAGATCCTCATCATCGCGAACGAGGGCGACCCGCGCCATCTCGCCGCCGACATGCTCGCCCAAGCCGAGCACGATGTCGACGCCTCCGCCGTCCTGCTCACCACTTCCAAGCGCCTCGCCGCCGCCGTCGCCAAAGAGGTTGATCGCCAGCTCGCCGATCTTCCCACCGCGCCTGTTGCGCGCAAGTCCATCGCGCGCAATTCCGCCGCCGTGATCGTACGTTCGCTCGACGAGGCCGTCGAAATCGCCAATCGCTTCGCTCCCGAACACCTCAGCATTCCCGATGCCTCGCTCCTCCCCGGAATCCGCCACGCCGGCAGCGTCTTCATCGGCCCGTACAGCCCCGAGGCCGCCGGCGATTACGCTTCCGGACCCAATCACGTCCTCCCCACCAGCGGAGCCGCGCGCATCCGCGGCGGTCTCTCCGTCACCGATTTCCTGAAAGTGATCTCCGTGCAGGAGCTCGACGCCGGCGCGCTCGCGCAACTCGCGCCCGCCATCACCACCTTGGCCCGCGCCGAAGGCCTCGAAGCCCACGCCCGTTCCGTGGAGGTACGCGTCCCATGAGACTGCCGAAGGGAACCGTCAAACCCCGCCCCGCCGTCCAGCAAATGGCGCCCTATTCGCCGCCCACCGCCGGACGCGCCGGCAAACTCCGGCTCGATTTCAACGAGAATACCGTCGGCTGCTCGCCCCGCGTCATCGACGCCATCCGCAACTGCGTCACCGCCGATTCTCTCGCCGTCTATCCGGAATACGGCGATGCCAAGCAAGCCATCGCCGCCTATTTCCGCGTCAGGCCCGAGCAATTCGTCTTCACCAACGGCACCGACGAGGCCGTCCAGGTCTTCGTCAACACCTACATCGATGATGGACAGGAAGTGCTCGTCCTCAAACCGGCCTACGCCATGTACCGTTTCTACGCCGAGGTGGCCGGCGCCAGAATCAAAGAGGTCGCCTACCCGCTCCCCGGCATGGAATTCCCGCTTCCGGAAGTGCTCGACGCCATCACGCCGGAGACCCGCGCCGTTCTCATCTCCAATCCCAACAACCCCACCGGCACCGGCGTGTCGCTGCTCGGCATCGAGCGCATTCTCCGCCGCGCGCACAAAGCCGCCGTGCTCATCGACGAGGCTTATTACGAATTTTCCGGCGTCACCGCCCTCACCGAAATCGAGCGCGTGCCGAATCTCTTCGTGTGCCGGACGTTTTCCAAGGTATTCGGCATGGCCGCCATGCGTCTCGGCTGCCTGTTCTCGCATGAGGCCAACATCCACTACCTCCACAAGGCGCAATCGCCCTACAGCGTGAACGCTCTCGCCGTTCTCGCCGCGAAAGCCGCCGTCGAAGACACCGCCTACGTGCGCGATTACGTCGCCGAAGTCCTCGCCGCCCGCGAACTCCTCTCCGTCGGCCTGGAAAAGCTCGCCATCCCTTATATCCCCAGTTCGGCCAACTTCGTCCTCGCCAACCTCGGCCATCGCGCCATCGAAATCCGCAACGCCCTCCGCGGCCAGGCCATCCTGGTCCGCGACCGCAGCTACGAAGCCCCCGGCTGTGTCCGCTTCACCGTCGGCACCCGCGAACAAACCCGCCGCCTTCTCGAAGCCCTGGAGGACTTATGGCGCCAATAAATCCGCGACCATTCTTTTCTTCGCCGCGACTCTCCTCCGTTACTGGTGCCCCTCTCCCCCGCCAACTCGCCGAAACCCGAATCCTCATTCTCTCCATTACCTCTGCCACCTCCGTGTGCTCTGATTTTGCTTTTAGTCTTTCTCCATGTCTCTGTGTCTCTGTGGTGAACTCTTCTTTCCGGTGAATTCTTATGAACCTCCTTATCTTCGACATGGACGGAGTCCTGGTAGACGTCACCGAGAGCTATCGCGAAACCATCGCCGCCACCATCGAGCATTTCACCGGCGCCCGCCCCACGAACGAGCAGATCCAGCAATTCAAGAACCGCGGCGGCTTCAACGACGATTGGGAACTTACCCACTACATCGTCACCGGCGTCGGTATCGACGTCCCATTCGAAGAGACCAAGGCGCACTTCCAGAGTCTTTTCCTCGGCGCCAACGGAACCGAGGGCCTCATCCAACGCGAAAAATGGATCGCCAACCCCGGCACGCTCGAAGCCCTCGCCCAGCAGTTCCGCTTCGCCATCTTCACCGGGCGCCCGCGCGAAGAAGCCTCTCTCACGCTCCGCCGCTTCGCGCCAGAGCTTACCTTCGACCCCCTAGTCGCCATGGAAGACGTCGCGCGTAAAAAGCCCGACCCCGAAGGCCTCCTCAGCATCGCCCGTGCGTTCCCCGATTCCAAACTTATCTACGTGGGCGACTCCATCGACGATGCCCGCTCCGCGCGCGCCGCCAAAATCCCTTTCATCGGTATAGCCGCGCCCTCCAACCCCTCCTACCTCGACCTCGTTTTCCTCTTCCAGTCCGAGAACGCCCTCGCCATCGTCGACGACATCAACTACCTCCACGAGGTGTTCGACAAATGAGAACCGCCACCATCCAGCGCCATACCAAAGAGACGCAGATCTCCGGCACGCTCCGCATCGAAGGCCGTGGCAAATCCCAAATTTCCACCGGCATCCGCTTCCTCGACCACATGCTCGAGCTCTTCACCAAGCACGGCGGCTTCGACCTCACCCTCACCGCGCACGGCGATCTCGATGTCGACCAGCACCACACCGTCGAAGACACCGGCATCGTTCTCGGCCAGCTCTTCTCGAAAGCTCTCGGCGGCCGCAAAGGCATCAATCGCGCTGGCTATTTCGTCATGCCGATGGACGAAACGCTGGCCGTAGTCGCGGTCGATCTCAGCGGCCGCCCCGCCTTGGCATATAAGGACAAAGTGAAAGTCCGCCTCGTCGGCGACCTGCAGTCCGAACTCGTCGAGGATTTCTTCGGAGGCTTCGTCAACCACGCCGGCGCCAACCTCCACGCCAAAGTCCTCTACGGCCGTTCCAACCACCACAAACTGGAAGCCATCTTCAAATGCTTCGCCCGCGCGATGAAATACGCCTGCTCGAAAGACGCCCGTCTCAAAGATCAACTCCCCTCCACGAAAGGCCTCTTATGAGCCGGGCCCAGAGGGCGCCCCGCAAGGGAGCGGCGCAGTTCACCCGCCCCGCAGAATGCCTCTCTCCGTGTGCTCCGTCACCTCCGTGCCCTCGAATTTCGCTATTGCCTTTGTTTTTCTCCGTGCCTCTGTGCCTCTGTGGTGAACAATGTTTTCCGTCCACCCGTTCCTCCGAACAGGCACCCGCAATCCTGGCCTTTCTCGGTTACCTCTGCCCCCTCCGTTTTTGCTTTTGCCTTTCTCAGCGTCTCGGCGTCTCTGCGGTGAAATATTCCCCGTGTGCTCCGTCACCTCTGTGCCTCTGTGGTGAATATTTATGATCGCCATCCTCGACTACGGCGCCGGCAATCTCCGCTCCGTCCAGAACGCCCTCGATGCCATCGGGTGCCCCTACGCCCTCGTCCGCGATTCCCAAGGCCTTCGCCAGGCCAACAAGATCATCCTCCCCGGCGTCGGCCATTTCGGCCAGATGATGCGCGCACTCGACCATCTCGACGTCCGCGAGACCCTCCTCGATCGCATCCGCGCCGGCATCCCCTTCTTCGGCATCTGCCTCGGCATGCAGGCCCTCTTCGAATCCAGCGAAGAAGCACCCGAAGCCCACGGCCTCGGCCTGTTCCCGGGCACGGTCCGCCGATTCTCCGAAGGAATCCGCGTCCCGCACATGGGGTGGGACCATTGCGAAACCAAAACCGGCCCCTCACCTTATTACTACTTCGCCCACAGCTACTACGTCCCCGAATGCGAGCACGCCTCCGAGGTCTGCGATTACGGCGTTCGCTTCACCGCCTCGCTCCGCGCGGGCAGCGTCTCCGGCGTGCAATACCACCCCGAAAAATCGGGCGCCGCGGGGCAGGAAGTCCTCAAGAGCTTCGTCTTATGCTAGCCAAGCGCATCATCCCCTGTCTCGACGTCACCGGCGGACGCGTCGTCAAAGGCGTCCACTTCGTCAACCTGCGCGACGCCGGCGACCCCGTCGAACTTGCCGACCGCTACAATCGCGATGGCGCCGACGAACTCGTCTTCCTCGACATCACCGCCTCCAGCGACGCCCGCGACATCATGGCCGATGTCGTCGCCCGCGCCTCGCGCCAGGTTTTCATTCCGCTCGCCGTCGGCGGCGGCATCCGCTCCATTGCCGACGCGCGGCGCATTCTGCTCTCCGGCGCCGACAAGGTCTCCATCAACACCGCCGCTGTCCGCCACCCCGAGCTGATCGGCGAGCTTTCTCAGGAATTCGGCGCGCAGGCGGTCGTCCTGGCCATCGATGCGCGCCGCGTCGCGCCCGGCAAGTGGCACGTCTATACCCGCGGCGGCCGCGACGACGAAGGCATCGATGCCGTCGGGTGGGCCGCGCGCGGCGAAGAGCTCGGCGCCGGCGAGATCCTGCTCACCTCCATGGACACCGACGGCGTGCAGGACGGCTTCGATTGCGCCCTCACCTCCGCCGTCTCGCGCGCCACGCACGTGCCCGTGATCGCGAGCGGCGGGGCGGGGAAGCCCGAGCATTTCGTCCGCGTCCTCACCGAGGGACTCGCCGATGCCGCCCTTGCCGCCTCCATCTTCCACTATGGAACCTACACCGTCAACCAACTCAAGGAAGAGCTCGACCGCCGCGGAATTCCCGTCCGGGTAGCGCCATGATCATCCCCTGCATCGACCTCATGGACGGCAAGGTCGTCCAGCTCGTGCAAGGCCGCGACAAGGCGCTCGAAGGCGATTCGCCCGCGGAGATGCTTCGCAAATTTGCCGCGTTTCCCGAAATCCAGGTCATCGATCTCGATGCCGCCATGGGCCGCGGCTCGAACAGCGACCTCGTGCGCTCCATCGCATCGCAATCGAAAGCCCGAGTCGGCGGCGGCGTCCGCAGCGCCGAACGCACGCGCGAATTGGTCGCGCAAGGCGCGCACCGTGTGATCGTCGGCACCGCCGCGTTCACCGCGACCGGCGTCGACCACGCATTCCTCTCCGAACTCGATCGCGACCGCACCATCATCGCGGTCGATTCCAAAGAGGGCCGCATCGTTATCAAAGGCTGGCGCGAAGCGACCAACCTGAGCGCCGAGGCTGTGCTCCACGAACTCGAGCCCTACTGCTCCGGCTTCCTCTGCACCTACGTGGACAAGGAAGGCATGATGCAAGGCACCGACCTCGCCTGGTTCCGCCGCCTCCGCGCCGCCACCTCGCTCGAACTCACCGCCGCCGGCGGCATCACCACACTCGAAGAAGTCCGCGCGCTCCAGGAAATGAACGTCCACGCCGCGCTCGGAATGGCCATCTACACCGGCAAATTAAGCTTGGAAGCTCTCGCCCGGCTCATATGATCAAAAGTAATTCCGCATCCGCGCCCTTACAGTCTCGGCTCTTCAGTCATGCGTTGAAACGAAGCGCCTACTGAGCCGCGACCGCGAGCGAGGGAGCGGTGCTTTTGGTTGCGGAATAACGAATTTTGCAACTCCCTCTTTAGTCCCGCTGGTCCAGTGGCGGACTGAAGTCCGCTGCAGACTAAGTCTGCCCCACTATGTTTAGCTGACTGCTGAACGCTGATCGCTGAGAGCTTACATTCAATTGCCCGCGGCGATTCGTTCCCCGCGCTTGAGCGCGCGGTCGAAGAAATCGGCCGTGGCGTCGTAGGCGCGCACCCAGTCTTTCCACCTCAGGAACCCGTGGATCTCATCGGGCAGGATCAACCGTTCGAACGGCACGTGATGGGCCCGCAGCCGCTGCACCAGGTCGACCGTCTGGCTGAACGGAACGTTGCGGTCGTCGTCGCCATGAATCAGCAGCACCGGCGATTTCCAGGTGTCGACGCTGGCATCGGGCGATGATTCCCACGCGAGCTTGACGGCGGCTTCCGCATCGGGCGGGCGCGAGGCGAGGCTGCCGAAATACGGCCGCTCGGTGAGGAAGACGCTCCAATCGTGGACTCCGTGGAAATCGACGCCGGCCTTGAACAGTTCCGAATCGCGCGCCAGCCCCATGGCGGTCAGAAAGCCGCCGTAAGAGCCGCCCCACAATCCAATTCTTTCTTTGTCCACTTGCGGAAGCGATTGCAAATACTTTCCCGCCGCCACCACATCCTTATATTCCGCCGCGCCGCGCCAAATAGTGTTGGGCGCTTCGCGAAACGCGCGCCCATACATGATTCCCAGCCGGTAATTCACCGACAGGACGACGTAGCCACGACTGGCGAGATACTGGTTTTCGGAGTAGGCGTTGTGATAGTAGTCCATGTAGTGGAAGCCGAGCATCATCTGGCGCGGCGGTCCGCCATGCATGAACACCAGCGCTGGAATCTTTCCGCTGGCGTTGCGCGGCAGGAACAGTTGGCCGTGGATGGTGAGTCCGTCCTCGCTCCGGAAGATCACCTGCTGCGGCACAATCAGGGAAGCTGACGGAAAATCGGCCGGCAGCGCCTGCGCGGCGATCATCTCGCGCCCGCTAGCGGTCACCTGGTACGGCATGGCTGGCGACGTCGCCGTCGAGCCGAAACAAAGGATCGATTTGCCATCGGCCGTCACCACCGGAGACCATTCCATGGTTTCGCCGCTCGTCAGCGCCTGCGGCGGCTTGGCGCCGCTGATCGGTACGCGCCACAAATGCCGGCGGTCCACGTCATTTTGATTCGAGGAATAGATCACCCAGGCCTTGTCCGCGCTGAGCGTGACGTCTTCCACGTCGAAATCGCCGGGGGTGAGCAGGGTCGCGGCCCCGTGCAGGTCAACCGAGTACAAATGATTGCGCCCATCCTGCTCCGACGCGAATACCACGGTCTCGTCGGCCGCAAAGTTTAGCGACGCGAGCTCCGGAAGCGAGTCCTCGAGCTTGCTTCCGCTCCCCCAGAGCAGACGACCCTGGCCGGTGGCAGCGTTGGCGATCCATACCGACCACGGCTGCGGCCGAACAGGAATCAGCGGCAGCTTGCTCTCTTCGCCAGCGGTGCGCACGAACACCACGTGCTTGCCATCGGGCGACCATCGCGGCATGGAATCCTTGTCCACGCTCGGCGCGAGATAGCGAATCGAGTCCGCGCCGAAATCGTAAATCGCGATCAGGCTGTGAGAATCGCGCAGGCTGACGAACGCGATTTCTTTTCCGTCGGGCGACCATTTCGGCTGGACGGGAGTGCCGCGCACCGCGGTCAGTTCCTTCGCCTGCTGTTTTCGATCCACCGCGGCGAGCCAGAGCTTGCTCTTCGCGGCCCACACCGCCTGTCGGCCATCGGGAGAAATCTCGATGTCTTCGCAATCCTCTTCCGGGCATCCCATATCGCCCAAGAGTCGCGGCACAGTGTCCGCGGCATCGACGCCCACGGCGATTACCTGCTGCAATACGCCCTTCGTCCAACTCGCCGGGTTGGCGCTCTCCTGGCTGCCATTCAGCTCGCTCCCCAGCGCATAAAGGACGGTCTTTCCATCGGGCGTGAGCCTCAGGCTGGCGATCGGCTGTCCGTCGTCAGCGGTGTAGTGCGTCACCTGGCGGGCGGTGTTGGCGAAATCGGGACCATCGGCCACCCAGATATTGCGGACGCCCTTGGCGTCGAAAACCCACGCCACGCGGCTGCCCGAGGCGGCGGCGGTCAGGCCCGCCGGAAACGGCGAACTCATCACCTGCTCCAAGGTAAATGGAGCTTGCGCGAGCGCGAGCGCCGCCGAACCGAAGATCGCGCAGGAAGCAACTCTGAGAAATGTCATCCCGCTATGATAAGCCCGCGAAACGATGTGAGGCATAATGAACGAATATGTTCACCGCAAGAACCGCGATTCCCTTCGTCTGCCTGGCGCTCGCCGGCGCCGCTTCGGCGCAAACCTACGCCCTGCGTGCGGCCCGCATTTTCGATAGCACCACCGGCGCCATCAGCTCGCCGGGGTTGGTGGTGGTGGCCAACGGAAAGATTCAATCGGTGGGCGGCACCGTACCCGCGGGAGCCGAGGTGATCGATCTGGGCGATGCCACGCTGATGCCCGGATTCATCGATGCCCACACGCATCTGACCATGGATTACAACCCCGACTACAACGGCGCGATGCTGAAGCGCCTGCAGATGACGATTCCGGAACGCTCGATCCGCGCGACCGCGAACGCGCACAAGACGCTGATGGCCGGATTCACCACGGTGAGAGACGTCGGCTCGAGCGATTTCGTGGACGTGGGCATGCGCAACGCAATTAACTCCGGCGTCGTGCCGGGACCGCGCATGCTCGTCTCGGTACATGCGCTCGGTTCGACCGGCGGCCACTGCGACGACGAGGATTCGTTTCGCCACGGACTGTTCGGGCACGAAACGGGGATCGAGGAGGGCGTGATCAACACCCCCGATGACGCGCGGCGCGCCGTACGGTTCAACATCAAATACGGCGCGGACGTCATCAAAACCTGCGCCAGCGGAGGCGTGCTCTCACCCACCGACGAGGTGGACGTTCCACAACTCAGCCAGGCGGAACTGAATGCCCTGGTAGACGAGGCGCACACCCAGCGCCGCAAGGCCGCGGCCCACGCGCATGGCGCCGAAGCTGCGAAGCGCGCGATCCGCGCGGGCATCGATTCCATCGAGCACGGAACGTTCCTGGATGACGAGGCCCTGCGCATGATGAAGGATCGCGGGACGTTTCTGGTGCCCACGCTCACGGTCCGCATTGGGATCACCGAATCGAAATTCCCTCCCGCGGTGCAGGCAAAAGCAGACGCTGCCATCAAGCAGCAGGACGCCATGCTGAAGCGCGCGGTGGCTCTGGGGGTGAAGATCGCGCTCGGCACGGACGCCGCGGTGTTCCCGCACGGTGAGAACGCGCTGGAGTTTTCCTATATGGCGGCGGATGGATTGGGCAACGCGCAGTCGTTGATGGCGGGCACCAGCGCCGGCGCGGAACTACTCGGATTGGCCGGCAAAGTGGGCTCGCTCAAGCCCGGCATGCTCGCCGATATCGTGGCGGTGCCCGGCAATCCCGTGGACGATATCAAAGTCACGCAGCAGGTGATTTTCGTGATGAAGGACGGCATGATTTATCGCAACGACCGCAAGACGCACTGAGCAGCGACTGCGAAAGGCACCGCTCCCTTGCGGTCGCGGCTCAGTACGCTACTTCGTTCCGACTACTACGATCGTGAACGAGTCGGGCACCATGACGCCGCGTCCACGGCCTTTGGGGGCGGCGTCGGTTGGTGGCGCCGGGGCGGGCTGCATTTCCGCCGCGATCATCAGGATACGATTCGTCTTGCTGTCGAGCGTCAGGGTCTTCGCGCCGCGCATGGTCTCGACGTTCTGTTCGACCGAAAACTTCGTGCCGCCATCGTCTTTGACCACCGTCAGGGTGCCGTCGCCGTTGGAGCTGAATGCTTCCATGGTCGCCGGATTGAATGTCGCGCCATCGGTGCCCTGGCCGATCGGGAGCGCGTCGAGGATTTTCCCCGTGTCGGCGTTCAGCATCACCATCGTCGCGGGATTGTGGCACGACGCGAACAGGACGCGATTCTTGGCGTCGAACGCCAGTCCGCTAGGGCCGCCGCCCTTGCCTTCCAGTGCGTACGTCGCCGTCACTTTCAATGTCTTCGTGTCGACTGCGGCGATCGCGTCCTTATCCTCGAGAGCGACCCACATGTGGCCCTTTTCATCGCTCACGGCCTGCTCCGGTGCGCCGCCCAAATCCATGGTGCCGACTATCGACCCGTCTTTGGCATCGATGATGGTCGCGTTGGGCGCGCCGTGACTGAAAACCCATACGCGCTCGTTGTACTGGTCGAAGAGAATGCCGTCCGGGCCGCCCGCCACGTCGATGGTCTTGATCGGCGCCAGCGTCTTGGTATCGAACATCGCCACCGGCTTGCTGCTGGCGAACCCGTGACCGCTCTTCGGATCGACCGCCACGCCGTGCCCGCTCACGTTAGGAATCTCTGCCAGGAGTTTCAGGCTGTCCAGGTCGTAGACCGAGATGCGCGGCGAGGCTTGTACGCGCGGCACGTAGAGTTTGCGCCCGGCGGAATCGGCGAACACGTAGTCGAAACGGCCTTCGCCGCCAACGCGGGCCTTCTGCAAAACCTTGTTAGGCCCTTCTTGCGCGACGGCGACAGCCGCCAGGACGGAGATCAAGATGGTCAGGCGTTTCATGCGTCCTCCTCTACGGAATGGTAACGCATCAGTATAGAACCCGACAGATGAATAGAGGATGAATAGAAGATGAATCGCCGCTGTCGCGCTACAGCACCGAGATGAACGCGTTGGCTTGCGACTGTTGGCCGCCGGCCGTCGCCACTACCGCGGCGTCGCCGGCCGGCAGTGTCACGGGCACGACCACGTTGAGTTGGTAGACGCCCGGCTCGATCAGGCCGGCGTAAACGACGGTCGCCGGAGCGCCGCCGATGGTGACCGTCGGGAGCGTGGCGAGCGACAGCGGA
>Ga0181538_10002252_pt1 | contig 20303 bp, 10 predicted proteins | sample PEATcosm2014_Bin_40_FD_119773 | JGI IMG/M metagenome (GOLD analysis project Ga0181538, IMG submission 119773) | Peatland microbial communities from MTU Mesocosm Facility, Houghton, MI, USA - PEATcosm2014_Bin23_30_metaG | ecosystem: Environmental > Terrestrial > Soil > Wetlands > Peat | place... | reverse complement strand
GGCTATCTCGCCCGCGCACACGACCCGCCACCCGGAAATACCGTGATCTGGAGAGGCCTGTCCCGATTAACAGATATTGAACTGGGCATCATGATCGGAGTTCAACTTGTGGGTAATTGAAAGACGCCGAGTCCCTCTGGTGCTGGGCGAGGGTGTGGTTTGAAGATCGCTGCATGGGACAGGCAGATGAGGCGGGATTTGGTCGGCGGGTTCGAAGGTGGCGGTCGGTTTCAGAGAAGCGTCAGATTGTGCAGTTGACGCTGGAGCCAGGCGCGAGCGTGGCCGAGGTGGCACGAGCGCACGGTGTGAACGCCAACCAGGTGTTTAAGTGGCGCCGCGCCTTCGAGCGAGGAGAGCTGTTCGAGCCCTGTGCCCTGCTTCCCGTGTCGGTCGCAACGCCAGGTGAACTGACCAGTGAGACGCCGGACAGGTCGGCGGAAGAGCAGGCAACGAGCGGCGGCACGATCCACATCGAGCTACCCGGCGGAGTGATGATCTGGGTTGAGAGTGGCTCCGATCCCGCCTTGTTGCGTTCCATCCTGGAGAGCTTGTGCCAGTGATCGAGCTTCCTTCCGGGACTAGGATATGGATTGCCGCGGGCGTAACCGATATGCGCCGCGGCTTCGATGGGCTGAGTGCCCAGGTGCAGACTGTGCTTCAGCAGCAGCCATTCTCGGGACATGTTTTCGTATTTCGCGGGCGGCGAGGCGACATTGTAAAACTTCTTTGGTGGGATGGAGATGGTCTATGTCTCTTCGCCAAGCGCTTGGAGCGCGGCCGATTCATCTGGCCGAAGGCCGAGAGTGGAACGGTGCGGCTCAGCCGGGCGCAGCTTTCGATGCTTCTCGAAGGTATTGATTGGCGAAGAGTGGAGAGAACCTGGGCGCCCGAAGTCGCGGTCTGATGACTATGCTGATTCCCCTGTATTCATGCGGGTTTTGCCGAGGTTTTCCACTTCTCTTCATGGCATACTGCGTTCATGAATCGCGCTTCGCTGCCGGATCTGAACAGCCTTGGTCGTGACGCGTTGCTAGCGCTGATCCGTGCGCAAGACGAAGAGTTCGCGGCTCAAGATGCGGAGATTCAGCGGCTCGAGTCTGAACTGGACGCACATCGCCAGACGCTGTCCGAACAGGCCGATGAGTTGCACTCGCGCAGCGAGCGAATCGAGCACCTGAAGTTGATGGTCGAGAAGTTCCGCCAGATGATCTTCGGCAGGAAGAGCGAGAAGATCGTTTTGAAGCTTGAGCAGCTGGAGCTTGAGCTGGAAGAGGATGAGACCACACAGGCGGAAGCCGAAGCCATCGCCGAACGCGTCTCACCGAGTAAGGAACCAAAGCCTCGTCCCGAACGCAAGCCACTGCCTGAGCATCTTAAGCGCGAAGTAGTCACGCACACTCCCCAGCGCGATTGCTGCCCGGATTGCGGTGGTCAGCTGCGGCACTTCGGTGACGATGTCTCCGAACAACTCGAGTATGTTCCCGAGAGCTTCAAGGTCATCCGCCATGTGCGGCCGAAGTTCACCTGCACGGGCTGCGATCGAGTGATCGAAGCGCCGGCACCCTCGCGTCCGATCGAGCGCGGCCTTGCTGGACCAAGTCTGCTGGCCCATGTGATCGTCTCGAAGTACGCTGACCATCTGCCGTTATTCAGGCAGTCAGAGATCTATGCTCGCCAGGGGGTTGAGATTCCGCGCTCCACGCTGGCCGGCTGGGTCGGTGCGGCCAGCGACTTGCTCAGTCCGCTCGTGGATGCGCTCCAGAAGCATGTTCTCGCCGGCCGCAAGTTGCATGCTGATGACACACCTCTGCCGGTGCTCGCACCCGGCAACGGCAAGACCAAGACCGGCCGACTCTGGACCTACGTGCGCGACGACAGGCCGGCGGGCGATGAGACAGCTCCTGCCGTCTGGTTTGCCTACTCGGAGGATCGCAGAGGAGAACATCCGCGACAGCATCTGAAGAACTTCACCGGGGCCCTGCAGGCAGATGCTTACGCGGGCTTTCATCATCTGTACGACAACCATATATATGAGGCAGCCTGCTGGGCTCATGCCCGACGCAAGTTCCACGAAATCCATGTGGTGCACGCTTCGCCGACTACGACCGAAGCCCTGGCCAGGATCAGCGCTCTTTATGCGATCGAAGATGAGATCCGCGGCAAGCCCATCGAAATCCGACTGAGTGTCCGCCAGGCGCGGGCCAGGCCGCTGCTCGATGACTTGCGCAAATGGATGGAGAAAGCGCTCCGAGCACTGTCATCGAAGAGCGAGACTGCGGGTGCGATCCGTTACGCGCTCTCACGCTGGCGTGCCCTCACGCGCTATACCGAAGACGGTCTGCTCGAAATCGACAACAGCGCCGCTGAACGGGCGCTGCGAGCCGTCGCTCTTGGCCGGAAGAACTTCCTGTTTGCAGGATCGGACTGCGGCGGCGAACGTGCAGCAGCCATGTACTCCCTCATCGGCTCGGCCAAACTCAACGGACTGGATCCGGAACTCTACCTGCGCACCGTGCTGGCGCAGATCGCCGATCATCCCATCAGCCAGATCAATGAGCTGCTGCCCTGGAATATGGCCGCCGCACTCCAAACCGACACTTCCCAGGCTGCTTAAACACACTCATCAAGTGTCCACCAAAAAACAAGTGGGCACCTGATGACACACTCTACCTTCCGTCAAGAGGGACTCGGCGTACGCTTACGATTCACTCATCGAGGAAACCCAATGAACAATTGACAGAGACGAGATCCAATTCGTCTGCTACGTGTGGGACGTGTGATTCGGATGTTATTGCGGTTCCGATTGATCTGTTCGCACGCCATAAGGATAGTCAGAATGGAACTGTAAGTTATTGATTATACACAAGTTAAGTGCCTGGTGGGGGGGGCGGATTGCCGGTCCGTGTTGATTCTAAATAAGTTGTTGATTTTTATAGACGCTCAAAACCGCAGAAACGCAGGAAACGCGGTTTCCACACACGTATTACACACACGGAATTCAAGACGAACAGTCTCGATTTCGACCATCGTGATCCATGGTGCGGAGCTTCGGTTGGAACCACGCGCGAAAGCATGGAGATCTATCCGAGGACCGCGGCGGAGCGGGCGATGAAGTTACGGGAAATGCTGCGGTGAAAGGCTGCAAAGAATGCAGCGCTGATTGCGAAAGCAGTCTCATTGTCTCGTCTCGGCGGACTCATCGCTACGACTCGGCCGCCTGAGCCCGTTCTCAGCTCAATTCTGAGCAAAATCGAGGTTAACGGAAAGGATAAAAGTGTCTGTTAAGTACTCACTGTTCGCACGATGGCAACTCTGCGGCGATACGCCATCACCGTGCACTCTTGCTCGCGCCAGCAATCGGTTTCCGATCTGCCCTTCACGTCAAAAAAACAGGTCCATAATGTTCTCGGATTGAATTTGGCCGGCGCGCAAGATGCTACCAAAAGTTGGCTGCGATCACGGTTGGCTGCTCAGGAGAGTTTCCGATGATTTGAGTATGGAGAACGAACTGAAAGTTCTTGTGCTTCCAATCCTTCGGGGCTTTTTGCATCGCTTCCGAGAGGAGACCTTGATTGGTAACGAAATCTCCAGCTGCCTGGGTGCCGAAGTTTGTCAGTCCCGCGATCACAATGACAGGCTGTCCGCTACCGGGATTGGTGAAGCGCGACACCAAAGCGTAGTCCTCGTTGGTCTTCCAGTCCGGAGTGAGCTGGTCCAGCGACCACTTGACTTTTGGATCCGACCGATCATAGATAGCGTTTTCGACGCCAAAAAAGAAGCGCAAGTTCTTCGTAATGGTTGGAGTCCATTTATTCGCGTGTACGCCGATGAGAATGATCGGGCCCGCTAACAGCGTGTTGGAAGGTGTCGAGTTCCCAGGGAATAACTGCCAATCTTTACCGAGCTTGCTCAGCAGGCCGGCGACATCGGCCAGAGCGAATGCGTCGCCGGTGCCCACAAACGCATCTGGCACCGGCATCATGCGGTCCCCAGATCCTATTGGAACGTCCATGTTTGACATTGGGCGGTAAGCGACCGGCTGGGAAATGCATATGACTGCCACTTTTGGACTATCGAGGACAGGGGACCAGACACCACGGAGGGTATCTGTTGAACGCATCTGCCAGTAGAAAATCGCGGTCGCGACAAAGCCAACCACAAGCACGGACACCGTAGCGATTCGCCAGACTATCCGCGGCCGGCGAATGCCTCGAGTCGGATTCTCTTCAAGGACTTGAGCTTTCGACTTATTTGCTAGAGCGGCAGGAACCAGTGCGGGCGAATCTTCCTCAGTCCAATGCAAGCTGGCTGCATATGATCCCGACGGAATCTGAATGACCAGCTTTCGATTGCAATGATCGTCCCCATAATACTGGGCAAGTCTCTTGCGCACTTCATTGGCGGTGACGCGGACAATGTTTTCCTGCGCAGTATCGTAATCGCCTGCCTTGTGAAAGACCTCTATACCGAGAGTGCGTTCTTTGAGCTCTTCAATCGGCCTCCCGTCCAGAACGTAACGGACGGAATACTCCAGGAAATGGCAACACCTCTGGCTACCACGGAAATACTCGCTTTCCAGGATGTGGGCGAGCACTTCCAGTGCGATTTCCCGTTGTTTCTGGGAGAAGTCGGCCACTCTCTAGCACTGATCCATCGCGATCCAGTGAAACTATAGTTTGCCTTTCTGCCGATGTCAATGAAACCGGTGACGCTCGACGGTGCTATACGGTGAAGAAATGCGGCAACTCCATCCATCCTTTCAATAGCTTAGGATCTTAACGTCATGTGAAAGACCGTATCGGACCTTGCGGTGTTCGGAAGCAAGTGCGTATCAATGCGATGCGGCGGGAGAGAGGATTCTTCTGAAGCCAAAAGGCCGGACAGGATGCAGTCCGGGCGAATGAGGAGACACAAAAAAGGACTGCACCACTTCGGTGCGGACGAGAAGAACCTCAACGGGACGATAATGGAGGATGAAATGGCATTAGAGAGACAAGGGGCGCAGATCAGAAGGCAAATTACGATTGCCATCATCGCAATCGTAGTGATATTTGGGGGCATGTTCTCAAGGAATGGCTGGGGACAGGCTGACAGGGGATCCATCAGCGGCGTGGTCGCCGATGCAACGGGAGCGGTACTTCCTGGCGTCCAGGTTTCGGTCACCGACACGGCTACGGGGGTCGGCTACTCCGGCAGCACGACAAATGACCGCGGTGTCTACCAGATCGTCAATCTCCCGGTCGGCAAATACTCGCTCGTGTTCAAGATGGAAGGCTTCAACAAGTACGAGCGGAACGGCGTCACCGTTTCGGCGTCACAAGAAGCCAAGGTTGATGTCAATCTCCAGGTCGGCGGCACTTCAGCGACGGTGACCGTCACCAGCGACGCCGCCGCGCTGGATAGCTACACAAGCACCGAAGCCACAAGCGTGGCAGGTTCGGCCATTCAAGAGTTGCCGCTATCGATCGCCGGTGGCCGCAATGCGCAGGCTTTCGCAGTCATGGTTGTACCCTCGGTTAATGTCGGTACGGGCGTCAACGGGGACGCATCGTCGGGTATCAGCATTGGCGGCTCATTGTCGCAGTCCAACAACGTCATGGTCGATGGCGTCGATTCCGATGCGGGTTATCAAGGCGGCGGGGCCGCCAGTTCTGGCTGGGGAAGTGCATCCCCTGGCGTGGAGGCCGTCCGCGAGGTGCAGGTGCAAACCAGCGGAATTGATGCCGAGTCGTCGCAGACAGGCGGCGGCACCCTCCAGTACGAACTCAAGTCCGGCACCGACAAGCTGCACGCCAGCGCCTTCGGCTTCTTGACGAACGAGGCATTCGATGCCAACAGCTGGTCGAACAATTACTGGATGGCTTACTGCAATGCAGCGAGCGCGGGTTCCAGTGCGCAATGCCCAGCCGCCGTGCCGGCAACTTCGACAGCCCCGTCTGTGGAGGGCTACGAACAGCTGTATCGCAGGCCGACAGATCGTCTGAGGGACTGGGGCTTCAGTGGAGGCGGACCCATCTGGAAGCGGCATACCTTCATCTTCGGCGCCTATGAGCGCTACCACCAGAACACCATGGCATGGGGAGCCAATGAAACCACGGTTCCGACAACCAACATGCTGGCTGGGGATTTCAGCCAGCTACTCACCTATGCCGGTGTCGCTGGGCTTACGGCGAACGAGGCTACAGGCGGCACCGGCTCGTGCGCTTCGTACACATCTGCCGGCAAACCCTGCCCCACCGGCTATCTTGATGCCGCCAACAATCCCATCTACTACGGAGCCATCTTCAACCCCGCAATGCCCGGCACGGTTTTTCCGGGCAACAAGATTCCCTCCAGCAGCATAAGCCCCCAGGCGCAGGGCGTCATCAACATCTACAAGCAGGATTACGCTCCCACGAATTCAAACCTGATCAACAACTACTGGGGGTTCTCCGGCAGCACCAACGAGGTGCAAAACCTCGACGCCAAGCTTGACCACAACTTCTCAGAGAAGCACCACGTCAGCGGCTCCATCAACTGGGCAAAGAGCGAAAGCGTCGGCCTCGGAAACCACAACAGCGGCGATCTTTGGCAGCGCGGATCATCGACCGGCGGCCCGTTTGCCGACGCGCAGGGAGCGCCGCAGAAGTTCGCGACCATTCACCTCACGGACAATTACACGTTGAGCCCGACAGTGCTTAATACCTTCATTGTTGCCTTTAACTGGAACAACAAAGCCGACGTTACACCCGCGCCTGCCGGTGGCAGCTTCTCCAGCGTCATAGGTTCGACCTACCCCAACCTCAGCTATGCTTCATCTCTGGGCGTCGGTCAAAGCACCGTCGGCCAGGACTTCAACGACGACATACGTTGGCAGCAGTGGCGTTTCAAGGACAGTATGTCATGGGTGCATGGCAAGCACGTCGTGAAGTTCGGCGGCGAGTATACCGCCTACGACCAGCTCAATAAAAATCCGGGCGGAATTCTCACTTACAACTTCAACGACCTTACCGGTCTGCCTCAGAACGTCGCAAATAACACCACCGTCTCGAATAGCCTTGGATACGGCCTTGCGAACATGATGGTCGGGGATGCCGCTTCGGCCAGTCAGGGTGTCACTACAGGATCGAACACCACCCGCACGGGCTTCGACATGTTCGTTTCCGATCAGTTCATGGTCACCAAGAAGTTGACGCTGAACGTCAGCCTGCGCTGGGACTTGAACGGCAGGCTTCATGAAAAGAACGGCAATCAGTCGAACTGGGACTTCAACGCGCAGAATCCGAATTGGGTAGCTTCCGGCGGCGATCCAGGTCTCTTAGGCAACATTTCCTATCTGGCCGGCCCGGGGGGCAGCTTCGAGACGCTGGAAGATTACCACCTCTACAGCCCGCACGTGGGCGCCGCATATCAGATCTCTCATAAACTGGTGCTTCGCGGAGCATGGGGCTTGTTCTACGTTCCGATCGGCCAGAACATGTGGGGCGGAGTCCCGTATGAGAATGAGGGTTGCTTCAACTGCTTTGGTTCCAACCAATCGGCGCCCGGCGCTTCGAATGTCGATCCCTCGTTCCAGTGGGACAAAAACATCTATCCCGGCGTACCGATCCCGGCGGCTAAAAACGCGAATGCACCCGATTTCGGTTGGGGGCAGGTTTATTCCACTCCAGACACGCTCAAGCTTGGCCGCACGCAGAACTGGAACTTGGGTGTCGAATACGGAATCAATGCGAATACAGTAGTGGACGCACGTTACATGGGGAACGTGGGCTACGATCTGCACGACGGAAATTTGTTCCCGCAGAACTTTCCCACCTTTAGCCAGTACCATCCGCTGCTTATGAGCGGCCATGCTGGGGACAACATTAACAGTCAGGCGTCCGCCGCTGCCGCAGGGGTAACCTGGTATCCGTTCCTGCCAGCGATGAACGGCGGCTGTGGAGGATATTCCGCTGTGTCCGCGATCGATCTCGATCCACAGACGCACGCTTGCTGGAATAGCGCGTTGCAGGTGACAGGCAACCCTGTTGGCAGCTCTTCCTACAACGCTGCCATTGTCGAAGTCAAAAAGAGGGGCGGAAGCGGCTTGTCCATGGATCTGAGCTACACCCTGTCCAAGGCAGAGGGAAATGTCCTTGGCGTGAATCAGGTTGACGAGTGGGGCCAGTACGTCGTTGGGGGAGGCGGCTCCGAGTTTCAAGATCCATACAGCTACGGCCAGTTCAAGAATCTGGTTTCGCCGGGAGATGTGCGGAATCAGGTGAAAGGCTATGTCTCCTACAACCTACCGTTCGGCAGGGATGGACGTTGGTTGCAGGAAAGCAGAAAACTGGATTACCTGGTAGGCGGCTGGACGATGAGTGGCGATATCAATTACCACAGCGGCCTGCCAATGCCCGCTGTTCAAGCCGCAAACGCGTACCCCGGTTGGGCTATGACTTACGGAAACACCACCGGCGTGTCGCTTGCCAATCACTTCAAGCATCTGGACCTTGCCAACCTGAACGATGTCAGCAACCAGTACTTCAGCCCGGCCGCGTTCTCGGACCAGACACTGAGCACCAGCAATCCGCTGTATGGGCAACTTGGAAATCAGCTGCCCTACTTCAACTCCTGGCGTGGATTTGCGAGCTATAACGAGGATCTTTCGGCGGTGAAGCACTTCGGCTTTGGCACGGACAACCGTTTCAAGGCCAGCATTCGCGCTGAGTTCTTTGATCTTCTCAACCGTCACCAGTACTCAGGAATCAACGAAAGTTATACGAGCCCGCAGTTCGGCAATGTTACGGGTGTCTCTGGGAATCGCAGAGGCCAGGTTGGTGCGCGGTTTGAGTTTTAGTTCGCGCATGACCCCGAACCGTGAAACGTGCAGGCTTCTCGCCTGCACGTGCCCTTTCGGCCGCCCTGGAGTACAGCACGGGACCGGCGGAGACACCTCCAATCCACGCTCAGGTGTAAATCAAATTGTGGAAGATTGAACAGTGTCCGATGAATCTTTCGATGAGTGTTGTGCGCTTAGCAAGAGTGTCCGGCAAATGGATCGCTGTAGTGCTGGCGGTATGGTTGAGCACCGTCACGGGGACAGCGGAGACGCCTCTGATCGGTGCCCAAATCTGGATCGAGCCTGGCCAGACAGAAGCGCAGATTGACGGGTGGTTTCGTACGCTCAGGGATGCGCATATGCCAGTGGCGAGGCTCTTTCTGATGTGGCCCGATCTGGAGCCGAAGAAGGATGTTTGGGACTTCACTCTTTATGACGAGGCATTCAGGGCGGCAGAAAAGTATCACGTGCGCATTGTCGCAACTTTGACGCCGGGTGGCCCCCCGCCGTTCCTGGGCGGCGATGGCACTCAGGGATATTCCGTCACCGGCTCCGAAACAGCTCAATGCCTCGCGACCGATTACATCGCACACGTTGTCATCCATTATCGCGACAACCCGGCGCTTGATTCTTGGATACTGATGAATGAGCCTGGCCAGGCTGCTTCGCCACAGCCGCTTGCCATTACCGGATTTCGATCGTGGATCTCTCATCGCTACAAGACAGTGGATGGACTGAATCTTGCATGGGGAACAAACTACTCTTCGTGTCAGCAGGCGACTCCTGACGAAGAACCGAACTCCTGGAACAAGACGGTCTCAATCGATTGGATGACCTTCTGGCGGGGTTATCAGACACAGCAACTGGAATGGCTTGCGCAACAGGTGCGCATCAACGATGCCAAGCATCCGCTGCACATGAACCCGCATTCCCTGGTTGGGAATCTTGCCAAGTCCTCGGACGATCTCCCCGCATGGCGGTCTTTCCTTGACACTCTCGGTTGTTCGATACATCCTGCGTGGCACTTCGAACTTCTGAATCCCGACGAATACGCTCTCGGGGTTTCCTATGTCAACGATCTGGTCGACGGGAGCATCGAGCCGAAACGCCATTGGGTTACGGAACTACAAGGGGGCACGAACATCGCCAGCGGCACTCGGCCAATCGATCCAACGGCGGACGATGTGGCCCAGTGGGTGTGGACCAGCCTGGGCGCGGGCGCAGACCGCGTCCTGTTCTGGCTCTTGAATGCCCGCACCAGCGGTGTGGAAGCTGGAGAGTGGTCGTTGCTTGATTTTCAGCAGCAGCCCAGCGCCCGGCTGCGAACCGCATCGAAGATTGCTCAAATCCTGGAAAACAACCATGACTTTTTCGATGGCAGCCAGGCCGTTCGGCCTGACGTGACGCTCGTGCTGAGCCTTGAGACTATGACGTTGGAAGACAACCTTGCCCACAGTGCCGACCCGGCGAGAGACCGCAATGCGCAGGTGCTGGAAACTCTGGGTCTCTATCGGGCCCTTGCCGAGTCTGGCGTGCCCCCGCGCATCAAACACTTCGACGACGTTGCCTGGAGCCAGGTAGAGCCAGCTCATCGAACCGTGATCCTGCCCGACGTGCGGGCGCTCTCAACTGAACAAATAGATAAACTGAACGTCTTTGTTCACAATGGCAACACTCTGATCGTAACCGGGCTGACCGGCTTCTACGATCCATATGGAAAGGCATGGCCGCTGGCAGGCTTTCAGCTGGCAGAGATAACCGGAGCGGAGCTCAAGGAGGTTTTGCTTCCGACTGCGCCGCAGATTGATTGGAACAATGCGGAACCATCCCTGCCGGCACATCTGTGGCTGGGGACGATTCACAATCTCGAGGCCAAACCAATTGCAACCTGGCAGGGAGAGACAACGGCAACGGTTCGCAGCGTAGCCGGGGGTGGCAGAGTGATTTGGATTCCATCGTTGGTTGGACTGGGCGCGTGGCTGGGGGACACAGCACCGTTGGCCAACTATCTTCACTCGACACTGCAGCCCACGCTCGCCGCCGTGCCGTTCAATTTTGTGCAGCCGCAGCCGAACTGCCTGTTGCGTGTTCTGAAGAATCAGAGCAGCTATCTGACGATTCTCGCAAATAGCGGGGGACAGCCCGCGAACTGTGTCATGAATGTCCCCGCCGGGCTACACCCGAAAACGTTGTGGGGGACTGCTGGCGCCGAGCGCAATGGACTCGAGGACGTTTCTCTCCCAGCGGGAGCAACCCAGGTTCAACTCTGGAAATGAAATCGCAACTCACACTGGCGGCTGGTGGAGTTTGAGCTCGCGCGCTAGAGAAGAATGTATCGATTGGCGTATAAACCTCCTGCGGCCAATCCCTGCAAATCTCTTATGACCTGCAAGGGGATTTAAATGGCAAGTAAAAGAACGTTGGAACGAGTGTCACGGCGTGGATTTCTCGGTTCAGCGCTTGCCGGTGCAGCCGTTGCGTTGCTTTCGCAGCGGCTTTTCGGCAAAGTGCAGCCTTCGGCAATTGCCGCTCAGGAACCTGTCGCGAAGAACATGGAGGGGAACGTTCACCAGCCGCCTCTCGTGGTAACAGATCGCACACTCATTGGCAATGTCCATGCGCTTCTTCCCGGAGCTGTTGCCTTTATCCGAGACAACAAGGCAGGAATTGTGCTGGACATCGGATCCGACAGTACGGGCCGCCCCGGCTCTGCTGCGCCGGACTTTTCGTACTGTAAATGGAACATTCAAGTGGACGGCGCCATTCTCATTGTCGAATGGGGACGAGTGGGCCTGGAGGCTGCCGTGTTTCGCATTCGCGCCGATCGAAATGCGAAACTCCAGATGAAAATCCCCGCGAATCCGTGGCGGCCCTTTTTTCATGACGTTCGTGCCGCGACGGATGGCCTGGATGCTTATGCGATCACCTGCGATGGAGAGTACATCCTGTGGAGTTTCCGGATCGACCCTGAATCCCTTCACGCAGTTCATCTGGACAGAGATTCGTCCGTTGAATTGCAGATAACGCCAGATCACGCCGCCTGTTTTGCTGCGGGTTTTTCAGCTTTGCCGGCACTCAGTACAGTCGACGCGACCATCGAATTTGCTTGCTCCCGCTATTCTGCCCATCGCGCCCAGGCGCATGGCGCCTGGGGAGATTTCGTCGGCGCAATTACAGACAATCTGAACAACAGCCGACTCTACAGTAGTTTGACTAAACGGGTCGGCAATGTCATCGGGAGAAGCGGCTGGCTCGTCAAAGATCCCGACTTTCTCCCCTACTTCACATGGGACAGCTCGTTCAATGGACTTCTTGCCTCCATCGAAGATCCATCGACAGCCATGGAGACGATACGAACCGTACTTCGGTATCAACTGCCCGACGGTATGATCTCGCAGGTAACCCAGTGGCCTACGGGTACCGGATCGTTCGTCAACTCAGCATGCTCCAATCCTCCCGTTACGTCGCTCTGCGCATGGAAACTCTATCAGCGCTGGAGTGATAAGCAGTTTCTACAGGAGGTCTATCCTTCACTGCTGCGCTGGCATGATTGGTGGCCGGTACACAGCGATGGAAATAAGAACGGCCTGCTGGAGTGGGGGTCAAAGGTTGATTTCAGGCTGGCCCGGCTGGCGACCGGGTGGGATGACACGCCGCATTTCGATGGTGCTGGGTTTGAGCGCGGACAGATGACGGCCGATGCGGTGGACTTGAATTCCCTCTGGTCGCTCGATGCAGAGATCCTGTCGAAAATGGCTGCTGTGCTCAGCCGGCCGGGAGATACGGAGCGGCTTCATGCCGAGCATCTGGAAATGAATCGACGCATCAACGCCTCACTCTGGAATGATGAGCTGGGCCTGTATTGCACGCGCCTGTGGGGTGAAGACGGCAAGCCGGGGGCTTTCTTGACTCGCATTACACCCATGAACTTCTATCCACTCATCTGTGGCGCCCCCGATTCTCATCGGGCACAGCGCGTTCTGCAGACGCTCACCGATCCCGGGAAATTCTGGGGACCCTGGTTGGTCCCGACTCTGCCCTATGACGATCCTGACTACGCTACGCAGGAGTACTGGAAGGGCCACGTTTGGGGGCCGGTGAACTACCTGATCTGGCAGGGACTGCGGCGCTATGGCACGCCGCTGCAGCAAGCCGAGTTCGCCCGTCGCAGCGTCAGCCTCTTCATGCGCAACTGGGAAGCACGCGGCACATGCAATGAGAACTACCGCAGCACAGACGGAACCGGCGACGATCATCCTCATTACACCTGGGGAGCACTACTCTGCCAGATCGGTGTCGAGGCACTTTACGACATCGACGCCAACGGACATCCGATTGGATTGCAGAACGGGATGTTGACCGAAAACCTGGAATTGCGCAACGTGCCAGCGGGCGGCAGGCTTTACACCATTTCGTCTACCGGGGGAAAGGTTACAGTAAGGCCGCAGCCTGTTTAAATTGCGCGGTGCTCGCGGTTGATCAAGTCGTTGAACCTCTGGGAGACCGTGTGAGAACTCGGATAGAAACGACAATCATTGGATCCGCATTATTTCGCAGGAACACTCTGGAGAAAGAAGGGGAACAAGGAAATGCCCGTATCGAGGCGTGATCTCATTGCCTATGGAACGGCTGGCGCGTTGACGGCGATGAGCAATGGCATGCCGGCTATTCCTCAAGGGGCCGCGCAGAGCCCTCCGGTGCCAGTTCAAGTGCCCATGCAAGTTGCGACTGACAGGCCTTCGCACCCCGCGTTAGGTGGACTCGGTAACTACGACATGCGCGATCACCTGAATCCCCGGCGGTTGACGATTGCCATGTGGGATGTGGCATACGCGCTACGTCATCAGCCCGGTGGCAGCTTTGCGAATTACGATCGCGTTCTGGATGAGGCAGTCGAGCGCGGCTATAACACCCTGCGCATCGATCCCATGCCCCAGTGGCTCGACTTCAGCAAACCCGAGCGCATCCTAGAGTGGTCCGATCCACAGCAGCCCTATATGCCATGGAATTGGAATACAGGGGTGAAAGGGCCGGTGGCGCTTTGGGTCATGGAATTCATCGAGAAGTTGCAGAAGCGCAGCTCGCTTCACTACACATTAAGCGGCTGGTGGTTCATGCCTGGATCACCAACATCTCCGCCTGTGCCTGCGGCTCTGCGCAAGCCCGCAAACATGGCGGAAGGGGCGGAGATGTGGGCGGTTACGTTGACGGAGTGGAAGAAGCGATTCGGTCTGGATCGAATCATCTATGTCGACATAGCCAACGAAACTCCCTACTTCTTCCCGGATTTGCAAGAAAGATTGAGAAAAGAGACTGGTGCAGGCTTCAATGAGGGCGACATCTTCTCCCCAGCCCAAACTTCCTTCCTCGCAGGCGAGATCAACTCGGCGTTGGGCCTGTTGCGGCGGGAGTTTCCAGAGTTGCGCTTCACCACGTCGATTCACGGGGACTTGCGCTGGCTCGATGTGCCGCTTGAACTCGACTGCCTCGATGTGCACTTCTATGCTGACGCCGACCCGCGCTGGACCGAGCGAACGCGCTTCGATGAGTTTGTTGATGACGGAATATTCCGAAATGACCGCTGGTTTAGAGAGTTTTCCGAACGCTCGATCGAGACCGCAGCGGCCATGGCACCGATGTTGCGCGCGCGCCAGAGATTCAAGGCGTCGGAGTTTGCCGGATGGGCCGAGCGGCGCGGCATGCCGTTGACGACTTCTGAATCCTGGGCAACGTGGTACTACATCGACGATCGCAGGTTGGACTGGGGTTGGTTGCTGGATTGGGCAAAGTGGTCTGTAGACGATGCAATTGACTGCAACTTCTGGGGCTGGACTCCGTTCAACTACGCCCAACCGCAATTCGCAAATTGGAAGGACGTGCAATGGCATCGCACGCTCAATGAACGCTTTTTGCGCAGCTGAGATCGAAACCACTCCGAAAACGTCAACCGGCTTGCCTGAACTTACGAAAGTGATCAAGTCACTTTCACCATTTGGAGAATTGGAATGAACCGACGCGGATTCGTGAAGTGCGGGCTACAGACCATTGCGGCTGGCCTAGTCGTCCGGTCTCGACGCGCCAATGCAGTTTCTGAAAGCGCTCTTGCAGATCCTGGTCAGAAAGAGCGCAATCATGCAGTCAGAACGGAATATTACGACTTTGATCTTCTGAAATGGTTGTACATCGGATGGGAGAACGATCATCCAAAATCGTGGACGTTCATGGGGGGCGGAGTGGCGCCGGGACTGGGAGCCGTTATTCAGTACACGGTGACAGTCGATGGAACGACCTATATCCCAGACGAGTTCGCCCTGGACCGTAAATCGCGTATCAAGTGGTCTTTGAGAGATGGATACCTTCCATGTCCCATCTCCCAGTGGATGGCGGGGGCGTTTCGCGTGGAAATTCAGCATTTCGCCAATCGTGTCCTTGCCGACCGTTTGACCGCGGTATACTCACGCGTCCGTGTCACAAGCACGGGTTCGATTCCTAAGGTGGTTCGGCTCAACGTCAGTTCAAGGCCCGACATAGAGATACCGCTCTCAGGAGAGTGCACGGGCCAGAGCACTAGTGACATGTACTTCGATATTTCCGTCAATGCCGGGGAGTCGGTTACGAGGGATTTCGTGGCATTTGCCGCGGGTTCTCCTGTTGAGCCTGCCGTGTTGAAAGCGGCAGGTGATTTCGATTCCAACTACGAGGCGATGGAGAAGTACTGGAACGGCCGGATGGCAGGGCTGGCGGAGCCAATCAGCCTTCCCGTTACCGGAATGGTCGAAATGTATAAATCCATTCAAATCACGACCTGGGAAAATATGGTCAAGAATGGAGAGGACTATGAAATTCACGCGGCTCCGCGGAATCCTTTCAACAATGACAATTACGACCAGCCCTTTTCCCACGATGCTCCAAATTACGTCGATCAATATATGAGAGAAGGAGACTTCGACATTGCGAAAAGGATGTTGGCCAGCAAGTATTTCAAAGCCTCAAACAGCACCACCTGGAGAGGCAGGGAGGCGACGGATCCCATCTACGAAGACACGCTTGGAAAGTACCTGATTCCGTACGCCGAGTATCTGCGGTGCACCGGAGACCTCGCCTACTTCACCGTCTCGGTTCGGGAAGAACTTAAAAAAGCCGTTCGCAACATTCATGCGTTGAGGTCATTCGGCGACAAAGAGCACTATGGGCTCATGAAGAAATCGCAGGATTTCGAGAATTGGGCGGATGATGGAGACTATTTGCTCTGCGACAACTGGTCGGCACTTCATGGGCTTCAGGCATATCAATATATATGCAAGCGTCTGGGCGAGATGGACGAAGCGGAATGGGCGGCCAGCGAGATGGCTGATTTGAACGAGAGCGTGAACCGGGCTCTGAGCCAGACCTGTGCACGCCGGCATACTGACTATTACGAGGGCGGGTTCGACGATGTCACATTAGAGCGGTATGGTGATTCTGATTATTCCTGGGTTCCTTACTCAGGAGCTCTGAGCACATTTCCCTGGGGCGCTTATTTGAAAGGGTTTGATCTCGGCGGATTTTGGAAGGAAAAGTTTGACGAATCGATTCGTCACACCCTGGCGGTGCGAGATAGAAAAGGAATTCCTGAAGGCAGCTGGGGCACGTGGTGGGGGCAAGTGACTTACGGGACCGCCTACAACTGCAGTGCCGGACTGCAGTGCCTCCACTCCGACACATACAGGACGGAGTTGGCTAAGAATCTTGAGTTTCAGCTTGAGAATCAGTGCGCGCCGTACAACTGGTCCGAGGCATTCGAATACAAGGGGAGGGATGCCTGGGTCGGGATGTATGTTCCACCCGTGAGCTATGGAAATCTTGATAGCTGGGGAGCCAGCTTTACGAAGCAGGCGTTGCTTCAGATGTGCGTCTCCGTCAAGGTCGACGGCACGGTCATCATTGGCCGCGGCATCCCAGACTACTGGCTGGAACCGGGAAGTGTGGTGGAGTGGGCAAATGTGAATGTGAATGAAGGCCGGAGGATCAGCTTCAGGATCACCTCGAGTCGATCCACAATTGAGCTGCGGATTTGGGGAGACGTTCGGAACGGAGACGTCTTGTTCAACTTGCCTGCCTTCAAGGGCAACATTGCGGCAGCTGATGCGGGTACCGTCAATTCCGAGGAGGGAATCGTCACCTTGTCACCAACGACAGATTCCGTTTCCGTAACGTTGCAACATCCCCCGGAAACCAAACGCAATGGAAATGATCGCGTGAAAGGGCCGGGGGGAAGGATCGAGACACTGTACCCGCACTCGGCCAGATTGTGAATCGGCGTCACTTATTTAAATTGACAACCTGGCCTCTGCAGGTTCGCGGCTTACCTCCTCCGCTCCTCGGTTTGCGGTCCGGCCCGAACGATGCTTTTCAGGAAAACGAAACAGAAGAATGTGGGTTATGATTTCAGACACCGAAATAGGCGGAATTTGGGGTCAGGTCAACTGGACGGCCCTGGTAGTTCTTGCGTCCTTGTTCACGACGTCGATCATTCAGGCACAGCAGGACAGGATTTACATCGCACCAGACGACCACACCGATTACATGTGGACGGGGGACGAAGAGACCTATCGGCAAGCCATCCTTCAGATGACGGACTACTATCTGGATCTCAGCGATAAAACTGGTAACGAGCCAAGGGACTTCCAAAGTCGATGGAATCTCGACGGAAGCATCTGGATGTGGATATGGGAAAACAATCGGGACCAGAAGCAGGTTGACAGACTTGTATCGCGCCTGCGGGATGGCCACTTCAGCATGCCACTCAATTTTGCAGTCTCAACCTACGGCGGAATGCCCACGGAAGCTGTTCTCCGGGGAATGTACTATGCCGGCTCCGTCGAGCGAAGCTATGGGCTCACACTTCCAATGGCAATCGCGATGGAAGACCAGACTCTGCCAAACGGACTAGGGGCTCTTTGGTCCGGCGCCGGCGCCAAGTACAGCTGGCGAGGAATTTGTGGATGTGCGACAAAAATGGGCCCGGTCATCTTTCAGCAACGTCCGCACGAAATCTATTGGTGGAAGGGCCCTGACGACAGCAAGATCCTCATGAAGTGGTACTCGATACATAACGAATTCAGGAGGACAGGCGCATACTTTCCGGGCACTTATCTGGAGGCGCGGGATCCGTCGGCAGAAGACGACATTTTCTTCCTCAGGAATCCAAGTTTCAGCGCTAATTATCCATACAATATCTACGGTTTTTTCGGAGAAGGCGGCGATAACCTTAGCACCATGAACGACAACTTCGTGCGGGCGTCAAAAGAACTCTCGCGACCGGGTCGAGAGGTGATTGTCTCCAACGAAGAGGACTTCTTTCACGACTTTGAAGAACACTATGGCTCGAAGCTGCCGACAGTGTCAGGATCGTTCGGCAATGAATGGGACATGTACTCCGCATCGATGCAGGAAGTCTCATCGAGTGTTCGCAGGGCCACGGAAAATCTGCGATCCGCAGAGGCGCTTGAGACACTTATAAGTCTCAAGCAGACCGATTTCCCAAAGCAATTCGTTGAAGCTCGCGATCGTGCTTGGACCTCCTACGGGCTGTTTTGGGAACACGATTGGACTGCGGATGGTCATACATTGCCGCGTTCGATTCGCTCTGACTGGCAGCGACGGATTGCTAAGAACATCACATCCTACCTAAATGAACTTTCAACCGAATCTGTTCAAGCTTTGGGGACATTGATCACTGTTCATGGCGCTCGGCCTCGTTACTTTGTCTTCAATCCACTCAACTGGGTTCGGACCGATGCAGCGGATTTGCCCTACGATGGTCCCGAGGATGTTCATGTGGTGGACCTGACAACTGGTAAGGCGGTGCCGTCGCAATTCGCTGACGTCGCCGCTGACGATGGAACTCCAAGGCGCGTTCTTCGTATTCTCGCAAAGGATGTCCCGTCGGTCGGTTATAAGGTGTTCGAAGTGGAGCCGGGGAAGGGCGCCGATTTCCCCACAACATTGAAGGCCGGGGATGGCTCAATGGAGAATGCGAAGTACCGGCTAAAATTGAGCGGTCGCGGCGCAATTCAAAGTCTCATTGACAAGAGGCTCGCTGGACGAGAGATCGCTGCAATGGTCGATGGACGCTCACTCAACGACCTGGGTCCAGGTGAGGGAACAATCACCACCACGAACATAGGTCCCGTATCCATTACCCTGCGGGCGAAGACCAACCTGCCAGTTCCGCATACGACGGAAGTGACGCTGTTCGACCATTCTGACCGGATCGAGATTCGTAACGAGATAACGGCCAATTTTGCTGATGTGGAGACATGGGCTTTTAGCTTCAACCTTCGTTCGCCCGACGTTTGGCATGAAGAAATTGGGGCCATCAACCATGCTCGACTGCAGCCGGAGGGCGATTATGCCGCGTCTTTTTCCCGCCTTGATTGGCTCACGCTGAACCACTTTGTCGCCATGAGTGGCTCTGACGGCGTTGGAATCACACTCTCCAACTCCGATGACGCCTTCATGAAACTCGGTCATAGCAAGATTACCGATGGCAAATCGGAATTGGACATTACGACGCCGCAGATTTCTGTTCTTGCCGGGGGACAGGTGGACGGGCCGAGCCTCGGCATCCCAGCGCAAGGAGGAGACAGTTTCTTTCTTCAACGATTTGCGCTCCGTGTGCAAGACAAATTCAACGCGGCAAGTTCGATGCGCTTTGCCTTGGAAGATCAGAACCCGCTGGTCGCAGGGGCCGTAACGGGTGGCAATGCCTATCCCGAGACGCAGTTCTCGCTCCTCGCAACATCGAATCCCAATGCAATCCTTTGGACCCTGAAGCCAGCGGAAGATGGAATCGACAAAGGATTCGTAACCAGGTTCTGGAACATGTCAGCCCAACCCGAGACATTCACGCTCAGCGTCAATGGTGGGTTGCAAAAGGCCTCCTCCATCACGCATATTGAAACGGACTTCAGGCCAAAAACAGTGACAAACGGAGAACTGCAAATCGGCGCAATGCCTTGGCAGTTGCAATCGTTTATCCTGTCGGCTTCGTCTAAGTCTGCGAAGATAAATTCCAAAGTGAATGGAAACTAGTTCTCTGACCGTATGAATTCGTACTTTTGGCTTTGGTGGTTTCTCACCCTTTCGCCAGGAAAAAAGGCGAAAGGATGGGGCACGTAATGACACAAGATCAAACGGTCGCACACAAGAGTGTGAAATCGCTGGATAGGTGCGTCAGGCTGAGTCGCGTCTTCTGTGGAAATGCTGCGAGCAGTCTCGGGTTTTAGCGCGCTGAATGATGTGACACTACCCTTGACTAGGTCTTACCGTGACTTTCGCACATGACAAAGACAGGCAGAGATAGTGTCGCTAAACTATTGATAATAAACAACTTGAATGCCGGGAGGGGGGGTCGAACCCCCATGACCACAAGGGTCGGCAGATTTTGAGTCTGCTGCGTCTGCCAGTTCCGCCATCCCGGCCTGGAAGGCATTCTGCTTCCCAAGTATCGCATAGGCCT
>Ga0181538_10002250_pt1 | contig 20317 bp, 30 predicted proteins | sample PEATcosm2014_Bin_40_FD_119773 | JGI IMG/M metagenome (GOLD analysis project Ga0181538, IMG submission 119773) | Peatland microbial communities from MTU Mesocosm Facility, Houghton, MI, USA - PEATcosm2014_Bin23_30_metaG | ecosystem: Environmental > Terrestrial > Soil > Wetlands > Peat | place... | reverse complement strand
GCGCTTGTCGAGGCAAATCTCAAATTAGGACACTACCGTTCGTCTACGGGGAAAATATTTGTGGATAGGAGATGGATCTCGTTGTTTTCTGGAGGGGAAATAAGCTCGTGCCAGGGGTTTTTTTGGGGGTTGGGTTCGTTAAGTAGGTGGAGAACGTCGGTGAGGATGGGTCCGATGGGCATAGCCATAATTTTGGATCCGGTGAGGGGCTTGCCGTGTCGGGCGAGGGTTATACGGTCGGTGAGGAAAAGGAGGCTGGGGAGGAGGGTCGTGTTGATTTGTCCCTGGTTGAGGGTGATCAGGTGAGCGGCGGCCTGGGCAGTTTTTCTTTCGTTGAAGGGGAAGCGCATGGGATATTTTCTTTTGGAGTATAAGGGGCATCCCGTAAGGCGTCTACGAGGTCTCGTCCGTGGTGAGCCCCAGCTCTCCCCCGAACTTGACCAGATCCTTGTGAAAGTCGCAGGCGTGGGAGTCACCCGGAATACCCTTGAGATCGTCGTACACCTTGCGAAGAAACTCCATGCGCTGTTCGTCTACAATAGGCATTAATGCCTCCTAAAAGTAGTGTTACACCACCAACCATCCCCACCCACGAGGGATACCGACTTTCTCAGTCGTGACTTTGCGTTGCCGCCACGAAGGACGAAGCGGGGATCTCGGCGCCCACGGAGAAGAGGGCATCCCCTTGAAAACCGGAGGTGTATGGGTATATCTGACAGGCTTGCCCTTGACCTCCATCGCCGTAAGTGATGGTCGACAGTGAGTAGACCGTCGTCACTTGCGCCCCAAGCGTGTACAGCGACGTGGTGGTAGTAGGGCACGACACGTTAAACCCACGAGCGTAAGCGGGCATTACCGGGCACTCGTTTATGTAAGCAAGAGGGACAGTACAGATCGAATCTGAAAATAAACCTGTATATACGATTGCATAATTGAAGGGCATACATCGCGTCATTCCGTCCGCTGCCGTCTCGAACGAACAATACTCCCCGCGTTGAGAGTCCCACCATTGCCCGCTGATGTAGTATTTGGAGCCATCGGCCCCCGTCATGTAGACGGCTTTCAGTCTTGTGCCGTCCGTAGGGTCGGCAGATGCCGTGGAGACTGGGTTCGTGAGAGTGCTCGTGATTGCACTCAGGGTGCTCGTGACCGACGTGTAGGACGAAAACGCCGTGGTGCTCGGCGCATTGGAGGAAGTAAGAGTTGCGCTAGGGTTAGTGGAAGTATACCTGGTCGTGCTCGACGTTGCAGTTGAAGTGGTTGAGGCAACGGTACTCGGTGCACTTGAGGTAACTTCGGTGCCGGTTGAGGTAGAGCTGGTTGGTACCGATGTGCTGAGGGTTGATTCGGGGATCGATGTAGAGCTGATCTCGGTCGTGGGCTCGTTACTGGAGGTAGACGAGGAATGGGACAAGAATGACTTCTTGTTGGTTGCTGGGTAGCTTGTGCTCGTGGCTGAGGAACCTGATCCTCCACCCATTCCCCCTGAGCATGCGGCGCTCACGGCCATCGCCACGTAAACGATCGAACCACCAAACAAGGACAGCGTAACGTCTCGAAGTTTCATGATTTTCTTTCTTTGGAAGAGGGAGCCCTCGTACCCGTTTCAGTACGGAGGGCTCCTAGAATTCCCCTAGTAGGCCATCACCCACGTAAGCCACGCTTTTGGCGTAGCAAATCCACAGACGTGGGCGAAAACCTGGGCGACGGGGAGGGGGATTGAAGGCTTTCGGGGTACACGCCCCAAGAGCTGAGTGAAGTTGTTTTTGCCCATTCCCGTGGGCAAGCGGATCAGGGTATCGTTGGATTTGAGATTCATCATACACATTTCTCCTTGCCTCGACATGGAGGCGGCAAGGGTTATTACACCGGAAGGGGCCTAAGATCAAACTTTTTCGTGATGCCTTCCTCTTCTTTCGGGAAGCCTTGCTTGAAAAAACTTCTCGAATCGGATGAATGCTTTTTTGTCCCAAGGTCCACAGAGGGGGCAACACGGGGACCTTTCCTTGTCGAGAATCATTGCGGCCACGATTTTGTTGCCAGGCTTTTCGCGGACACGGTAATTTCCTCGAAGGATCTTGTGGAAGGACGCATGGAGGGCCATACATTGAGTGGCTTTCTCCAGGGAGTCGAAGCCTTCATAGCGGACGGGAGTCCAATCGTGGATCTCTTCCACGTAACCGTCGACGTACCAGCGTTTTTTCATGCACTAGGTCTACACCGTCGGTTCCGAGTCGACGCTCCCGTTGGTGTAGTATCAAGTATGGAGGTCCTATGCCGAAAGTTGTCGAAGTCACCCAATCCATCACGTCGGTCATCACGGGTACCGAATGGAATGTTCACGTTGTGGATGACGAGGAGGAGTACGAAACCTACTACGAAGTCAACATCATTCGTGTCGATGGATTAGTTGCTTCCGTCACTGTCTCCGATGATTTGTTCGATCCTCTTGTAGTACCCCAAATTCATATGGTGACGCACGGTTCTGAGTGGTGGTCCCCGGATAAATCTCTTGAGGATATGAGGTTAGCCAAGCTTGCGGCACTCTATCATGCGGAGATCAAAAGACAACCCTTGCCCAGTCGGGAACAGATCCTCGATCGCATTTTGGATGATGTCACCGATGCCGTGATCGAAAAAGTTTCGTATATCATTGACCGCATGGATGAGCAAATGGAATATCATTCTGCGGCCATTGGCCAAAGCGTTTACGAAAAAATCCTCGGAGGTCCTCTCGTGGAGGAAATGGAGGCAAAACAAGAAGCAGAGGCCCTGCACTTTAACCCCCATTCCATTTATGAGAGAATCCGAAATCCGCGCATTGGTTTGATTTCGGATATTCAAAATGAGGAGGATTCATGATCTGCAACGAGAGAACGTTGGCTCGATTCCGAAGGAACCCGAAGAGGCTCATTGGCCAGTGGATCCTGTGGTCTAAAGTGAATCCGGACATCCGAGAGCTGGATCATTTAAGTGTAAGACAGGCTTATATAGAGGATTTAATTTATGAAGTGGTTTGGGTAGAGGGGAGTCAAGTTCTCCTGTATCTTGTTGTTCCATGTCCCGATGGGTCATGCAACCACAAGGTAGAAATCCCCCTTTCGACTTTGCTCCGTAAGGGGGATCCATTTTTCCACACGATGGAACATTTAGGGCCTAGGGAGATCTACGAGTGGATTTTCGATCTAGGAATCATTCGGTTGAAGCTCCCTCCGCCGAATGATTTTTACGCAGAAATTACCTGTGCTTTGCCTAGAGTACAGGTAAATTACATCCCCCGGGTGCTTTCTAGTTTGGAAGCTTCTGTGCTCCACGTAACGAACCCGGAGTTGAGGGAAGAAGAGGTACACCGTCGTCAAGAGGCCCTTCCTCGTTATCCTTTTGTGTACGATCCCTATAGGGGTGTCATTTCATTCAGTTACGCTGAATTTCTGAATTTCTGGGAAGAGGTGAAGGATCCGAACGCAAGCGAGATTTGGCGTGAGGATCATGCTCGTCGACTTCGTGAACGAAATCCTCCACCCCTAGAGGTTGAGCCCCCACAACCGCCCCCTCCCCCTGAGGTAGATTCTCCGCGTCCTAGTATCTGGAAGCGAATCCGGGATCCAAAGATTGGTGTCAATGCGGACGCCGAGGAGGAATGACGATGTGTTTTAGTTTTAGGACGACGGGGATTCCCGCAATTGACGACCCTTATATCCCGTCTCCTGAAAAGACTTCTCCGGGTCCGAGGCAGGGTGCTGGGTTAGCCTAGGTGCATCCTGCTTGGGTGAATGGTTGAGAGGCTAGGATCGCTTCCATAGCTTCTTCGATTTCCGAGTCCAGCAAGGAGATGGAGTTGAAATCGAGGGGCATTTTGTTACTGGACAGTTGGTAGTAATTTTTCTTATCGGTAGAGAAGCCTAGGATGCACCAGAGGGTGGGTGTTTCGTGGAGATGGTAGCGGACGCAAAAAAGGGCGATATTTCCGATTGGGGTTCGGAGGCAGGCGGTAGGGTACTCCTCGTCACTTTCCTTGAACTCCGCGTTTCGTCCGATGGGTGTTTTACGTTCGACGATATGGAGGGAGGGGTCCGCGGCGGTGATGGAGCGCCGCAGGAGTTCGAGAGGGTCGTTTTTGGAGCTTAGATCCAGATTGGAGTCGATCAAGCGTCGATGGCGTTGGAAGTATTCCTGGTACAGGTTGGCGAAGTGGGTGAAGTCTTGTCGTGCATTGCTTTCTTCCCATTGTTTTTTGACTTTTGCTTCTTCTTCGAGTCTTTTCTCTTCGAAGTTGCGTTGAATTGCGCTAGCGCGCCGCGACCCGCACCGCGATGGCCTCATCGTGCGCCGTCAGTACCTCGAAAAACTCGCGCCCAAGAAGAAAATGATCGAACATGAATACCTCCGCCTTTTGCAAACTCGGAGGTGAGCCCCCTCGGAGAACTTCAACCAAGTTTTCTGAGGGGGCTTCGTTCTGCGTCCCTCAAACAACGTGCTCAGGATCGAGCCCTGCGCCCTCCATCTTCTTGGCGCTGCTCACCCAGCAGCCTCGGAAGGCCACCCCCTTCGGAGAAGCGCCGAAGTTTCTGATTCGCGACGGGGACAGCAAGTTCGGCCGACTCTTCGCTCGGGTGGCTGAGGGTGTTGGGATTCGCGTCATCCGAACGCCCGTTCAAACTTCGACGGCGAAGGCCTTTTGCGAACGCTTCCTTGGCAGCGCTCGCCGGGAGTGCCTCGATCACGTGCTCCTCACCAGGGAGCGGCATCTCGAGCGCGTGCTCGCGGAGTACGTCCGGTACTTCAACACCGAGCGCCCGCACCAGGGCCTTGGTCAAGCCACGCCTGTTGCCGCAACGCGACCGGCCAATACGAACGCCGCGATCGTTGCAAGTCCGGTTTTGGGAGGGCTGCACCACGCCTATCGAGGTGCGGCTTGAGACCGCAAGTTGGCAGGATGGCCCCCGTAGCCACCACAACCCTCGTCTTCGCGAAGAACGCGCCCTCACCTCCGAGGAGCACGCCGCGGCTCTGCATCTAAAGCCCAAAGTTTTGATGCAGGCGAGAAGCTACACCAAAACTCTCATGACGCACGGAAAGGTGTCGAGAAGCCCCAACGTCTCGTACCCTGTAGAACAGTCCCACTGAATTGATTCGGGCCATGAATTGCACAATGTTCGGGAAGTCCTGGTGTTTCGCACCGGATATCGCTCAAACCGGATATCGCTCAAGACGTGTTGAGCTGCGCGTCCGGTGAATGCATACCGCGCTAACCCTTCACATCTATAGCATCACGGAATATAAAATACTGAGGACCAATAAGGGCGACGTGGAAGTTGCGCTGCCTTGCCTCTCTCAGAAGTTCTTCCTCGCTGCTTTGCCTCTGGACGCTTGTCGCTTGTCGACGAGACATCCGTGTGTTTCCCATTACGACAGGCCAAATCTTGTCGAGCCATGCTGACATCGACCAAGAATACGACCCCCACGGGGTGCCTGCAAGCGACAGGTTACTCAGCTCACCACGAAGCTCCGAAAGCGCCCTTACTGCCTTTTCCCATCCTCGTCTTCTCTCCAAGCGCCATTTGCGGCGCCTGGAGCGATTCTCGGCTTCAGGATGTGGCTGCCAGGGTACGGACGGGCGGATGGGTACCTCAGCTCTGCTTCTGTTCTGGTGTAGCTAAATTTCGTCTCGAGTCGTGTCAATGATGGTCGGAGGCACAAATAGTGCGCGGTGACCGGGGCTCGAGAGTCCCATTGTGGTAGCACCGGGACCAGGCAGTACAACTGCTGATCCTTGACATGGTGAGACCTGTGTGCCGAAATTTACCTGATCCACTACCCAAACTTGCCCCAAAGCTCACCAAGAAGGTTATGCTCTCGGCATGAGCGACAAATACAAACACCTGACAGATGTTCAACGCAGGGCCAAGCTCAAGGAGCTTCTGGATCGGGCACGAGCTTCTGGGGCGCAGTCACGCATTGCATAGGGTCAGAAACGTTACGCCGACGCCGCGCAGCATGATGCTGAGACTCACGAAGCCATCGAGGAAATTTACGATCTATTTGGAGTACCTGTGGAGTAGCCAAGGCCAAAACCACTTGAGGTGCCTCTCGCTTCCTCAGTAGCCCTTATCCACTTGTGCAAGATGGAGCCCTAAAAATGTAAGCGATTCTCTTGGGAAAAAGGTGAGATGTCCGCTCGGTGAGTACACCATGGGCTCGGTGATTACCACGAACGGAGACTACGTGCGAGAATACTAGGGATGATTACGAAAACGACGGGCGCTCCAATAAAGGATCAAGTCCTTGTTTATTATATTGCGGGAGTATTCGTCTGTGTAGGCATCCTGCTCGATCTAATCTTCGCCGGTGGTCTTGCCTCCTCCGTGGCAAGAGCGTCTTCTTTTTTGCTGACGTTCGGATCGGGGGGCCTCTTGGCTTTTGCAGCGTTTGCGACCGGTAGCTTGTTTGGCCTCTTGTTTGGCATTCCAAAGGGACAAAACGACGGGAGCGCTATAAATGTCTCGACAACGTCAGGAACGGAGAAGTTCTTACCGACCAATAATAACCTTGTAGAAATCTCTGACTGGCTCACAAAAGTGCTTGTAGGTGCCACTTTGACCCAGTTAAACAATCTCCCGGCAGCACTCGCTGCTTTTGGTAGGAATTATGGCACTACCGTCGGCAGCGAAACAGTAGCCATTTCACTGCTCACGGGCTTTTCTGCAACAGGATTTCTGTCCGGCTATTTGTTTACAAAAGTGGTTCTACAAGCCGCTCTTCACCGAGCAAACAAAGTGCCAGACGATGCAAAAGACAAGAGTACGGCGCCCAAGGATGAAGCTTCCGATCCAGACCCGCCCGGCGCCGGCAAGGATACGAAAGGGAAAGGGAAAGGGACGGAACGATGAGTGGTCCCTGGGCCTATATTGTCATCTTTAGCGGCGTGACAGTGCCAGAGTTCACGGCAATTATCGACAAGCATGATCAGGACATTCTGAACTGGCTGACCGTGCTACCACACACGGTCTTTATCGTTTCCGCGATGACAGCCGCTGACCTAACTACTTTTCTGCGCCGGCACGTGCCACGAATCGAGAGAATTCTCGTTCTCGACGCAAACACCGACCGAAATGGATGGCTTCCCGAAAACGCATGGGATTTTCTCAGCCATCCCTCTCCGCCAAAATATAAGTAGTTAATCAGCGGCGGATTAACGTCACGCAAATGTTGTGGGCGACCCTTCTTGTCGATGACCGCAGTATGGGCACGTACCGGGCTCGGGGAATCGTCCCGTAAGCACGTCGTCAACAGAAACCTTTGCAAACCGGGCGATTCTGAAAACTAGCGTCGGGCTCGGGATCTTCGTACCCGAGTGGATGGGGGGCATGATTGGATACTACACCGAGTGGGAATTTGTTTTGCGGTGTAGTAGAGAGAATGAGGCGACCCCTTGTTGAAGAAGACGCCCTTAGGCATGGGGATGTCGGCCGTGGGTTGTTCTTGGGGGCTAGCTTGGCTTAGGAAGCGTTTTAGACGGCGGGTGCTGCCTTGGTCTCTCTCAGCTCGATGGGGAGCTTGAGGAGGCGGGGAGCGTTCAGGAAAGCGAGGCAAGAAATGGTGGGTCTAATTTTCACGGTAGTTGGAATTCTGTGGAGAGGGTATGTACTCTCGTTTCTGTGGGGATGGTTTATGGTACCGCTTGGGGTGAAGCCGGTTGGGGTAGCGGTGGCGGTAGGTCTTTCGTCGCTTGGGGGGATGCTGACGAAGGAGGGGGCGAAGGTGTCGGATCTTGAGGTGAAGGCGTCCAAGATCGACCAGTGGATTGTATGGGTATTCAACACATTTTTGTGGCCTCTTATCGGGCTCACGGTGGGCTGGATTTGCCACATGCTGGGGTAAGGGGTCGGGGGTGGATTTAAAGCTTGACAAGCATCCTTGACTGGGTTAACTTTCAAGAAAAGGTGTGGTAGGCGCCTCGTTGATCTGTCTGAGATTCCTCAGATTATCACGAAAGCGGATTTGATCTTCAAATCCGGTCACTACCGGTTAGGGCATCCCTTGTTTTAGGGGCTGTTGGGTAGGACAAGCGATGGAGCCCCCTGCCGTTGTTACCAGGGGGCTCCTGAGGCTATTTGGTCTTCTTCTTCGGTTTGGCTTCGGTAGGTTTCTTCGCTTCGGTAGGTTTCTTTGCCTTGGGCTTCGTGTGTTTCTTGTGGGAGGCTACCGCGGTAGAGGTTTCGTCGGTATCTTCCTCTTCGCTGGCGGTGGGCTCATCTTCTTCGCTGGCCTCTTCTTTGTCTGTTGTTTTCTCTCCTAGGATCTCCACAATTTGGACTTGCTTGTAGGGGCGGAAGCCTGACCACGACACGGTACATCGGGGGTCTGGACGGAGCGAAGCGGCATTCGAGATGTTGTTAATCCCGAAGGCTAGGACCTCTCCTTCGCGAACGAGCACACGCAACCCGGACAGGGAGGGCAGATGGGCTCCGAGCCCCTCGAGGGACCATCGGGTAAGCAAGGGTCTGGTGTTGGTTGGGATCTTCGAGGGGGGTGAAGGTTCCGTTCCGCTGTCTTTGTTTTCCAACAAGGGTCCTACGAAGACGGACATTTCGTGGGAGCAGCCGCTTCCGGCGCTTACCTGAGTGAGGACAAGGGGGCCTAGGGTTTCCGCCACGCACAAGCCGGTACCTGGAAGAGTACAGCGTACTTTCGTGCTCGTCGTCAGTTGGGTTATACCGGACTCAAGTTGGGCGGGGTCGGTATCGGCGGTAAGGATCGTTGCAAACAGGGGATGTTCCGCCAAGGGGGGCTTGGGGGCCTGCTTTTTCGTTGTCTCTTCTTTGGGCTCGGAGATTTTCTTGACATCGCCTGGCTCTGGCTCAAGCAAGCGCGCGATTTCGATCAACGAAGCCATGTACTCCCCCGCTCCGGGGAGCTGACCGAGCGTTCGGATTCCCATCGCGATCTCGTGCAACTGGTTTGGAGCGTTGTCAGCGGCGACTCGAATGATTTTCTTCTTGGCTTCCTCTTTATCCCCTTCCGCGTAGGCGACCACCGCATCGGCCAGCTCGGGGCATCCCCTTAAACCCACTTTGTCACATTGATTCGCGAGGGGAGCTTTGAGAATAAGCCCGGCGCTTTCGCATCCCCCTACGAAGGGGGACAGCAGAAACAAGAACGAGGTCCATTTTCGAATTTTCATCTTCATTTTCATCTTCTCACCTCTTGAGGGATATTACACCGAGCGCACCTCAAGATAACTCTTTGAGATTAATTTTCCTTCTAGTCGTTATGTCTTTGAGGGGCTCTTTCGGATCCGAGCATGGAGTGAGCGAGATCTTCGGCTTCTTGGACCGTTTCGACGCGGGAGCTTGCTTGGCAGAGGGCGGTAAAAGCGATCTCTCGGTAGTGTTGGAGGCGGTTCTCTTGGTCCAGTCTTTTTTGGCGATTCACTTTACAGGTTGAGGTACGGCCGCAGTTTCCGTTGCACCGCAATTCGTGTTGAGAAAGATCGTCCGCTTCATTTTCGGGGGTAGGGGGCATGGTAGTAATCTCCGTGGGGGATTCGACGTGGGGGGTATTTGGGTTGGGAGCTTCTTCTTGATCGGAGCGGAGGGTCTCCGGATCGGGTAGGAGGGAGACGATTCTTCCGGCCCATGATTCGACGATAGGGGCGATTGTTTGAGCGGCTTTGAGGAGGTCGCTGGGGGAATCGTTGACCTGGAATCTTGTGGGGAAGATGATTTGGGTAGTGATCTCGATAAGGTTTGCTTCGAGGGAGAAGCTTGAGCTGGAGGACTCCAGCTCAAAGAAGACGTTGACGCTGAGGAGGCTCGATTCATTTTGGAAGCCGAAGACGCGGGAGACGCAGAGGGGGTAGAGGAGGGATTGGGAGATTTCCTCTCTGGATTCGATAAAAGGGCAGAGGGCTCGGACTTTGGTGTCGAGGTGGGCTAGGGTATTTTGAAGGAGGGTTTGGATGGGGGTCCAATCTTCGGTAGTCGGGGGCATAGACTTGATTCCTTTTCAGAGGCGTTGTGCTTGGATCATCGCTCTTACGATATCTTTGGGTGGGCGGTTCGTCATCCGCATGAGGAGGATAGCCACCGGGGCGGCCCAAGATTCGAGGGTGGGTTGGAGGATCGAGTGAACCGCTTGGAGAACGTTCTCGGTTCCCTCTAGGACTGCTGGAAGGTCTTTTTCCAGGTGGATCCTGCCGGTTTCTTCTCCGACAATATCCGCACGTATACAAATATACCCATCCTGATCCAGACCGTTAAAGGTTACACCTACGACAAGAGGATCCCCTTCCTCTAGCCAAGGGTCGAAGGTTCGATAGATAAATAAGTAGAAGGGTTCCCTTCCGTTGGATCCCACGCGGACTTGAAGCGTTGAGCCCACGGGATTTGCCTTACCATTTCTCTCTTCGTAGAGCTTGCAGACTCGATTGGAGAGGTTCGTGAGGGTGTTGTGGATATCCCCCTTGATTTGGTTCCAATCCTCTTTCATGGCTTCGCGGCACGGATCCAAGTGGTGAGGATATCTTTCGGAGGTTTTCCTGCGAGGGTCAGGAGAATTGTGGAGACGGGGGCGGCCCATTTTTTGAGAGTCGGTACGAGCAGGATATGGGTTACGGCGAGGAGGTCTTTGGTTCGGGGAGGGATATGGATGTCTTCTTTTTCCAGGTAAATTTGACCCGTTTCCTCTCTATAGATGTTGGCGCGCACCGAGACATCACCTAGGAAAATCGCTCTTGTTCTCTCTCCGTTGCCTTCGTCGAGGAGCATTTCAATGAAGCCCACTTGGATAAAGCGGACTCCCACGACGATAGTTTCCCCTTGGTTGTAGTTAAAACTTCGGTAGACGAAGAGGGAAGTGCCCTTGTTTCTGATGGATCCCTGTTTGGATTGAGCTTGGGGGCAAAGCTCTTGGACGCGGTCCCCCAAGTTGGCTAGAGCTTTCGTGAGGCGAAGCTCGACGCGGTCCCAGACCTTTTGGGGGATAGGGGGCAGAAGGTCAGCCATTGCTATGTGGGAGGCTCTCCGGCCAGCTTGGTGTGTTCTTCTGTGGGCAAAGTGACTAAGCTAGAATCGAGCAAAGAGATCAAGCTAGAATCCCATGTTCTGAGGAGATCGGCGATTCGGTAAGTCTCATGCAGAACTTTGTGGGTATTGTCGGGGATGTTCCTAATTGAGTCTTCGAGGTAGACTTTGCCTGTTTCCTCCCCAACAGCTTCGGTAGTTACGAGGAATTCCGATGCCCCGTTGGAAAAGTTGCGGGTGAAGGTGATACGAACCCTTACGTTATCTTCCCCACGGGCGTAAGAGCGGAAGGTGCGGTAAATGGTGTAGGGTTTGTCTTGGGTTGTTGGGCTGGACACCACGCTCAAGGTGCTTGAAGCGTTGGGGCAGTGGCTCAAGACGCGAACCGAGAGGCTTTGAAGGGCATTATAGAGTATCTCCTCTACCGTGGTATCAAAAAATTTCTGGGTGCAGGCATACGGGTCTTTTTTGAGCAAGGCTCGAACGGCGTTTACGGTTTGATCGCTCGGGTATCCGATTTCGATGAGGCTCACGAGAGCTTTGAGGGCCCTGGAGGCTTCCTCGTCGGAGTATCCTTTCGCGGAGATGGTCTTTAAGAAGGTTTGAAGCTCTTTGTTTTCGTCGGAGAGGGCAACGGCCTCTCTCAGCTCTTTGGCGGCCTCCTTGGTAGGGTTGGCACCAAAGCTTGCTTGGAGGGTAGCGTCTTCGTCGGAGATAGCATCGACGGCTTTCGTGTGGTTACACGCATCGTGGGGTTTGTAGGGGACTTTACAGCCCATCGTAAGGTCAGTGGATGGGGTGGTGGAGGTCTCCTGTTTTGGATCAGGAACAAAGAACGCCCTGTAAGCGCCCATGGATAGACGTTCCGCAACGCGAGTCGCGGCTCCCGCATTCGTACAGCCTCCTTGGGTCGTGCATTGCGTGAGGTCCAAGATAGCTCTTCGCGTTTCCGCTTCGGAACAGCCCATGGAGATGAGCTTATCCAAGGCGATTTTGGAGTTGTTGTCTTGTGGCTTTGTGCCTTCGAGGAAGGTGTAGAGGCATTGGTAGAAACGTTCTCTGAGAGAAGTCTTTTCAAAGGGTGAGGGGGTTTTCATGTCGCCCAGAATTTTGTAATCCCCTCGGGTGATGCTATCCATAACGCATTGGACGGTTTCCGATGCCCCTTCCCCCTCAATGAGGAGCTTTTCCGTAGCCTGTAGAGCTTCCGTAGCTTCATTCTCTGAGAAGCCTACAGAAACAATTTGCTTGAAGGCCGCGTTTTCGTAGAAAACTCTCTCTGGAGAGCTTCTGTGGTCGATGAGGTTATAGAGTGACTTGGCCATGAGAGTCTTGGAGACTCTTGGGCATGTCTCTTTAAGTGAGAGACTCAGGTCTTCCATGTTCAGGACTTCCCGGCTCCAGGTCCAGAAGAGGCGGTCCTGGGTGACTGAGGATGAAACGAGGGTCCAGTTGTCTCCATCCGGAAGATCCGGGGAAATCCTTCTGGGCTCTTCGCCCCTTGGAGTGGGTGTGGACGTTACCGTGTATTCGTACTTGTTCATTTGATTTCCTTTGTGGGGTGCTCGCTAGAGAGCTACTTTCTCCCGGCGCCATGTCCAAAAGAGAGTGCTTTCTGAGGCGGTGAAGGCCACCAGATCCCAGTCGTCTCCTTCCGGGACCTTCGGGGTGAAGCCCGAAGGAGTTTCAATCAAGCTCTTGATGATGTCGGTGTAGACTTCGGCTGTTACCGTGTATTCGTACTTCATTTGATTTCCTTTGACTCTTTCTTTTCCATGGGATCTCTTGCAAGGGGATCCCCAGATTGTAAAAGGTGCTCCAACACTCTGGCTCGCAGCTCGCCGAGAGAGGGGTATTTGTCCCACGTTTTAGAGGCAAGGTCGTGCCATAGCTCGGAGTCCCCCTCTATTGTCATTAGGACGAGAGTATGGTCGTTAGATGTTTGATACGACCGAGTGATTTCGACTTTTTTCCCGTTGTGTGTACCAGAGAAGTAGATGGGACTTTCAGGTAGAGACACTCCTGTCTTAGTGATCACCTCAGCTTTCAAGCTGTCAACCCCGCGTTCTAAGGCAATCTGAGCAACACGGCTCCTAGATACGATTGACCAAGAAGCTATCTTAGTGAGGGTCGAGGCGATAATGTCCAGATTTTGGACCATATCGTCCCTCAACCGTAGACTAATCAGGCGCATCAGCACTGCATACACGATGGATACAGTGCTGTCAAGTGAAATTTAGATAGGGTATTTGTGTTGTTTGCCTAATCTGCCCTACCCATTATTGCCCCACCCCCTACTCCGAAGGGTTCGGAGTCTAGCTACCATCCTGCCTGGTATAGAAGAAGGGGATGTCTGACATCCCCTTCATGGCACGCGGATGAATGGTTGCGATCCATAAATTTGAACTCTCAAAGGTGTTACCACCTTGCTTTTCTAGTGCCCTATGATTTCTAGTTCGGGAGGGACCTGACGAATTTGTCCTTGACCTCGCCTAGGAGTTTTTCGTACCTAGCTCGAGCCTTGGAAAGGTCATCCCGATTCTGATTATAAACCATACTCATCTTTTCAGCGAACCCTGAAGCAGTCTCCGTGGTGACCACGCTCTTGTAAACCTCAATGGGCATCAGGCGCTCGGGGAAGAAAAAAGCGTACGACTTTGAGCCGTGTTTTACATAGGTCCCGAAGATATCGGGGTTTGGAACGACAACTTGACGGATAAGGCCCGTCAAGTGAAAGACAGAGGGGCAGTCGAGATCGGGAGACTGCCCCGGTGGACAGAGAACGGCGCCGATGCTTTGATCGAATTTGGGCTTGGTGTTGAGTGTTTTTACGGCTTGAAGGATACCGTCCCGAATCAAGTCTTCGTCCAGGAGATCGGCGCCGTAAAGGGCATCTCCGCTGACTTTACCCGGGGACCGGACCCATTCGAAGCCTGGGTGTCTCGATTCGACATACCATTTCAGGTCAGGTTCTTTGGTCATGTTCCTAGGTTACACCAGAGCTACGCGGAGACGCTACTTATAGCCAAACCATTCCTTAATCGCAAAAGGTATTCGCTACTGGAAATCTCAGGTCCTTTCTTCCATAAGGATAAGAGCTTTTTTAGGGATTAGGGCTCTTGCCGGTGTAGTTTAGCGAATAGAGGTACGAAGCATGAGTTTGTCCGATTCTATGACGGTGGGTCAATTTATTGAGGTTCTGTCTCAGGTGGATCCAAGCGAGCGCCTGGGGGAAGTTAGTCTGAAACCATGTCAAACCGATCCAAGATATCCAATGAATGGAAGCAAGACACATCATCTCCAGATGATCATTGGGGACAGGGCTACAGTGCATTTTGTGAATCTCAAGCCCGACACGGACTCGGGAGATACTACTCGAGATTCCCCGCCTAAGGAAGGCATGACAGTAGGACAAGCCATTGAAATTCTATCCAAAGTGGACCCTCATATCCCGTTGATGGGGGAGATGGGACAGATTGTCAGAGTTCTGTCTCAACTGAATCCAAGTGCTATTTTGCCTGGAAAGGTCGAGATTCACCGTACGGGGGGTATGGACAATCCATTTTACCCCCAACACATGGGAAAGACGCACCACTTGTTGTTGGATTTTGGAGGCAGCTCTTCAGGGTACTACGTGACTCCTATAGACCCTAAGCCAGTCGAAAGTCCTAAAGATGAGCCGAGAAAAGACTTCGCGGAGACGGCAACTCAAAAGGATCTTCTGGAGAACAGTGTCGATAAAGCCCAGCAGGTTCCTCTCGCTGTGGGGGATGTTGTTCAGCTCAAGTCGGGCGGCCCTAAGATGACGGTGGGTAAGACGGGTATGTCTTACGATCCGAATGCTATTGGACTCCTCTGGCTCGACGAAGAGGGGGTGCTTCACTCTCAGTTTGATGTCCCTGCATCTTGCTTGACGAAGGTCGCACCTGCCGAAACGAGGGACGATCTAGAGGAGTGGATCTTTAGCACGAATCCTGATGAGGATCGAGCGCACGTTCAATTGTCTCTGCTGATGAGGGTTTGTGAGATTGGCTCCCCGTCCTACGATCGACTTTTGGATCCAGGGTGGGGGGAGGTTCGAACTCGATTTGGTTTAGAGTGGCTGCGCCAGAAGAGGTACATCATTCAGGGAGATGGCGTATTTCGGCTTACAGCGAAGGGGTTCTGGTTTTTATATCACTGGCTGTCCAATAGGTGGGACGCAGGGGAAACGGTAAAATCTCCACTTCAAGAGAGTTTGGAGGCGTCTACGGAGGAGGAGCGCCGATGGATCCACCACTATGAGTCAAATGACCCTCATGGAAAATGAGACGTGTTGTGACGGGATTCGGTTCAGCAAGGACACTTCGAGGTCGAAGTCGTTTTGGTGCCGGATCGGATTTCACCTCCTCCGTTCCTACAGGCACAAGATCTCAGGTGTTTGGCCCCATGGTGGGCATTGGGTTTGCCCCCGAGCCGGGCACCTCATTTACGAGTGCACACGGGATGGGTGCGAGTATGTAGTCAAAAAGGACTACGGAGGATAGGCAAAAGGTCTCGTAGATTTCTTTTGATCTTGAGCGGGCTACGTTGTAGGTAGCCTTATGAATCAAATGCAAGCCTTGGCAACGGTCGCCAGGCTTTTGAGGCTTTCCCGTTCTTCTTCTTTTGCCCCAGAAGCTCAGTCGGCTGCCCTCAAAGCGAAGCAGATCATCTTGAAGTATGGTCTGGAATCGGATGCCCCTACAAAGGAGCCCGAACCCGAGCCGATTCAGCCCTCTGTGGTGGCTGAGCCGATTCAGCCCTCTGTGGTGGTCGATCCGGTTCCTCCGAAGTGGGATGGGTGGGTAAAGCGTAAGCCTCCGGTACCGCCTCCGATCCATCGGATGGTAGCCGAAAAGCTGAAGGTGCCTCATTGGGATCGTTCCGCCCCTCCCCCGGTTCCTTCTTCAAGAGCGAAGCGGACACCCCCTCCGAAGGTTCCTGAGGTCAACGGCTTTCTTCTGTCGAGCTTGAATTCATCAACGACGGGGATTCCTGGGGTTACCCTTTGGATCTCGGCGGGAGAATTCGCTGAGGGAGAGAAACCCCATGGCCCGAGGATCAAGGTGGTGCTTGGGGAGAAGAGCACGATGGAAGGGCTTGAGAATGCTCTAACGGTAATTTTGACGAATCCTCCTCAAGATGTCCAAAAGCTGCCCGATAGGATCCGGGAGCAGATTCTAGGATTCGCGCGCATCAACCGAGATGCGCTTCTGCTTCATTGGAATGGGAAGATTGACACCATGGAGACGCTGAGCTTGCTTCGGCGTGTTTGAAAGATGCTGCCAGAATCTGAAATGCGGGATCTCGCGAAGAAAGACCCCGAAAGGCTTCTAACTCTTCTTGACGATGCCGAGAAGGAGGGGCGTCCTAGTGGGTACCTCGCGCGGATGTTGGAGGCCCTCGCGCGAAGCTCTGTTGATTCGGTTGTGCCCACGCTCTTTCACTTCCTGGAGCACAATTCCCTAGTTGTCCAAGAGGGAGCGCTTCTTGGGCTTGCCGGTCATCCGACGCCTCAAGTGGTCGAGAGGATTCGAGAAGTTACCAAGAACAAGTTTCGGAACCGGGTGATCCAGGAGATCGCGACCGAAGTGTTGGAGGAGATTCAAGAAACAGCCCTTTCGGTTTGATTCTTGACCCCCTCCGGTGTAATATCAAAATATGAAGACCAAGCTCGTAGAAGGCACGTTCGGATCCAGCCAATCCAATAAGGCCCATCTCATGGATCGAATTGTCGATAGGGCCATCAAGTGGGAGCAAAACCGAAGCCCGTTTGAAGAAGAAGAGCTGGCTAAGGCTGTGCAGACGTACCAAAAGGCTCGAGCCAATGGTTTCACCACGATCGTCGAGTGCACGAACGCGGGGACCTATCCTCAAGGAAAAGATTGGGTATGAACAAAGAGGCGTTTCTTGCCAGTCAATATTTCGTAGGGGCCAACCGGTTGGATCTCGTCAACGAAGATCATCGGCGCTTGGCATGGGAGGCTACTACGACGAGGAGCCCCGAGCCCAACGAGGAATCGTGGATCATGACCGGGACAGGAGGACACACGGCGCAGTGTATTCTTTGCGCCCCCATCGCGGAGGTTATCGCTCAACGAGAGCGAGAGGCCAAAGCGGAAGCCTGGGAAGAGGGGGGTCGGGACATGGATGCTTGGCACAGCGGGGATGACGCAAGAGGCCGAAATCCCTACGAGAATTCGCAGGGACGTCCCTGCATATATTATCCCTCTGTGTCAACGAAGGTAAACTGTGGTTGCGTCTACCATGCGGAAGAAGGGGTTCCGTGCGAGCACTTGCTGAAAGCCCTGCTTCAAGCGGCTACCACGAATAGTGACGTAGGGATGGCCAATCTGTGCGTTCGGGCCTTGGAAGGGGATCCTGAAGCTCTTCAAAAGGTCACGAAGGCCCTCCGATGACCGAGAAGGAATTGTTGGCTTGGGAAGAAGGGTTCCAAGACTGCATTTCTCGGCTCACTTCACACAAAGAACGCGTGCGTCTTTACGGGATCTTGAAGAATCTTCTTGATAAAAGATATGCCCAATTTTCCGTCCCAGAGACTCATTGCAACGGGCAGTGTGGTAAAAATCCCCATTGCCCGGATACTTGTTGCGTTCACCAGCGCATCTTGAAGGGTCTTCTCCCCCTCGAAGAATAAGTTTGATCTTAGGCGCCTTCGGTTGTAGGAAGGTTATGAGCGAATACCTGTGTCGAGATGAAGGGGGCAGCGAAGAGAAGGTTGAGGCGGACTCGATGGAGGAAGCCCTTGATCTGGCCGCGGATTGGGCTCGCGAAGGGGACTGGGGAGACGGTTCGGAAACGGTTTATGTGACCGTTTACGTCTTTGGTCCTGACGAGGAGCAAGATTCCGTGACCGTAACCATTGAGCCCGAGGAGCCCTCGTGCAGCGGCGAGAAACATGACTGGAAGCCCGAGAATTCGGGATGCGACGAAAACCCAGGCGTGTTCGGTCACGGGGGTGGCGTGATCATCCGAGAAGTTTGCCGTCACTGTGGGACGACAAAAGTCACCGACACGTGGGCGCAGAACCGGTCTACCGGTGAAGAGGGGCTCACCGAAGTTTCTTACGAAGCTTCCGAAGAATCGGTTTGATCTTGGGTCCCTGAGGTTGTAGGAGCGATCATGAATATTTGCGATCGGGATTGGAATCAGACGGTGAGCCCTAAGATGGGTCAGTGTGTTGAGCTGCACCCTGGGTGTGACCGATGGATGATGGGGGATCGCTTCGGCAAGATCGTTGGGTTTGGAAAGACGACGATCAGGGTCAAGCTGGACAAATCAGGTAAGACCTTTTCATTCCCTCCCGATCGTCTTCGGGTGGAGAGAGCGCCGCTTCACAACATTCCTGGCACGTTTTGTGAGTGGTGCGGGTGGGAGTTTCAGGACACCTCCAAGGTGTGTACATGCCGGGACTAACTACCATGTTAACAGCAGATAACCTGCGTCCCATCATTGCTAAGTGGTTTGCATCGGTGATCCTATATAAGCAGCACGTAGTGATCGACGATAGCTGTAATCCACCCTGGGACTGCTCCGGCCAGCCTAAAATCACCGGAAAACTCAACCTGGAAGATTACGATAAGCTGGAAGGGTTCTTGGAGGAGTACACAGGGAACAGTCAAGCAACTTATGTAAGCGGTTGCGGTCTGTACCATGAAACTTTTGAGGATGACCTGGAAAACTTAGTGCAGGAGCAGGTGCATACCCATATGATGGCGGATGGAGCACCTAATGATTCAGAAGACTGGTCAGATGATTTGTGGGATGAGGAAACAAATCTCATTTGTGCAGTGCTTAAGTCATGTTCTCAATGGTCGTGCAAGGAGCTGTTCGCAGAAGGAGATTTTTCTGCACGGATGGATGAGGCAATAGCTCAAGCTGATGCTAAAGTAAGGGTTATGGAGCGAGAAGCCAAGGTCTACGCTGGACGCGATTTGATCAACAAGCACGGCCTTGTGTTCAATAAGACAGTGTGCAAGAAAACGTTACAATGGACTGCTGCTCGCAGTAAGCTGCTGAAGTTATCCGAGGATGAGCGAAAGTGTGTCGCTTTGGTCCTTAATGCATCAGAAAGCATCCGAAGGGCGCTTGAAAACGGTAAAGTTCCGTGAGAAAGTTTTAGAACGCCTTGCGCTTTAATCTCCGGTGTATTATAATGGGCGTAAGATGAAATTTTCCTGGATTCACAAGCGTTCCGTTATCAACAACCCCATGGCGGATCCCTCCCGTCTTCACTGCAACGGGATCGAGATCGGCTCCGTTTTTGTGAAGGTTACCGGCCCCGCTACATGGGCTGGCTGGCTGTGGATGCATAGCCTTGCTCCCGGGGGCAAGCACACTCTATCCACCGTGACCTTTCCCACGAAGGCCGCGGCCAAGGAAGCTCTTCTCGTTGTAGTTCGAAATGAGCGGATGGAGAAGCAAGTCAAGATTCCCGCCAAGGTAGCGTCGCCCACAGAGACCACGAGCGCGCCGAAGCCAGAAGAGGGGGAAGGTACCGCATACTCCCCCGTCATGTCTGACAAACCTTTGATCTTCAATTCAATCCCTTCTGTGAAGCGGAGAGCATCCTCACCCAAGAAAGGCTATACGTGGGTTAAGGTGCATCGCTTGGGATGGGATCCAACAGCATCAAAGACATTACTCAAGCACGACAATAGCTCTGTAGGTATTGTCTACCAGGCCCGGGGTCATGGGTGGACATGGATTTCTCCGTTCGTGCCCCCAAAAGTCACTCCCATCGCCAAGGGTAAGCCATCCAAAGGTGTCCTGGTTACCACGGGTTCCGATACGTACTTCAGCACGGAAGCCGAGGCGCGAAAGGATCTCTTGGGCAAGGTTCGTAAAGCCGAGAAGAAGAATCCGAAGGAGAAGGGGGCTCATGTTTTTCGTACCTGTGCTTGCGGCGAGGGTTCCTGTCCGGTCTGCCAAGGGCTCTCGTGGTGCTCGGTTTGTGATCAAGCGGAAGGGGAGCTTGAGGATGAGTGCCCTGGGTTTAAGAAGGTCTAGCGCTCCGAGAAAGAAGTCATTGGTACTGGTCAGGTTTGACATTCCCTCAACCATGATCTAGCCTTAACCCAGGTAGAATGATCCGTACGTTCAGATATCCGCTGAGGCCGACCAAAAAACAGGAGAAAATCTTGGCTCATTGGTTAGCTTCATGCTGCGATCTGTATAACGGAGCTTTACAAGAGAGAAGAGATGCCTACCGAAAGCTAGGGAAATCGATTTCCTACAACGATCAACAGCTC
>Ga0181538_10002249_pt1 | contig 20322 bp, 13 predicted proteins | sample PEATcosm2014_Bin_40_FD_119773 | JGI IMG/M metagenome (GOLD analysis project Ga0181538, IMG submission 119773) | Peatland microbial communities from MTU Mesocosm Facility, Houghton, MI, USA - PEATcosm2014_Bin23_30_metaG | ecosystem: Environmental > Terrestrial > Soil > Wetlands > Peat | place... | reverse complement strand
CGGCACTACAACGGCTTTCTGCAAAGCCCGCTTTGATGGATAAGAGCTTAGACCGATAGGGAGGTCAACTTCACCGCACAAATGTGCGGAACTGCGAAGGTGGGGCTAGTCGAGGCTGTGAGGCAAATCCAATCGGCTGCATCCGAAACAGGTGTTATCATATTCGGCGGTCTGCCACACTTGGCACCGCCGTTCGCAGCCCACTCGAAAAGGGGAGACCCGATGATTGAAGAGAGATTCAACGCGATTTACGGCACTGCTCCTGAGGTAGTGGTTCGCGCGCCGGGGCGCGTGAACCTGATTGGCGAACACACCGATTACAACGACGGCTTCGTGCTGCCGGCGGCCATTGACCGAAGCATCGATTTCGCCGGGCGCAAGCGGGCGGATCGGACTGTCCGGCTGCACTCTCTCGACTTCGACGGTTCCGTCGAATTCAGCCTCGATGATATCCAAAAGGACGGCGCGAATCGCTGGAGCAATTATGTTCGCGGGGTCTCGAAATACCTCGAGGAGGATGGCCATCGGCTCGCGGGCGCCGACATCGTTTTCGGCGGCAACGTACCGCGTGAGGCCGGGCTCAGCTCCTCCGCGGCCGTGGAAGTGGGCACGGCGGCGTTCTGGAAAAAGCTGCTCGGGCTTGAGCTCGACCCGGTGTATCTCATCAAACTTTCTCGCAAGGCGGAGAACCAGTTTGTGGGCGTGCCGTGCGGCATCATGGACCAGTTTATTTCTGGCCTGGGCCGCGCCAACCACGCGCTTTTCCTCGATTGCCGAGATCTCCAGTACCGCCACGTGCCCCTGCGCGACGACGTGAAGATCGTGGTCTGCAACTCCGGCGTGAAGCGCGCCCTGGCCCAGTCGGAATATGAGGTTCGTCTGAAGCAGTGCCGAGAGGCGGTCGAGCGGATTGCCTCCACGGGCCGGGCGGTCGCGTCGCTCCGCGACGTGAAGCCTGCGGACCTCGAGGCGGCGCGTGCCGTCCTGAGCGATGTCCTGTTTCGCCGCGCCCGCCACGTCGTGACCGAAAACCAACGGGTACTCGAGGCCATCACAGTCCTCGAGTCCGGCAACCTCGAGCGCTTTGGTGAGCTCATGAATGCCTCCCACGTGAGCTTGCGCGACGATTATGAGGTCAGCTCGAAAGAGCTGGATGTTCTGGTTGAGATCGCCTGGAAACAGCCCGGCGTTCTGGGCGCGCGCATGACGGGCGCGGGCTTCGGGGGCTGCACCGTCAACCTGGTTCGCCAGGAGGCCGCCGAGGTTTTTGCAGAGGCTATAATTAGAGGCTACAAAGAAGCCCTGAGCCTGAAGGCGGAAGTCTATATCTGCAAGGCTTCCGAGGGCGCGCTGAGCGTTTGAGGATTGGACGTGGCGTGGGCGTCTCGCCCGCGCTACGAGAGTGCTTTACAGCAGTCCCTTCCACTTGATCTCGAGATAGTGGTTGACGATTTCCGGCGACAATCGGCCGGGGAGAAACTCCATCGCCAGCGCTCCCTGTTCCCGCATGCGGCGCAGCAGGAGTTCGCGGCGCTGAATCACCTGCTGAGCGGCCACGTACTGGTACATCTGGCCGGGCGATTCCGGCCGGCGCGCCGCGAGCGCGCGCAACTCAGGCTCGCCCACCACGGCGAACAGCACCAGGTGCCGGCGAAGCAGTCGGGATGCGGCTTCAATCACGTCAGGCGTCGCCGCAGTCTCCGCCAGGTCCGTGAGCCACACCACCAAACTTCGCCGCCTTTGGCGCGCCAGCAATGAATCCGCCGCCAAGCCGTGGTCCGCCTCGACGGCCTCACCCGAGACCAGGGCCAACTGCTCGAGGACATGGCGTAGGTGCTCGGCGCCGCGCGCGCAGGGCAGGTAAGACTGCAGCTTCCGGCCATAAGTCAGAAGCCCCGTGGTATCACCCGATTGCTGCGCCACGTGAGCCAACGTCAGCGCCGCATTGACAGCGTAGTCGAGCTTCATGAGCGGCGCAGAGGCGTGCAGATCGGCAGGTGGGTAGATGGCTGCCGACGTTTCACTCCTGAATCCCGAATCCTGAATCCTGAATCCTGAATCCTGACTTCTGACTCCTGACTCCTGACTCCTCGTTCTCGCCAGCATCAGTCGGCCTGCATCGACGACCAGCACGACGGACTGGCTACGTTCCGTCTGATAGACCTTGCTGATCAGTTTGCCGCGGCGCGCGGTGGCAGTCCAGCAGATGTCGCGAGCCTCGTCGGCCTCGCGAAACTCGCGCAGGCTCTCGAACTCACGCCCGCGGCCCACGAGGCGCTTCAGCCTTTTCTCCTGTTCCATCTGGCGGCTGCGGGTTAAGTACAGGGTGTAGCGCTGCGGTTCGCGGAGGTTCGGGTAAATGCGAAGCGTCTGGCGGGCGTCGACCGCCGCCCACCGCTCCGCGAATCTTGCCGGGCCGTGATAGCGCAGAAAGATCCGTCCCATCGCGAGATTGCCGCGCGTCGAGGGATGAACCGAGTAGGCGGCGGTGGCGCTTTCGTGCGGGGGAACCGTCAGAGTGAACTTGGGAAGCGTCGGGCACAAGACCGCCGGAACATCGTCTTCAATGCTGACCTCCACCTCCCGCTTGCCGCGGTTGGCTACCCGCAGTTCGACTCGGGAATCGATGTCCAGCGACAGCGGTTCGAGCCAGCGCCGGCTCACAGTGATCTCATTGGGGTTGGGCAAGCGCGCCAGATCGGTGAGCCAGACGATCAGTGCCACGCAGTCCCAGAGCAGCAGAGCGTACAAGGCGCGCTGGTCCCGCCACGCCGGACCAATCCACGCCAAGCCTAAAAGCAGGGCAAGGAAAAACCGCCACTGGAACGCCACCGGCCAGCGGCGGCTGCTGGTCGCAGCGGCGCTTACGGTCGGTGGAAGCAGACGGCCCGGAGCAATGTCGGATTGAAAGGACCTCGCCGGGCCGGCGCGTGAGGGGAGCAACTCCTGCGGCTGCTCGATCATTTGGGGACCTCTACCGCGGCCAGCACTTCGGCCACCACCTGATCGCTCGTGATGCCTTCCAGTTCCGCTTCGGGTTTGACCATCAGCCTGTGGCGGAGCACGGGTGGCGCCGCGGCTTTGACGTCATCGGGGATCAAGTAATCCCGCCCCTCCATGGCGGCAAGAGCCTTAGCGGCGAACATCAGGGCGACGGTCGAGCGCGGGCTGCCGCCCAGGCTCAGGGCAGGCCAGTCGCGAGTCCTCTGGACAATCGTGGCCATGTAGCGGAAGATTCCCGGCTCAACTGCTAAGGCCGTCACCTCGCGTCGCGCGGCGGGCAGCCAATCGGGGTCGACGGGCGCGAGCCCCAAGGCGTCGATGTGGTGCGGGTCAAATCCCCGCTGGTAACGCTCTAGGATTTCCACTTCCTTCTCTGCCGCCGGATAAGGAACGCGAATCTTGAAGAGGAACCGGTCGAGCTGCGCTTCTGGAAGCGGGTAGGTTCCCTCGAATTCGATGGGGTTCTGCGTGGCGAATACCGTAAAGAACTGGGAGAGCAGATAACCGGTACCGTCGATCGTCACCTGGCGCTCTTCCATCGCTTCGAGCAGCGCCGACTGCGTTCGGGGCGGCACGCGATTGACCTCGTCAACCAGCAGCAGGTCCGTGAAGACCGGGCCGCGGTGCAGCGAAAACGTGCTGGTCGAGAGATTAAAGACGTTCGCGCCCAGCACATCGGCGGGCATCAGATCCGGCGTACACTGAACGCGTTGAAAGCTCAGCCGGCAAATATGAGCCAGGACTTTCACCGCCAGCGTCTTGGCGATTCCCGGGACTCCTTCCAGCAGCGCGTGTCCGCCACAGAGCAAAACGGCCAACAATTGGCTGATAGCTTCCTCCTGGCCGACAATCACTTTGCCTAGTTCGGTCCGCGCGTGGGAGATGAACTTCTGAACTTCGGCCGGCATGGAGTCCTCCTCACCTTCCTGATCGTCTAGCGTCGCATGTCATTCTGAGCGAAGCGAAGAATCTCTGCAGTCCTTTCAAGGTCCGGTCTGTTTCCGAATCGCAATGCAAGTGACCCCTCACCCGGCTCCGTCAGCTGACGGACTGATGAAAGCGCCGGCAGCAGGCCACCCGCTTCCCAAGGGAGAGGGCTGTTCAATCGCTTCGAATGTTCACCCGATCTCCCGATCATCCGATCTCCCGGTCATTCATCCTTCCAGTCCCATTCGGTGGGTCGCATCGTAAAGCTGACTCACCCACATCAAAGCCTGTGGCTCCTCAACCTGCTGTCGTTTTACGGCAGACTCAATCTGCTCGAGCGTTTCGGCAAAGCCTGAATCCATCCATCCCGGCCTTTCGCGCATTCTGAGGACTAACTCCGCGGCAGGCGCGGTGGACGGTATTCCCAGCCGCCGGACGAGCAAGAAATGAAACCGTGTGTAAGCAATTTCGAGCGCGCCAGCCGCCGCGCCCTTGCGCTGGTACACGGCGCCCACGGTTTCGATGAACTCCAGCGGTGAAAGGCGCGGCAGGCGGGGAAGCGGCCGCAGTGCGCCGCTGCGCCGTGCGTAAGTGATCAACACGAAGACGGCGAGAACTAGAAGCTGCAAGAGCCCCCAGAGTAACGGAGTGCGCGCGAGATAATGCCATAATCCCGGGCGCACGCCATGAAAGTACTCGTCCCACAAAACGCGGGTTCCTGGCGCGGCGCCCACCGAATTCAGCAACAGCGCCAGGTTCGACGCCCGGGTGATGCCGAGATTGGTAAGAGGTGAATCGGACCCCCACCAGATGATATCTCCCGAACCGTCGCGCAACTCGGTGACGGTAGCGCCTTGCTCGCTGCCGTAATATCGTACCTCGCCTGCGCCCAAATGAGCCCAATGGGCCGGGCCTTCCATTACGATGTCCGGGGCATGACGCGTGAGAGGCGCGGGCGTTTCGGCGGAAAAGGTCTGCCACGCGTCTTCGAGCGGAGGCGGCGGTACTACGCCCTTTGCATCGATCATCGCGGCCCCCTTCACTCCGGTGACCAGCAAGCGGCCGCCGCTCGCCACAAACTGTCTCAGATTCCTAACGTCGTCCTTCGAAGGCGGAACAAGCGGGCCCGCGATGACGAGCACGATGTTCCTCGAGGACTCCGGCAGATCCTCGGGAGGCCTTTCCCAGCGCTCCACGCTATAACCCGACTCAGCCAGAAGCGTATAGGCAGCTTTGCCGCCATCCGGCGCCGCGGAGTAACTGGAAGGATAACCTTGAGACGAACCCCGGTTTTGGGGAGAAAACAGAACCGCCAAGAACGTCAGGAGCGCCAATAGAAAAACGGCGAGAAGCAGAATCTTCTTGTCGGCGGAGTCGAGCGGCACGCTCATCGCAGCGACTCCAACTCCGCCAGAGCAGCTTCATAATCGCGGGCTGAGGCCTGAGCACGGCCATACCAGACGCGTTCGAAGCAGTCGGTGAGCGCAATCAAGTGGGGGCGGCGCAGAGAATCTCGCGGCAGCAGACGCGCATATTCCCGATGCGTGCGCGACGGGTCCACCTGCCACGCGCCCGCTTCACCGAGCGCCAGTACCGCCGCGCCGTAAATGATTCGTATCGCGTCGCGATATTCGCCCCGCGTGGCGGCCTTGCGAGCCTCCTCGACCCAATCGCGCGCAGGCGTAGCGCGTACCTCTCCTTCATGGGCAGGGATGCGCCGGTAGGAAACACGGGTGAGAGTGTAGGCGAGCCAAGCCAGGAGAATCAGACCAAGCGCAATGACGATTCCCCAGCGCAGGAAGTTGGTCACCTTGGGATGATTCCCGGCGCGATCGAGGAGTCCAGTCACCCACTGCCAGAGCCGATCCAGGATCTGGTCCCAAAACGTTTCCGATTCAGCGCCCTCACGCACGAAGCGATACTCGCGCCGCTTCAGGATCTGATCCAGCTTGGCGCGCTCCGCGGAGTAATCGCGAGCTGAGGCCCCGGAAATGGCGCGGGCGTCATCGAGCGACCTTTCGATACTGTCGGAAATCTCCCGCGCTGCCCGCGCGGCGGCGCTGGGGTCGCGAATGATCCGATCGATCGGCGCACCGAGAGGACGCGTCGAGACGCTGAAGCGTTGCTCCCGCACGACGACTAGCCAGGAGTCCGGCAACTGCTTGCGCAACGCGCGAGCCTGCTCCGGATGACCGTCGAGGTGGGCTGCTACGTCCAACCAGCGCTTCAGTTCCGTTATGTAGCCTTCCAAGTCATAGGATTCACCGATCAGTGACGGCTCCGCCGCCAGAGGTGAGGGACCGCGTCCCCTTCCCGGAGCACGGGCACCCAGAGCAGCTTCCCCCGCCGATGCCATACTGACAATGGCGTCATCGGATTCAACTCCTGTAGAGTGCAGCGGGCCTTCCGCGGTGGCCACGCAAAGACCCCTCACCCGTCGCGCGACGGCTGACGAAAGCGCCGTTGCGCGACACCCTCTCCCCAGGAGAGAGGGCAGTCTATTGATGACAGGTGAGTCTTTGAGGTCGAGCTGCGCACCGAAGCTGCCCGGCGCGGCCAGGAGGAACAATACCGCGAATCGCGTGAGGTGCGTTATGCTCACGAAATAACCGGAGGAACGGGCATAGCTGAGGCCGGCGTTTTCACTTCATCATGACCGCCTGCATCTGAAATGAACTGGTCCAGCATGCCGTTGATCTTGTGCTGAAGGTAGAAAATCCCGAAGAAGAACGTACCCGTTCGAGAGAACAGCTCCTCGTGCTGCATTCGTATGCCTGCCGAAAACATTTCTTCCTGCCAGGGCGCCAAGTGGTCCAGCAGGATACGGCGCACTTTAAAGCATTGCACGATGAGGGTGAGTCCCGCAACCAGCAAGATTGCGGGGTGCAGCAGAGGGTAGGCGTTTTCCACTTCGATCCAGGATCCCCACTTCAGGCTTCCCACTATTGGGAGACAGAGGCTCGCGACGAGCGCTGCCAGAGCGACGGCGATCGGAAGTACCTCCAGCTTCTCCTTCGAGCGCAGATTATTCAAGGCCCTGCGGCGGATCAGAAACCAGATCGGGACGTAGAGTCCGGCGGTGAGCAGGGTCAGGAGACACATCCCAAAGATGCCTGCGTCTGCGAGCGGCGCGTGTTCGCCGGAAGCCGGCTGTGGGCCCGTGCCCTGCGGCTGGGACGCATCGAGATTCGACATCATCAGTTGCAGGTCAAAGCCTTCTTTGCGGACCCGCAGGTCGTAGTAGGCGAGGGCGAAACCAATCATGAACAATGGCGCGGTGGCGGTGGAGCAGGCGCCTCCCACCAACATGCTGGGAATCGAGAGCCAGATGCTGGGATACCCGCCCTTCACGGTCACCAGCATGACGGCGATAGCGAACGGTGACTGGCAGAGGAAAACCACCACCATGCGAATGATCAACGTCAACACGCCCACCACCAGCAAGCGCCAAAGGAAGCCGCTGGTCAGCGCGACGCTTCGTTTGAGGGCTTGCCTCGCGCTCAGATTCTCGAGCACCAAGGCGGGAACGGCGACGCTGTAACGCACCAGGAAAATGATCAACAGAATTCCCGTGATGATAAACCCTAGGAAGAGCCCTAATCCCAGCAGGACAGCGACCCACACCAGGGACCTCGGCAAGTTGCCCATCAGAGCCAGAGAAAATCCGAGCACGACTCCTGCCACGACGAAGACACCGAAAGTGCGGATCATGATCGTTAGAGTCACGTTGATGAGCCGCCCCAGCCTTCGCCGCACCGCTCGATAAGACTCGCGTATCGTGGTCGCCCGTCCCAAGTGAATTTCCGAAAGCGCGTACGTCGTGGCCCCCAGGGCGAGCGCATAGACGACGTAGTACGCAAACAAAATGGCCAATGTGCTCAAACCGGCCCTGCCCAGAAAAGCGGCCATCTGGGTGGACGGCACAGGACGCGTGCCGGGAACGAAGTGCGGCGGCCTGAGGAAGACCTGCATCAGGAGATTCAGACCCACCAGGACGGCTTCAGGCGCCACCATAATCCCGGCAAACAGCCAGAAGTGCTTGCGCAGGTAGCTGAAGGTTTGGTCGAGCAGCTCCCCTAGGCTCAAAGGAGCCAGATTGACGGTGGGCATGAGGTCCTCGTCGGAGGGCACGGTCTATTGCAGTCTAGCATATTCCGCTCTGGCCTGTCTGAGGACGGGTATATCCGGATCCGCATTTCGCCACAAGGTGAAAAACTCCTGGTAAGCAGAGCGAGCCTTAGCGTGCGAATCCGGCGGTATGGCGTGGCTTGCTTGGCCCGCAGCCGTGCCTGCTCTGACGTCAGGTTTCGCTTCGCCCGAAAGATCGATGCCTGCCTTGAGGGCATAAGCGCGGCCATGGCCCAAACGTGCCAGGGCGCCGATTGGAAACGTGCCGACGAGGCCAGGGTGTTCGATGATCTTCCGAAACTCGCGAGCGGCCTCCTCGCCCCCTTGAGGGAGAGGGGGGCCTGCAGCCGGCGCACTCATCAGCCGGGGCGGGGCGGGTGAGGGGTCCACCTGCCATTTTCACAACCTGCTACGCGGGTCCTGCTCGAGAGGGCAAACGCTGACTTCTACTTCCACCGACTGCCCGCCACCGCCCAGCGTCAGACCTTTCATCGGCGTTACATCCCCGTAATCGCGCCCCCAAGCCAAGGTAATGTGGCCTTCCGACGGGATCAGGTTATTCGTGGGATCAAAACTCAGCCACCCGTTGGCCGGATCGAACACCGACACCCAGGCGTGCGAAGCTGCGGCGCCCTGGAACTCCGCGCCGCTGCGAATGTAGCCGCTCACGTATCGCGCCGCCAGGCGAAGCGAACGAAGGACGCCGATCATGAGGTGAGCAAAATCCTGGCACACGCCCCGGCGGTTATGAAGTACTTCAAGCAGAGGCGTATCTATAGACGTGGACTGGGGCTGATAGATGAATTCGTCATGGATGCGGCCGGTGAGTTCTTCGAGCGCGCTTAGCAGCGGCCGGCCGGGCGTGAAAGAAGGGCAGGCATATTCCTGCAAATCCTTGTGGGCGGAAACGTAAGGGGAATCGAAAAGAAACTCTGAGGCGGCAGTCGAATCCGGATCAAGCGGCCGGGCCAGCGTATCGCGCACGACTTCCCACGGGGGGGCCGTGCGAGGTTCGCTACTTTGCGCCTCGAGTTCAACAACACTCGAGGCGGTTGCCTCAAAGCGCGCATGCTTCTCAAAAACCCCAAAGCTGGTTACGGCGTTGCCAAAATAATCTTTGTGATTGTGCAGGTAAGCCGGAAGCGGATCAACGTGCAGCCGATGCTCGAGAACTCGTTGGGAAGGCATCGCCCGCGGAGTCAGACGCGCCTCACTGTAACACTGCGTCACGGGCGACGCGTAAGCGTATCGAGTTGAATGTGCGATCCGGTAGAGCATTCTATATCACCAGGACGCGGTCAGGCGCGAGGCCTTGGCCGGGCTCAAATAGAGTCCGGTCAAGGCCTCGGAGAATTCGTATAAGTTAGCCTTGATCTGCCGGAGAATCACTTCCAACGCCGCAAACCTTCCCTCACTGTCGCGCTGGGCGATCCTGGACGTGGACACCGCGCGGACATCACTGAGCGTTCGGGCCGCCATCTCTTCCAGCCGGCGGCGCTCGGGGTCGTCGCGGTCGCCTGGAGAATCGAATTGATCAAGCAGGGCAGCTAACTGGAATCCGACTGAGCGGGGATTCAACTCATCCACCAACAGTAGTTGCAACACCAGGTCGATTCTGAGAAGACTGAGATAGCGCGTGCGATAGGTAATCGAGCTGTCCGCCACCTGAAGCAAAATCTGGAGGTAGGGTTGGGTGCCGGGCGGGACTTCCACCACCGCAACGCGCAGCAACTCCGCCAATTGCAGAGCTCTCTCCAGCCGGCGGCCAAGGTCCACGAAGCGCCAGCCCTCGCCGCGGGTGGTGTTTTCCATCAGCAAGCCGGACAAGGCGGAGAGCGTCATGACGGCGCGATCGAGAACATCAAATTGGGCGATATACCTGTGCTCCGGATTGACGGGCACGGCGCCGGAGAACTCCGCATCCAGCCGCCGCAGCGCATACCAGGTGTCGCTGGAGAGCCGTTCCTTCAATTGCCGGGCCACCCGGCGCATCTGCTTGAGATTCCATCCCAGGCTGGAAATCCGGGAGGGGTCGTAGACGATCTCGGTGAGAAAACGCTGCACGCGCCAGCGCCGCTCGGCGAGTGACGAGGCGGCGTCCTCCGGCGGCAGAAAACCCAGCCCCGCGAGGAGAGCGACCGCGCTGTCAAGAGTCACTGCGCGCCCGAGGTCTTCCTCTGCGGAGAGCGCGGGTAACAAGGCGCGGAAAAAACGAACATTGGCTTCCACGCGCTCCGTGTAGCGGCCGAGCCAGAAGAGATTGTCGGCCACCCGGCTCGGAAGTGCACCTCGACCGGCGTAGTCGCCGATCAACACGGCAGGCAGGGCGGGCTCCGGTAAAGATTCTTCTTTGTTCCCGAGAACCCAGGTGTCTTTACAAACGCCTGCCAGGCGAAGAGGAAGCCGCCGGGAGGATGCTTCGGTGGTAACCCGCGCCAAGCCGCCAGGCATCACACTGTAAGACTGGCCGTCCCAGGCAGCAAAAACTCTCAAGATGATGTGACGAGGCGCCAATCCTGCTTCTGTGCGGGACGGCGCCGTAGAAAGCGCAAGCTCTTCTTGCGCTACGTATCGCTCAGGATGTGCTTTGATTCCCGCAATCAGCTTTTCACGCCCGGCGCTGTCCAGGCACGCAGGGAACTCCGGCTGTTGGCCGAAACTGGAGGAGGCAGGCCTGACCACCAGATCATCGAGATGTTCGAGCACGTATTGGCAAGGGCTTTCCTGCCCGCACCACCAGGTGGCCACCGAAGGCATGTGTAGATCTTCACCAAGTAGTAGCCGGCAGAGCCCCGGAAGGAACGCCAGGAAGGCAGCCCCTTCCACCAACCCACTGCCCAGAGCATTGTCAATCACCACCGCGCCGCTGCGCGCCACGTCGACAAGGCCGGGCACGCCCAGCAACGAATCTCCGCGCAGTTCGAGGGGATCGCAGAATGCATCCTCAAACGAGCGCATAATCAAATCGACAGGTTCTAAGCCCGCTAAGGTCTTCAAATAGACCCGGCCTTCACGGACCGTCAGGTCATCCCCTTGAACCAGGGGCACCCCGAAATTCCCTGCCAGAAGCGAATGCTCGAAATAAGCGTCCGTGTGCAGTCCCGGAGTAAGCACTACTCCGCGAGGATGATCGCTGTGCCTGGCCGCCGCTGAGAAGAGCGCATTACGGCGCACGTCCATGAATCGCGCCAGTTGCCGAACCCGGTGTTGGCTGAAGACACTGGGCAGTGCGCGCGCGCTCACCAGGCGGTTTTCCAGAGTGTATCCGATACCGGAGGGCGCCTGAGCGCGGTCGGCAATCACCCACCAGCGGCCGTCAGGCGACCGGGCCAGATCCGCAGCATAAGTGTGCAAGTGCACGCCTGTGGGGGGTGTAAATCCAAAGCAAGGCCGGAGGAACTGCGGATTGTCGAAGACCAGCGCCGGAGGAAGGAAGTACTCATACAGCAGTTTTTGTTTGCCGTAAATATCGAGCAGAATCGCGTTCAGTAATGCCGCACGCTGGTTGACGGCCCGTTCAATTTGCTGCCATTCGTTATCCGCAATCAGCAAGGGTATGGGGTCCAAAGTCAAAGTGCGCTCGTCGCCCCACGGATCGTCTGCAATGTTGCTCGAGGCGCCGGTTTCCCGGATCAGTTGCACGCCGGATTGCCAGTGGCTGTTAAACTGCCGGAATCCTATGTGGCGGATTGCGGCGGCGAGGCGGCGCCAAGGGCGGCGCGGCAAACCGGAGGGCAGCACGGCCTCGTCCCAGTAGCCATTAACGGGAGCGTATCGCAACTCCTCCGCCGGGGTAGGGTTCGCTGCCTGTGAGGTGTCGCTCACCTGTACGCTCTTGATGGCGAGACCTCCTCTTCCGGGGGCGCCTCGGAGACTGATTCCCCAGCGAAGAAGTCGCGAGTGAGGTTGTCATCGATGGCATTCATGCGAGCTTGCAAGGCGTCCAAATACTCGTGAAGTCCATCTTTGATAATCTTGTTGACGGAAATGTAGTCGAGTTCGGCGCGAAGCGCGCCCAAGGAACATTCCGCAGGGCACTCACATGAGCCCAGCGGCATGCCGGTAATGGCGTGAAGGGACTCATCGGCTTCGCGTAGGCAGTGGCGGATGGTGCGGGGAAACTCGCGGTCAAGGATCAGGAATTCTACGATATTGCGCGGGATGATCCGGCCATACTTCTTCCGGTACATCTCGAATCCGCTGACCGATTTCAAGACCGCCGACCAGTGAATGTCATCATAGGGCGTGCCGATGGCGTTCGAGGAGGGGAGCAACATGAAGTACTTCACATCCAGAATGCGAGAGGTCTTGTCGGCCCGCTCGAGTTGCCTTCCCAAGCGCAGGAAATGCCAGGCCTCGTTGTAACTCATGGTGGCGTCGGTGATTCCTTCAAACATGTGGCAGCCCAGGCGAATGCCGCGCAAGAGTTCGGCCAGCCGCTCCGACTCCGCGAGCGACATCTGGGATTGGATTTTCAGGTACAGGCTGTTGACCTGCTCCCACATCTCGGAGGAAATGATCTCGCGAATGGAGCGCGCGTTCTCGCGGGCAGCGCGCAAGCAGGAGATTACAGAATTCAGGTTATCGCCATCGAGGACCAAGAACCTGATCACGGTTCGCTTGTCGGCATTGCCGTACCGCTCACGAAACACTGCGGCGTCGCCGCTGGTGTCAATCAAGGGTTGCCACTGGTGGGCGGGTTCGAGAGGCAAATCGAGTTGCAAATGCAGGTTTACATCGATGAAGCGGGCCACATTTTCTGCCCTCTCGATATAGCGCGCCATCCAGTACACGGCGTTTGCCGCCCGACTCAGGAGCGGCGCGGCTTCACTGCTCATGCGTGGCTCCTTCTCGTGCCGGCGCGAGTACCCAGGTGTCCTTGCTCCCACCACCTTGCGAGGAATTGACCACCAGCGAGCCTTTGCGCAAGGCCACCCGGGTCAGCCCGCCGGGCAGGACATAAATCTCCTTGCCGTAGAGAATGTAGGGGCGTAAATCCACGTGCCGGCCTTCCAGATGATCCTCCACAAGCGTCGGAACGCGTGAGAGGGCCAGCGTCGGTTGCGCAATATAGTTCCGCGGTTTGGCGTTAATCCGGGCGGCAAATTCCTCGCGCTGCGCCGCGGTGGAGTGCGGCCCGACCAGCATTCCGTAACCGCCCGCTTCATTGGCCGCCTTCACCACAAACTTGTCGAGGTTCTGGAGCACATGCTGGCGGTCCGCGTCGCGCCAACAGACGAAGGTGGGGACGTTCGGCAGTATGGGATCAGCGCCTTCGTAGTAGCGGATGATGTCCGGCACATAATAGTAGACCACTTTATCGTCGGCCACACCGTTGCCGGGGGCGTTGGCCAACGAGACGTGGCCGGCCCGATAGACATCCATGAGTCCCGGAACACCGAGCTGAGAATCGGGGCGGAAAGTTTTTGGATCCAGGAAGTCGTCGTCGATGCGACGATAGATCACATCCACGCGTCGCAATCCCTTCGTGGTGCGCATCGAGAGCCAACCCTCATGCACCACCAGGTCGCGGCCCTCAACCATTTGGATCCCCATCCTCTGCGCCAGAAAGCTGTGTTCGTAATAGGCCGAGTTGTATATGCCTGGTGTGAGCAGCACCACCGTAGGCTTTGCGCCCGCGCGGGGCGGGGCGATCGCCTCGAGAGTTTCCAGCAGCCTGCTCGGGTAATCGTCCACCGGGCGGACATGCAGCCCCGCGAAGACATGAGGAAAAGTACGCTTCATCATGTCGCGGTTCTCGAGCACGTAGGACACACCCGAGGGCACGCGGAGATTGTCTTCCAAAACGTAGATTTGGCCATCGGAGTGGCGAACCAGGTCGGTGCCGGAGATGTGGCACCAGACTCTGCCCGGAGGGTTGATATCGCGGCACTGATCGCGGAAAAATGCGGCCGACTGAATGATCTCCTCAGGGATGATCTTGTCTTTCAAGATCTTCTGGTCGTGGTAGATGTCGTCGATGAATTCGTTGAGGGCGTGGATACGCTGCTTGAGGCCCCGCTCGATCCAATCCCATTCTTCGGCGCGGACAATGCGAGGAATCAGATCGAAGGGCCAGATCCGTTCCGTGCCCGCCGAATCCCCATACACGTTGAACGTAATCCCCATTTGCAGGAGGAGGGTTTCGGCTGCTCGCTGGCACCGCAAAAGCTCACCGTCCGCGAGCGACTCGATGGTTTCAAGCAACAGGCGGGCCTCCGGGCGCGCCTTGCACTCGGCGTCGAATACTTCGTCATAGAAACCATCGGTTTGATACGAATTGAGTTGCATTCGCACCTTCCCGCCCCCCGACACTTATTGCGCCTTGTGAACCCCAGGCAATCGCTTGTTTTAGTTTAGCAGGTCAGCCGCGTTGAGGGCACGGCTTTTTTCGCCTGCCGGCAGGCATGGGGCTTCTGCGAAGCAATTTGTGAGGGTATACTAGCTGGCAGGGAATCTGTTCACCATAATTACGCAAAGCAGCAATCAAGCTGGCCAATACTGCGGGCGCCCGGAACTTTGTGCTGAGATGAGCAGTGGGCCGATGGAAGAGATCTTGTGGAGTGGAGAATATCGCATGAAGACCAACAGCAAAGCAGCTTCGCAAGCCAGCGCCTCACCCGCGCAACAACTCGAAGGGTTCATCGATAAGTTCGACTCGCACAACGCCGCCCTGATCCGTTCTGTGCGGAGAGCAATGCGCAAGCGACTACCCACCGCCCATGAATTGGTTTACGATAACTACAACTTTTTCGTTATAGGATATAGCTCGACCGAGCGGCCCTCCGATTGTATCGTCTCCATCGCCGCCGCCGCGAACGGAGTTGGACTGTCGTTCTATTACGGAGCGACTCTGCCCGATCCCCATAAGCTGCTCCTCGGCGGTGGCTCCCAAAACCGTTTCATCCGGCTCGAGTCGGCAGCTACGCTGGCTCGCCCCGAGGTAGAGGACCTGATAGCCGCCGCGATTGCCCAAGGCGAGACGCCGTTACCCAAGAGCGGCAAGGGCAAGCTGGTTATCCGATCGATCTCCGCGAAACAGAAGCCGCGCCGCAAAATCTAGTCGTGGCGCCCACCCGTGGAGCTTGATGGCTGTCATCCTGAGAGCAGCGAAGGATCTCCGCAGTATCGCATGATTCAATGATCTACGAGCAACTGCAGAGATCCTTCGCTGCCATGAAAATGACTCCCCTCCTCAGCGGGAGGAGGAGCAAGGGCAGGAGCATGACAGGCGAGACGGTTCAGTTCATTGCCTCTAAAGGGACCGCAAGAAATTGATGATGTCTTGCTTCTCCTGTGTCTTCAGCCGATTGAATCGGTCAATAACCTTATCGGCCTCGCTGCCCGGACTTTTGTGGTCCTCGATCGCCTCCACCAGATCGGTCGTGCGACCGTCGTGAAGAAAGAAAATGCGCTGCCCAGCACCCCACAGCGGCGCGGTCCGGAACTCATCAGGGCCGGCGCTCCCTTGTGTTATGCCGTCCGCAAGGCCCTTCCCCATGTGGTGGACGAGAAGGTCGGAGAAGAGATTCGCTTGCTGACCGGAGAGAGCCGCACTTGGGACCTTCGAGGAGCCGCTGGCAATGCTCGCGCCGGTCGTGAAGGAAGGCGTGTGGCACTGTGCGCAGCCTACCTTTATGAAATTGGTGCGCCCATTCACTGTGGAGGGTGTGTCGGGCGCGGGAGCGGGTGGAGCCAGCATGCGCATGAAGTCGGCAAACGCCTCGATGTCGGAGATGGTGGCAGTATTGATATTGGGGTTGCTGGTGGGCGTAGCCGTGAAATTGAGCGTGTCATTCGGCGAGGCGACGTAGAGACAGCTAGGGGTTTCGTCGCGCTCTTGGGGGAAGAGTTGGTTCGAGATTCCCATCTCCACGTTGTAGGCCTCCCCTGCGAACATGAGCAGGGATTTATTCTGAGCCTTCCATCCAAAGCGGGTAATCGTTCCATCGTTGGCGCTGATGTTCGCGTTGCCGCTCAGGATGGCATTGGCGTGTCCGGAGATGCCCAACTCTCCCTTCTGCGACGCGTTGGCCTTATGGTTCGCGAGAATGGCCGAGTCGGGAATCGCTTCGATGAGCCCCGCGCCGAAAACCGGCGTCGGAATGCGAAAGATGATATTCGGATTTCCATGCTGCCCCGTAGTCGGATTTCCAGCGGGCAGGAAGTCGAATTGGACGATGTTGCAGCCGGGTGCGTCTGTGCGTCCGGTGATGACGAAGAGGTCGTGCACCTCGCCGTCATTCGTTCCGTTTGGATTCAGCTTGAAACGCGCTTCACGGACAGGGCCGTTGGGAGCGATGAACCAGGGCACCGCATTCTTGGCCCCGTTGAGCGTGGCCACTTGAATCAAAGGGTTATGTGACGGGCTCGTGCCGCCAGGAGCTGGCTGGGCGTGGCAGGAAAGGCACTGGTTCGAGTTGAAGCGCGGCCCCAATCCGTTATTGGCGCCTCCGGCAACCACCTCAACTTCTGCAAAACGAGACGCGCCGTCCTGGAAAAACGCAGTCTCGTCTGCGGTCAGGTCAGCGAGAGGCCCGCCGGCCCCCGGCGAGCCGCTTCGCACTCCAGGATCGACGGGCTTCTTTCCGGCTCCGTTCAACGTTTGCTTGCCTGGCGCGGCTAAAATCGCGGCGGCCAAAACAACGAAAAGCGCTAGAGCAGAAATGCGTCGAGGTTTCATGCCAATTCCTCCATTTCTTGAGAATTCGCGTAGCGGGCCCAGGAGGGCTCGGAACTGAGATCTTGTTTTTGGGAGCTCTGACCCCACAACTATACACCTCTTTCTTTTATCGGGCCTTGTTTTTTGCCGTGCTCCCTCCGAGCTGCGACGCAACATAGTGCTTGTCGAGCGAGAGGCATGCCTGAATGCTGCAGGTGTTCCACGAGCGGAGTTCTACGCTTAGAGGCCCCGCTGGTTAGGTTGGGTGGCCAATGCGCCGCAGTATGAAGTCCTTGAATAGGCGCAGTTGTTGCAGGTCAGGATCGAGTTGACTTACAAGGCGCCCGCAAGCCGGGAGCCTCGTTTTGAGTTTCCACGCCAGACGCTTAAACAGTCTGCGGAAAAACCGTCCTGAGTGTCATCCTGAGGAGCCGCCGGCGACGAAGGATCTCTGTATTTCGTTAAGAATACAACTGCCGAGATTCTTCGCTTCGCTCAGAATGACAGTGTTCGTGGGTTTCTGACCAGCCTGTGAAGCCGCAAACCTCGGGAGGCAGGTCCGCTCTAAGGGTTGGGCTTGCTCAAGCGGCGGAAGTAGTCCGCCACTGAATCTTGATAGCCATCGGGCACGCGCTGCGCGTCGCCGGTCCGAACCTGTCCCGACTGCTTATCGTCCGCCGCGCGGCGGAGTTGCAACTCGAGTTTATCCATGCTGGCCAACACTTGGGAGTGGAGTTCCTGGAGCATGGCGGGGTTGCCCGGAAAGCGCCGCGGGTCCAAGTGGTCGAGTTCACGCTGCAGATCTTTGATGTCGCCAAGCGGTCCGGGCTCGCTGCGAACCGTCTGTCGCAATGCATTCAAGTCCCGCAGCGCCTCCTGGTAAGCGCGCTCGATGTCAGCCTGAGTGATGGGTACGGGTTTGCGCTCGGTACCCTGCGCCCTCGTCAAGCTGCCAGGATCGTATCCGCCGTAGAAGCGATCACCGTCCCAGCGGCCCCCGTTGTTGTTTCCGCCGGCAACTCCGTTGCGCAAATTGCCACCCGCGGCCCGGTCGCCGGTTTGTTGCTGCCCGCCAGGCTCGCCACCTTGCCCTCCGCGCTCTCCCGCTTGCGCGGAACGGTCCCCACCTTGTCCGGCTTGGGCGCCCGGATTTCGCGCCAGCATATCGATTTGGCTTCGCAGGCGCGCCATATGTTCCAGCGCCTCTTGCGGATTCTGCTGACCATTCCCAAGTGACTGCTGGGCCTGGCGCAGTTGTTCGTTCAGGCGTTCGATGCCGGAGTTGATGGCAGCTTCGCTGGGATTGGCATTAGGATCCATGCCCCGACGGATCATCTCCGCGCTCCGTTCGAGTTTGGCCTGGAGGTTGGATTCGTCCATGCCGGCCAGAGCATCGCGCAGCTTCGTGGCCGCGGCGCGATCCGCAGAGGCGAGGCTGCGGGTGGAGTCCTGCATTTGCTTTTCGAGGTTAGCGAGGTCATCGGCGAGGTGCTGACGGTCGCCGGCAAGCTTCTCCATTTCCGCAAGTGACGCCTCAGGCGGGCCCTGTGCCGAGCGCCGGGCAGCCGCCGCGGGATCGAATGCACGCCGCATGCGCTCCGCCTGATCGCGCTGCTCGCCGCTCAATCGCTCCCCCTCGCGAGCCAGCGAATCGAGTTGTTGGGAAGCGTCCTGCCCCCGCAAGCCATTGAGCAGGTCGGAAGCTTCGCGGAGGCGATCGGCGGCGCGCCGCGCGTCGGCCCCGCTTTGTCCTGGTGTGGCGGCGCGGCGCATGTCGTCATTGGCCTGTTGGAGGCGTTCGAGGGCTTGCTGCATGCTCGTATCCGTACCGCTCTGCCCGCCCCTGGAGGATGACCGGCTGGACGATCCTGATCCGCTCTGCTGCGAACCTGAATTGCCCTGCTGAGGTCCCGAAGCGCTCTGCTGCGAACTTGAACCGCCCTGCTGCGAGCCATTGCGCGCCATCTGCGCCATCTGCTCTTGCAGTTTTTCCGCTTCGCGGCGCAACATCTCCTGCTGCCAGCGCGACTGGAAATCCTGCTGATTGCGCGGCTGCTGGGCTAATTGCTCCTGGCGGCGGGCCAACTCGTCGAGCTTCTGGAGCGCCTTGTCAATCTGATCGCTGCGCTGATCGGCGGAGCCCGCCGTTTGTTCGGTCTCGTATTGGTTCTTCTCCGTATCCAGTTCGAGATCGAACAGGCTCTCGAGGTCGCGCCCCGAACCTGCTCCGCCGCCTCCCGCTCCGACGCTGCCAAAGGCCACTTCGATTTGGCGGAAGGTCGCTTCCGCCCGCAGCAGGGATTGCAGGGCCTTCTGCTCCTGGGGCATGGCCTCCCTCCATTTCTGTTGTTGCAGAGCTTTGGCTGCGGGGTCCATCGCCTTGGCGGCGTCGCCCATATCCTTTTGAAAACTGCTGAACTCCGCGTTCTCTTCCGTCAGCTCGCGCCGCTCGAGACGGCCCGCCAGCGACAGCGCCTGGTCGCGGAGCTTGGCTTGCACGCCGGAAAGGAACTTCGCCGCTTCGGTGAGGTCCTGCGGGGAGGCGGTCTTCTCGAGTTGGTGCTTCCAGGTTTCAGCGATGATTTCCTTCTCGCGCTGGGAAATTTGCTCCTGGAAATTTCCCATCCCGCCGCCACCGCCACCCATGATTTGAGATTGCGAGAAGTCACGGGAGAATGGCTCAGCCTGGATAAACATCATATCGGTGCGGGATTCGGCGCGCGCGTCCTTGGCACTGGCATACAAACTCACCAGGTCACCCGGAACAAGTTTGAAGTCCTCCAGCGCCAGGGTGGTGGAGCCCTCCGCCTGTTTGGCTCCCTTCTGCTTCAGCAAACTGCTTGTCTGCTCAGGCCCTCCATTAACCGAATAGTGAAGGGCAAAGGCGTTGAGGCCGAACTCATCCTCGGCCTGGACGGAGATAGTAACCTCTTCGATCGGGCTGGCGTGATATTCGCCGGCGGGCCGCGTGATGCGCACCACCGGAGGGTTCACCTTGCGCGCTTCGATGAAGAAGTCCTCCGATAGGCGCACCGTCTGACCTTGGTCGAGCGCGGCGACATGATACATCCCGTCCTTCTCGATGGTGACTGCACCGTTATACGAATTGTGACCGGCGCCGGCAAGGTCGATCTGCTTTCCGCCGTCGAGGGTGAGAAAACCATGCGCCACAGGTTGGCTGAGGAGGACGTTGAGCCGCGCCTCGGTGCCTTCCAGGGCGCGAAGGTCGCCGCCATGCTCTTCCACGGAATCTTTCATTCCTGTCCAGCCTGGGAAATGGTAGGTCACGCGGATCTGCTTGACCGCGGGCAGATCGACAACCCGGAGCTTGAAATTCCGCGAGCGCAAAGGTCCGGCTTCAATGTAGTAGTCGACACTTTCGGGAAGCCCCGCGAAAAGGAATTGAAAACCGTTACCTGCGGGCTGCCGCTGCATCATGACCTGTTCCCACTTCGAGGCGCTCTGGTAACGGGCGTAAAGGCGCGCGTTTTCCGCCTGGCGGCCGATCACCTGCGCCGTCACCAACTGGTTGGCGCTGCGGCGCACCGCAGCGTTACCGGGGCTGACTCGAATGTCGTAAAAGGGGGCGGTGTGTTGCAGCG
>Ga0181538_10002248_pt1 | contig 20325 bp, 18 predicted proteins | sample PEATcosm2014_Bin_40_FD_119773 | JGI IMG/M metagenome (GOLD analysis project Ga0181538, IMG submission 119773) | Peatland microbial communities from MTU Mesocosm Facility, Houghton, MI, USA - PEATcosm2014_Bin23_30_metaG | ecosystem: Environmental > Terrestrial > Soil > Wetlands > Peat | place... | reverse complement strand
GGCGCGCCGGGCGAGGTAAACCGAGCTCATGCCGCCGCGGCCGAGCAGGCGTACCGCGCGATACGGACCGAAAGCCGCCGTGGGGACTGAAACATCCGCCGACGGCCCGGACTCACCCGCCGTCTTCATCTCCTGGTGCGCCGCGAGCAGGTCCAGAACTTCCCGGCACAGTTCGGCATCGCCATGGCTCTCCGCTCGAAGCCAGGCGGCGCGGTCCGCGCTTACCGGGAGAGACAGGGCCTCGTGAAACAAGGATTGCACCCGGTCGAACGGCGTCATGGCTAGGAATCTATTCTACACAGCCATCGACGCCAGGCGTTACCGAACCGCGACCGCAATATTGCTACTCGGAATTTGCACACCGCAGCCGGCCCGCGGCATCTTCTCCGTGCAATCCGTGCCTCTGTGAGCTATTTTTACCGCCGCCAGCCCCCATGCCATCCGCCCCAGTACCCGCCGAACCCGAAACCGAATCCCACCACCGGACCCCAATAAGGATACGGATAGCCCCAACCATAATATGGATAATACGGATACGGATATCCGGGGTACCCATACGCCGGCCGGCTAGCCACCTGCGTGGTCAGGCCTTGACGATTGTTGTAGTCGTCCGGGCTGACATACCGGAACGCACCCGCCGAGTCCGCCGTATGAATCGTCACCACGTTCTCCGTCTGGAACGTCAGCAGCGTCGCCGGATAGATTTCGCTATTGTGTCCCTTCGTCGCCAGCACTCCGATCGTTGCTCCCGCCGCCGGCGCCGACCCGTCCGCCGTCGCCGTGGTAATCGCTCCGTGCTCGTGCTCCCAATACGGCACCGGCGGCCCCTGCCGCGACATCAGCAGCGTGTGCATCGCGGCCTGCGAGCCGTCCGACAGCACAATCCCGGTCACTTCGATTCCCAGTCGGTGTACGCCCTTGATCTTGGCCGCCTCCGCCACGCGGCCGTACACCATCGCGCCGCGAGGCGCCAACAGAATGCCGTTCACCACGATCGGCTGCGTCAACGTCCCCGAGAACGTATCGCCAACCGAATTCTTGTTATCGGCCAGCTTCTGATTGATCCGCATCGTGAAAAATGTGCCCGGCTTGAGTGTCAACTCGGCGGGTACGCCATAGGCCGGCCGTTGCGCCGGCGGGCGGTTCGCGGAAGGCTGCGCCTGGCCGTAAGCGTCGCGGGGAGCCGTCGCCGGGTCCTGTTGCACCGATTGGTCCTGCGCCGCCGGATTTTGCGCTGCCGGAGTTTGTGCCGCCGCCGGCGCGGGGTCGCTGGCTCGCCGCCAGCCGGAATTCGTCGTCGGAGTACTCTGCTGATCCACCGGCGGTTGCTGCGCCAGAATCACGCTCGATGCGGCCAGTAGAAGTACTGCGGAGTGAAAAGATATTCGGGTCATATGTGCCTGCCTCAGTCTGCTCATACCTACACACTACAGACGTATGGCTGCACCGCATGCGTTTCGCCATCCTGCCAAGCAATTGAAAATAAGGGCCCGAGGAGGCCCCGCGAACTGGCCGGGAACCACCGGGCTGGTGGATTTCAGCCACCGGCCCCTACCCGCTCAATCGCACCGCAGCGCGCCCACCGTGTCGACCCCCATCGCCCGCCGCGCCGGCGCATACGACGCCGCTACCGCCGCCATCACCACCGCCGCCGTCACTGCGTATGTCGTCCATTCATACGGCTGGATCGCCTCGATCTGGTGCGCGAACACCGGCGCCACAGCCAGCGCCAGGCCGCGCCCGCCCCAATCGCCGCCAGCCATGTCGATTGCCGCACCACCATCCCCAGAATGTCCGCGCGTCCCGCCCCCAGCGCCACCCGAATCCCGATCTCTTTCGTTCGCTGCGATACCAGGAACGACATCACGCCATAAATTCCCGCCACCGTCAGCAGCAGCTCCACTCCCGCCAGAAATCCCGCCACCCATCCCGTCACTCGAAACGGATAAATCTGCGGCGCCAGCACGTCCTCCATCGGGTTGATCATGTCCGCCACGCTCGGTGAAATTTCGCCGAGCACAGCTTCCAGCCTCTCCCGCGATTTCGCCGACCCGTCTTTCATCCGCACCAGCACCGAATCGTTTCCATACACCCCTGCGTGCGACGGAAAATAGATTCCCGTCGAATTGCCCCATATGAAGATCACTCCCGTGGACCGTAGTGCATATAAGATTTAAATAGTTGACATAAGATAAAAATAGTAGTACCCTCATCCCGGATGCCCACCCCCGATCTCCCCATGCCCACCGCCGCGGAAGCCGAGATCCTCGCCGCCCTCTGGCGCCTCGGTCCGGCCACCGTGCGCGAAGTCCACGACGCCCTGAACAAGTCCTGCGACTACAACACCACCCTCACCCAGATGCGCCTCATGCTGGAAAAAGGTCTGCTCGTACGCAGCGAGCGCTTTCGCTCCCACCTCTACGAGCCGGCAACCCCCAAGAGCGAAATGCAGATGCGTCTCATAGGAGACCTCCTGAAGCGCGTCTTCGGAGGTTCAGCCGAAGGACTCATCCTCAGCGCGCTCGGCGCTCAGTCCACCACCCCGCGTGAGCGGGCCGAGATCCGCCGCATGCTCGACGTGCTCGACCGAAAAAAGAGGAAGTCCAAATGAGCATACTCGCCAACGAGCCATGGGTCGAACGCCTCGGCCTCACTCTTCTCCATAGCCTCTGGCAGGGCGCCATCATTGCCGCCGTTTACGCCGCGCTACGAGCCGCGCGTGCGCGCGCTTTGTCTCCCCGAGGCCGCTATTTTTTCGCCTCGACAGCCCTGGCCGCCATGGCCGTGCTTCCGGTCGCCACCTGGCTGGCCCTCCGCGTCTCCACGCCGGAATCCGCCGCCGCCAGCTTTACCGCGCCGCTCTCCGCGCCCCGCGGCGCGCCGCCACTCTCCATCTCCCTATCGTTGCGCGTCGATCTTGCCCCGCACCCATCCGCCCGCTTTCTTCCCTGGGTGGTGCTGCTGTGGCTGACCGGGACAACCGCCTTCTCGCTGCGCCTGGTCGGCGGCTGGATCCTCGCCCAACGCCTTCGCTCGCGACGATCCCGCCCCGCCCCGGCCCAATGGCAGCGGGCTCTCCATCGCCTCAAGGCCCGCATGTCCGTGTCGGCGCCGGTCCGCCTTGTCGTCTCCGGAGTGCTCCACGCGCCGGCCGCCGCCGGCTGGCTTCGCCCCGTTCTCCTCGTGCCCGCGGGTGCGCTCGCCGGCGTGCCCGCCGCGCAAATGGAAGCGCTTCTGCTCCACGAACTGGCGCACATCCGCCGCCATGATTACCTGATCGAGATCCTCCAGAACGTGCTCGAAGCCGTCTTGTTCTACCATCCCGCCGTCTGGTGGATCTCCGGGCACATGCGCGCCGAGCGCGAACTCTGCTGCGACGATCTGGTCGTTGCCGTCACCGGCGATGCCGTGCTCTACGCCCGCGCGCTGGCGGAGTTCGACGCCGCACGCTCGGCGCGTTCTCCCGCCATAGCCGCCAACGGAGGTTCGCTTGCCTGCCGCATCGCCAGGCTGTTGGGCCAGACCCCCGCGCCGCGCTCCGCCTCCTGCGTGCCGTTAGCCGCCATCGCCTGCCTCCTTCTGACCGCCGGCGCGTGGACCGTATTTGCCCAAACCGCCCTCCGTCCGGCGTTCGAGGTCGTCTCCATCAAGCCTTCCTCCGCCACCACCATCCAAAATGTTCGTCCGCAGCCGGGCGGCTTAATAGCTGATGCCTCGCCCAAGATCCTGGTGCAGTATGCCTACGGCGTCCAGGGTTATCAGATCGTCGGCGGCCCCGACTTCATCCAATCCGCGCGGTACCGCATCGACGCCAAGGCCAACGGCAATCCCCGCCGCGACCAGGTATTCGCGATGCTCCAGACGCTGCTCGAGGACCGATTCCAACTCCAGATCCACCACGAGACCAAAGATCTACCAGTCTATGCGCTGGAGGTCGCCAGGGGTGGACTGAAACTGCCGCCGCCGCGCGCAGGCGCCTGCGATGACTCCGCAACCGAAACCACCGGCGAATGGGCCGGAGGACGCATGGCCGTGCCGGGCGAAACGCCAGCCGCCAGCGCGCGATGCGGTACGGCCGCCCTAAGCCTGGTGCCGTCTGGCGCGCAATTGACGGGCGGCAAGATCGCCATGCCCGAGCTCGTTCGTCTTCTTTCGCTCATCCTCGGCCACCGCGTGATCGATAGGACCGGATTCACCGGAGTGTTCGATCTGCGCTTGGAATTTCTGTCGGACGAGATCACCGAGTCTATGCCCCCACCCCCGCCCGATTCGGGCATGTCGGGTCCGTCAATTGTCCAGGCCCTCCGCGACCAACTCGGTCTCCAACTCCAACCCGCCCGCGGCCCCGTCGACATAATCGTCATCGACCACGCCGAGCGGCCCACCGCGAATTGAAGCCGCCGCAATGATTTTCCCGCCTCGATGCCCACGATCACAAAGGGCCGCCCGCAGGCGGCCTCCTCTGCACGTTTGTGCCGTGCGGGGGTCAAACCATCGTTGGATACCGGGTGAACTTTTTTGGGACTTTGTGTCGTCCGATATACTGCTAATCCACTGAAAATCAAGGGGCTTGACATTTCTGACAGTCAGATAATCTGAAAGTATGGCTAGCAAAAAAGCCACCGGTGAAAGGATCGGCCGCGTGGGACAATGGGGGTCCTCAACATCCGCGAGGGCGACTTTGTGGCGTTCACGAAAAAGCAGAACGGCGTGTTCATCAAGGCCAAGCGCCTGGTCGACGACGACACCATCCTGACGCCCGCCGAGGCGAAAGTAGTCCGCCGCGGAGAAGCACAGCTTAAGCGCGGCGACTCCAAGCCCTGGCGCGCCGTGAAACGTGCGCTTTCACGTTGAGCTTTCACGGAACGCCCAAGAGTAGCTCCTCCGCCTTCCCAAAGATGCGCGAAAACGCATCATTCGAGCCGTCGACGAAATGGAGGGGCGAGACGATAGCAACGTGAAGGCGCTCCAAGGATCTGAGTGGACGGGTCGGTGCCGCAAGCGCGTCGGTCCCTACCGAATTGTTTTCCGCAAGTTCCCCGACAGGGGGGTCGTGGAGATCTCCGCCATCCTCATCGGAGCCAAAGACACATACCGCTGAAACAGAGAAGCTCCCACGATGCGCCCGCCAGGAGGCAATCACCCCTTTTCCTTCCCTCCGTGCCCTCTGAACTACTCTCCGGCAAAATCCGTGCGCGCCGCGGCAATTTTCTTCCCGTGAATTTTCGCCGTGGCCTCCGCCATCTCCGCGCGCTCGGATTTTGGTTTTGCCCTTGTTTTTCCTCCGTGCTCTCCGTGCCTCTGTGGTGAACAATGTTTTCCGTTTTCCCTCGGTGCCGCGATGAACGCCCCCCTACTCCATCACCACCACCACATGCCCCTTCTTATGTCCCCCCTCCGCCAGCCGGTGCGCCTCCGCAATCTCCGCCAGCGGATAGCGCCGGTCGATCACCGTCCGCAGCTTCCCCGCCTCAATCAGCCCCTTCAAAAACATCTGATCCTCGTGCGTCCCCTCCGTCACTCCGCCCACCACCTTCACCGAGCCCGTCGCCGCAACCCACCGTCCCCGAATCATCGACCCGATCATCGCCAGTCCGGACCCCGATGCGCCCACCTGCACATACGCTCCGCCGCGCTTCAGGCACCGCAACGTTCGCGCGTACCCGGTCTTCCCCACCGAATCGAAAACCATGTCATATACCTGCCCGGCTTTCGAGAAATCTTCTTTCGTATAATCCACCACCGCGTCCGCGCCCAGCGATTTCACCATCTCCACATTGCCCGTGCTGCACACCGCCGTCACCCGCGCCCCGAAATGTTTCGCCAGTTGCACCGCGAATACGCCGACGCTTCCCGACGCCCCGTAAATCAGCACGTTCTGCCCCGCCTCAATCCCGCCCTTCCGCAGGAAGTACAGCGCCGTAAATCCCCCGAACAACACCGCCGCCGCTTCCTCGAACGTCATGTTCGCCGGCTTCCCCGCCAGCCGGCCATCCTCCGGCACGCACACGTATTCCGCATGCGCGCCGAACCGGAACCCCGTCCCGCCGAACACTTCATCGCCCGCCCGAAACCGCGTCACCGCCTTCCCCACCGCTTCCACCGTGCCCGCGAATTCCATCCCCAGAATTCGCACCTTCTTCGGTCTCGTCAGCCCCATCATCAATCGGATGAAAAACGGGTTGGCACTCCGAATCCGCCAATCCGCCGCGCAAACCGTCGTCGCGCGCACCCGCACCAGCACTTCCTTATCCTGCGGCACTGGTTTTTCCACGTCCTCAATCCGGACCACCTCCGGAGTGCCGTATCTCTCGCAAACCGCCGCTTTCATATCACGCACCTCCCGGCCATCGCCGCGCCAATCACCATCGCGATATCCGCGACATTCACCACCCCGTCGTAATTCAAGTCGTACGTCGGCGGCGCAATTCCCAGCACTTGGTCGATCATCGATTGCACCTGTGTCACCGTCGGCGCTGCGTCCGTGGTCAGCCCGCACGCCGTCCCCGCGCCGCTGGTTGTAACCGTGCAAGCGTCGATCGTCGCCCACGCGCCGCCCTGCGCGCTCAGCACGGCAAATCGCGGCGACGGACTTGTCAAACCCTGTGTCTCATTCGCCGCCGAAAACGTGCCCCCGCCCGGATCCGGTGCGAAGCTCAGCGCGACGTTCGTGGGGCTGGCCGTCCCCGCCGTGCTCGCGTAAGCCACGTACACGCTGAACGTGAACACATCCTGCGCCGCCGGGTCCGCGTTCAGCACTTCCCACACCGCCGCCGCCTTGCCCGAAGCATCCGGCACTATTGGGTACGCCGGCAGCCCATCGCTCCCGGTTCCCGCCGCCGCCAGCGGCGTAAATGTTGCTCCGTCGCTCGTCGCCTCCTGGATCTGGCTCGCCGCCACCAGCACCGCGTACGGCGCCAGGCTGAGCCCGCCTGGCCGCGTGTAACTCGCCGCGTTCGCCGTCGAGACCCAAACCGTCACGCCCGCCGGAATATTCGTAAATACCGCCTTCAGCCGCGTGCCGTAATCCATCAGCCCGGCGTAGTAAGTCAATCCCAAAACCGTCTTGCTCGCCTCCGCCGCAATGAATCCCGATTCCGAATTATTCGCAATCCCGCCATACACGCCGCCCGGCAGATTCTGGTTGAATGGAGCCGTCAGGTTCTGCGCCTCCGCCGCATACACGTAGTTCGGATTGCTTCCCACCGGCGTGTTCGCCAGCGTGTTCGCCATACCGCCCGGCACCACGCGCGTCTTGAATGCCGTCGCAAACCCCTCCGTGAAGGTGATCTGCGCCGCTAGCGCCGGATTCGACCGCGGCACGCACGCCTGAAACGGATTCCCGCCTCCCGCCGGCGCGGCGTTCACGCTGGCGGTCGTCGCAGGAGCAACCACTCCCAGACTGATCGGCTGAGTATTGATCGGCATAACCGTGCTCGGAGATGTCGAAATAAGTCCCTGCACCTGAAAGATAATCGCGCCCGCGGCCACGGGAATTCGCAGATTCGTAATTCGGAAGACCCGCGTCAACCCCTGATACGCCGGCGGCAGCACCGGCACATTGTAGAACACCACCGAATTCGCCCCGAAATCGCCGATCTTCCCCTGAAACACATTGGGCGCCGGCGTCGACGTCCCGGGCAGTACCGCCACCTCGTATTGACCGCTGCCATCGCTTCCCACTACGGCTTGACAAGGGTTCGCATGACTCTGCTGCTGTGCCGTCGTACACAGGGTCTGCGGCGCCTGCGGCCCATATCCGCCCGTTGCCCCCGTCGTAATTCCCGAACCCGGTTCATCGATCAGCAATATCACTTCCGATGCGCCATTCGGCGCGAGGAACCTGCTGGTGATGGGAACTTCCGGTTCGATAAACAGGACAATGTTTGCGGCCGGGATCGCCGCTCCCACCGTCGACGGCGGTCCCCCGCTGCACGTAATCACGATATCGCCCGCCAGTTCCGTGTAGCTCTCCGGCCGAAGCTCGGGAATGGACGCGCCCGCTTCCGCGCAACTGAGCGCCCCGAACGGCGGACCCGTGATCGTGCCAAGTTGCGCCTTCGCCAAAGACGCCACCAGCAAAAGCATCGCCGCCGCCGTCTTCTTCACAGCACACACTCCTTTCCCATCGCCGCGTTCATTACAATCTGGATGTCCGCCACATTCACCACGTTGTCGCCGTTCACGTCGTAGGCCGGCGGAGCCAACCCCAGAGCCTCGTTGATCATCAGTTGCACGTCGCTCACACTGGCCGCCTGATCTCCCGTCACCGTGCATGTCGGAGTCCCGAAAGCCACAATGTCGTACCCCGTCGCGCTGGCCGATAAACCGCCCGAGACCGTTACCTGGTTTGCCACTCGGGCCGGCGGATTCGCCGCCACGTTCACCGTCACCGTAATCGATTCAAAGAACGCCCCCGGCGCGAGCCAGTCGTTCCGCGTACAAAACGGCATCGTCGAACAGTCCCACCCCAGACCGGACATCGAGACCAGCGTCAGCCCTGCCGGCGGCTGTTCGGTCACGGTAACTGCTCCAAAAGCAGTAGCTTGCGCGGAAGCGCTGTTAGAGACCACGATCGAGTAGGTCGCCCCAAACTGTCCCGGGCTGAACGTGCCGACATGTCTCTTACTGATACTAAGCGCCGATACTGGCGGATCGATCGTCAAACTTACCGGCGCCAGAACATCGCTCACTCCCGGAGCCGATAGTTTTATGTTGCCTGTATAAGCCGTCGGAGACGCTCCCAATCCCGCGGGATTTACCGTTATCGTCAGCACCCCGCCGTTAAGTGAAGCGGAAAGCCACTGCCCCCCGTTGGGGGTCGTCACCACCGGCGTCACCGTCACCGGCAAATTACTCGGCGTCACATACACCGGCAATGTCGCGGTCATCGGCGTGGAGTCCCCAACCTTGTGAACAAACCAGATCGTCGCATAGGGCGTTTCGAGCGAGTCGATGGGTGCCTGAATCGAGCACGCTTCGAACGTCGCCCACTGGCCTCCTTGCCATTGCGGCACTGCGAACCGCGGCACTGGAATCGTCAATCCCTGGGTATCGTTGGCCGTTGCAAAAGTGCCGCCGCCCGGCTCTGGAGCGTAACTCAGCGCCACAAGCGGAATATTGGCCGTAACCGCCGCATTCGTATAGGTGACATAGACGCTGAAACTCAAGCTATCCAAGCCCGCGGGATTGGAATTCACCACTTCCCAGATCGCCGCCGCTGTGCCGGACTCTGCCGTCAGCGGATAGGCGAGCAGCCCGTCGCTCCCCGTAACATTCGAATTAAGTGGAGTAAAACTCGTCCCGTCGTCCGTGCCCTCCTTACTCTGGCTTGTCTCCACCAGCACCGCGTACGGCGTGAGACTCGTCCCGCCCGGCACCGCAACACTCCCCATGCTGGTGGTCGACACATACACCGTCACTCCCGCCGGAATGTTCGTGAAAACCGCCTTCAACCGCGTTCCGTAATCCGCCAGCCCCGCCGTGTAACTGGTATTTGCCACCGTCGTATTGCCGGCTGCGAGAATAAATCCCGATTCGTTGTTCTGCCCGAATCCGGCATACAGTCCACCCGGAATGTTCTGATTGAACGGCGCAGTCAGATTCGTAGCCTGTCCCGCCCACTGGGAATTCGCCATCGGCACAACCCTCGTCTTGAAACTCGTGCCAAAGCCTTCCGTAAACGTCAATCGCGCGGCTAAAGTTGGGCTGTTCGCCGTCAGGCACGCACTAAAGGGATTTCCCCCTCCCGTTGGTGCGGCGCTCACGCTCGCGCTCATCGGGGGCCCCACCACCCCGATAACTATCGGCTCGATCGCCAGCGGCATCACGCTGCTGCCTGGAGACACTGAAAGAAACGCCTGCACGGACTCGGTAACACCGGCCACTGCCACCGGAATGCGAAGATTGGTAATCCGGAAATCGCGCGCCACACTCGGCAACGCCGGCGGCAGCACCGGCACATTGTAGAACGCCACCGAATTCGGTCCGAAATCGCCGATCTTTCCCTGGAAAGCGTTCTGCGCCGCCGTGGATGTCCCCGGCACAACCGCCACCTGGACCTGTCCGGTCAGATCCGTCCCTACCGCCGCCTGGCACGGGTTCAAATAACTCTGCTGCTGCGCCGTCGTGCACAGCGATTGCGGAGCGTTCGGTCCGTAGTTCCCCTGCGCGGGGGTCATCAGGCCCGATCCCGGCTCGTCGATGAGCAGCATCGCTTCCGAAGCGCCGCCCTCCCCGAGAATCCGGCTGGTGATCGGAGCGGAGGGCGTCAAATAGACAACGATATTGGCCGTCGGGATCATCGATCCCACTTGCGCCAGCGCTCCGCCGGTGCAGGTAATGACGATGTCGCCCAGAAGTTCGGTATATCCCTCCGGCCGCAATTCCGGAGTTTCCCCCGCAGTCGCATTACATGCAAAGGCGCCGCTGGGGTTATTAGAAGGGTAGCCAATCTCACCGATCTGGGCCTTTCCGGCCCCTGTGGATAGGGCAATAACAGCCGTCGCCACGCACCATGTGCCAAACCGCTGGACCTTGGGCAACGTGCCGCCATTCTAGCACCGTTCGCAAAAATCTCACACCTATCTTCCCTTTCGTTTCATCCACTTAGCCTCGCCAACTTACCCCCTACCACTTGCCTACCCGCTATCCTCGCCTTCTATGCCGACTCAAAAACAACTCGCAGCCAATCGACTCAACGCGCAGAAATCCACCGGTCCTCGCACCGATGAAGGCAAGTCCTGTTCCGCGATGAACGCCCTCAAAACCGGCATCGACGCCAAATCCCAGCTCATCCGCGGCGAAACCCAGACCGCCCTCTTCGAGCTCACCGCCGAATATTACGACCGCTTCCAGCCCACCACTCCGGAGCAGCGGCAAACCGTCCGCGGCTTCATGGCCGGCGCCATGAAAAAGGCCGGCTACACCTTCAAATCAGACAAGGGCGACCGGACCTACCGCTTATGCGGTGCTCCACATAAGCGCCCTTGCATCCGTCCATGGACCGCTCCGAGCGTATCGTCGGCGCCAGACCCGGTTAGGGCTGGCGCTCTACCGCTCGACGAGAAACGCCAGGAAGGATGGCGTTCCCACAGGCGTGTACTGGCCCGTGTGGATGAGCGCACCAGTCTTGCGGTCTACCCCGAACGACACGATCGCGTCCGCGCGCTGGTTACAGCAGTACACGAAACGCCCGTAAGGATCGAAGGTGAAAAAGCGTGGATAGTCGCCCCGCGTGGGCTCTTCCCCGACGAATCGCAGCGTTCCGTCGGCTGCGATGGAAAACCAGGCAATCGTATCGTGCAACCGGTTTGCGGCATAGACGAAGCGCGCATCTGGAGAGATTGCGACTTCGGAGGCGTAGCTGGTGCCGGCAAAGCCCGGAGGCAGCGAAGAAATCGTCTGCTTCGCCTTCAGATGTCCGGTAGCACCGTCGTAATCGAACGTCATTAGCGTAGAACCTTCCTCCTGGAGCGAGTAGAGCACTCGACCGTTGGGATGGAAGGCGAAGTGGCGTGGACCATCGCCCGGCGCCACCGCCACTGAAGGGGGCTCGTTGGGGATGAGCTTCCCCGCGGCGGCATCGAACTTCCAGATCAGGATCCGGTCGAGCCCCAGATCTGAGGCCAGCACGAAGCGGCCCGAGGGGTCGGGTAGGATCATGTGCGAGTGCGAGCGGTCGTGACCGCTCCAGGCAAAGCTGCCCGGCGGCGCGCTGGCGGCGCGGCCAGGGCCGATGACACCGTCGTGGCGCTGCACATCGCTAGCCGCGCGGAGTTCGCCGTTCGCGCCGATCGGCAATACTGCCGAAGTCCCCCCGTGGTAATTGGCTACGAACAACCACTTGCCGGACTGGTGCAGGCTCAAGTGGCATGGGCCGGCGCCTTCCGACGCTACCGTGTCGATGAGCTTTAACTGTCCGCCGGGACGCTCGATCTCGTACGCGCTTACCGAGCCACTGGGGACGCCCTGGTATGTCGCGGTCTCGTTAGCCGCATAGAGTCGCGTCCCGTAGGTGTTCAGCGCCAGACACGACGGGTTATCCGGGTTGGGGAAAACCGCGCGCTCCACCAGTGCGCCGGTAGCAACGTTCATCTCGAACAGGTATATGCCTTGGCCCCGGCCGGGAGCGCCCTCGGCCCCCACGGGAGCACTGTACGTGCCGGCGTAGGCCAAAACCGGCCCGGGCTCGGCGGCCATTGCAGCCGCCGTCGCTACTGTAGCCGCACTGGCAAGAAACTCGCGGCGCGAACTCCGCACTAGCATTCCCGATATTTTCTCCTTACCTGATTCTGGCAGGTTGCGCGTTCTTCTGATGAGCGGAGCTCGATTGGGAATAAGAAAGGCGCTAGGGTCTCCGTATCGGAGCGCTGACGTCGGCATTACAGGAAACAATCTCGACACCAGCCCCTGTGCCGGTCAGCCGGGCCTCGTATTTCCGCCACTCTTCCTGATCTTCCAGCCACTGAATCTGCGCGCGGTCAAATTCTAGTTCGTTGCGTTCAAGCCAGTCCGGGCTCAGGGGTCTTGGCTTCGGCCACGTTTGATCCAAGGTACTCCAGGTCCACTTTCCTGGTAACCTCAATGCGGGTCCTCTCACGCTCCGGAAACGGTCGGACGTCGATTTCGAAATATTTTCGACTCGATCAACCGCTTTGACCTTCTGATTATATTTGCGTTCGGCCAGCTCGACCGTCCGGTCAAAGCGTTTCAGAGTGTCTTCCGAGAAACCGTCAAAAGGGCCCATCACCTTATGACATTTCTACGCATCTCAAAGGAAGAAAACGTCAGATCGGGCACGCGGGCCAAACTCCGTGCGCTATTCACTCGTCGCCAATTCTCCACGGCTCGGGCGGCTTTGCGGCTCGCCAACAGAGGGCCCGCACGCCCGCAAGAATATTCACAGGGTTGGCGAATCCTGCCCGCATCAAATGCGACCTTTTTGCCGGGCGACGTACGTTTGCACGGTTGCGATCGCCCGGGGTTCCCAGCAGCGAATCCTCATTTGCCGGTCAATACTCAGGTCTAAATAATAGTGCTATATTGCTTCTGTCGATTGAGCTTTAACAGGAGGCGTCCATGGGTGTGGTTTTCGCGGCGGGCGTTCTGGTTCCCCAACAATTCGCCGGCCAGGAATATTTCAGGGGCGCGAAGAAGGCATTTCCGGGTGCGTTATTCCCGCCGGTACCAACTCTTGCCGATGTGCCTGCCCGAGCCAACGATCTTGCCAACGAGATTAACGCTGCGTTCCCCAACGGACCGATTCACATCATTGCCCACAGCATGGCCGGGCTGGATGCGCGATTCATGCTCAGCCACAATCTTTGTGGACTGGCGAATCCGGGCCGCGTCGCGAGTCTGTCCATGATCTCGACGCCGAATTGGGGTAGTCCGATCGCCGATCTTCTCGTTGGTCCCAAGCCTTCTCCCCTCGATCCTCGGTGGGTCGTATATGAGAGCCTGGTCAAGCTCGCGGCTGACATCGGCCTTCCCTTAGGCGCAGTGGGAGATCTAACGAGTTCGTACACCGCGACGTTCAGCCCACAAAATCCCAATGTCGGGCGTGTGAGTTATTACTGTTACGCAGGTTCCGGCCTGGAGTCGGTCTTGCTTGCACCACTGCGAGCATACATTACGTCAGTTGGTCAGAGCCCTGACGAGCAGGCGAATGATTGCCTGGTTAGCGTGAAATCGGCCTCCTGGATGCCATTGGCCGAAGGACCCTGGACAACCGCGGATCATTTTAGCGAAGTCGGCCATACTCTGAATCCTCCGACGTTCGTCTCGGCGTTCGATCATATTGCGGCGTATCGCAGAATCCTTGCCCGGGCGGGTGCTTGAAGGGGGTGAAAACGATCCTGACCAGGAAGATGAATTTCACCGGCACGGTAATTCCACGGGCGTGCGGGATGAAGGCAGCCATTCCGCTCCCCACGTGCCGGTGGACGTATGGAGGCTCAGCAGACAGAATTGGGCGTCGTTGGTCCGCACCTTATAGAAGATGTCGGCTGGGGGCCATACTACCGGGCAGCAATTTTCCTCACCATGCAGTCGCGGTCGCCGATGTGGAAGGGGACCAGGCGCTCGCTCGACTGGGGACCTTGACGATTATTCGAGGTGACTTCCCAGATCGCGACTTCACGGGCCCTTGAGGCACAGTTTATCAGCTCTGATACTCTGATACCATTATAAGCGTCGGTGCGCAGGCGTTCGAAAACGTCAAATGGTCCACCGCACTTAGGTAGGCCCGGGCAGTCGGGAAGACGCCGGAATCGTGCACCGCATTCTGACGTGTCTGAGTTTCCGCAAGCCAAGGGGGTGAAGATGGAAAACATGGATAGCACGCTCGGCTTAGTGATGACCGGCGGAGGTGCTCGCGGCGCCTATCAAGCCGGGGTTCTCAAACGGATTGGCGAGATCAAGCGAGTTCAGACTCACGGCAATCCCTTTCCCATAATAGGCGGCACTTCCGCGGGGGCTATTAATGGTTCTGGCCTGGCCGTTGGTAGCGACGATTTCGCTTTCGCGACCAAGGTTGTCGCACAACTCTGGTCTGATATCAGACCTTCCGATGTCTTTTCCTGTAACCTCTTAACACAGACCGCTAATTCTCTTACCTGGATAATGGATCTGTCCTTTGGTGGGATTCTTGGCGGCGGTCACGCCCATTCTCTATTAGACGCGACTCCTTTGAGCCACTTTCTCGGCAAACACTTGGATTGTGATCGAATCCAAAAGAACATCAAGCAAGGACATCTCTTCGCACTGGCCATTTCGGCGACTAACTACAACACAGGACATAGTTATCTATTCATTCAGGGCAAAAAGGGCCACCCGATTTGGAATAGAAGCCGGCGGGTGACACTCGCGACGAAGATTACAGTCGAGCATATTTGCGCTTCGGCGGCGATTCCATTGGTCTTCAGCCCCGTACGGCTTCAAACACCGCGGGGAACGGCGTATTTCGGGGATGGTTGCGTGCGCCTTCAACAGCCGCTCAGCCCGGTCATACGCCTGGGGGCAAAGAAGCTTCTTGCGATCGGCGTTCGCGGCGAGAGTCTCAAGCAGCCGGAAGAAAGAACGGATCAGAGAGATCCTTCGCTGGCGCAGGTACTGGGCGTTCTTTTTGATGTTATGTTCCTGGATCACCTTGCCACCGATGTCGAGCACCTCGAGCGGCTGAATGAGTTGCTCAAGAGCGGAACGATTACTCAGTCAGGTATTGAGGGTTGCGAGAAAATGCACCCTTTGGCAACACTTCTTATTACCCCGTCGGTCAGTTTATCGAAGGTAGCGCAGGATCACCAGCGAGACATGCCAAATCTGATCCACTACTTTATCAGCAGTCTGGGACGCGATGCGGCTTCATGCGCTGATCTGATGAGTTACTTGCTATTCACATCGCCGTATACCAGGGCTCTCATCGACATTGGTTATAGTGACGCCGGTCGGCGAATCGACGAGATTGAGAATCTGCTCTATTCCTCTGATGGGGAAACCAACTAGCTACAGCGGGCGGAACATCCTACTTCGCCGTGCTGCGTGACCTTCATTCGCAAACTTCCGGCTGGTTCGCCAGGCATCGTTCCAGCGGGTACGGGAGCACATAGTGGAGTTCACCGGCCGCAAGCCGGCGCTGCACATCCACCCAGTACCCGATCGTGAAGAGATCACCATGTTTTCGGCGGAAATAGTCGCGCAAGTCTGGCGGCACACCCAAGAACCGCTCCCATTCGTCCACTAGGACATCGAATTCACCGACTGGAAACCACGCGCCGTCGATTTCCGTGTTCCAAAGGATTTCATCCTGCTCGGTTGGCAGTTGCGGTGTTTCGCGAAACCGGTACCGAAACAGAGGGCCGAGATCGTCGAAATCAAACAGCGCCACATTAAGCCCATGCGTCAGTCCAGTATTGAAGGGTAAGCCGTAGCAGTCCCCGACAAATAGCCCCATCCTTGCCAGATCCTTAATAAAACTGCCCAATGCATCGATCACGTTTTCGCGCTGCGCCCGGTCCCGCGTCTCGTCAAAGAACGTGTTCAGGGGCCGAACCCGTCTCTGGGCGTATACATGCTTGAAAATGATTCGATCGCCCTCGATGCGAACGGAATTCGGCGCGCTCCTCAGCAGTTCCTGAACCACGCCATCGTCGAAGTGGCTGCGGGAGAAGTCGAGATTCCGATACAACCACGCATCCAACATCAGGCGCCCTCGGTTGGTCTCGTGGACCCACCGGTAGAGATCCATGATCCGTGTTCTCCCGGTCCACCCCGTCTTCGACGAGTAATCACGAATTACCTTGAACACATACGGGAAGGAAGGTGGAGCGAAAACCACCATGGCCATGCCCGCCCGCCCCGGCGTGCCGCTGAATCGCTCCCCGGTTTCCCGCAGATGAAGCTGCAACCGCTGGTTGAGTGCCACTCGTGCCGGGTGCGTGAACCCCAAAACCGCGCACATGGCCGGATGGCCGCGTTCGGGTGACAGGTTGTCGAGAAAGCTGAGGACCTCGCGGTAATTGTCGGTATGAACATGAAACGTGGAGCGGGTGGAGATAAACAGGATATTGCGCATGTCCTCCTTCCCTGTCAGCACCGCATCTACCCTGATGCCGGCCTTCTCGTTCCTGAGTGCCAGCACTACCGGCAACTTCCGGCCGCGCGACGTCAGTTCCCCCACTAGGTACGCCTCCCGGTCGCGATAAAACACGGCCCGGAGCATCCGCAGATGCCGGGGTGTTCCACCAGAGATCAGCCTGCCCCAATCGTCCAGCAGCCGCTCCGTCACCAGGTCGGCGTCCCGCTGCGGGTTTTCGAAGTGCGCGCGGAATCCGCAATTCCGCAGCATGCGAATTACGGAGCGGCTCATCTGTTTTGGAGTGGCCTCGTAGAGTTCCCAAACCGGTTGAGGGTTCCAGATGTGCGAATGCTGGGCCAACCCGTCGTCGGCGTACTCCACCGGCGTGTCCTCCTGGTCGAAGGCGAGGCGCATCATGGAATAGAAGAAGGTGAGCGCAAGGTCGGCCTCATAGTCATTGAAGATTCGTTCTAGAAAGGCGCGCCGCGCCGCCATCCAAAACCGGCGGTCCAGCAGCCGCTCGGGCAACAGCCGTTGCATCTTTTGCCATGTGGTGTCCACAGCCGCCCGGTAGAGGCGGACCCGACGCTCAGCGTTCAACGTCGACTGAGTCCAAGCCCGCTTTTCGAATATCTCCTGAGCCTCTGCCGTCAGGGAATTGAATACCGAAAAATACCCTCGGTGACTGTCGGCAATCAGTTCGGCCGCGCGTCGCGCGTCGGCCCGCTCCTCGATCGAAAGCTCTTCCACTTGGCGCGCCTGTCCGGCCGGAAACAGCCGGCGCCAGGCCCGCCGCCGCGCTCGGGCCGCCCTGACCTGATCGAGCGCCAGCCGGGGCCATCTTAAAAGCGCGTGCGATTCGGCGAGAAATGAAGACATAAACCACTCACTGTCGGACCGAGCGTTGGAGTTGGTCCGCACTCGCGCGCATCATAATGGATCACTGCGCGAGGCCAGCCTGGTCGGCGTGCGGCAGTACCATGGGCGCCAGGCCTGGATGAGGTTACGCACAATCCCATTCCACTGCGTATGGTTGGCCGCTCGATCACCTCACCCACCATACAAGAACACAATGTCGCTTTTCCACAAACGCCCTGGGACGCCGCGGCGTACCGGTCCGAAGCGGACGGGACGGGAGGCTGCGCAACCCGGCGACTGCGCTAACATCGGCTCCGCGCTGGCCCGCGGCATGATGAACCTTCACGTGGAGAAATTCCGCGCGAGCGTCCCCGAAAAGTACCTGCTCGGCAATACGTCGAGCACCGTGAGCTAGTCGGCGGAAATTGGGGGATTGCCACAAAATGAGTTTGTCTGGCTCGTTGACCGATGGCGAGAACGCCCATACCACCAGGGATGAGGTAAACGGTTCCCAAACGGGGTTGTGGGAACTGCCCGCGCTATAGAGGGTCGTTCCGGGCCATCCGAAGCCACCGAACTATTTCCATGCGCCGGCCAACTCCGCGGCCAGCCGCGCGTTGGACTGAACCAGCGCGATGTTGGTGCGGAGGCTGCGGCCACCGGTGATCTCGACGATCCGTGCCAGGATAAAAGGCGTGACGGCTTTTCCCACCATGCCGCGCGAGGTCGCATCCGCAACAGCCGTCTCAATGTATCCGGACATTTCACTGGCAGGGATTTCGTCGGCCGCCCCGACAGGGTTGGCGATGACCGCGCCCCCCTCCAGGCCCAGCGACCACTTAAGATCGAGCATGTGGGCGATCTCAGCGGTCGAGTCCATCCGCAGGGGAACCGCTAGGCCGCTCGATCGGCTCCAGAACGCGGGGAACTCGTCGGTGCGATAACCAACGACCGGCACACCGCGGGTCTCTAAATACTCCAGGGTCTTGGGCAGATCGAGCAGGGCTTTGGCCCCGGCGCAAACCACGGCCACGGGCGTATGGGCCAGTTCCTCCAGGTCAGCCGAGATGTCAAAGGAGGTTTCGGCGCTGCGGTGCACGCCACCGATGCCACCGGTCGCAAAGACGCGGATGCCGGCGAGGTGCGCGCATATCATCGTGGCCGCGACCGTGGTGGCGCCCGGCTGTCCAGACGCGATGGCGTAGGCGAGGTCGTTGCGACTGAGCTTGAGGACATCTTTGCTGGTGGCGAGCGAGTCGAGTTCGGACTCCGACAAGCCCACCCGGATGGCACCGCCCATCACAGCGACGGTGGCGGGCACGGCTCCACGGGCGCGGATCTCAGACTCCAGCGATCGCGCGGTGGCGATGTTCTCAGGATATGGCATGCCGTGGGTGACGATGGTGGTTTCAAGCGCGACGATCGGCCGGCGTGCGGCGATGGCGTCGCGCACTTCATCGGCAACTTTAAGCGCGAGCATGAAGGGCCTCCAGAGAGAGAAAAGGAGCGGCGGAGCTTTCGGACTCCACGGTGATGGCTGCGGCTGCGAGTCCGAGGCGGCTGGCGGCGCAGAGATCGAGATGATGGGACAGCCCATAGAGGGTGCCGGCAACGAGGGCGTCCCCGGCCCCGGTGACGTCACGTGGGGTAGCGGGGATAGCCGGCATCACGGAAATGGCGGCACGATCGTAGACTGCGATTCCGCGAGGGCCGGCGGAAACCACGCCGGATGGCGCACCTAAACGGACGAGCCCTTCGGCTGCCTCGCCCGGATCGATGAACGTGGTCCCGGCAAGAGCCCCCGCTTGCGCAACGTTACAGAAGAGGTAGTGGATGCGCGGCAGGAGCGGCAGGAGGCGCCGCGACTTGGCAACCGAGATGGCGTCAACGGAGACCGGGACTTCGGCCTGGGCGAGGAGCCAGCCGATGGTGTCACTGGGGAAGTTGGTGTCGATGAACCACAGGCCGGCCTGGCGGAGCCTCGGGACAATGGGCGTAAGGATGTCGGGCGTGACCTCGTCATAGATCTCCATGTCGGCAAGCCCGACCACCAGTTCGCCGTTCGGTTCGAGGATAGCGGTGTAGGAGGCGGTGGGGCGGCAGTCGGAAACGGTGACGAGGGAAGTGTCGATGGGTTGGGCGAGAACTTGGCGGCCGGCTTCGTCGTTGCCGACGCGTGAACAGAGGAGCACCTGGCACCCGAGGTGAGCCAGGTTCTGGGCGACGTTGCGGGCGACACCGCCAAGGTCGACCTGGACGGAACCGGGATTGGAAGTGCCGAGGACGACGGGCGCGCGAAGCAGGCCCCGGTGGTCGAGGTGGGCGCCGCCGATGCAGGCTATGGTGGGCACGTTGTTATTGTGGCAGGTCAATCCAACTCAGACCCAGCCGCCGTCGATGACGTAACTCTGGTTGGTGATGGCTTCGCTGTCATCGGCAGCCAGAAACAGAACCAGCCGCGCGACGTCTTCCGGCACCAGGGTTCGTTTCAATGCTTGCGCCGACAGGATCTCCTCCAGGTACTCCGGGTGTACCAGAGGCGTCGCTGCCTCTCGGTCGCGATGGCTCCCGGCAGGACACAATTCACCCGAATGTTGGAAGCGCCGAGTTCGCGCGCCATCGTGCTGGTCAATCCCACAATCGCCGCTTTAGCTGTGACCTAGGCCGGCAACCTGGTGGACGGAATCACCCACGCGATCGAACTCATGTTGATGATCTAGCCGCCACCGGCCGCCGCCATGCGCGGCACGACTGCTTGGATCGCAAAAAATGGTGGCGGAGGTTTATAGCCATTCGTTCGTCCCAGTACTCCGGGGTCACATCGGCAAACTTGTGACGATCGTCGCGGGCGGCACTATTCACCAGCACGCGCAGAGCACCCAACCGTG
>Ga0181538_10002246_pt1 | contig 20333 bp, 13 predicted proteins | sample PEATcosm2014_Bin_40_FD_119773 | JGI IMG/M metagenome (GOLD analysis project Ga0181538, IMG submission 119773) | Peatland microbial communities from MTU Mesocosm Facility, Houghton, MI, USA - PEATcosm2014_Bin23_30_metaG | ecosystem: Environmental > Terrestrial > Soil > Wetlands > Peat | place... | reverse complement strand
TCAAAGCTGATTTTGATGTCGTAAGCCTTGCGGACGCTGTCGGAGATGAAATTGCAAACGGCGAATTGCGCCGGGCTAAGTCCGTCGAAAAGCGAGCCGGGCACGGGGTGTTCCTTGCCGGAATCAGCGGCCTTGAGGATTTCCGCTTCCGGCAGGCCAATGGGAAAATTCAGGTTCACCCAGTCGGCCAATGGCCGCGGTTTCCATTCGCTGAACTCGGATTCGGCGTTCGTGAACTGCGCCACCTTGTCCACGACGACCTCCTCCATGATGTCCATGAGCCGGTCGCGCACATCCTCACCATGGATGATTTCGTTGCGGAAACCGTAGATGACCTCGCGCTGTTTGTTCATCACGTCGTCGAATTCGAGCGTGCGTTTGCGGATTTGGAAATTGTGCTGCTCGACGCGCTTTTGCGCCTGCTGAATGGAACGATTCAGCCACGGATGCGTCAGTTCCTGGCCTTCTTCAAGCCCCATTCGTTCCATCATTTTCACAATGCGGTCGGAGCCGAACAGCCGCATCAAATCGTCTTCGAGCGAGATGAAAAAGTGCGACGAACCGGGGTCGCCCTGACGGGCGCAGCGTCCGCGCAACTGGCGGTCAATGCGGCGCGCTTCATGGCGTTCCGTGCCCATGACGTGCAGTCCGCCGAGTTCGGCGACGCCGGGGCCAAGTTTGATGTCCGTGCCGCGGCCGGCCATGTTGGTGGCGATGGTCACCGCGCCGCGCTGGCCGGCGCGCGTGATGATCTCGGCCTCCTGCTGGTGATATTTCGCATTGAGGACGGAATGAATGATGCCTTCGCGCTTGAGCATGCGTGAAAGCTGCTCGCTGACTTCAACGGAAATCGTGCCGACCAGAATCGGCCGGCCCAGGGCGTGGATCTGCTTGATCTCGTTGAGGACGGTGATGAATTTTTCGCGCCGGGTTTTATAGACCGCATCATTGGCGTCTTTGCGGATGCAGGGTTCGTTCGTCGGGATGACCAGGACGCCGAGTTTGTAAATGTCGAAAAATTCGGACGCCTCCGTTTCCGCCGTGCCGGTCATGCCGGCCAGTTTTTGGTAGAGGCGGAAATAATTTTGAATCGTGATTGTGGCGAGCGTCTGCGTTTCGTGCTCGATCTCGACGCCTTCCTTGGCTTCAACTGCCTGGTGCAAACCGTCGCTCCAGCGGCGGCCGGGCATGAGCCGGCCCGTGTGCTGGTCAACGATGATAACCTTGTTCTCCTGAATGACATATTCCACGTCGAGCTGGTAAAGGCTGTAAGCCTTGAGCAATTGCGAGATGGCGTGAATCTTTTGCGCCTTGGTCTCGAAGTCCTGCTGCACCTTGGTTTTCGCTTCCATGCGCTTGCGCGCGTCGGGTTCCGGCCCGGTGTCAATTTCATGCAGCACCGTGGTGAGTTCGGGCAGCACAAAGGCCTCCGGGTCTTTCGGGCTGACGAAATTACGGCCCTTTTCGGTCAAATCGGCCTCGAAACTTTTCTCGTCAATGGCAAAAAGCAATTCCTCCTTCTCCCGGTACAAATCAACTTTCTTTTGGTCCTTGTGCAAATCCAGTTCGGCCCGGTTCATCAACTTCAGGTTTTCCGGGTCTTCCAGAATTTTCATCAGGCCTTCGGATTTGGGCTGGCCTATTTTGACGCGGAACAAGAGCAGACCAATTTCATGTTCGAGCGCTTCGGGATTTTGAGGGTTTGAGCCGTCGGCCGGGTTCAATTTTTTAATCAGCGCCCCGGCTTCGGACAAAAACCGGGCGCACAAGCGTTCCTGTGCCCGGACGAGCGATTCGACCAGCGGCTTCCATTGGGCGTATTGCTCATCGTAGGTGTGAACGGACGGGCCGCTGATGATGAGCGGTGTGCGGGCTTCATCAATCAGGATGGAGTCCACTTCGTCCACGATGGCGAAGTAATGGCCGCGCTGGACCTGTTCCTCCTTGCGCGCCGCCATGCCGTTGTCGCGGAGATAATCAAAACCGAACTCGGCGTTCGTGCCGTAGGTGATGTCACAATTGTATTGCTCGCGCCGGACGCGTGGCGGCTGGTCGTGCAAAATGCAGCCGACGGTCAGACCCAGAAATTTGTAAATCGCCCCCATCCATTCGGAGTCGCGCGCGGCGAGGTAATCGTTGACCGTCACGAGGTGGACGCCGCGTCCGGTGAGCGCGTTGAGATAAATGGGCAAGGTGGCGACGAGTGTTTTGCCTTCGCCGGTGGCCATTTCGGCGATGCGCCCGCTGTGCAGCCCATAGCCGCCGATGAGTTGCACATCGAACGGAATCATCTCCCACAGCATGGGATGCTCACGCACGATGATTTCCGTCTTGCGATCGTTGAGACGGCGGCAGGCATTTTTAACGGCGGCGAACGCTTCGGGCAGGATTTCATCGAGCGCGCGGGCCAACTCCGCCTTGTCCTGAATTTGCGAGAGTTGCGCCTTCCAATCGGCGGTTTTCTGGCGCAGCTCGTCGTCGGAAAGCTTTTGCAGTCCGGCCTCGAACTCATTGATCCGACGGACGAACGGCCAAAGTTTCTTCAGTTCGCGGTCGTTCCGCGACGGAATAAGCCATTTCAAAAAATTCACAGTAAACCCAAATAGTCAGTTAAAATGGAAGCAAAACGCTACGCGATGAAACGCAAAGCGTCAAAACGAATCGCTGATTTTTCAGCGTCAGGAGGAAACGCTGTTACGAGGTGGGCTGTTGCGCCGGCGGCGGGTTTTTCCGGACTGCCGGACCTGGATTTGGCGGCAACGCATCGTGAATGATGATGGCCGCGCGTTTGGCCGCTTCGGAGATGAGCTTGAGGTGCGGTTCGAGCGCGGGATTTTCGCCGTGTTTAAACAGCAAACGGTCGGCGTAACCTCGAATAATCGCGATGATATTGTTCAGTTCGTGCGCGACCGCAGGAGAGACGTACGGTGCCGAATTCTGGGTGGAATTCTGGGCGGTTTCGTGCGGGGCATCCGCGCCAGCCGCCGCCTCCGCCATTTTTTTGTAGATGTTTTCCAATGATGACATCGCTATTACGCCTAGCACCTTGCGCGCCAGATTTTTAGACGCGGAAAAGGCTCAAATTTACCGGCGCCGGTGCCAGCCCAATTTCATCACGCATTTCAAGTTTTATTGAATGAGACATCCTGTTCCGAAGCAGGACAGAAACTTTTGCTCATCCAAACACAGGCTGGCTTCTTTTCGGCGCTTTGTTATCCTGAGCCCGGAATTACGGATGAATACCGCGCCCGCAGCTCTCGGCCTTATTGCCGGCAACCGCTCCTTGCCGCTGGAATTTGCCCGGCAGGCGCGCGCCGCCGGGGTCAAACGGCTCGTTGCCGTCGCGGTTGAAAATGAAACCGATCCTGCGCTGGCCGGACTGGTGGATGAAATCGTCTGGCTCAAAGTCGGCCAGCTTTCAAAAATGATTTCCGCGTTCGTGGACCGCGGGGTGAAGCGATGTGTCATGGCCGGCCAAATCGCGCCGAAAAATCTTTTTGATTTGCGGCCTGATTTGCGCGCGATGTCGCTGTTGTTCCGGCTGAAGGAGAAAAACGCCCACACGATTTTCGGCGCGATTGCGGATGAATTGAAAAAAGACGGCGTTGAATTGATCGAAGCGACGCCGTGGCTGAAACCGCTCATGCCGCAAACCGGGTTTCAGCTCGGCCCGAAATTGTCGGAGGAACAACGCGCGGATGTGGAATTTGGTTTTCGCATCGCCCGGGAAGTTTCCCGTTTGGAAATCGGGCAGACCGTCGTCGTAAAAAAAGGCGCGGTGCTGGCGGTCGAAGGGTTTGAAGGCACGGACAAATGTTTGGCGCGCGGCGGGGAACTCGCCGGCAGGGACGGCGGCGCCGTGGCAGTCAAAGTGGCCAAGGCCAATCATGACATGCGGTTCGACATTCCCTGCATCGGCTTGCAGACGCTGGAAACCTGCGCCCACGCCGGAATTTCCGTGCTGGCGCTGGAGGCGGGAAAAGCCTTGCTGCTGGAACGCGAGGCTTGCGGGCAACTGGCAAAAAAAAGTAAAATCACCGTCACAACCATTGATTAAATTCCCCGATTTTCATCTCCCAACCCCCAACCTCTGATTTTCATGCTCACTTCCCACGAACTCTTTGGCTTCATGTCGCCCGGCCTGGCCAACGAAATCATCACGTTCACCTTTGAATCGGACAAACCGGTTTACCGCGCCACGCTCAACGCCGTTGCCGAAGCGCGTCATTTGCGCCCGGTTTTCCTTGAGCGCCAGCCCAAACCCCAGCGGCACGCGGCCATGATCGCCACCCTGGCCCGGCCCGCGCTGGATTTGGCCGCAGGCAGCCTGATTCGCACCTGGTTGCTGAAAAAGCACAAGGCCATGCTCGTGGATTTTTTGAACGCGCTGGAGATTAAAAACGAGGAGGGGGTGGTTGAAAATTTGCCGGCGGGCATGGACGACGCGAAATTGAAGTCCGCGATTGAAACGCTGCTGGCCAAGTACCCGCCCGAAGCCGTGGCGGTTTATCTGAATGCGTTCAACGACATGAACGAGGCCAACTGGGCGAATCTCAAAAGCATCCTGGAATCGGAGCCCCGGCTGCAACTGGGAGCAAATGTTTGAAGGTTGACCGGGACATTCCCGCTTCGGATGATTCCTGAATGAAGCATTTGACGGGCAGGCGGGCGCAAATCGTTGAATGGAGCCGTTCAAAATGGACGGGCTTGGCGCTGGTCGGGTTTGTGTTTGCGCTGGCCGCGGCCCTTTCCTGGCGCCGGTGGCCGGACATTCTGGTTGACTTCGGGATACAACTTTACCTGCCGTGGCGGATTTCCCAGGGAGACGTGCTCTACCGCGACATGATGTATCTGACCGGCGGTCCGCTGTCCCAGTATTTCAATGCGTTGCTCTTCAAGATTTTTGGCGTTTCGTTTCGGACGCTGATTTTTGCCAATCTGGCCATCACGGCGGGGATGGTGGTTTTGGTGTACCGCCGTTTTCTGGCGGCGGCGGACCGGTTGACGGCAACCATGATTTGTCTGGCGATTGTGCTGTTATTTGCCTTCCAACATTACGTGCCGGTTGGCAACTACAACTATGTCACGCCCTATTGCCATGAGATATTTCACGGGCTGGTGCTTTCCCTCGTGGTGGTGATGTGGTTGTCGGATTGGGTTGAAAAGGTGCGAATTCAATTTGCCGTGGCGGCCGGGTTTGGCTCCGGCCTGGTATTTCTGACCAAACCGGATGTTTTCCTGGCGTTGATGGTCTGCGTGGCGGCGGCCTTTTTTGTCGTTGTTTTTTTTCACCGGCGTGCCGGCTTCGCGGCCAAATCGCTGGTGGCATTCTCGCTTTCCGGGCTGGTTCCCTTGCTCGCCTTTTTTGCGCTTTTCCTCCGGGTGGAAGACTGGCGGACCAGTGCGCGTTCGGTGGTTTCGGCGTGGGTGCCGTTGTGGCATACGTCCATTACGCAGGACCCGTTTTACCAATGGTGCCTGGGATTGGACCTGCCATTTCTCAATCTCGAAACGATGGTGACGCATTTTATTTTCATCGTGATGACATTCACGATTTACGCGCTAGCCTTCCGGTACGTGATGGAATCAAGGTTCAAATGGATGAGACCGTCCTGGATGGTCTGGCTGTTGTTGATGGCGCCACTTTTGATTTTGGCCATTGTCTGGAATTGGGTTGATTGCGGCCGGTCCTTGCCCCTCCTGGGTTTGTCCGCCTGTGTGTTGCTGGGTTTGAGCTGCAGGGAAATTGCGGCTGAACCAGCGGCCATCTTTCCGTTGCTTTGGAATGTGTTTGGCCTGGCGTTGCTGGCCAAGCTGGGGCTGCTCGCGCGGATTTGGCAGTACGGATTTGCGCTGGCCATGCCGGCGTTTGCGGGAGCGGTGTACTTGTTCGTCTGGCTGCTGCCGTTGCGGCTGGAACAAAGATACCGCGTCCGCTCCCATTGGTTTCGTGTGACTGCCTGTCTGGTGCTGGCCGCCGGATTTGTCCGTCTGTTTCTGCTTTCGGAATCATATTATCTCCGGAAGAATTTTCCCGTGGGAAGCGGTGGAGATAAAATTATGGCCTACAATCCCACGGTGGATCCTTTTCATGGCACTGTCGAAATTGCGCTGTCCTGGATCGAAAAAAACACCCCCCCGGACGCGACGGTGGCGGTTCTGCCCGAAGGGGCCATGATTAATTATCTGGGCCGGCGGGTGAATCCGACCCGCCACCTCGTCTGGGTCCCGCCGTTGATGGCGGTGTTCGGTCAAACCAACATGACCGCCGACTTTGAAAAAAACAGTCCCGACTATGTCCTGATCCTCGCCCGGAGTGCCTCCGAATTCGGGGTGCGTTTTTTCGGCTACGACCCGCGGTATGGGATGGAGTTGAAACGATGGATTGAAGGTCATTATGACCGGGTTTATCCGGCGCCAGAGCTGGCCGGTGAATCCGCATCCCAGGAGCAACCCTTTTTCGAACTGCAAATCCTGAAACGGCAGCCGCCCGTTTTGCCGGCGGGAAACAATTGAAACAACCCTCCATTCACCTATACTCTAGAAAAACCAAACCAAGGAGTAAACCTATGTCATCCGAATCCAAATGCCCTTTCAACCACGGCGCTGCCACTGGCGGCACCACGAACCAAGACTGGTGGCCGAACCAGTTGAAGCTCGAGCTCCTGCACCAGCATTCCTGCAAATCCAATCCGATGGGTGGGGACTTTGACTACGCCAAGGAGTTCAAGCGCCTCGACCTGGCGGCGGTGAAGCAGGATCTTGCGGCGCTGATGACCGGCTCGCAGGACTGGTGGCCGGCAGATTTCGGTCACTACGGCCCGTTGTTCATTCGCATGGCGTGGCACAGCGCCGGCACTTACCGCACCGGTGATGGCCGCGGCGGCGCCGGCCGGGGCCAGCAGCGCTTTGCGCCGCTCAACAGTTGGCCGGACAACGTGAGCCTGGACAAGGCGCGTCGGCTGCTCTGGCCGATCAAGCAGAAGTATGGCCGGAAGATTTCGTGGGCCGACCTGATGATTCTTACCGGAAACGTTGCGCTCGAAACGATGGGATTCAAGACTTTCGGCTTCGGAGGCGGGCGCGAGGACGTCTGGGAGCCGGATCAGGATGTTTATTGGGGCGCCGAGAAGGCCTGGCTGGGTGACAAACGCTACTCGGGTGACCGGGATCTTGAGAATCCGCTCGCCGCCGTGCAGATGGGGTTGATTTACGTCAACCCGGAAGGCCCCAACGGCAACCCGGATCCGGTCGCCGCGGCGCGGGATATTCGCGAGACCTTCGCTCGCATGGCGATGAACGACGAGGAGACGGTGGCACTCATCGCCGGTGGCCACACCTTCGGCAAGACCCACGGCGCCGGGCCTGCGTCGCATGTGGGGCCAGAGCCGGAAGCGGCCGGCCTCGAACAGCAGGGCCTGGGCTGGAAGAGCAGCTTCGGCACCGGCAAAGGCGGCGATGCGATCACCAGCGGCCTGGAAGTCACCTGGACCCAGACGCCGACGAAGTGGAGCAACTACTTCTTCGAAAACCTGTTCCATTACGAATGGGAACTGGCGAAAAGTCCCGCCGGGGCGCAGCAGTGGGTGGCGAAGGGAGCCGACGCGACGGTTCCGGATGCGCACGACCCGTCTAAGAAGCGCCTGCCGACCATGCTGACCACCGACTTGTCGCTGCGGTTCGACCCCGCTTACGAGAAGATTTCACGGTGTTTCCTGAAAAACCCGAAACAATTTGCCGACGCGTTTGCCCGCGCGTGGTTCAAGCTGACGCACCGCGACATGGGCCCGCGCGCGCGCTATCTCGGCCCGGATGTTCCCGCAGAGGAACTCATCTGGCAGGATCCCATTCCCGCGGTGAATCACAAATTGATTGGCGCCAGGGAAATCGTCTTGCTGAAGGCCAAAATTTTGGCGTCCTGGTTGTCCATTTCGCAACTGGTTTCCACCGCCTGGGCCTCGGCATCCACGTTCCGTGGCTCCGACAAGCGCGGCGGTGCGAACGGCGCCCGCATTCGCCTCGCGCCCCAGAAGGATTGGGAAGTCAACCAGCCGAAACACTTGGCGAAGGTGCTGAAGACACTTGGCGGCATCCAGAGCGCGTTCAACCAGACGGCAAAAGGAGGCAAGAAGGTCTCGCTGGCTGACCTGATCGTTCTGGCCGGCTGCGTCGGCGTCGAGCAAGCTGCGAAGAATGCCGGTCACGAGGTCACGGTTCCCTTTACGCCGGGACGCATGGATGCCTCGCAGGAACAGACCGACGTCGAGTCCTTCGCCGTGCTTGAGCCCATCGCGGACGGCTTCCGCAATTACCTCAAAGGCAAATACACCCTGTCAGCCGAAGCGTTGCTGGTGGACAAGGCGCAGTTGCTGACCCTGACCGCGCCCGAAATGACGGTGCTCGTGGGCGGCCTGCGCGTCTTGAAGACCAACTTTGGAGGCGCGCAGCACGGTGTCTTCACCCAGCGGCCGGAGGCGCTGACCAACGACTTCTTCGTGAACCTGCTCGACATGGGGACGGAGTGGAAGCCGGTCTCGAAAGACGCGGACGTGTTTGAAGGCCGCGATCGCAAAACGGGTGCGGTCAAGTGGACCGGCACACGGGTTGATCTTGTCTTCGGCTCAAACTCCCAACTCCGCGCCCTGGCGGAAGTTTACGGAAGCTCGGACGCGCAGTTGAAATTTATTCGCGACTTTGTCGCGGCCTGGAACAAGGTGATGAACCTTGATCGTTTCGACCTCGCGTTCCAAACCAATCACGTTTCCTGACCCGCGAAGAATATTTGCTGCCGGCTCACTCGCCGCGAGTCCTTTCAGGCTCATTAACCCCGAGGACAAATGATTGGCAGCGCCCGAAAGCGCAAAAAGACTTTTTTGTTTTTGCGCCGTATGCTTTAGTAGGCCGCATGACAGCCAAATCCCGGCACCTGCTTGCCATCGCCGTCTTGTTTATGAGCGCAAAACTAGCATACGCCAATTCAACCGAACTCGGAATTTTTTCGCACCAAAGCGACATCGGCAATGTCGCCCGGCCCGGATTGGTGAATTTTGATCCGGCCAGGGGCGAGTATCTCATCGCCGGCGGCGGCGAAAACATGTGGTTCACCAACGACGCCTTCCATTTCGTCTGGCAGGAGGTGTCGGGCGATTTCACGCTGATGGCGGACGTTAAATTCATCGGCCCCGGCGGCAATCCGCATCGCAAGGCGTGCCTGCTCGTCCGCCAGTCGCTCCAGCCAGGCTCGGCTTACGCGGATGTCGCCCTTCATGGCAGCGGCCTGACGGCGCTTCAATATCGCGACATGCCGGACGGTCCGACGCATGAAATTCAATCAAACATTTCAGCTCCCGCGCGGATGCGAATCGAAAAACGCGGCGATTACATTTCAATGTGGCTGGCTGCCGCGGGTGAGGACCTGAAACCTGCCGGCGGTTATCTGCGGATTCCGTTCCAGGGGAAATTTTACGTCGGCCTCGGTGTTTGCGCGCACGACAACAAGGCCATCGAGAAGGCGGTTTTCTCGAATGTCGAACTTGTGCCGGTTTCCAAGCCCACCAACGCCCATCCGGTTCTCGAAAGCACGCTCGAAACGGTCGCCGTCGCCTCCAGCGACCGGAGCGTGGTTTACCGCACGCGCGATCACATTGAGGCGCCGAACTGGTCGCGTGACGGGAAATACCTTCTCTTTAACGGCAACGGGCGGATTTACAGACTCTCGGTGAAGGGTGGTACGCCGGAGCCGTTGAACACCGGGGATCAAATTCATTGCAACAACGATCACGGTATCTCGCCCGACGGAACGCGATTGGCCGTCAGCGACCAGACACAGGACGGCAAGTCGCGCATTTACATTTTGCCGGTTTCCGGTGGCACACCCCGGCTGGTCACGCCGCTGGCGCCGTCGTATTGGCACGGCTGGTCACCCGATGGCAAAACGCTCGCGTATTGTGCGGAGCGGAACGGCCAGTTTGACATTTACACAATACCCGTTGACGGCGGCGAAGAAACCCGCCTGACCACCGCACCCGGTTCGCACGACGGCCCCGATTATTCGCCGGGCGGGGAATATATTTATTTCAATTCCGACCGGACCGGCCGGATGCAAATCTGGCGGATGAAGCCGGACGGCTCGGAGCAGGAACAAATTACATCCGATGACTGCTGCAACTGGTTCGCGCATCCTTCGCCCAATGGCCGGTGGATGGTTTTCCTTTCTTTCGCAAAGGATGTGAAAGGTCATCCGGCAAACAAAGATGTGATGATCCGGCTCATGTCGCTCCCGGACAAAAAAATCCAGGTGCTCACAAAATTATTTGGCGGGCAGGGCACGATTAACGTCCCGTCGTGGTCGCCGGACAGCCTGAAGGTGGCCTTCGTCAGCTATCAATTGATTTATCCGTGAGATTCCAACCCGTTCTGAAGGCAAATCAAAATGTGGCTCATGGCGGCGGCCTGCCGCTTCCCGGCTTTCTCCGCGCGCAACCGGATGGGACATTGCTATCGCTAAAACTGCAGCCGCGTGCCTCGATCAATGAAATTGGCGAACCGCTGGGTGATGAACTGCGAATCAAAGTCACCGCGCCACCCGTGGATGCCGCCGCCAACGAAGCGCTGATTAAATTGCTGGCCGGGAAACTGGATTGCGCCCGCGGCCGTGTCGAATTGGTGCGTGGTCACAAGTCGCGGCACAAGGTGGTCAAACTCCACGGCTTCACCCCGGCAGAAGTGTTTCAAAAACTTTTGGAAGCAAAAGCGGATTGATTTTTCTGTCAACTTTCCCGTTCCCCTTGCCATTCAGGCGGGAAGATGATGACGACCAGAACGTGTCCGTCGCTGTGCCGGGTGATCATTGGCCGGAAAGTCCGTGCCGCCAATTCTTCCACCGGATACGTCCAATTTCCGCTGGCGTTGGATGAAAATGCGGCGGCGACACGATCAATTTCATGCCGGCCAGCCGGGGAGATGTATCGTTTCCGCGCTCAGGTTGTCCCATTTGGAGACAAAGAATTGGACTGGCGGACTGGATAGCAATTAAACTAATAACTGGCGTTATCGGAGGGCAAGGGCACTCAAACTGCTTTTCATCGGACAAAGATTTATCCATGAACACAACAAGCATTCATCGAGATGAGCTGCCGTCAAGCGAAGTTGCTCCTTCGTCGCAGAACGGGCATTCGCCGGGCGGTGTGGAAAGCTCAAGAGGCGTGGAACCCAACGCGCAACTGATGCAGGAAAACGCCAAACTGACGCAGGAAAATGCGCAACTGATGCAAGAGCGGGATTTGCTGCGGACGCTGATTGACAGTCTGCCCGATAACATGTTCGTCAAAGACCGGCAGTGCCGGTTTTTGATCAACAATCTGGCGCATGTGCGGACGCTGGGCGCAACTCATCCGGACGAGGTGCTGGGTAAAACCGACCGCGATATTTTCCCGGCGGAATTGGCCAACCAGTATTATGCGGACGAACAGACGCTGATGAAATCGGGCCAGCCGCTGAATACGGAAGAATCCGTGGTAATTCCGCTCACCTGCGATAAGCGCTGGCTGCAAACCACCAAGGTGCCGCTGCGGGACAAACAGGGAGCCGTCGTGGGTTTGATTGGCATCAACCGGGACGTTACGGAACGGAGACGGGCGGAGGAGGCCCTGCGGCGGGCGCACGACGAACTGGAGAAGCGGGTTGCCGAGCGCACGGCCGAAATTTCACAAGAACGTCTGATACTGCGGACACTCATTGACAACCTGCCGGATTGCATCTACGCCAAGGATGCCGCCGGCCGGAAAATCCTGGCCAATCCCGCCGACCTGAAAAATCTCCGCTGCAAGACCGAGGCCGAGGCCATCGGCAAGAGCGATTTCGATCTTTTTCCGAAGGACATTGCCGAACAATTCTGGGCCGACGACCAGAAGGTGATTCACGGCGAGCCGGTCATCAACCGGGAGGAGCATTTCTTCGACGAAGAAGGCCGGAAACGCTGGTTGTTGACCAGCAAGCTGCCGCTGCGCGATGCAACCGGAAAGATTGTCGGGCTGATGGGTATTGGCCGGGATATCACGGAACGCAAGCAGGCGGAAGACGCTCTGCGGAGCAGCGAGGAAAAATTGCGCCAGTTCACGACCCAGCTTGAACGCAGCAATCGTGAGCTGCAGGATTTTGCCTACGTGGCTTCACACGACTTGCAGGAACCCTTGCGAAAAATCGTGGTCTTCGGCGAACGGCTCAAGGAAAAGAACAGTGAAGCCATGGGGCCGGAAGCGCTGGATTATCTGGATCGAATGCAAAAAGCGGCCGCACGGATGCAGATTCTGATAAACGATCTGCTGACTTTTTCACGCGTCACAACCAAGGCCCATCCTTTTGCGCCGGTTAATCTGGCCGAAATCGCCAGCGAAGTGGTGAATGATCTGGAGGGACGGATCGAACTGGTCAAGGGACGCGTCGAATTGGGGGCGCTTCCGGTCATTGACGCGGAGTCGTTGCAAATGCGCCAGTTGTTGCAAAACCTGATTGGGAACGCGCTTAAGTTCCGCCGCCCCGAGGAACCGCCCGTGGTGAAAGTCGAAGCGCAGATCATCCCCGATCCCGTCACGCCCGCGAAGAAACTTTGCCAGTTGACGGTCAGTGACAATTGCATCGGCTTTGATGAAAAATATCTGGATCGGATATTCAATGTCTTCCAGCGGTTGCACACTCGCAATGAATATGAAGGCACAGGCATGGGGCTGGCCATTGTTCGCAAGATTGCATTATATCACGGTGGTGACATCACGGCCAAAAGCAAACCAGGGCAGGGTTCCACTTTTATCTTGACGATACCGGTGGTTCATCCCAAAAAGGCAGCGGATGGAAATACGGAAACCACCACAAAAAAGGAAAACTAACCATGAAAATCGAAGGAAAAATGATTACAATTCTACTGGCAGACGATGATCCGGATGACCGCAAACTGACCCAAGACGCGTTTGTGGAGAACCGCCTGGTCAATGTGCTCCATTGCGTGGAAGACGGTGAAGAATTGATGGAATATTTGCGGCGTCAAGGCCGATATGTCGATCAAAAGGATGCGCCCTTGCCCGGGCTGATTTTGCTGGATCTAAACATGCCGCGCAAAGATGGGCGCGAGGCGCTCAAGGAAATCAAGGCGGATCCGGAACTGCGCCGGATTCCCATTGTCGTCCTTACCACCTCCAAGGCGGAGGAGGACATTTTGCGCACCTACGATCTGGGCGTAAATTCCTACGTGACCAAACCCGTGACGTTCAAATCGCTGGTGGAATTGATCAAGGTCCTCGGCCGATATTGGTTCGAAGTGGTCGAACTTCCCCCGGGCGAGAGTTGAACACTTTATGTCCAATGCCCAGGTCAAAGTCCTATTGGTGGATGATGATGAGGATGATTATATCATCACGCGCGATCTGATTTTGCGGATCGCGGGCCGCTATCATCTCGACTGGGTCAACAATTACAAGGACGCGTTGGACGCCATCCAGCGCCGGGAACACGATATCTACCTGCTGGACTATCGCCTCGGTGAACGGACGGGTCTGGAACTGTTGTGCGAATCACAACAGTTCAATGCCCGGGCGCCGATGATTTTGCTGACGGGCCAGGGCGACCAGGAGGTTGACATGGAGGCCATGAAGGCCGGGGCGGCAGATTACCTGGTCAAAGGCCAGCTCAACGCCGACATTCTCGACCGCGCCATACGCTATGCCATCAAAGGCAAACACGCCGAAGAAAACCTCCGCCGCGACCGGGATCTCATCAGCCGCATCATGGAAACCAGCCCCGTGGGCATCGTCGTTGCCAACCAGGCTGGAAAAATTACCTTTGCCAACCACCGGGCGGAAGAAGTTCTCGGCCTGTCCAAGGACGCCATCGCCGCTGGTACTTGCAGCGTTCTGGACTGGCGGATGACGGATCCGGAGGGCCATCCGCTTCCGGGCCAGGCGCTGCCGTTGAAACAAGTCCTCGAATCCGGCCAGCCGGTGCAAGACGTTCATCATGCCATTGACCGTCCCGACGGCCACCGCACGTTGCTCTCGACCAATGCCACGCCGTTTTTCGATGCCGCCGGCACGATTAACGGAATGGTAATCACGGTTGATGACATCACCGAGCGGCTGATGCTGGAAGCGCAACTGCGGCAATCACAGAAAATGGAGTCGGTGGGCCAGTTGGCCGCCGGGGTGGCGCATGACATCAACAATATTCTGACCGTCATTCAGGGACATGCGGGGTTGTTGCTCAACGCCGTTCCGCCGGGCGCCGACTCGATCAGATCCATAAAGCAAATTTCCGCGGCGGCGGAGCGCGCGGCCAGTTTCATCCGGCAATTGCTCACGTTCAGCCGCAAGCAGATTTTCCGGTCCAAGATTCTTGATTTGAATGCGGTGCTCGCCAATTTGAAAGGGATGCTTCCCCGGCTGATCGGTGAGGACATCGCGCTGGAAACCCACTGTCAGGCGGATCTGCCGTGCATTCAGGCGGATGCCGGGATGGTCGAGCAGATCGTGATGAATCTGGCGGTCAACTCGCGTGACGCCATGCCCAAGGGCGGCAAATTTATCATCACGACTTCCGCCGCTGAAATTGACGCCGCCTACGTGCGCCAACACCCTGAAGCCCACGCGGGTTCATTCGTCTGCCTGACCGTGTCGGATACTGGATGCGGCATGGAGCGCAAGGTGTTGCAGCGGATTTTTGAACCATTTTTCACGACCAAGGAAGTCGGCAAAGGAACGGGACTGGGACTGGCCACTGTTTATGGCGTTGTTAAACAACATCACGGCTGGATCGAAGTCCAGAGCGAAGTGGGCGTCGGCACCACCTTCAAAGTTTTTATTCCGGTGGCCGGCAAAACCGGCGATGCCACCACCGATCCATCCGTTATATCCGAGAACGTCCGCGGCGGCAAAGAAAGCATTCTGCTCGTCGAGGATGAAATTGGCCTGTTGGAACTGGTGCGGGAGATTCTCCAGCAATATCAATACCGGGTTTTGATTGCCACCTCGGGAATCGAGGCTTTGCGGGTTTGGGACGAGAGCAACGGCCAGGTTGATTTGCTCCTGACCGACATGATCATGCCCGGCGGCATGACGGGCACCGACCTGGCCGCGGAATTGAAAAGGCGAAAGCCCGCCCTCAAAGTAATCTACGCCAGCGGTTATAGTTCCGCGCTGACGGGAAAAGATTTTACCCAGGGTGACAACATTTTTCTGGCCAAGCCTTATCAGCCGAACCAGGTGGCCCGGCTGATTCGGGATACCCTTGATGGCGTTCCCAAGGAACGGCTTCGGCTTAATGGTGACACCGAGATGATGCGCGCCCGGATGACGCCGCCAGTGCCAGTGGGAACCTGAACCCCTCGCCATCTGCGGGACCCGGCGTGGCAGCGGCTGCCCGGGCGGGATATGGGCGGTCGGGTTTGCCGCCGATAAGATTCAAATCGGCGCCGGTTCCGGCCGGGCAATCAACTTGAAGGTAATTCAGGCTGTTTCACATCTTATTCTGTCGCGCCGCGTCAGGTGGCGGGCGCGTTGGAAATCTGTCCGGCCAGTTCCTCCGCCGCGTAAGTCCAAATTTCCGCAAGCGTCGGATGATAGTGTGGCATGGCGGCCAGTTCCTGCACCGTCATGCGTTTCGCCATGGCCGCGGCGATTTCATGGATCAATTCACCACCCATCGGGCCGACACAAGCGCCGCCAAGAATTTCCCCGGACTTTGGATCAGCCAGCAGCTTCACAAAGCCGTCCTTCGCTTCCATGATGAGCGATTTGCCGTGGTCGTTGAACGGATAACTTGCCGCCCGGTATGAAATGCCGTGTGCCTTTGCTTCCTTTTCAGTCAGGCCGACAAACGCCACCTGGGGTTCGGTGAATACGACCGCGATGAGCAGCCGGTAATCCATCCGCCGCGGCGCGCCGGCATGGGCAATGTTATATGCCGCAATTTCCCCCTGCTGAACGGCAAGGTGGACGATTTCGTGCGGCCCGGCGCAGTCGCCCGCCGCGTAAATATGCGGCACGCTGGTTTGCATGAGGTCGTTGGCCACGATGCGGCCGCGTTCGGCGGCGACACCGGCTTCGGCGAGATCAAGCGATGCCGTGTTGGGCGCGCGGCCCAGCGCGAACAGGATTTCTTCGGCGGAGATGGAAACGGTTTGGCGGTCCTGCTCAAAGGAAACCGTCTTCAATTTCCCTTTGCGCCGCGCTTCAACCAGCCTCGTGCCGGTGAAGACCTGAATGCCTTCGCGCCGGAAAACCTTTTCCATTTCCATTCCGGCGTCCGTGTCAAACTCGCGCAGAATGTGCCCGCTGCGCTGGATGAGCGTGACCTTGACGCCGAACCGCGCGAAAAATTGGGCGAATTCGCACGCAATCGGCCCGCCGCCAAGCACAATAAGCGACTTCGGCAACCGCTTGAGCGCCAGCGCATCGTCGCTGGTGATGAAGCCAACCTCTTGGATCGAGGGCAGGGGAGGTGGTGCGACGATTGAACCGCTGGCAATGATGAAATGTTTCGCAGTCAGAAAATTTCCGCCAGGTTTTGGAGTGCGCCAGCCCTCTGGCGCTTTTCCCCGCGCCGCATCCGATGCCAAAGCGGCAGAGGACCGCCGCAGACCAGGACGCTGTCGCGCCAGATCCGCCCCGGTCAAATTTGTCAGCGTTACTGTGTGTTCATCCACGAAACTTGCGCTGGCCCGGATGAATTTGAATTTGCCGCCGGCGAGTTGGTGCCGGCGATAATCCGCAAAATCCCTGATGAGCGCGTCCTTGCGCGCCATCACCTTCGCGAAATCGAAGCCCGCCTTTTCGGCGCGGAGGCCCCAGGTCCCGGCATGGCGGGCCAGGTGCATGACTTCAGCGGCGTAAAGCAGCGCCTTTGTGGGCATGCACCCCCGCAGGATGCACAACCCGCCGACTTCGTTTCCGCCCTCGATGACTGCCGTTTTCAAACCTGCGCCCGCCGCCGTCCGCGCCGCGGCGTAACCGGCGCTGCCGCCGCCAAGCACAGCCACATCGTAATCAAATTGGTTCATGCGGAAAAGATGCGCGGCATTTCAAATTTGACAACCCCATTTAACGATTTAACCATTTGGCGAATTACCAATTATGAGCAGCATCATTTACCCGCGCAGCCCGCGCGAAACGATGGACGGCTGGAGTTACCTGCCGCGTTACATTGACAAAATCCGCCTGCACCTCGCCGGCAAACTGCACGCCGATTATCAGGAGAATTTCGGCAAAGGCTTTGACGGCATGTGGCTCAAATGCGCCGGCGTCACGCATGAACAGATGATCGAGGTGGTGAAGCATTCCGTCACTGATGGCGAGGTGTGCGACTGGGTGCGGGTCAACGTGAAAAAATCCCCGGCGGAAAAGGCCGCGCACGCCCGGGACATCCTCAGCCGCCCCCAGCCTGACAACGCGGAAGCCGTGGCGCGGCTCAAGCTGCGCAAGGAACAGTCCGGCATCGTCCACCGGGACGACATCAAGACGTTTGTGGATTACATTGACGCGGACGAAAAACGGATTTAGGTCGGGGAAGCCGAAGAATTGCAGCCTATCCTGATATTAGGCGACTGGTAATAACTCATAACTCTGTAAATCTGGTAACGTCTTACTGCCCACCCGTGACGACATTTGCGATGTTGAAAATGTGAAATACATCAAAACTCAACCAAATAAGAACTACAACCGCAACCAGCAACAAGACAAACCCTGCGACAATCTTTTTAGCCGTAATCTTCATTTAAAAGTCTTTCTGGTTTTAATGGCGTGAAGTCGCCTAACAGATAATCGGCGGCTGGTTTTGCAGCCTATCCTTTTTCGTGCCTTGACAGCTATTCATCTTCAAGTTTTTGACTGACATGCTGTTGAATCAGTTTTTGCCGTTCGCTACGTACCGACAAAAAGCTGCAAGTGATTGTATCACTGGCCGGCGTAGAAGTCGTCCACTTTCTTGGCAACGTCCTTGTAGCCGATGTCCATTTCGTAGATGAGCTTGAGTTGCTCGATGGCTTCCTCTTTCTTGCCCATGCTTTCGAGCACGCAGCCGAGATTATAGACGAGGTCCTTTTTCTCATCGTCAAAAACAGGTTTTTCCTTGATGGCGCTTTGAAGCATGCGCGCCGCCATGTCGAACATCTTGCGCTTGGCGTAGCACTGGGCGAGGAAACTCATCGCGGCAAGACGCTTGTGCGGGTTTTGCTGCGCCTTTTGGAATTCTCCAATGGCCTCGGTGATCTTGCCCGTTTGAAAATAGAGCTGCCCCATCTCAAACCGGACCGCCAGGTCCGTCGGGTATTTTTCCACGCGCTTCTGGCATTCGGTGACCTGGAAATTCAGCTTCTCCGCCTGGAGTTTCGCCGACTGTTCGGTGTAATCCGGCGCGGCGGGATCGAGCTGCTCCAACTGATGATCGAACCGGCGCACAATGGTGTCGGCAATGGCGCGTTCGAGCGATGCATCGTTGCCCATGTCCGAATTTTTGATGCGGTCGTAAAGCGCCAGCGAGCGTTCGAACTGTTGTTTCTGCGCGTAAAGTTCCGCGAGCTGGCGCACCAGCTTGAGATTGTTCGGCTCGGTCTGCAGCCGCGCCTCGTATTCGCCGATGAGCCGTTCGGCCACATCTTCAGACTTCACGACGCGCTTTTCCTGTTCCAGCGAAGCGGCCTGCTCCTTGTCTTTCAAAATGTCGCGGTAGGAACCCTGGCCGCCTTCGAGGGCGTTGTAGCCGCCCTGGTCCAGTGTCTTGCGCGCGGACAAATCTTTGCGCGCCTGATTCAACTCGCCGTCGTTGGGTGAACTGCGCAAAAGTTCGGCGAGAATCCTTTCCGCCGCATCGGTGTCGCCACCAGTCGTGCCCACCGAGTGGGCGAATTCAATCGCCAGATTTTTATCCTTGGGCGAATTCTTCACCAGGATTTCGAGCGACATCACGGCGGTTTGCGGCAGTTCCAATACATTGGCCGCTTCCACGATGATCCGGTGCGCGGCGGAACTGTTCGGGTCGCCGTTCAAAATCTGCTCCGCGATGGCCATGGCCTCGGCGGGATTCTTGTTCAATGCCATTTTGGCCTTGGCGACCTGGGGCGAGGAGCCGGCGCCGCTCCACATTTTCTTGAAGAATCCGCCGCGGCCGCCGCATTTTTGGAACTGCGCCGCGCGCAGCGCCTTGCGGCATTCAAAAAAACCCGGCTCCTTTTCCAGCACCTGATTGAACAGCGTGATGGCGTAATCCACATTTTCCCGTTGCGCGGCCTCATTGGCCTTGGTGAACAGCAAGCGCGCCTCGCGCGGTATTTCGTTGACGTTTTTCTCTGCCATATTGTTCGCTTGGTTGAATAAAATCGCTTTTGCCCTGGTAAAAATCAACTCCGAACGCCTTCGGGTCAGCCGCATTGTGCCTTGTGCCGGAGCGCGTGATCCACCAGCACCAGCGCGGTCATCGCCTCCACCATCGGCACCGCGCGCGGCAACACGCACGGATCGTGCCGGCCGCGGCCCTTGAGCGTCGCATTGTGAAATTGCTCATCCACCGTGTCTTGTTCGTGCATGACCGTGGCCACGGGTTTGAACGCGACGCGGAAGAAAATCGTCTGCCCGTTGGAGATGCCGCCCTGAATGCCGCCGGAAAAATTCGTCGTCGTGAAAACCTTCCCGTGCCTCGCGCGGAACGGGTCATTGTGCTCGCGTCCCGTGAGCGTGATGCCGCTGAAACCGGAGCCGATTTCAAAGGCCTTCGACGCGGGCAGACTCAACATCGCTTTGGCCAGGTCCGCTTCGAGTTTGTCGAACACCGGTTCGCCCCAGCCGGCGGGAACGCCGCGCGCAAGGCCTTCGACGATGCCGCCGACGGTGTCGCCCGCGCGCCGCATTTTTTCGATGAGCCGGATCATTTTTTCCGTCGCTGTCCGGTCCGGGCAACGGACAATGTTCGACTCGACGTCCTTGAACTTCACCTGGTCCGGGTTCACGTCGGCGACGAGCCTCTGGACTTGCTTGACGTAGGCCAGAGTCTCGACGCCGAACCGTTCGCGTAAAATTTTCTTTGCAATCGCGCCGGCGGCGACGCGGCCAATCGTTTCGCGCGCGCTGGCGCGGCCGCCGCCCTGCCAGTTGCGAATGCCGTATTTGGCAAAATAAGTGAAATCCGCGTGCGACGGGCGGAATTTCGTCTTCATTTCGGCATAGGCTTCGGGCCGGGCGTCCTCGTTTTTGACCCACAGACAAATCGGCGTGCCGAGCGTTTTGCCGCCAAACGTGCCGGAAAGAATTTGCACCGTGTCGGATTCTTTGCGCGGCGAAACAATTTTGGATTGTCCG
>Ga0181538_10002244_pt1 | contig 20340 bp, 16 predicted proteins | sample PEATcosm2014_Bin_40_FD_119773 | JGI IMG/M metagenome (GOLD analysis project Ga0181538, IMG submission 119773) | Peatland microbial communities from MTU Mesocosm Facility, Houghton, MI, USA - PEATcosm2014_Bin23_30_metaG | ecosystem: Environmental > Terrestrial > Soil > Wetlands > Peat | place... | reverse complement strand
TCGAGCGCGTGCTGCACAATTCGGTGAACGTGATGACGCGCCAGCGCGACGAGCTGGGCATCCGGGAATATCCGCTTTACACCCACGATGAGGTGGACGACATCGCCCCGGTGTTTCAGGGTTTCCGCTACAACCGCGAAGTCGAATGGGCGGCGTTTCACAAAACGCGCGCGGGATTCGCCTCGCCGACGCTGGAATTTTTTGACGCCGGCCACACACTGGGTTCGGCGGGCCTTTTGATTCGCGGCAAGAAGGAGACGCTGTTTTACACCGGCGACGTTTGCTTTCACGACCAGACGATTTTGCGGGCCGCGCGGTTTGAAGACGTGAAGGCCGACGTGCTCATCATGGAAACGACGCGCGGCAACCGCGCCGTGCCGCCGGATTTTTCGCGCGAAGGCGAAATCGAGCGGCTTACCGCGGCCATCCAGCACGCGCTCAAACGCAAGGGCTGCGTGCTGATTCCGTCGTTCGCGCTGGGGCGCACACAGGAAATCCTGGCGTTGCTGGCGCTGCTCATGCGCGCGGACAAATTGAAGCCGCAGGCGGTTTACATCGGCGGGCTGGGCCGCGTCTTCACGGAAATCTACGATCTGGAGGCGCACCGGACGCACCGGCAGCACACGAATTTGCAATTGCACGAAGCGCTGGAACTTATCGTGCTGGAACAGGGGCAGGCGGAAAAAATGAAGCTCAGCGGCGGGCGCATCTTTGTGATTACCGCCGGCATGATGAGCGAGAACACCGCCGCACATAACCTTGCCGCGCGCATGATTGGCGATGAGCGGCAGGCGATTTTCTTCGTCGGTTACGCGGACCCGGGCACGCCGGGCGGACGGCTGAAGGCGGCGAAGCCCGGTGAAACGTTTGTGTTCAGCCCCAGCGCCGGCCAGGTCACACGCCAATGCAAACTGCTGGATTTCGATTTGACCGCGCACGCGAACCGCGGGGATTTGCTGGATTTTGTCGGACGGGTCTCCCCGCGCGCAATTTTACTCGGCCACGGCAGCGAGGATTCGCGCCGGTGGTTTGAGGAACAAATCCGCGCGGGCCATCCGAAAATCAAAATCATTCAGCCGCAGCCGGCCGAGATGGTTTCGGTGTGAAAAGCAAAACCGCCGGACGAAATGAATTCGGCCGGCGGCTTGTGTGTTCCGCGTCCCCAGTTTGATCAGTGTCCTCCGTTGACTATGTTGGCGAGGTTGAAGATGGGCAGGAACATGCAAACGACCATGCCGCCGATGACCACTCCCAGGAAGCAAATCAGCATGGGTTCCAGGAGCGACATGAGGCCGGAGAGCGTGGTTTCGATTTCTTCGTCGAGAAAGTTCGAGACGCGTTCGAGCATGTTGTCAATGTTGCCGGTTTGTTCGCCGGCGCTCAGCATGCGGATGATCATGCTGGGGAAAATCGGGTTTTTCCCGAGCGCGGCGGAAATGCCTTCGCCCCGTTCAATGTCGAGGGCGGCGGTCTTGATGGCTTTTTCCATGACGACATTGCCGACGGTGTTGGAGACGATTTGCAGCACTTCCAGGATGGGCACGCCGCTGCGAACGAGCGAAGCGAGCGTGCGCGTGAAGCGGACCAGGCAAACTTTATGCGCGATGGGGCCGAAAACCGGCAGCTTGATGCGGCGGGAATCCCAAAACAAGCGACCCGGTTTGGTCTTGATGAAATGCAACCAACCCCAGATGGCCGCAGCCGCGCCGATGATGAACAGGAGCAGGAATTTTTTGATGAGGTCGCTGAGATTAATCAGGAACTGGGTCGGTCCGGGCAATTGCGCGCCGAAGCCGGAGTAAATTTCCTTGAAGGTGGGGACGACTTTCACCAGCAGGAAGATCGTGATGGAAATCGCCACGATGGTCACGGCCGACGGATACATCAACGCGGTCTTGACCTTTTTACGAAGACGTTCGGCATTTTCCAGGTAGGTTGCCAGGCGCCCGAGAATCTCGGCCAGCAAACCGCCTTTTTCGCCCGCGGCTACCATGGAATAGTATAGGCGGTTGAATGTCTTGGGATGCTTTTGCAACGACTCGGAAAAACTTTCGCCGCTTTCCACGCGCGTGCATACGTCCCGAATCACGTCCCGCATGACCTTGTTCGGCGTTTGGTCCGCCAGCGCTTGCAGGGATTGCACGATGGCAATGCCCGCCTCGATCATCGTCGCCAACTGGCGGGTGAAAACGACCAGGTCGGCCAGCGCCACTGTGCCACCCTTCATTTTGCCTCGTTTGGAGATCTTTTCCTGGATGGACACCACCAAAAGGTTGCGGTTAAGCAACGCGGCAATGGCGGCCTGTTCGGTCACGGCTTCGACCGTGCTGTTGATTTCCCGGCCGGTGGCCGTCTCCCGGGCTGAATAAGCATATGATGGCATATCTTTGATTTCGCAATAAAACCGCTCTCAAAACTCACCCTCAATCGCATCTCTGCCATTGGGCTTCCGCCGTCTGACAAAGCACAATTTGTTCCAGTCTGGCCCGCTAAAATCCATTGACGCAGAATACATAACATCCATAGACCGGCATGGTTACGAATGCCCGAACTTCACACAATCACTGCACATAATCGGATTGGAAACGCCGGCAATCAACACAAAGTGTTGGTCTTGAAAGCTTTGTAATAGTGTGATTCCCTAAAAAAAATGTTGTAAAATTATTGGGATTCTCCTATTTTCATCGCAATTGCACCATTTGGTGCCGGGGCAAACAGGTTTTGCCCTGAAGTGCAGAGGCACTAAAAAAGAGAAACCAATTAAAACAAACAACATCGGAGGAACCAGATGAAGTTTAATAAATGGACAGTGGGTCTCGCGGCCATCGGGGTGGTCAGCCTTGCCTCGGCGGCTCGCGCAGACGAAACTAAAATGAGCCAGGTTCAAACTGCGCTCTCAAACACCACCCTCAGTGGTTACGTAGATACCTCAATCCAGTGGAATCCGTCAGGTGGCGCCTTTGTGGCCCCGGTCGCTTTCCAGAACTCTCCCCAAGGCATTGTCGGAAGTCCTACAGCCACCTCTTCCAAGGCCAACGGGTTCAACCTGAATGTCGTTGACCTTGCTCTTGACAAGCCTGAAGACGAAGGTCCTTGGGCAGCCGGTTATCACGTCGAACTTTGGTTCGGTCAGGATGCTACCACCTTGGGGACTAGTGGACAGAATAACCTTTTGTCAAATAATGGAGGTGGCGCTCTTGGCAACGATGTTGCCATTCGTCAGGCTTATGTCACCCTACGCACCCCGGTGGGCAACGGTATTGATTGGAAACTTGGTGTATTCGACACCATCATCGGTTACGAATCCACCAGTTCGCCGTTGAATCCAAACTACACGCATTCCTATGGCTACACCATGGAACCGACGACTCACACCGGCTTGCTGGCGACTTATAAATTCTGCGATGCGTTGTCGATTACCGCCGGCATCGCTGACAGCAAGGGGCCGGTTATGAATGATCAAAGCCCACACACAGTCGGCGGGGCTTCTGATTCCTTCAAGACGTACATGGGTGCATTGACCTTGACGGCACCGCAGAGCATGGGTTGGGCTTCCGGCGCGACGCTTTCTGCCGGTGTGGTGAGCGGTGATAACAGCGATACGACCTCTCCCTTCGGTACCGATGCCACGACCAGTTGGTATGTGGGCGGCACGCTGCCAACCCCTAATTCAAACTTGAAGCTGGGTGCATCGTTTGACTATCTGACTGACTATCAGCATCCAGGGTTTGGTGGCAACGGCGAACCATGGGCGCTGGCAGGTTATGTCAATTTCCAGGCGTCCACGAAACTATCCTTGAATGGACGCGTCGAGTGGGCCAAGAACTATCTGAGCAACTTTGCCAGCATTCCTACCGGTGTTGTTCTGCCATCTGAACAGAACGCCATTGCGTTCACGGGGACCCTCCAGTATGACCTGTGGGCCAACGTGCTGACCCGGCTTGAATTCCGCTGGGATCACGCCAGCCATGACATTTATGGCGGGAACCTCGATGGTACCGGCAATCTGGTGGAGAATGCCCTCATGGTTTCATTACAGGCCGTTTATAAGTTCTAGTTTGAGTTGAATCATTATGCCCCTTCCGGCAAAACCGGAAGGGGCTTTTGGTTTCATCCGGAGATTTAGTAGCAGCGGACGTCAGTCCGCCCATATTTTTCACAGGAGAAAGTCAGTGCCGGCTCGCGTCGGCTGCCACCTCTGCATTTCAACACTTGGCTTCCGTCGCGCTTCCGCCAATAATTCGCCGTCCAGATGCAATTCATTCGTGACATTTACGCGGCAAAACGGGCGGCCAGCCAGCCGGTCATTTCCTTTGAGTTTTTCCCGCCCAAGACCGGCGAGGGCGACCGCAATCTTTTGGAAAAGCAAATTCCCGCCCTGCTTCAGGCCAGACCTGATTATTGCTCCGTCACCTACGGCGCCGGCGGCAGCACGCGCGACAAAACGCTGATGATTGTGGATCGCATCCAACGGCAGCATGGTCTCACGGCGCTGGCGCACCTGACCTGTGTCGGCCACACCTGCGGGCAGGTGCGTGAACTCCTGGAGAAAATCCGCGCGCTCGGGTGCCAAAACATTCTCGCGCTGCGCGGCGATCCCCCCGGTGGGGGTGAATACCAGCCCGCGCCCGGCGGTTTTGAATTCGCCGCGCAACTCGTCAAGTTCATCCGCGAGTCGGGCGATTTTTCCATCGGCGTCGCCGGTTTTCCCGAAGGCCACATCGCGTGCCGGGAAGGCAAACACGCCGATTGGCGGCATTTGAAGGAAAAGACGGACGCCGGCGCGGACTTCGTCCTCACGCAATTATTTTTCGACAACGCCGACTATTTTGAATTTCGCGATTATGTTGCCGGCCAGCTTGGCGTGGGCGTCCCGCTCGTGCCCGGCATCATTTCGATTTTGAGCGCGTCACAAATCACGAAATTCACGCAGCTTTGTGGCGCGAAAATTCCGCCGCCACTCCGTTCCAAACTCGATCAATTGGCAGGCAATGACGAGGCCGCCGCGGAATTCGGCATCGAATACGCCACCAAACAATGCGGGGAATTGTTGCGCGCCGGCGTCCCCGGGCTGCATTTTTACACGTTGAACAAATCACGCTCAACCGTGCGGGTCTTGAAAAATCTCGGTCTGGCGTGAGGCGGAACGCGAGTTGTCTCAACTCGCAGCAGATGCCTGCGCGGAAAGTAATCCGTAAAATGTCCCAACGATGGCGCGCAATTTGTCTGTGCTGCGGCTTGAGACAAGCCGCGTTCCGTAGCAATTTCGGTTAACATTGGCACAGTTTGATGTGCCGCTTTGCATAAAAACAAAATATCCGTGACGGGTCCTCATGAGCTTTGTGTGCCTATGTCAACATGAACTGCCACGGTCAAAACAAATTGTTCGCCATGATCCCGATGACGGTCAACGGTCCCTGGTCTTCCAAACCATCGGCCATTTTATCCAGTTTTTGCAGCGAGAGCTTGGCGTTTTTGTAGAATTCCTGGTCGTTGACGAGCCTGCCAATGGTGCCCTGGCCCTGATTGACCTTTCGCAAAATCTGGTCGAGGTTGGTCATCGAGGCGGTGGTCGCGTTGTAGAGCGTTTCGTCGGTCACCAGCTTGCCGATGGTGCCCTTGCCATCGCTGATGCCGTTGACGACCTGCCTCACTTCGGACACGGTGTCCTGTAGATTGGTCACCGTCGTCAGTGCCGAGGCATAAAGTGAATCTTCATAAATGAGCTTCCCAACCGTGCCCTGCCCGCTCGCGATCTGGCCGGAAATGTTTGCAATGTTGGAGATGGCTCCGCTGAGGTGGCCGCTGTTTTGTTTGACGAAATCAGTCAGCGGCCCGAGCAGATTGTCAATGGTGTCAGGGGTGAAACTTTTGGTGAGGTTTTGAATGCCGGTGGCGGCGCTGTCCAGTTTGGCCATGACGGCATTGAGGTCGGGCTGATCCTCGGACGTGAGCACCGCGCCGTCAACCGCCCGGGTCGCGTCCGTGGAACCAAAGTCAATGGAAACAAAATTCTGCCCCATCAGCCCGGTGAATTTAACGACAGCCTTGCTGTCCAGCTTCACCACGGCGTCGGAATGAAGTTTCATCGTGACTTCGACCTTGTTGCCGGTGAGCGCAATTTTTTCGACGCGGCCGATTTCCACGCCGGCCATTTTGACGCTGTTGCCGACCTTCAAGTCCTGCACGGTGTTGAACAGCGCGCGAACGCGGTAGCCGCCGTGGAAGGAGGCCAGGCCGCCCAGCGTTTCAACAATGAACACGGCGGCCATGGCCACAAGGACCACAAAAATGCCCAGACGGGTTTCGAGTGAATTTTTCATAAGCTTTTGGATTGGGGTTCGCGCTTAAAATCGGCGCGCAAAAAGTTTTGGACGAGCGGGTCAGCGAAACGCTTTACTTCGTCGGGCGTGCCGATGGTGAGGATGCGGCCTTCATGGATGACGGCAATGCGGTCGGCCACGCCAAACGCGAGATCGCGATCATGCGATACCACCAGCGACGTGACGTGAATGCGTTGCTGGAGATTGAGAATTTCCTCGCCAATGACAACGGACGAAAGCGGATCGAGCTCGCTCGTCGGTTCGTCATAAAGAATCAGTTGCGGTTCGATGACCAGCGCCCGGGCAATGGCGGCGCGTTTTTTCATGCCGCCGGAAAGTTCACTGGGCATTTTGTCCTCGGTGCCTTTGAGGCCGACCGTATCCAGCATTTCAGCGACAATGCGCGCGATTTCCTCCGGCGGTTTGAGCCGGTGCTCGCTCAGGTAAAGCCCGACATTTTCGCCGACGGTCAGCGAACTGAACAGCGCGCCGGATTGGAACACGAGCGCGAGCCGGTATTTGCTGGCAATTTCCGGCGATTGGATGGATTCGCCGTTGATGAGGATTTCGCCGGCATCAGGCGGTTCGAGCCCGATAAGCTGCTTGAGCAACACACTTTTGCCGCTGCCGCTCGGCCCCATGATGACAAAAATTTCCCCGGGCTTCACGTCGAAATCAAGTCCCTTGAGCACTTCCTGCCCGTCAAAACTTTTGCGCAGGCCGCGCACCTGGAGGCTGACGCCGGACTGGTTGCTGGTTGGGATGTTCATTATTTCAGCAGAACGCGCGTGAGCACGTAATCAAAAATCACGATCAGGACGATGGAATTGACGACGGCCTTCGTGACGGAGCGGCCAATGCCGCGCGGCCCGCCGATGGTCGCCAGACCCTGGTGACACGAGACCACTCCGATGATCAGCGCGAAGCAAAAACTCTTGAACACGCCGTTGGCCACGTCCTTCAATTCGACCACATCGCGCAAATTGGACCAAAAGGCCTGAAAGGGAATCTCGATGTGGCTATTGGTCTCGGCCACGACCGCGCCGCCAAGCCAGCCCACCAGAATCGCAAATACCACGAGCATCGGCAGCGCAACCGCAATGGCGATCAGTCGGGGCAGCACGAGGTAATGAACCGGGTTGATGTTCATGGTGCGCAGCGCGTCAATCTCCTGGTAAACGCGCATGGACCCGATTTCCGCCGCCATCGCCGAACCAATGCGTCCTGCGATGAGAATGGCCATCATCACCGGCGCCAGTTCCTTGGCCAACGAGATGCCGACGATGCCGCCGACGGCGCTGGCCAGACCGCGTTCGACCAGCACCGGGCCGGTTTGCAGCGCAATGACCGCGCCGATGAAAAACGACAGCACGCAAACCATCAGCAGGCTGGCGTTGCCGATTTCAAAAAATTGGTCGAAGACTTTCTGCCGCTGCCGCCACGCCAGCGGGAGGGACAGCAGCGTGCGCCAAAACAACAGGAAAATTTCGCCGATGTTTTCAAACATAATTTATTTCACCGCGCGGTCCGTTGGCGCAGGCCATTGGAGCACCGGAACATAAAACAACCGCAACTTTTTCATTTCCGAATCCGATTGATACTGGAAAAACCCGAACAGGAGCGAGCATTTTTTCGCCCCGGGCGCCGTGTCCCGGCGATACAGATTCCAGAGAACCGACTGGCTGGCGGCACCGGCCAGGGGATTGTTTTCCGAACGCCACAACGACCACAGCGGCGACCAGTTGCGCTCGATGCCCGGGTTGTTGGGCAATGCCGATTCAACCAGCGCGAGAATTTGCAGCCGGCTGCTGCCGTTAAACTCCTGGTGCCAGGTGAACAATGGCCAGAAATCAACGCGTTTCCGCTCCGCACCGGTTTCGGTGTTCTTTTCCGTCACATTCGAAAACAGATAAAACAAAATGCGCGTGCGTTCCCGATCCAGGGTATCGGCATGCAGGTGTTTGTACTTGTATAGCGGCCAGAGATAAAAATTGTCTTCAAACGTGTCGTTGTACGAACGGCTGAACAAGGGGAAGACCCGCGTGGTGGTTTTGCCCTCGCCGCGGGCGACAACGACGAACGGCCAGGGGCCCTCCCATTCGTAATATTTTTCCCCCCGGTCGTCAATCCAGTTGAAAAACGGCCAGAACACGGAGGTCGAATCGCGTTGGGGGGAGCGGACCACGCTGTAAAGCGGCAGCGTCGCCCGATATTTTTCCGGATTTTCGGTGCCCATGCCGTTGTTCTGGTGAAAATAGACCGGCCAAAGGGCGAAAAATTTGTCGTGGCCGCCGATGATTTCCGTTTCGCCAAAGCCGTTGGTCTTCGTGGTCACGTCCTTGTGTTCGTTGCCGATCAGCGGCCAGAATTGCCACCCCTGCAAACCCTCGCCGTGACGCAGGTGGAAAACTGGATAAAGATAGTTGTCAGTAACGACGTCCCGTTTCCGCGACTCGCCATAAAGGGGAAACAGGACGAAGAATATTTCGTCGCGAAACAGCCGGTTTTGGAGGCGGCCATAGAGCGGAAAGAGCGCGGTGTAATTTTCATCCGGGTTCGGCGAGCGTTGCTGAAAATAGACCGGAAAAAGCGTGATGCGTTTTGCGGCGGATTCATCCGGATCCTGGCCGCCGGAAAAGCTGAGCAGTTGGGCAAGCTGCCAGCGATATTCCGTTCCGAAACGCTCGCAAGTCAGCACCGGGTAAAGCAAATCGAATTCCTTTGATTCGGTTGCGGGATCGGCGTCATAAGACAGGATCGGCGGGAAGGCCCACGTTTTTTCCGAATCTTTGCGCTGGTCATAAAAAAACGGCCCGGCGGCTTCGGTGCGTTGGCCCGCATCCAATACCAGCGCAAATTGATCGAAGAGCGGCCCGGCACGAAATCCATCCCCGGCAAAGGCGGCGGACGGAAACCCGATTGCCAGGCCCAAGCAACAGATTCGCAAGCGGTGAATGAACATGTTGGGCCCGGCAAACAAGCTGGCGTCCTTCAGCCGGAAGAGCGAATTTCGACAGGTTTTTAACAAAATATTTGGCACTTGCGTTATCGTTATTGAAAACAGGATTTGCTTCTTTTCAAGCCGTTGGTGGTTGGGTTTAACATTGATGTTGACTTCTTGCGATTTTTCTTTATGCTTTTAACACTTGAGGTTTTACCTCGGTTCCTCCTGACCCGGTGTCGACAGCGAGTTGTCGGCACTGGGTTGTTTTATTAACGGCCGCCACCGGCCCAGCAAATTCAACAACGCCGGCAAAAACGTCAGCCCCGCAATCATACACGTCGCAATCCCCGTTGCCATCAGGCAACCCAAAGTATACAAGCCGTGATGTTTGGAAAGCATCAGGCTGCCGAAACCGGCAATGGCCGTCAACCCTGACACGAGCACGGCTTTGCCGGTACTCCGCGACAAAATGCCGGGCGTGCGTTCCTCGGCAAAACGATTGAGGATGTGAATGCCGTTCGTCACGCCGATGCCGATGATCAGCGGCAGCGTCATGATGTTTGCCAGATTGATGGGAATATCCAGCCGGCCCATCAACCCTGCCAGCCAAAGCGTGCCGATGGCCACCGGCAGCAACGCCAGAATCACGGCGCCCACGCTCCGGAAATGGAAGAGCACCATGAGCGCAATGGCCGTCAGGGAATACCACGCCGCCTGCACAAAGCTGTCTTTCATCATCGTCTCGTATTCATAGAACTGCACCGGGGTGCCGGTCGCATTGGGATCCACGGTCCGCAGAGCGGCGACAAATTTCTCCTGATTCCCACGCTCCCAGACGTCATCCTTGGGATAAACCTGCAGCAACAATTTTCCCGTCACACCCACAAACTCGTTATGCACCGCCGGCGGCAGATCCTCGACACGCAAGGGCGCGCTGTCGTCCTGTTGTTGCAGGAACTGAAAGGTCCCGATCAGATCGGAAAATAAGGCCTGCTGGAACTGCGCCAGTTTGTCCGCGTGTTCCGCGAGCGTCAGGGTGTCGCCCTGCAACATCGTCTTGCGCAAATCTTCAATCGCCTGCCGCAAGGCCATCAGTTGCCGGGTCAGGGCCGGTTCGTTGGTTCCCACCTCGTCGAGCGCGTTGCCAAGATATCCATAAAGTCCGTACAGCGTCCGGCTCAGTTCGAAAACATCCGCCGCGCGGGGGTCCGGAGGGTTGAACGCAAGGGTTGCGGTTTCCTGTTTGATCTGGCCAACCAGTTTGAGTTTTTCGCTCTGATCCTTGAGAAAATCGCCGTAAAATGGCGGTTCAATATCCGCGACCACCGGAAGCTTCCGTAATTTCTCCGCCAGATCAACCGCATTGGTCAGCGAGTCGGCAATAACCACTCCGTAAAGCAGTGATTTGTCCGCCGAATCCACCAGTTTGTGGGCGAAGACCACGGAAGGCAGGCTGGGACTCTGCAATTTGATCAGGTTGTAATCGAAATGGACTTTGCGGGCTTCAAACAACGCCACCACGCACAATCCGGCGGTGACGCCCAGCACCAGCGCCGGCCGCTGCAGCCAGATGTTTTCAATCCGCGCCCGGGTTTCATCCTCGGCCGCCCGGTGGTCAATGACATTTTGCTGCCCCCGCAACAACATCACCGGCAGCAGGGTCATCATGGGGATGAAGCAAAGCAACAGGCCGCCGCCGCAGATGACGCCCATTTCCTGGATGCCTTTGAAATGTGTGAACGCCATCGCCAGAAACGCGCCCGCGGTCGTCAACGCGCCGGTGAAAATTCCCTGCCCGGTAAAAACCATCGCTTTCGTCAGCGCGGCTTCCGCCGTTTTGCCATGCCGCAGTTCCTCCTCGTAACGGGTGATCAAATGCACGCCATAATCAATTCCCAGGCCGATGAGCATCGGCACAAACGTGACCGTCAAAATGTTCAGAGGCCCGATCGTCAGCGCGGCAAACGCGAGCGTGTAGGCCAGCCCGACGACCAGGCAGAGCGTTGCCTTGAAGGGCCGGCCGGTCTCATTGTATCCGTAGATGAATATCAGCGCGCATAAAACGAGCGACACGATGCTGGCCAGCGTGGCGTCCTTTTTTGATTGCATCATTTGATCGTAATCCAGGACCGGCTCGCCCGTGAGCCCTACGTTGAGGCCGGGCACTTCCATTTGCGTCTCTTTGACCAGCTCGCGCAAACGGTCAATCGAGCGGGCGTCCAGCTCGTCCTGGGTTGGCGCGGCCGCCCGGCCCGCCGTTACCCGGTTGGTTTCCTCGCTGGGGGCATGGGTTTTGACCAAAAAAATACGGCCGTTGGCAAAGGTGATGTAACTTGAAAGGACAACGTCTTCTCCGCCGCCGACCAGGCTGAAGATGTTGGGCGAAGGCGGCGTGCCGGACCGTTGCAGGGAATCGGTGGCCTGGGTCACGATGCGAGTCAACGCCGGCAGCGACTTGACCAGTGATTCCGTGTCGGCGTTGGCTTCGCGTGGCGCGGTGCGGAACGCCGTGTTGATCTGTTCAAAAAACGAGACCAAATTGGTCGTCTGGGTGAACTGCCGGATGAACGGCTCGGCGGCGTGAAGCATGGTCTTTATGTCCACCAGATTCGTCTCCGGCACGTACAGCAGCCCCTTGGCACCCATGATCATCGGGGTCTGCGCGTAAAAAACATCCTGGAACAGGTTTGTTTCCACCTGCATTTTGGCGGCGATGCGTTCGACGAATTGCCGGTTTTTTTCGATGTTGTCGCTCTCCACCACCACCACCAGGGCGTCCGGCTGTGGAAATTCCTTTTGAAACTGAAGAAAATTCCGGTGATATTTCTGGTTCGGCCCCACCAGGTCGTCCTGGTTCATGTCAAAGTCGAGATGGCCATAGGGCTTTGGAAGGGCATAAACCACGCAGATCAAAAACAATCCGACCTGCGGCCAGAAAACCCAGCGGGGATGACGGATTACCGCCGCCGCCAACCCGGCCAGCAGCCGCGCGAGAAAACTGTCAGCGCTTAATGCCTTCATGCTTCCGGGAATTCCGCGTTGGAATAAACTTCCTTCACGTCGTCATGTTCCTCCAGCGCCTCGACCAGTTTGTTGACCGCCATGATGGCCGCGGCGCCGGCCAGCGGCAGAGTAAGAGTGGGCAACCACGTGATTTCCGCCGCTTCACACTTGATGCGCTTGGCTTCAACTTGTTTGTGTACGGCCTCAAAATTCCCCGGTTCGGCCAAAATTTCATATCCCTGCGGCTCGGCCTTGAAATCCTCCGCGCCCGCTTCGAGCGCCAGTTCCATCAATTGATCTTCCCCCGCCGCTTCGCGCGACACGATGATCTGTCCTTTCCGCTGAAACAACCGGCTGACCGAGCCGGGCGTCGCGATGCTGCCGTTGTTCTTGGTCACGATGCTGCGGATGTCCGACGCCGTGCGGTTGCGGTTGTCCGTGCTCACCTCGACGAGCAGCGCCACGCCGTGGGGCCCGTAAATTTCATAGGTCAAATCCTCGAAGTTCGCGCTTTCGCCGCCGCCGGTGCCCTTCTTGATGGCGCGCTCGATGTTGTCGCGCGGCATGTTCGCCGTGCGGCACTTGAGCAGCACCATGCGCAGGCGCGGATTCATGTCCGGGTCGCCGCCGCCGATCTTGGCGGCAATGGTGATTTCGCGGCTCAACTTGGAAAAAATCTTCCCGCGCTTGGCGTCAATCGCGCCCTTGAAGTGCTTGACCTTCGCCCATTTGCTGTGTCCGGACATGGTTTGTTGAATGATGGTTAAATAAGTTGAATATGTAACTGGTTAAATGAGTCATTTGGCTGCGCGCCAGCTCGTCCAACGCATTTAACCAATCACCCATTTAACCGGTTTGCTCCACAAACACGGCCGTGCCGTAACACAGCACCTCGGTGATGCCCGCCGCGATTTCCGTCGCGTCGTAGCGCACACCGACGACGGCGTTGGCGCCGAGCTCCCCGGCGTGGGTGAGCATCAAATTGAAGGCGTCTTCGCGCGTGCGTTCGCAAAGATTGGTGTAAAGCGAAATGTTCCCGCCGAAAACCGCCTGAATGCTCGCGCCAAAATTTCCGACGATGGAGCGCGACCGCACAATGATGCCGCGCACGACACCGAACGATTTGATCACGCGGTAACCGGGCAGTTCAAAGGTCGTTGTCGTCAATGGATGTGTCAGACTCATAGCCAACGATTGAACACGACACCGCACGCCGACAAAAGCGAAAAGTTCCGCTTGCGGGGCGACGGCGACTTGTCCGCGCGTCTAAGGCGAGAGCCACGCGAACGCCGGCACATTCCGCAACACGGTGAATACAAACACCGTGACGAGAAGCCCCCACAACATCATGGGCGACACAACGAACGCCACCGGCCGGTTTCGGATTTTTTGCATGACAAACCACGCGCCCCGCGCCGCCAATGCTGCGAGCATCAGAACGAACAACGCGTTGTCATGCAACGCGCGGAGCAGGTGCCCGTGCAACAATTGATACGCCGCCCGCGTCGCGCCGCACCCCGGACAGTTCAAGCCGGTCAGCGAATGAAACAAACAAATGGGATAAAACCCGTGCTTCGCCGGATCGAAGAAAAACAGGACCGCACCCGAACCCAGTACTGCCGCCACCAGCACGACCACCACGAAAAATGCGAGCGGCTGCGGCGCGGCGATTTTCGGCGGCACGGGTTGTGATTCGGCGCGCATGGTGCCGGTTCAAAACGACTTGAAATGCCACTCCAAGTTTCCCGGGTGGAGCGCCAGATTGAACAAGGTCAGCCCGATTCCCAAGACCAGACTCGCCGCCGAAAGGATCAGTCCGGCGATGGCCAGCCCGCGGCCTTCGTAAAATTCGGGATGCCGGTTGATTTGCAACAGCCCGATGAGCGAGAAGACCAGTCCGAGGATGTTGAACGGGCAGCCGCAGCAGCCGCAGAAGCATGTCACCGACAAGATGCCGAAAATCAGCCCCGCCGTTGCAAAGGCATTGGTTTTGGGCAATGGGCCCGCCGTTGAAGTCCCCGGCCTCAGCGGCCCGATCACCGGCGGAATTGGCGGCGCGAAATGTCCCGCAAATTCCGGCAGCGCGCCCAGCGGTTTCCATTCCGCCGCGCCGGGAGCGAGCGTTGGTGTCTGCGCGTTGGCGCGGCCTTCGGCAAGCCACTGCCGCAACTGCCCGGCGGTTGCCGGCCCGTATTCTCTGCCATCCGCTCCAATGATTTTATACATGCGCGCTTCCTTATTCGTCTTCGTTGTCACCAGCCGCACGGCCGGCATCCGCACACACGCCGCGTTTCGCTTCGGCGACAAAATCCAGCAATGTTTTTGCCGTGGGACTGGTGAAAGTTTTTTGCGCCTCCTCAACCGCCGCCCGCAAATTTTTCCCGCTGCGGAACAACGCGCGATAAAGCCGCTTTAATTCCAGCCGCTGTTCCGCCGTAAAACCCGCGCGGCGCAGGCCGATGACGTTCAGCCCGCAAATTCCATTGTCCCCGCGGGCGATGGTGAACGGCGCCAAATCCTGGCTGATCGCCGCGCCGCCCTGCATCAGCGCCAGCGTGCCGACGCGGCAGAACTGGTGGATGAGACAGTTGCCGGCAAGGAACGCGCGATCCTGGATTATCACCTGCCCGCCCAACAGCACGCCGTTGGCGATGATGATGTGGTCGCCCAGCCGGGAATTGTGCCCGATGTGGCAGTGGGCCATCAGAAAATTGTGCGAGCCAACCACGGTCTCCCCGTCGGTCTTGGTCGAGCGATGGATGGTAACATGCTCGCGGAATACGTTGTGATCGCCGATGCGCAGGCGCGTCGGCTCACCCTGGTATTTCAAGTCCTGCGGCGCGTCGCCGATGACGCAACCCGCGTGAAACAAATTGTGCGCGCCGACGGTCGTCCGTCCCGTGAGATAAACGTGCGGCCCGACGGCACAGTCCGCGCCCAGTTCCACGCCTTCGTCAATGACGGCATACGGCCCGACGCGAACGGTCGCATCCAGCCTGGCTTTCGGATGAATGATGGCTGTTGGATGAATCACAGGGTAAAAGTGGCTCATTCAGCTTGATTGCCAAGTTCAAAATGCCGCCCGGCACATAAATGCCTTGTGCCTCCGCAGTGCTATCTGTCAAAACCCTCGCGCCGTCAGGATTTTGGACTGCGGTGGCAGAGCGCAGCGACGACACCGCTTTTCAACTGCGGATAGAGCTTCCAAAGTGGCGTGGCGCCTTGCTTCCCGCCCGCAATCCAAAAAAGATTTGGTTGCGGCATTGCCGCGCTACGCCTACGTGGTAAATTCCACGGGTCGAAATGAGCATCCCCGCCCAACCTGAACCGCCGGCCAGGCAAAACTCGAAGCTCGCAATCCGCAATTTGCCGGAGTTGCTCGCGCCCGCCGGCGGTTGGGATTGCGCCCGCGCCGCCGTTGAGAACGGCGCCGACGCGATATATTTCGGCCTCGAAAAGTTTAACGCGCGGATGCGCGCCGACAATTTCACCGCCGCCGATTTGCCGAAGCTGATGGAATTTCTCCATCGGCGCGGCGTGCGCGGCTACGTGACGCTCAACACGCTGGTCTTCGAGAACGAACTCGCCGATGCCGAAAAATATCTGCGAACGATGATTTCGGCGGGCGTTGACGCGGTGATTGTGCAGGACGCAGGCATTTGCCGGCTGATCCGCCGGCTTTCGCCTGATTTTCCGATTCACGCCTCGACCCAGATGACCATCTCCAGCGCCGCGGGTGTGGAATTCGCCCGCGAACTCGGCTGCTGCCTCGTCGTGCTCGCCCGCGAATGCAGCATCGCAGAAATTGAAAAGATTAGTCGAGAACCAGTTCAGCCCTCGACTCTCGACTCTCGACCCCCGACCCTGCTTTTGGAGGTTTTCATCCACGGAGCCCTCTGCATCGCCTACTCAGGCCAATGCCTCACCAGCGAGGCCCTCGGCGGACGTTCGGCCAACCGTGGCGAATGCGCACAAGCGTGCCGGATGCCTTACGAATTGGTTTCCGACGGCAAACTCGTGCCGCTCGGCGACCGGAAATATCTGTTAAGCCCGCAGGATTTGGCCGGGCTGGAAGTTTTGCCGGAATTGATCCGCGCCGGGGTTGCCTCGCTGAAAATCGAAGGCCGCCTCAAATCCCCGGAGTACGTCGCCAACATCACCCGCATTTACCGCAATGCGCTAGACGAACTGGGTGACGAGTGGCGGGTGACGGGTGACGAGAAACGGCCGACGTCCGACGCACCTCCCCGTCACTCGTCACTCGTCACCCGTCACACCCAATACGACATGGAAATGGCTTTCAGCCGCGGCCTGCACACTGGCTGGTTCGGTGGCACCAACAACCAGCAGCTCGTTCATGCGCGCTTTGGCAAAAAACGCGGCGTGTATCTCGGCGAGGTCGCGCGTGTGCTGCGCGATGGCGTTCTCATCCGCCTCGAAGGTCCGCTGCAACCGGGCGACGGCGTGGTGTTCGACGCCGGCAAACCGGAGGAAAACGAGGAAGGCGGACGGGTCTATGAAGTGCGAACTGTCAAAGGCAAAGCGCAGAACCAGCGCGTCTATCATGACACTCGTCACCCGTCACCCGTCACCCTCACATTCGGCCAGGGCGACATCAATTTCTTGCGCATCCACGTCGGCGACAAGCTGTGGAAAACCAGCGACCCGGAACTGGACCGGCGATTGCGTCAAAGCTTCGAGGGCGATACGCCGAAATTTCAGCGGCCCATCGAAATCGAAGTGCATGGCGTCGCCGGCAAGCCGCTTACGCTCATTGCACACGACGAATTCGGAAATGTCGCCAAAGTCGAATCCTCCATGCCGCTGGCGAAAGCTGAAAAGCAGCCGCTCACCACCGAACGCCTGCGCGAGCAGCTTGGCCGCCTCGGCGGCACGCCGTTCAAGCTCGGCGAATTGAAAAATAATCTCTCAGGGAAAGTTTTATTGCCGGTCAGCGACCTGAATCGCCTGCGCCGCGAAGTCGCTGGGGAGCTGGAACGCCAACGCGTGCGACCCAAACGCTGGACGCTTAATGTAGCACAGGCTTCCAGCCTGTCTCAAAAATCAGAAAAACCACCATCATCCGAATTATTGAGAGACAGGCTGGAAACCTGTCCTACGTTAATTGCCCTCGTCCGCGACCTGCCCCAGCTCGAAGTCGCATTGCAATGCGGTGTAACGACCATTTACTGTGAATTTGAAGACCCCAAGAAATATCGCGAAGCCGTGTGCGCCGTGCGCGCACACCGTCCCTCAACTCTCAACCCTCAACCCTCAACCATTTTCGTGGCTCTCCCGCGCATTTTCAAGCCGGGCGAGGAATGGACGCTGGAGCAGGTGCGCTCCTGCAACGCCGACGGCTATCTGGTCCGCAATTACGACCACCTGAAGTTCTTCGCCCGCGACCGGCGCATCGGCGATTACTCGCTCAACGTGGCCAACCGGCTGGCGGCGGATTATTTCAAAAACCAATTCAGCCTGGAGCGCGTCACCGCGAGCTACGACCTGAATTTTCAGCAGCTCGAAGCATTGCTGCTGGCCGCGCCGCCGGAATGGTTCGAGGTGACCATTCATCAGCACATGCCGATGTTTCACATGGAGCATTGCGTCTTCTGCGCGTTTCTTTCCAACGGCACGGATTTCCGGAACTGCGGCCGCCCGTGCGACGTGCATGACGTGCGGCTGCGCGACCGCGTGGGCGCGGAGCACCCGCTCAAGGCCGACGTCGGCTGCCGCAACACGGTGTTCAACTCGCTGGCGCAAACCGGCGCGGAGTATGTCTCACGGATGATGGAACTGGGTGTGCGCCATTTCCGCGTGGAATTTCTGAACGAAACGCCGGAGCAGGTGACGCAGACCATTTCAAAATACCACCGGCTGTTGCGGGGCGAAATCACCGGCACCCAGCTCTGGCGCGAATTGAAACTGATGAATCAGCTCGGCATCACGCGCGGACAGATCGGGAAATAAACCGTGTTTCGATTGCCAATTTAACTCGCATCCGTCAACATCGTTTCATGCCAACCGTGATGCGCATTTATTCGAACCATGGAAACTGAAACGACAACCGAAACCACCGCCACACGTTGCCGAGTGGAAGGTCGGCGCGTCTGTCTGGAACTTGCCGACGGATGGTTTGTGAGTTTCCCCGCCGCCAAATACCCGCTGCTGGCCAACGCGCCGCAAAACCTCCTCGAAAAAGTCAAATTACGCCTGGACGGTCTGGCCTTGCGTTGGGAAGAATTGGACGAAGATATCTGGGTGGATGACACCGTTTGCGGGCGATTTCCGCGTCCCAAAGCGCTGGTCGCTTGATTTTCGACCGACACCATTCGATTCGCTGCGGCTCTGTTCAACTTCTTGAATTCTTCGGCGTCACGCGTGGTCAGATGGGGAAATGAGCTTCTGCGGTTGCTCCGCCGGTCTTGTCAACCGGGCACCCAGGATAACCAGCCCATAACCCATCCAGAGTGCCAGAATGATATACGATGCAGAAAAAAATACCTTATCCAGATCTTGAGACTGCCGGTCCACGCTCGGATTCAACACCGCCAACATCAGAAAACCCAGGCAAACGTAAGCCGGCAACAATCCTAATATCCACCTGCGCGCCGACGCGGCCGTCCGGTGCAGGAAACAAAATGGCACCAAGCAAAGCGGCAGGTAAAGCCAGCCAAATTCTTTTCCCGCCATTACAAAATACAGGCGAATCTGTTTGAGAAAGAGTCCAACATCGGCAGTCGGATTCATGTGCTCGTACTGCCCGCGAGTGAGGACGTGGAAGAAACCTTCCACCGTACGGGGATAACCCCAGTTTATCGGCGGATTTGTCATCGAGGCAACCGGCAGATAAAAATAAGGCAACAATCCTAACAGAAAAAAAACGCTGCAAATCAGGATGGCCCACCATTCCGAAAATGCCTGCCGCGTTTTTATCACCAGCCCGACACCCGTCAAACTTGTGAGAACTCCCAACAAGTTGAAGATGAAGAATTGTCCGCCGCCGTAACCTTTGAGGGACGGGAAATGCCCCATCCAGATTCCGCCCAACGCGACCAAAAACAAAACGCTCGCGACTATAAACATGTCCCTGCCGGTTTTCGGGTTTCCGGTCATGACTAGAAACGGGATGGCTGGCGCGAAGGCGAATTCAATCTGGCTGTTCGTCAACAGCAACCCATAAATCAGGGCGGCAGTATAAAGGTAGCGTCTGCTTTCCGGCTGGAAATTCCAGCGCTGAAGCAGACACAGGACAAGGCAAAGCAATAATATGCTCAAAGACCAGACTGCAATAATGACCGCCTGCGGCCAGAAAGTGCCATTCAGCCCAAAAACCATTCCCGCCACGTAGCCGCAAATCGCGCGGAGCCATTTCTCCTCCTTTGGCTTCAACTTTCGATGGGTGGGCATCTGCTGCAAAATGGCCGCGCCGCCCCGCGACACCATCAAGGCAATCAAGCCGCAAACCAGGGCGCCCGCCACGGCCGAGGAAACGGCCACGCGCCAGGCGATGTTCGAAAACGGCAGCAATTTGGTGAACACCCATGCCCATAAGGTCCAAAGTGGATATCCCGGTGGAGACGACACCCCGCCATAGGCGGCCGCAGTGGACCAAACTCCTGAATTGTCCAAACCCACCGATGGACCGAGCGTCAGTAGATAAACCAGCAGCGCCAGCAGTGTTGTTGCCCCAAAACTCAGCCAATCGCTGCGTTGATAGCCCGGCGGATTCCGTGGCGCGCCCGACATCGCGCCAAGCTCGCCGGCGAAATTATCCGATTTCGCGGAATCGCAATCTGCATTCATTCACCGCGCATAAAACCCGCAATACTCAATCATCAACCAATAGACACCGCCGATGACAAATTTGTATGTCCTTTGTGCGACAGCACGGGCCGCCATTCACGAATAAAAATACCCCTAATGCCGAGCTCGGCATTATGGGTATTTTGCCGGGTGATGAATAATGCCGAGTTCAAGGGGGTGATTCCTTAAATATCGAAGGAATCGCCCCCTTTTTGTCTTCGCCACTCGGCATTATCAGAGACTCTGCAGGAAGGCCAAAAGTTT
>Ga0181538_10002240_pt1 | contig 20361 bp, 13 predicted proteins | sample PEATcosm2014_Bin_40_FD_119773 | JGI IMG/M metagenome (GOLD analysis project Ga0181538, IMG submission 119773) | Peatland microbial communities from MTU Mesocosm Facility, Houghton, MI, USA - PEATcosm2014_Bin23_30_metaG | ecosystem: Environmental > Terrestrial > Soil > Wetlands > Peat | place... | reverse complement strand
GCGTGTGTGAGCAGGCGGTCGATCTCGCTGGGGTCGTAGAAGTCGTCGCGGCGGAGAACGCGCTCGCGCTGCTCGCGCTTGCTGCGCCGCTTGACCTCGACGAGCGGGTTGGCGGGTATCCAGCGCTGGCGCACGGCGTAGTTGAGGCACGCTGAGAAGATGTCTCGGTACTCGTTGCGGGTTTGCGCGGCCGCTGGCGCGACGAGCATCCACAGGCGGTTCTTGCGGCGAGCCACGAGCCAACCGTCGGCTTCGAGTTCCTTCGCTTTCGCGTAGGTGACGGACTTGGCGCGCTGGGCGTTGAGGGACGACGCGGTAGGCGCCGCGGTGCAGGTGGTGCCAGGTTCCCGGTAGCTCGTCGGCGATGCGGACTGCCTCGTCCTTGGTGGCGACGTCGATGGGCAGGCTGTCGTGCGGCTGGGCGGTCCAGCGTTCGACCTCGATCTGCTCGACGTTCTTGCCTTCGGCGCGCGCCGTCTTGGCGGTCTTCTCGCTGATGACCTTGTAGGAGGGGAAGTCGTCGAAGTAGCCGCGCAGGCGTCCGTCGAGGAAGTCTTGAAGTGGCGTCTGTGCGCCGAGGTCTCGATATAGGCGCTCGAACATGACCTCGTAGCCGGTGAGCGTGGCGCGCTTCAGGTCTTTGTCTCGGTGGCGCTCCGCGACCCAGCCCTGTGTCGCATCGAAAAGCGTGTGGAGCTGGCTGGCTTCGTCGCGGTCCTTGATGTCGCCGGCCAGCTCGCTCAGGATCGCGTCGAGCTGCTCTTGGGCGTCTTTCGGCGTGAGGTGCTCGGGGGTGGGGCAGGGGCCGTCGCCGGCCCGCCAGATGATCGCGCCGCGGGCGCTGCGGCGACCGGAGTCGCGCACGTGCGCGGGGCCAAGGCACTTGGCGGCTCGCACGCCATGTTCGTCGCGCCAGAAGGCGTAGTAGGCACGCTCGCCGCCCTTGCCTTCGGCCCTGACCTGGAGATGCCCTGTCGGGCGAGTTGTTTTGCTCACGGTGTCTATGACCCCCTCGGACTCGAACCGGCCAACGAATTTCCGTAGGAGGCGCCGGGGCATCTTTCCCCAGCCTTTCCCTAGAGGGCGCAGCGAGGGCGCCGCAAGGGCCGGAAACTAGGGCTAATACCGCCGAAATTGGGCCAAGCAGAGCCTAAACCGCTGACTCATAATCGGTAGGTCGCAGGTTCGAGTCCTGCCGGGCCCACTTCCGAAACACCTGCAAACGCAACAAAAACAAGCCTATCACGAGGTTGCGACGGCAGGGCATCGTTCCCTGCATCGTCCCCCAGCGGTCGTCGATCTGCAGGCGCTTCTTCTGCTTTCTCGCGCCGAACGCCTCGTAGGTCTGCTGCGCGGTGCGCGGCCCTTCGCCGTCGGCGCTGCGCGCGAGCAGACCTTCAAGGACGGCCTTGTCCCAATGGCGCTCGCTGGCGTCGCCGGGGCTGAGGCGGTCGGCGGGCTGGGTGATCTCGTGGAAGCGCACCGCGGCGTGCGCCGCGACGGCGAGGTCGTTCCAGCGGTGGATGAGCTTGCAGGCGCGCAGACGCCGGAGGCTGTTGCGGACATCGCCGGGGACGCTGATGGTGCGGGCGATCTCGTCTTCGGCCCACGGCCGCTGCCTGTCGAGATCTAGCATGAGGTCGAGCGCTCGACGATGGACCCGAGAAGACCCGCGCGCTGCAGCTCGTCGCCGCCGCCTGAGATGGCGGGGCCCGGCGGGTGTCCTATGCTCGCCGGGCCTTCTGCGACCGACTGATGGACGTCGCCCGCGTCCTCCCCTACCATGAGGATCAAGGAGCCGGCCCGCGCGGCCGATTCCCCTCTAGGAGTGTTTTGCATGGCTACCCGAACTGACCACCAGATCCGCGAGCTGGACCCCGAGGAATGGGCTCAGCGAGTCGATGAACAGGCACGCAAGTACCTGGGCATGAGCGGCGAGGAGTTCGAGCGGCGCCTGCGTGCGGGTGAGATCGACATAGACGACAGCCCCGCCGTCACGCGCCTTGCGATGATGCTCCCGCCCAATGGCACCCGGAAGTAGGACACCCGCCGAAGCCGTCGAGCACTACCGCGGCCGAACAGCGCGGCTACTGGCGTGCCTGACGAACGAACACGTCGTCGTCAGCGCCTACCACACCGCCGACCCGCCGCATCAGCTCGAACTCTCAGACCTGGCGAAGCTGCGCGCTCCGCATCCACTCCGCCTCAGCGTCGGCGAGCACTACGAAGCTCGCGAGGATGCGGACGGCTGGCGCGTCGAGATCGTCGGCTACAACTACGCGATCGAGCACGACGGCCGCGATCTCGTCTCCTATCACTGGCATCCGCAAGGCGAAAGCCCGATCACCTGGCCGCACATGCACGTGGGGACCGACATCCACGTCGGCGAGCGGTGGTTCGGGAAGGTCCATCTGCCCACAGGCGCCGTCGGCCTTGAGCGGGTAGTCGCGCTGGCGATCACCGAGCTGGGAGCCAAGCCGCTGCGTGACGATTGGGAACGAGTGATCGCGGAGGCCGCCGACCGCTGACGATCGCCGCCGTCAGCCGTTCACACGCGCCACGCGACGATGCAGGGCGCTCGTGACCGCTGGCTCGTGATCGAGCTTCGCGCGGCCGCGAGCACTTCTATCGACGGCACATCGATCCCCGCCGTTGGCTGCGTGTAGTCGACTTCAACGAAGATCCAGCATGGGTCGTGACCGCACTGGCCCAAGAAAACTCGCCACGCGGCTGGAAACGATGACTATCACCATCGCCGGCATCCCGTTCGACCACCACCACTACGACGAGCGCGGAGACGTGCTCTACCTCAACGTCGGCGAGCCCCGGCCGGCGGCACGCGGTCTTGAGACTCCTGATGGGCACGCGATCCACTACGACGAGAACGGCGCAGTCGTCGGGCTGACGCTGCTGAACGTTCGGCACACCCTTGAACGCGACGGGCGACTGACGCTCACGCTGCCGCCAGAGCACCTCGAAGCCGACGCGCTGCAGCCGATTCTTACGGTCGGCAATGAGCACCTCCCAATCCTCACGCAGGGGCTCGGCGCGTAGCTCGCGGATCGCCAGCGTCACCATGTCCTCGATCGCCAGGAAGCCGGTCGGGAGATGCACCTTTCCCGGCGAGCGACAGGCGATGCGGGATGTCAGCCTGGGTAGCCGCTTGCGATGACGTGCGCGTTGGTCACGCAGGAGAGCGGCCGCACCCTTTGGGCCGGTACTGCTCGACGGCCTCGGCGGGCGTCCTACTTGGGCTCGGCACGAGGTTGCAGCAGCATCGCGACGCGCATCACGTCAGGGTCCTCGATGTCGATCTCACCGGCGTCCAGGCGCCGCTCGAACTCCGCGGCGCTGATCCCGAAGTACCGGCGTGCTTTGTCGTCCACCAGCCGGTCCCACTCGGCGTCGGACAGCTCGCGGATCTCGGGAAGCAGGGGGATCGTCTGGCCGGTACGTGTAGCCATCGCAATCAAGCCTGCGCAAACAAGCGGCCGTTGGTGTCGCGTGCTTGAGCTCTATGGTAGGGCCGAGCGCGTCGACTATGCCAGGGCGTCTCGCCGCGACAGCTTCTCGGATCACGTCTGGCGTGCCGTGGCGCGCAGCAGTAGCATCATAACTCAAGAGGTCAACTTGAATGGTCGATGGCGTAGAGGAGCTTTGCGATGATCCGAGTCAGCTTCACAACGTCTGAGTTCAACCGGGAGGCGCGCGAGTGGGTTGAGCTGCCCATCGCCGAGCTGATGGCCGATGGCGAGGGGGTGAGGATCAGTGGCCCTCGGGCAGAGTGGATCAGTCTCGACATCGCCGTCATCGACCCCGAGACCAGGGAGCGGGTGACGCGAGCCGACGGTGCTGAGCGCTGGGCGCGGCTGCTGCCGTTCGCGTTCCGCAATGGAGACATCGACGTCGAGGTCAGCGAGGTAGCTGAGGCCGAGCCGGCTGGCATGGCGTTCCGCTACTCAACGGCCGCGTAGAGGCGATGCCGCGCACGGCGGTATCCGACGTCCACGCCAAGGTCGTCGGCCGCGAGCTCAGAGAGACCCGGCGCGCGCTCGGGCTGACCCAGGCCGAGGTCGCCGGACGGCTCGGCGTGTCGCCCTCGTATGTCTCCGCGGTCGAAGCTGGCAAGCGCAACCTCACACTCGCGCAGCTGGCCAACATCGCCAATGCGATGCGGCTCGGCATCGAGGTCTCATTCATCCGACCCGACGGAACGCCTGTCCGGCCGAGCCGGACACCCGCGACGAGCTAGGCCGCGAACAGCTCGAGCTGCTCGGTTTCTCCAGCGGCTGGATCGGCGCCGACCGCTTGGGACGCGGCAGGAACGGGGTCACGTTGCTGGTGGTCTGCCAGGCGGCGCGTAGCCCGGCTGTGGCGATCTCCTCTCCGGTGAGCGGCACGCAGCTCCTTGAGCACCAACCGACTGATGGACGTCGCCCGCGTACTCCCCTACCATGAACAGTCAAGGAGCCGGCCCACGCGGCCGATCCTCCTCAAGGAGCGTTTTGCAATGGCTACCCGAACCGACAACGAAATCCGCGAGCTGAGCCCCGAGGAATGGGACCAGCTCGTCGATGAAAAAGCACGCAAGTACCTCGGTATGAGCGGCGCGGAGTTCGAGCGGCGCCTGAACGCGGGCGAGATTGACATAGACGACAGCCCCGACGTGACGCGCGTTGCGATGATGCTCCCGCTCCATGCCCCACACAAATAGAACGCCAGCCGAGGCGGTCGAGCACTACCGCGGCCAAATCGTGCGGCTGCTGTCCTGTGTGACGAGCGCCCACACCACCGTGAGCGGCTACCACGCCTCGGATCTGCCGCACCGCCTATCGCTCGCCGACGGCGACCCTGTGCGATTGCGCGGCGAGCAGCGCCTGACTCTCGACGCCACCGAGCAGTACCGGGTGCATGAGGACGCCGAGGGTTGGCACGTTGAGATCGTCGGCTACCTGTACGCGATCGGGTACGAGGGCCGCGAGCTCGTCGCCTACCACTGGCATCCCCACGGCGACAGCCCGATCACCCAGCCGCACATGCACGTCGGCGCCGACATCCGGGTCGGCGACCGGTGGCTCGGCAAGGTCCACCTACCGACCGGCGCGGTCAGCCTCGATCGGATCGTCGCGCTGGCGATCGCCGAGCTCGGGGCGGAGCCGTTGCGCGAGGACTGGGAGCGGCTGATCGGCGAGGCCGCGGTCCGCTGACGGCGTTCCGCCACAGGCGCCTCGCCACGTCGGTTACGTGAAGGTGGGGGACTCGAGCGCGGCTATGAGGCGCGACAGCTCCTCGTAGCCGCCGGCCGCGAGGACATCGATCGGCTTGCGATGGTCGAGCGCCGCGAGCGGGCGGTTCAGCCATACCGGTACGTGGTCGGCGTCCAACAGGACTGAGAGCCTGTCGATGATCGCCGAGAGCTCCACCAGCCTTTCTGCGCGTGTTCCCGTGGGCGCGCGGGTGCGGTGAAGCCACGCGCTCACTGTCGAGACCCCTGCGCCTGTCGCCCTCGCGATATCGCGCTCGGTCAGTGGGGCGAGCCGTCTGATCCGGATCGCCTCGTCTGCGTAGGCCAGACTCACCATTGCCCAAAGTAGCAGGAAACGGAAGCGAAACGGACGCCGCACTCGCAGCGGACATGGCTCAACGCTGCCACCCAACGCCTCATAATCGGTAGGTCGCAGGTTCGAGTCCTGCCGGGCCCATTGGGCAAACCGCAGTATTCAAGCCAGTTCTGAGCGGTTCGCAGCGGCTGGGCGAGGCAAGGATGGGGGTCGGGGCAACGTTTGGGGCAACACAGCGCGATTGCGCTGACCGGAGTGGGCGCCTTTGCTGCGGGCCACCCGGGAGCGCGATTGTGGGGATGGTGCTCGGTCCATCGTCGGGCGCCAGGCGACGCCGAGGCATGCCGCGCTCGGCCTCGTCCCGGTGCATGACCCGGATGGCCTATCAACGTCGAGCACTGGGCACCGCGTCGGTCGGCAGTCCGGACCTGCCCCTCAGCGAACGTGGGGGAGAAGGCCAGGCGGCTCCAACCTTGTCAGCCCGGGAGTCGCGATGCGACGCGCGTGCACTGCCGCGGTAGCGCTTGGAAGAAATGACTCAGCGGCCTACCACCCGCTCGTGCTTCCCGCCAGCGCCGCGACGATCAGGGCGGTCCCGTCGTCGAAGCTCCGCCCGTCGGGATTGGCCTGGGCGATGGGAAGCGGCGGTGTCGGGGTCACACCGGGGGTCGTGCCGTTCCACCACAGATCGATGTTCCCCAGGCCGCCGCCCTGGAGCGTTTGGCGGATCAGCGAGAAGGCGCGCTGTCCGTCGTACAGCTGAACGTAGGAGGGATGCTCCTGTTCGGCTGGGATGCCGAGCCTCGCGGACAGCAGCGCGCGGCGGAATTCGCGGATCGCGGGTGACCGGCCGTTCTCGAGCTGGGTGTCGGTGAGTACGAGGTCGCTGCTGCCGTCGAATGTGAGGCCGCGCCGGCGGAACGTCGACCCGCCGATCAGCATCCAGCAGTCGTCGACGATCACGAGGTTGGACTCGATCCGGCTGTAGCGCCCGGGGAATCCGATCGGGTGAAAGCCGACCGTCTGAGCAGCGGGCAGTTGGCTCGCGACAGGCGGGTGGGCGGTAGGTTCCCCGACGAGGATCTTGTATCGATCTGCGACCTCGTAGCTCGCCAAGCCCTCGTATCCGGGGGCGAAGTCGGGGTACTTGGGGCAGCAGATCATCAATCGCAGCCCAGGCTTGGCTTGCAGCTGGGCGCCCATCTCGGCGATCAGGTCCTTCGCATAGCCCGGGAGCGGGCTCGCGGACGTGTCGGCCGTGGAGCAGAACCCGGGCGTCTCGATGTAGATGAAATGTCGGGCGCTTGCGATCGCGCTCGCCAGTGCCCACTGGCTGTCGCGCCGGCCGAAGGCCGAGCTCGAGAGCTCGCGGATCAGCTCGGCGGCGATCGTCAGGGCCGTGTTGCCGGGGGTCGGAGTGCCGGGCGGCGGGCTCGACTTCAGGCTGTTGAGGGCATCGACGATTTCCTGGCGATTCGGAAGCGAGTCGGGGAGGATCGTCGTGTTGTCGACCAGCGCTTCGATCGCGCTGTCGATCATGGTCGGGTTGTTGGCCAAGACGTCATGGATTTCCGGCGTCTCGCAGTAGGGGGCGATGTTCTGCAGCAGCGCCCCGGCGAACGTGCCGCTGGCGCCGGCGGCCTGCTGGCCGAGGGCCACTTCGGCGGGCTCGGAGGGCATGCTCCAGGCGCTGGCGCTCAGCGTCGCGACCCGCTCGACGATGCTTTGCGTGCGGCGCAGCGCGTGGCGCGCGATGTCGTAGGCGAGGCGACCGCCGCTGCTGGCCACGCCGGTGACGAGCGTCTCGCGTCCGCCGAGTCCGCCGGGGCAGCCGATCCGGGGCTGATCGCAGAGCGTCTCGTGCGCGACGCGGCCGCCCGCGACGACGCCCGACCAGGCGGAGGCGGCGAAGCCCGCCACGAGCAGCTCGCGACGGGCCATCGTCGGCAGGCGCGTCGCCTGCCGTGGGTTGCCGTCGCCGGTCAGCAGCTGCAGCCATCCGCTCAGCGAGGTTGGCGCGGACACGCTGGCCGGCTGGCCCAGACCGAGTACGCCGGCGCTGCAGATCCCCTGCAGGCAGCCGGGCGCGGTGGTCGGGTTTGTGCCCAGGCTGCCGGTCGGGTCGGCCGTCGGACCGGGCGCGACGGTCGTCACCAAGCCGCCGTAGATGCGCGCTTTCCCATTCGGGAGCACCACGACCATGTCGAAGTTCAGCGTCGCCGAGGGAGGGACGAGGATCTGGGCCGGGTCGAGGCCAGGCTGGCGCAGGCCGAGCGGGTCGGTCAGGTAGATGCCGAGCGTCCCCGAGGCCGGGATCAGGCGACCCTGTCCGTCACCCCGCTGCTCGATCGCGTTGACGCCGAACAGCCGCGTGTAAAGCCGCACCCAGGCGTTTGCGGTGACCGCGGGCCACCCGCCGATCGTCACCACGACGTCGGCCTTGGTGAAGTCGCTCGCTGCCGAGTTGAACCAGGCGGCGGTGACCGTGAGCCCTTCCGGCAGCGCCAGCGGCGGCGTTTCGCTGGCCGCGTCCATCGTTACCCCGGGTGGGAACTGGGGCCAGTGCGCGCCCGTGCCCGCCGACGGCGGCAGGCTGAAGCCGCCGTCGAGCGCCGGGGCGACGGCGAGCGTCGGGCTGGCCGAGCTCCCCAGAGAGGACTGGATCGAGCCGAGGACGTCATTGCCGTTCGTGAGCAGCGTCGGGTTCTCGTTGATCCGGACGTCCGGCTGGGCCTGTGCCTGCGTGGCCGGGTCGGCGGACGCCGGCGCTCCCAGCAGGTAGCCCTTGAGCTGCACGAGACGCAGCGTGAAGAAGTCCCGTTCGAGCGTGATCCCGCTGGGGAGCGTCGGCGGGGTGAAGCTGCTCGTCAGCCGGCCGCTGGTCGACGGGCCGAGCACAACCCGGTTGCGTTCGTCCTGGGTGAAGGTCGGGCTGACGGGCTGAACCTGGACCGAGCTCGCCGGCGCGAGGGTCGAGATGCCCGCGGTCTGGGCCGCGGGCAGCGCGGTCAGGCCCGTGAGCAGGCTGCCGGCGCCGGGCGCGCCTCCCGGGCCGACGATCCGCACGCGCGTTTCGCTGCCCGACGTGCCGCTCGACGCGAGCTCGGAGACGTAGTTGACGAGCGCCGGCGGAGACGTGGGCGTGCCGGTCCCGAGGATCGGGTTGCTCGTCAGCAGCGCGGCGAACGCCGCCATCGCCGCCACCGGATCGATCGGCAGGCCGTCGTTGTCGTAGATGCGCAGTTCGCCTTCGAAGCCGAGGTCCGCGCCGGCTTCGGCCATCCCCTGCGTGGTCGAGCTTTTCTGGCCGGGATAGAAGAAGTAGCGCGGCACCTGGCGCGTGGGCAGCCCCTTGGCCTGCCCGGAGCCGGTCGCGCTCGCGCTCTCGAGCACCGCGGCATAGAGCCGTCCGAGCCGCAGCCAGGCCGCCTCAAACAGGGTGAGCAGCACGCCAGGGCCGGTCTGACCGGCACCGTCCGCGTTGGTCAGCGTGGTGGGCAAGGGGCGCCCTTCGGAGGGAGCGACGACGAGCAGCGCGGTTCTGCACGGCGCCGCCCAGTTGGCGCCCGAGATTTCGATCGCCATCGTCGCGTCCTCGGGCGTGAAGCTCGGTGATCCGCCCGCGACGGCCCAGTCTCTGGCGAGCACCGGCATCGCCAGGCCGAAGGCTTCGATCCCGGTGCTCTGGAGCGACTGCGTGAGGGTGTCGGGCGGCATCTTCGGGAGCTCCTCTGGGGCTCTAGAACGTCGTCGTGGATTGGCGCTTCAGCGGATCGGTGAGGCGCACGGTGTAGGTGCTCGCGTCGGTCGCGCCGTACGGAACGAGTACATACAAGCTCCAGCTGCCGTCGGGATTGACGGCCGAGCGGGCGAGCGCGGGGCCGACCGACGGGGGGTGCGGCGGCCCCCACGGCGGCAGATGAAAGTGGCTGGGAAGCTGTAGCGCGCCCTCGGCGATCGACTCGGGGGCGCGGGCGATGACGGTCCGCTGCCTCGTGCGGCCGGCGTGCGCAGGGTCCGGCTCGGCGTGCAGGAGCTCCACGAGCGAGGACGCGAGCGGGCTCGGCGGAATCGGCAGGTCGATGCTCGCCACCAGCAGCGCCGCCCCCGAGCCGAACGCCGGCGAGCCGGCTGCGAGCGCCGGTGCCTCGGGCGGCAGGCAGTAGGCGAACTGCACTGCGGAGGGCGGCGAGTCCCCGCTGTGCTCGCCGTTCGCGGGATCGTCGGGGCCGACCGCGACGATTCGGTAGTAGTACGGGTACCAGCTGGCGGTGGCCGCGGTGTCGATCACGCTCTGCCCGCTGCTGGTGGTGCCGCCGTGCAGCGGCACGTCGGTGTACGGGGTCCAGCCGGGGTCGCTCTCGGCGATCTTCGCCGGGCCCATCAGGCCGGCTTCGCCGGCGAGGGCCTGGCTGCGCACGCGCAGGACCCGGTATCCGGCGGGGGTCACACCCGTCTCGACCGGGAGCCCGATCACCTGGATCCCGCTGGAGCCGATCGGAAGCTCGCGCAGAATGAGGCGCGGCTGGCCGGGGACCATCCGTCGGGGTACGCCGAAGACCGCTATCTGCGGCGCTCGTGGCGCTTCGACGCCCTGTGGGCTGACGGCGGAGACCATGTACGCGTAAAGCGCCGAGGCGTCGCCAGGAAGCTCGATCTCGGTGCGCGAGCCGACGATCGGATCCGTGTTCAGACGCGAGAAGGACTGCAGCGAACCTTCGTATTCGCCGGCCACGAGCGCCTTCAGCGCGGCTCCGCGGGCGACGAGCGACGCGGTTGGGTCCGGGTTCGGAGAGCCCGGCGACAGCAGCTGCAGGAGGGCGCCCTCGGTCGACTCCCACACCATGTACCCAGCCGCCGAGGGGTCACTCGTCCATTCGAGGATCCCGCGCGCGCGGTTGTACGCGTCGGGTAGCGCGGTCCAGTCGATCGCGGGCGGCGTGAACTCGAGCGCAGGCGGGAACGGGTTTAGGGCCCGCACGATCTGCCCGGTGAAGCCCGGCGCGCCGGGCATCTGCGGGTTGCTCCACTCCCCCGCCCGGATGCTCTCCGTCGCGGTCACGTAGACCGCGAGAGCGAGCTCCCGCTCGGCGCTGAAGTCCAGCGTGACGCCCTGCAGCGTGACCCGGTACTGCATGACCTCGCCGGCGCTCGCGCCGCTCGCGTCGGTGATCAGTTCGACCGTGCCTGTGTGCCCGCTGTCGATCGTCGGCAGCACCGAGTCCGGCGCGACGGTCGCGGGATTGGCCCCGCCGTAGTCCCAGACGAGCAGCAGCGGCGCTCCGACGGCGCCGGCGTTGCTCATCGCGAGGCCGCTCAGGTAGGCGGGCCCGAGGCTCGCGCTTGACGCGACGAACTCGCCGGTGATCCGGATGGCTCCCGGCGAGCGATCGGTCCAGTCCCACATCACCTCGATCACCAGTTCGCTGGACACCGACATGCCCGAGTCCGGAAGATCTCCGAGCACGAACGACAGATCGCGCAGCCCGGGCTGGGCGATCGGTGCCGCCGACAGGCTGACGTCCGCCTCGCTCCACGCCGAGAACCGTCCGAACACGTCGATCGCGGCCGCGAGGTAGCGGGTCGTAGCGGTGCCGTCGAGCGGCAGCTGACCGGCGGCGTCTTTGAAGTTCGGGAGCTGCTCGTCGGCCGGCAGGCCCGGGTCCGGGCTCGCCGGAGGCAGTCCGACATAGGGGTCATAGCCACCCACCGCGGGCTGACGCGGCGCGTTGAGGACGGTCGACGAGAACGGCTGCCGGCTGGCGAGCAGCGCGCATCCCTGAGGTTCGGCGGCGGGCTGCCAGGACAGCTCGACAGCGACCTGGGCGGTGCTGTCACGGCTGAGGACCGCATGCATCTGAGAGAACTTCGCGGCCAGGCCCGCGGGTGGCTTGACCGGTGGAGCCATCTGAGAGAGCGCGGCGAGATTCAGCTCGACGCCGAGCAGCGGAAGCGCATACGGCGCGCTGACCATGAAGTCATACACCAGGGGGTCGAACGTGAGGAAGCGTTCCTCGAACGCCGTCGCGGGCTCCGCGGCCACCTCGCTCCGCGCACCGAGTCCAGGGAAGTCGACCGTGCCGTAGCCGAGTGCCGTCGCGGCGTCGGAGTCGGTGCTGACCCCGAGCATCGTCACGCTCACGACCGGTATCTCGGCCGCGCTCGGCCTGCTCGGATCGGCGCTGGCGCCTGGCATGTTCGCCTGCTTGATGCCCTCGAGCGACACCGGCTCGGCGTAGAGCGACTGCATCCGAGCGGGATCGGTGTCGATGCTGGCCGCGAGGCAGTTCCCGATCGCCGCAAGCAGGTTCCCCGGCGAGCGCAGCGTGTCCAGGTAGCCCACCGGCGCCGACGCTGGCCACGCCGCGAGCGGGAACTGCGGATCGTTCGTCGGCGCTGGCATGCCTCTCAGGATCTCGGCGATCAGCAGGCGCAGCTCCGCCGCCTGGTACCCGCTGAGGGTCGGCGTGACGTAGCCCTGATGCTCCTGGGAGGCGTAGTGGGGCGCGAGCTCGCCCGCGAGCGTGGGCAGGCCGACGACCTGGGTGAGCTGCCAGTCGGGCAGGTTGGCGTAGTCATCCTGCTTGACGCCCAGGACCGGACCGACCGTGCCGATTCCGGTGACGCGCAGCCCCGCCATCCCCGGTCCGGTGAGCAGCGTCGTCGCGGGAGACGCGGTCGTGTACTGCTGGCCGGGGAGGTCCCTGCCGTAGAGGTCATAGGCGGTCACGCTCATCTCCTCGCCGCCGGCGGGGGCGAGCGTGACGCCGGCCAGGTAGACGAGGCCCCCGCTGCCCGCGGGGAAGGCCAGGTCGAGGGTCGGCCCGGTCGCCGCAATCGTCGCGGCGAACAGCTCGCGTACGTATGCGCTCGGAATCCGGCCCCGCAGCCGGCGGTAGACCTGGAAGGGTCGGCGCGGTATCCCGAGCTCGGGCAAGGTCAGCCAGCGCAGAGCGGTGGGGATCCCGAACTGGGCCCCTTCGGCCTGGGGGCGCAGCGGCTCGAGCGTCTCGAGCCTGTGTGTAGCGCCCGACCGGTAGGCCTCCACGAGCTCGCAGACGCGCAGCGTGAACGCGTACGGCCAGACCACGCGCTTAGACATTGTCCGCCTCCCAGGGCGCCAGCGGGCCGATCGGCAGCGCGACGATCGTGACGAGCTTCTCGGCGAGCCCGAACGCCTGGCTGGGCGGCCGCCGCAGCGCGAGCGTGACCGTCGCAGTGGCGGCGGGCGTCGAGAAGCCGGGCGCGAAGAACGCGATCGTGCGCGTTCCGGCGGTCGAGTACAGGAAGCCGCCGATGCTCGCACCGCCGGTCTCCACCACCTCAAGCGCCGTCGTGGGCTTGATTTCGACTGTGTTGAAGCTGGGGTCGCTCGGGTCGACGGGGACCAGCGACGGCTCCTCGCGCGTGCGCCAGAGCGGCTCGGCGCAGTCGAGGAGCAGGCAGTAGGGCACGTAGGCGCCGCCGGCGCCCGGCGCCCAGTAGATCGCGATCGTGCTGACGGCGGGAGCCGGAAGCGCCTGCTCGCCGGCGGCGAGGAACGCGGACTGGATGTCCATGTCGTTCGCCGCGCTCGCCGCGCCGCCGGTGGGCGCTGTGAGCGAGCTCAGCGGTCCGCTTAGGTGGCGATGGACAATCCGCGACGTGCCCAGGTCGGTGGCGAGAGCGTCGAGGCTGGCGTACTTGGAGGTCGTGAAGCGGGTCCGGTACAGCGGCACGGCCACCTGGCCCGCGGGCGGCGGCGGCGCTGGCGGGTCGGTGACGATGTCCAGCGTGTACGCCATGCAGGGCCGTAGCTGCACGTCGGCGGTGAACTGCTGGTTCAGGTAGGCGGAGCTCGACCCGACGCACGGCAGCTCGCCGGACTCGACCATCGCCAGCAGCGAGTCGTAGCCGGCGGGCCCGAAGCCCTCCACCGAGACCGTGTTCGCGACCGAGCTCGGAGCGTCGTTGAGACCGTCGGCGGCCCGCAGTTCGAGCACGAGTCGATCGCCGTAGGCGTTCCACAGCTGGATTGCCTCCTGGTCGTTGAACACGACCGTCACCGGGTCCTCGTAGAACACGTTCAACTCGTTGTTCGCGGGCGAGCATGACATCACCCACGGGTCGAGCTTCGGCGGTGGCGCGCTGTCGGTGGAGAAGGTGAAGCCCTGCTTGACGCCGGGGTAGCTGGTTTTGGTGGTGCCGTCGGCCTCGGTCGTGGTGACGTCGTATTCCACGGTGATCGTGTAAGTGCTGTTGGGGGCGAGCAGCGGCACCGGAGATCCGCCGTCGAGGTATCCCTCAAGCGTGCTGATCTGGCTCTGCTGCACCTGCAGCGCGGTCTCGTAGCGCTGCTGCTCGCTTGCCGGACACGCGACCACTGCGCCGACGACGACGGTCGGCGCCGGGAGCTCGGGTCCGATCTGCGCGATTTCTATGACGGTCGTCTGTTCGAGCGGCGCGAACTGGACGTGGACCTTGGCCAGCGCCGCGAGGCCATAGTCGAAGAAGCTGGACAGCGGCTCGATCTCCGTCCACCACGGCCCGTTCGGCTCCGTCCATTCGGCCGGCAGGTCGGCGGGGGCGCTGACGATCGTTGGCCCGAGCGACGCGAGCGTCGATTCGCGCAGCAGCGCGCCGGCGCCGTCGCGCTCGCGGACGACGACGTCGTACGCGGCGGCGGCGCCGGACTCCCGAGGCGCCGTTCCGGGCACCTGGAGCTGCTCGGCGGCTCGCAGCAGGGCGTTGGACGCGGCCTGCTCGACCAGCTCAGCGAGCGCGTCGGCCGGCTCGAGCCGCGAGGGGCGCACCATGTAGGTGAGCTCCTCGGCGAGCGCGAGGTAGAGCTGCACGCTCGTCGCCGCGCCGATCTCCAGGCGCACCGCGCGCGCGTCCTGCCCCTGAGCGGTCAGCCGCGCTTCGAGCTCGTGGAGCTCGCCGGCGAGCCTCTCGTCGAGGGTGACGAGCTCGCTGGCGATCTCCTTGCCAAGCCCGGCGACCGCGCTGGCGCGGATCAGCTCGGGCAGCTCGAGAGCCTGCCAGCAGCGCGCGCGTTCGACGATGATGTCGCTGCCGCCGATGCCGATGATCTGCGCCGGCTGGTAGGCGCTCGCGCCGAACAGCGGCGCGAGCGTGCCGAGCAGCCCCGCGGCGGCAGAGAAGTCCGGGTCGTCGACGTGCATCGCGGTCGGCGCCGGCGAGCCGCGCGTCGTGCCTGACGGGTCGGTGGTCGGGATGCCGCGCAGGTCCCAGCCGGCGTGCGAGGGTCCCAGGCGCTGCCCGCAGAACGTCCACAGGACGCAAGCCGGTGGAGCTGGCGCGGCGCACGTGCCGCCCCAGATCGACGTGAGCTGGCTCTGGAGCGTGGTGGAGCGTTCGAGCGCGTGGCTGGCTAGGTTGGGGTCTCGGCTGAAGAGCGCGAGGTCGACGCGGGTGGCGGTCGCGTCGCCGCTCGAGGTGTTCTTGCGCCACACGACCGGGGGCGGCGGGTCGCCCGCGGGCAGCGGCGGGTCGATGCTGATCTGCTTGAGCTGGTAGACGGCGCTCCGCCCGCCGCCCAGGTTGACGGCGTCCCCGCCGAGTGTCGTCGGCAGGACGGGGCATTGCGGCAGCGTCTCGGTGAACGTCGAAGCGACCGTGGTGGCGTCGGCGGCGTAGAGGAGCTGGAGCACCGGAACCGAGTCGATCGGCACCGGCCCCAGGCCGCTCGCCTGGCTCGCCGGCGACAGCGAGGGCAGGCCCGAGGCGACGGTCTCGGTGGCGTCGCCGAGGCTCGCGTCGATCGGGCGGGAGCCGCCCTGTCCGGAAGGGATCACGGGGGCGTAGCTCTGCAGGTACATGCGCCCGATCAACGCCGGCGGCGGCAGCGGCGTGGAGGTGCTGCCGATCGTGAACTGCACGCACGCCGAGACGCTGAAGAAGAAGAACGAGACCGAGCCGCACACCTTCACGCTGAGCGAGAAAGGGTGGGGCGCCTCGAGCGTGAATTCTCCGCTCGCGCCGATGCTCACGATCAGCAGCCGCAGCTGCCCGGAGAGGTGGATCTCGCCGACAATGAACAGTTCGGGGGAGAACGACACCGCGATGTCGGCGCCGACGACGATCGCGAGGTAGATGCCGACCGATTCGCTGCCCCAGATCAGCGATGCCTGGATGCCGAGCGCGACCGCGACCCCGGGCAGCGTGACGCTCGTCGGCGCCGGCAGGTCGATCGCTTCGCCGCCGATCATGAAGTAGCCGGAGCCCTTCGCGATCCCCAGGATGTTGGCGCTGACCGGAGTCTGGATCGTGCCGAGCCAAACGTGCCATCGATCCGGTTCGTCCCAGCTGAAGAAGATCGAGATCGGGACTTTGATCGCGATCAGTTCTTCGACTTCCAGTTCGACGCTCACACCGATCGTGATCTGGCCGAGGTTGAAGTCGATGTCGAGGATGCCGAGGATGCCGACGGTCAGCTCGTCGGTGTCGATGCCTTCTTCGGCGCCTGGCAGCTCGGAGACGATCTTGAGATTGACCGTGACGATGATCTGCGGGCCGGGAAGCTCGAGCACGAGCATCCCGCGCATGTTGAGCAGGAATCCGTCGACGGTTCCGAGCAGCGCCCCGATCCCGAAAGCCCAGCTGTCGATCCGCGGGACCCAGTTCTGGACGGCGGTGTTGTGCTGGTTGTAGAGGAACTGCGGTTGCCCGCCGGAGTTGATCAGCCATTGCAGGTCGGGCCCGACGGCCGAGCCCGCGACGGGCGCCGGCAGGTTCCTCGTGTAGTGCATGCCGAAGAGGCCGAACAGGCCGAAGATCCCGAGCCCGGTGTCACCGAGGATGATCGGCGTCGGAAAGTCGACCTCGACGCCGAGGTACACGGCGGTGGCGGCGCGCGAGCCTTCTTCGACGTGCTCCACGTTGAGCGTGGCGGCGACGCGCAGGCTCAACGGCACGACCGTCAGGTCGCAGCTTCCGCCGAAGCCGCCGTCCTGGAGGTGCACCTTGCCGCCGCCACTGAGCGCGCCCGGCACGTTCAAGTGGATGCCCGAGGGCAGGATCATCGGCGCCGAGCCGTCCAGCGGCAGCTTGACCTGGAACTCGTCAACGGTGATCACGCCGAGGTCGGCCTTGACCTGAAGGTCGACCTCCAGCGTCAGCGGGTTGTGCTGCGCGATCCGCGCCTCGGCGATCTTCAGCAGGTCGCCGAGCGGCGCCGGCAGGTTGAACAGCGACGGATCGCTCAGGTCGAGCGTGTAGCCCTTGCTCGTGTCGAACACGAACTTGAAGGCAGGCGCTCCCTCGAAGCTCAGGGCGAAGCCGACAGCCTTGTAGCGGACGCTGAGGTCACGGGTCGAGTGGACGTTCAGCAGTTCGATGTCGAAGCGGAACGTCACGCCGTAGTCGAACGTCAGCGACGCGGCGGTGAAGGTGGTCGAGGAGAGCCCGCTGGGGATGTTCTCGCGCACCACTAGCGAGCCGCCGAAGAGTGTGACCGAGACGGTGTTCATCCATTTCAGCCCGCCGATCGCGACCGGCGGGGCGAGGCTGACGACGAGGTCGCCCAGCTCGCCGGCGCTGTTCGGGTCGATCGCCGTGGTGGCGGCGTTGAGGATCGGCGTGAACACCAGCAGGGCGCCGAAGATGTCCTTGAAGCGGTCGTAGCTCCCGGTCGCGGTCCCGTCCCCGTTGTGCATCTGCAGCAGGCCGTTCTGATCGGCCGGCGCCGCGCCCAGAGTGAGCGTCTCGGTGACGTTGGCGGTCGCGGTGTCGTAGACGACGTTCAACAAGAAGTCGACGATCGTGTCGGCGGCGTGAGGGTTGGCGGTGGCGTTGGCGGTGTGCTGCAGGTCGAGCGCGCCGCCGGGCACGCTGCCGGGCGCCTGCTGGAGCGCGCTCTGTGTCTGCTGCTGAAAATCGATCTCGCCTGAGATTTCCATAAGCACCGGCACGTTCTTCTCCAGGCGGACGCGGAAGCTGAGGCGCTTGAGCGACGGGGGCTTGCTGCTGTTGGTCGCCGCGGGAGGCACCGGCGGCGGTTGCGTGGCCGGCGTCGGCCGCGGCGTCGGGGCGCCCGGCGAGGACGCCGCCCGGCTGAGCGTGCCGCTCAGCGTGTAGGAAGGCTGACCGGGCTTGCCGGTGCCGGTCACGATCGCGACCCGGAACGGCTCCTCGGCGCTCTCGCCGGGGGCGGGGGACCCCGTTCCCCCGGCCGCCGTCTCCGCCACACTCTGCCCGGCGGCGCTGGTGCTCCCCACCGTTCCGCCGCTGGCGCTCACGATCTGCTGCGCGACCTGGAGACGGCGTTCGGACAGCGCCTGGTTGTGCGGAATCGTGGTGTCGAGGCCCTCGTAGCTCGCTCGACCCTCGATGCTGATCGGCTGGGTGAGGTCGAGGGCGTTGCTGAGGAAGTAGTTCAGCGCGTCGACGCCCACGTGGGTGGAGCCGTCGCCGGGAACGCCTTCGGGGACGACGTTGCCCGTGAACGTCGGGTCCCCGGGGGACGGCACCCCGGCGACGTAACTGGAGACCGAGGCGCCGGTCGGCGGGCCGTCGTAGCCGAACAGCAGGTTGAAGACGCCCGGCATCAGCGTCTGCGCCGGGTAGACGACCGCGAACGGCACGCTCGTGCCGGCGGCGACTTCGACCAGGATCTGTCCGCTGGCGCTGACGGGCACGCTCTGGCCGTTGGCGGTGGCGCTCATCCCGGCTGGCCCGCCTTGCGTCACCAGCGTCTCGGCGTCGCCCGAGGTGGCCGGCGTGAAGCTCAGCTGGTAGCTGTCGGGGATGCCAGCCGGACGGGGGTCCCACGCGACCGTCGCCGGCGCCAGCGCCGATCCGCCGGGAGTGTCTTGGGGCGCGCCGTTGGGGAGCGAGCTGGTCGACGCGGACACAGCCATCGTCATCGTGTTGGTGTAGGTGAGCGGCGTGCCCTGCGTCGAATCGGTGACGGTGATTACCAGCGTCCCCGTCTCGTCGGATGTCGGTGGCGTCGGGAAATGCGCCTGGTTCTGGCCGGCGTCCCAGAGGGCCACGCCGGCGCCGCCTTGCGGCGTGAACTCGACGCCGTAGGTATAGGGCGGGACCCCGCCCGAGACCTGCAACTGGACATACACGTCGGCCGAGGCGGCGACGGAGCCGCCTTCATAGGTGTTGGGGTGGCCCGACACGGCGGTACCGAGGTTGAACGCGATCGGCTTGTTGGCGACCACGAACCTCGGCGTGACGGTGAGCCCCGACGGGTTCGGCTGGCCGGTCTGGTCGAACATCAGGTCGAGCTCGGCTTCCAGCCACACCTCGCCCTTGAACGAGATCAGCGCGTCGCGCACGGCGACGTTGAACGCGAAGTCTTTGTCGGCGTCGGAGTAATAGAACTGGAGCGCCTTTATGTACACGCCCTCGAAGTCATCGCCCGTGCCGAAGTGCGAGAGGATCTCCGGTGGCGTGCTATTCGGGCTGAGATCGAGAGCGATGTCCTGCACGCCGAAGGCGACGCGTCCGCTGGTGTGCATCGCCAGAGGCGGTTCCATGCTCACCAGCTCTCCCTCGGCGAGATCGCTCGGGGCGTCGAAGCCCGAGCTGCCCCACGAGTCGAGCGCGAAGGTCGGAGCCTGCGAGAAGTCCTCGGCCTGCTCGTAGCGCAACAGCATCTTCGGCAGCAGCACGCGGACGTCACCGCTCTTAACCGTCGAGTCCCGCACGACGTGGTAAGTGCTGTCGAACACCCCGGGAAGCCATTCGGCACCCAGATGGAATGTCAGCAGCGACAGCAACAGCTCGAGCCGGAACCGCAGACCCGGATAGTCCGATCCGGTGCTGCTGGCGCCGGCGGCGCCAAACTCGTCCAACAGCGTCGCGAGACCGCCGGCGGAGCTGCCGAGCGCGTTCACCGCCGTCTGGACGTCCGATGAGCCTTCACGCCAGACACGCAGGCGAAACTGGAAGTTGACGTCGCTCCATTCGAAGATCGCGCCGCTCGGATCGGCGTGCTGCGTGACGGGCGGATTGCCGGTGCCGGTCGGGAAGTAGACGGTGCCTGTGTAGAGCACGCCGGTGTCGTCACTGCTCATCGACAGGTCCGCTACCGAGAGCAGCGACAGATATTGATCGATATAGCTCGGGAAGTTGAAGCCAGCGAGGAACTCGGGCGCCAGCAGGTCGTACAGACCGAGCGATCTAGTTGCTGGGGCCACTACCGCGCTCGCACGATCCGACCGGCGATGACGACCGTGCCCGAATGAAGCATGCACACGCCGATCTCGGAACGACGGTACCCATCCGAACCCCGTTCACGCGCTGCCCTTATAGATACCGGAGTGAGCCGCCCCTGCTCACCACCAGGCTCGGTCTCCCGGTAAGACGCGGCAAGCGTACGCTGCCCCGAGTGCAAAGTCAAGCGCGTCAGCTGCTCAACAACTGAAATCGTCCGGCAGTTCGTGGTTCGAGTCCGGCCGGGCCCGCGGGGGAAATCGGCGTGTTTCTTGGGATCGCGAGAGCGAGAACGAGGATCTTGCGGGTGGCCCCGCAGACTTCCCTACACCGCAGGCAGCCGCAGACCAATAACGGAATTGTGACCGGCCCCGAACCGGGACGACCTTATGTTCGCAGTCCTCGTGGCGGCGTGGGAGGCGTGGTCACGTGTCGTGGTGGCGGGATCGGCTCGAGTCGCCGGGCCACGTTCGTCCTGATCGTGCGGAACACGCACAGGCAGAGTCCGTCCGGTCGTGCGGCCGAGCGGTAGAGCAGGCCTTCGCAGCCGTCGGCGTGTAGCTGCTCGCCCATGTCCTGGAACGCAGGCCACTGCTCTCGTGTCGGCTCGGCGCTCGTGAGTCCGAGCGCG
>Ga0181538_10002239_pt1 | contig 20364 bp, 17 predicted proteins | sample PEATcosm2014_Bin_40_FD_119773 | JGI IMG/M metagenome (GOLD analysis project Ga0181538, IMG submission 119773) | Peatland microbial communities from MTU Mesocosm Facility, Houghton, MI, USA - PEATcosm2014_Bin23_30_metaG | ecosystem: Environmental > Terrestrial > Soil > Wetlands > Peat | place... | reverse complement strand
CGCGGTGCAGAGACCACGCGTTCACACCTGACGACCTTGCAGATCCCCTCCGGAGACCGATCAGTGCGGCCTTGTTTAACCTCCACGGTTTCGCCTCGACGCAGCGGTCGTGCCGAGACGCAGCAAGGAGGCCGGCATGTTCGAGTTGGTCAACGAGGAAAAAACGGAGCCCAAGGACCGGAAGGTGCTGCTCGAGAAGATCGGCCTTTTTCTAGCGGCATTCGTTGTCCTGGGAGGTGTGGTTTACCTCTTTGCGTTTTATTCAGCGCACTAAGTTTGAGGCGGCAGGGGAAATCGCTCAACCACCAGGCTTAGAGCCTGGGCGGAGTTGTGTACCCTGCCCTCTAATTGCGCATCTTCCACTGCCCGAAGGATTTCCTTAAAAATCGGCCCGGGGGGATACCCCTGCGCGATCAGGTCATCGCCGCGCAGGAGAGGCGCGGGGCGCACGGTCTCCGGGGGGGTCTCCTCCAGGAGACGCTTAGCCATATCATAAGTGCTCAGATCGCCGTGACTGGCCAGACAATCCAGTCGATGCAGTTCGAGGTGCTCGGCAAAGCCGGGCAAGCGCAGGAAACGCAGTTGGGTTGAACGGCGCATGCGTGGAAAATCCATAAAGCGCAAGTGGTGTCGAACCAGTTCAACGACTCGCTCCGTGTCGCGAGAAGGAAGTCGCAGGCGGCCCAAGATTTCCTCAGCCATCTTGGCTCCTACCTCGACGTGATTATCGAAGCGGATTCGTTCGCGCACGGAGAATGTGGGGGGCTTGCCCACATCGTGAAGAAGCACCCCCAGGGCCAGGGTGGGCGTGGGCGAGCGCAGGCCGTCCAGCATCATCATGGTATGGACCCATACATCGCCCTCGGGGTGAAACTCGGGAGGCTGGGCCACCCCTTGCATTCGCTTGACCTCCGGCAGCACCTCCTGAAGAAGGTTTGTAGCGTCAAGGAGCTCAAAGCCCTGCCGGGAATGGCCTTCGGTGAGGATCTTCAGGATCTCGTCGCGCACGCGCTCCGAACTTACCTGGCGGATCTCCGCCGCTTGATTTCGAATGGCTTCCGCCGCTCCCCCGTCAAGAGTGAAGGCCAGGCGCGCCGCAAAGCGAACCGCCCGCAGCATCCGCAGGCGGTCTTCGCTGAAGCGTTCGTAAGGATTGCCGATGGCACGCACCCGCCGGGCATGGATGTCGGCCTGGCCGCCCACATAATCGAGCAGCTGTTCCTTCGCCGGATCGTAGAGAAGGCCGTTGATGGTGAAGTCGCGCCGCAGCACGTCCTGCTGAGGCGTTTTTGAGTAGCGAACTTCACTCGGGTGGCGCCCATCGGTGTAGCGTCCGTCGCTGCGGAACGTGGCCACCTCCACGTTGCCTTCGGAGTGCGGCACTAGCATCACGCCAAATTGCGCGCCCACGCCCATGCTCTCCGGAAAAAGCTGCGTCACCTGCTCGGGCGTGGCGTCGGTGGAGATGTCGTAGTCCTTCGGCGTCAAGCCCATCACCAGGTCGCGCACACAGCCACCCACCAGGAAGGCTTGAAAGCCCTCACTGCGCAACCTCCGGAGAATATCCACAGCGGCTTGCCGCTTGGCGTCCATGCATTCTATTAGACCCGATGCGTCGCTGCGCTGCAAGCGCCGGTTAAAGGTTTAAGTGTAAAGGGTAAAGGCTGAAGCTTCCAAGATAAAGGCTGGTGGAAAACGATGGACGGTGTTTCACCTTGGCTTTTAGACTTTACCCTTTAGACTTTAGACTTTCCTTTTACTACGGCAGATTCGGCGTCGCACTGATAGATCCGAATTCAAGTTTTGCCGGGTCGTGCCGATAGAAGGACCAAACGGCAACTCCTGCCGGCGACGCGATATGTCCCTCGCCACTGCGACGCCGAGACCTTGGCGGAGAGCGTGCAAGGAATTGGAATTTTGGGCTCAGTTGATAATTGACGCTGGCCGCCAAGGCACCCTCCTTCGCAGAACAAACGGAAGTCGGCAGTAGGCAGTCGGCAGTGGGCAGTAGGCAGTGGACAGTGGGCAGTCGGCAGTCGGCAGTGGACAGTAGGCAGTGCGGCTCAGCCGCCCCGCCCTGCGGAAAGGCTTTGCCTCTCCGGCTTCGGCATCAGTCTGGTTCTTCCCTTCCCGCGCCGCCATGTTACCATCATAGGTTCTCCAATTGAGGGCACGCGAATATGTCCAACATCCGAGTTCGTTTTGCACCTTCACCGACAGGTTATCTGCACGTAGGCGGGGCGCGCACGGCGCTTTACAACTGGCTCTTTGCTCGGCACCACGGCGGCGCATTTATTCTGCGCATTGAGGATACGGACGCAGACCGTTCCAAACCCGAGCTCAGCCAGGCAATTCTCGAGAGCATGAAATGGCTGGGGCTCGATTGGGATGAGGGGCCGTTCTATCAATCCCAGCGGTTGGAGCGATACCGTGAAGTGGCCGCGGAGCTCGAGCGGCGCGATCATGCCTATCCGTGTTTCTGCCTGCTGGAAGAACTCCAGGCCAAGCGCGCCCGGGCGGAAGCGCAGAAGAAACCTTGGAAATACGAAGGAACGTGCCGCAACCTCTCCGACGAGGAACGGCAGTTGCGACGCAGAGCACGGCATCCCTGGGCGCTCCGGTTTAGAGTTCCGGCCACGGGCCGCACCAGCTTCGAAGACCAGGTCTTTGGCCACGTTGAGCTCGAGAACCAGGAAATTGAAGACTTTGTTTTACTCCGCTCGGATGGTCACCCCACTTACCACCTTGGAGTTGTAGCCGACGATCTCGACATGGGCATTTCCCATGTGGTGCGCGGCGCCGATCACCTCTCGAACACGCCCAAGCAGATCCTGGTTTACCGCGCGCTAGGCGCGCCGGAACCGCAGTTCGCGCATTTGCCGCTGATCCTCGGTCCGGACAAACAACGGCTGAGCAAGCGCCACGGCGCAACTTCCGTGGGCGCTTATCGCGAGATGGGTATCCTGCCGGAGGCCTTGGTGAATTTCCTCGTCCTGCTGGGCTGGACGCCGCCCGACCAGAAGGAGATCGTCCCAGTCGAGGAGATGGTGAAGCGGTTCGAGCTCACGGCGGTTTCCAAATCGAATGCCGTCTTCGACCCGGAAAAGCTTGCCTGGATGAACAGTGAATATCTCCGGCATCTCCCCGCTGAACACCTGCTCACGCTCGCTGAAGAGGAGTTGAAATCTGCGGGGCTCTGGAAGGACACATTCTCTGGCGCGGAAAAAGAGCGGTTCGAAACCTCCACCCGCCTGCTGCAAACTCGCGCGCGCAGCATCAAAGATTTCTCAGTGTCCGGACGCGCGTTTTTCAGCGACGATTTCGAGTACGACGCCGAAGCGCAGAAGAAATTCTGGAAAAATGCAAGATTACCGGAGCTGCTCGAGGAGCTGGGATTGCGGCTTGCGGCTTCGAAACCCTTTGATCTCGCAGGGACAGAAGCCACGCTGCGGGCGGTGGCGGAAGAGAAAGGCCTCAAGGCGGGCCTGCTGATTAATGCTGCGCGTGTGGCGCTCACCGGTCAGGCGGTTGCTCCAGGCCTGTTCGAGGTGATGCTGGTTTTAGGGCAAAGCCGAGTCGTGGAGCGGCTGCATCGAGCCGCGATACATCTGCGCGGAGCGGCTTGAGCCGGAAGAGCGGGATTTACAGGGCGCGGAAAAACCGACTCGCCTGTCATTCCGAGGAGCCGCAGGCGACGACGAATCTCGCCCTGCCCTGGAAACAGAGCAGCCGCTCATGCCCGCCCGCTGACGAGCACCCAGAAACCATGAGAACAGCTCCCCTCCTTCACGTCATTGTTGGGGGGACGGCTTGCCGTCCCCACATTTCTGCTGGCCCCGACGAGGGTAGGGCAAGCCCTACCCCTACAGGATTTCAGAGCGAGATTCTTCGCTTCGCTCAGAATGACAAGTCAGAGGGATTTCCTGCGGCCTGAGAAGCCCCGCACTTCCCGATCTGTGGTGAGTATTCCGGACTAAGAGTTACGTGTCGTTTCGATTTTCTTGCGCAGCGCTTCGTAGGCCTCAACCGCTACGATGGCCGCGGCAAGCACGGCCCCCACGGTGATGAGAACTTCCCTCGTATTCCTCAAAATCTCCAGAAATCTCCGCATCGGTGTTAACCTCCGAGGGTCAACCACCCCAGTCTGCCGTTACAGCTCGGTGAAACGGGGCGAACCTCCCTCGTGCGCAGCTGGCTTAATAGGCGCAATTTCAAATGGCTCTCGGAAGGGCGGGGCTTTAGCCCCGCCGCGGAGAAGTCCAGAGTTGGAAAGGCCTTTAGGCCCTGAAACCAGATCCTTCAGGGGCTAAAGCCCCTTACTCATCTCCCCTGATCAGCGGCGGGGCTAAAGCCCCGCCCTTCCGCTTCCGACGAATAAGGTCGCCCACTAATTCTGCTAAGCACCAGCCTGTTGGTCGTGTAATGCCGCCCCTCGATCAAGCTGCATCGCCACCTTCTCCGGCAGCTTCCTATTATACAGTTGCAAGCTGAGTATTGTCGCCTCGACCCGTTTCGCCGACAGTTCCAACAGCCCACAACATCGTGGCAGGGAAAAACGCTGCTTGCCGGCGCTGCCGGGATTGAAGAACAGCCTGCCGCACAGCGTGACGGCGCAGGGCACGTGGCTGTGGCCGAAAATCACGACGTGCGTGTTTGGTTCGAAAGCTCGCAGGAAGGCATCCCGTCCTCGCGGCGCGAGCGACTCGGTCCGTGCCTGGTTAGCCCATTTTTCCAGTTCGGCTTGCGCCGCCGGCAACTCATGAAGCATTTCTACTTGAACGGCGTCCCTCGAAGCGGCGGGCCGCGAAGCGCCGCGCCGAGTTGTCTCGCCCAGGCTTAAGCTCAAGCTGAGGGGAAGACCAGCCAGAAGTGAGTCGACGTTTCCTTTCACCGCGCGCACGGGAGCGATTCTCTCCAGTTCGTCCAACACTTCCAGATTTCCCACGTCTCCAGCGTGCAGGATCAGTTCGACGCCCGCCCACAACTCCGCCAGGCGCGCGTCAAAGAAACCGTGCGTGTCCGAAACCACACCGATCTTCATCGGGTTGTTGCCTGCTCTTCCGCGATGATTTCTTTGGCCCGTTGCCTGCACTCCCCGCAACGCGCATGGCTGACCAGGCAGAAGGCTATGCTTGCATTACAGCCGCACGAACAGGGCTCCATGTTCAGCCGCAGCAGCACGTGGTTCCGGCGCTCTTTGCTGAGCGAGGCCAGATCGAGGCCGGGGAGGTCGGTGATACTGGTAGGGGTGAAGGGGCCGGCCACTTGCGGACAGGTTGTGCCTTGAGGCTGCAAGGGAGCGGGCTGGACGTTCGGCCGGTCCGGCCTCAACTCCCAAACCAAGGCGGCCAGCGCCAGCAGAGTGACGATAAGATAAATCGCCGGTCCACGAGAGTTGTCCGGCGGGCGGGGATTTCCCAACTCCTTGGAGCTCGTTTCGTCGGTCGACATACTATTCCGAGCGGCTTGCAGAAGCCCCGCGGCGCGCCACTTTCAGCGGGAACGATATCGGCACACTGGTGGGCGGAAGGCAGGCGTGGTCGTTGCAGGCCTGATACGCAAACTTCCCCTTGACCTCGTAGTCGCCGGGCGGCGCTTTGGGATCGAGTTGAAAGGCGACATCAACACGAATCGTTCCCTCGTAAACGGAAAGGGGCGCGTCCGAAAAGGCGAACTTCCTCGGTTCCCCTTTCGGGTAAGTAATATCATTCCGGGTGACTGCTTTATTCGGGTCGAGCTTGACTTCTGTAGGAATCAGATAGTCGAGAGTAGGATGATGATCATTGATGTGGTAGCCGGAAAGAACTTCCGCCACCACCGTCGCCTTCACGACGGAATCGGGTCGCGCCGCTCCAGGCGCCATCGCGACCTTGGCTTTTACCACCTGCTCCGGCGCCTGGGCGCAAACCGCCGCACAGACCAGAGCGAATGAGAAAACGAACACAACGAAAGTCTTCATATTCGCCTTTTCCGAATTCCCTTGACCGGGAAATCGGGAGATCGGGAGGCCGCCTTCTTCGCCTGATCGACTAGTCTCCCGATCTCCAGATCACCCGACCCCGTTCACGATCCCGACTTCGGCAGCTTCTCCATCTGCGCTCGCGCCAGCTTCAAGCTGACTTGGCATTGCCGGTCCACGTGGCGGCATTTCAGCACCGTCATATTACAGCCGCACGGGCAATGCTGATCGCCGAGCTGCTTCTTCAAAGCCTCTTTCTGCTCGGCGGTCAGCTTGCTCAAGTTCAAGCCGGGGATTTCCGAATCGATGGCGGCGGGATCGCCCAGCGCGATTTTAGTTTCGGTTCCCACCACCATGGCCGGCCTGAAATCCGATTTCTCCACGGTAGGACTCATGGCCAGCAGTTGCTGCACTTCTTCCTCGATGATGGCGGGATTGATGCCGCCAGTGTGCTTGGCATAAATGCGGCCGTCACGCCCGATCAAGAACGTGGTTGGCAACCCAAGAATTCCTCCGTAAAGTTCCCCGATCCGCTGGTTACCGACCGCGACCGGATAGTTCATCCTGAACTCCTTGTAGAAATCCACAACCGGCCCGGGCTCGTCGTCCATCGAAATGCCGATCATTGAAAAGCCCTGGCTGGCGTACTTCTGCTGCATGACAACGAATCCCGGAATCTCTGCCCGGCAAGGCCCGCACCAAGTCGCCCAGAAATCCAGCACCACCACTTTGCCTTTGTAGTCGGCCAAGTCCAGCCTTTTGCCTTCGATATCAGTCAGTGAAATCCCCGGAGCGTCAGGATGTTCGCTGTCTCCGTTGGCCTGGATCATCACGGCCGGATGGATCCAGTACCGGTTGACAAAGTACAACCCCGCGGCGACGATTACCGCCAAGACTGCACCGACCAGCAGTTTGCCCCGGCTCGCGGTTCGAGCGGGCTGGGCGCCCGGGTCGAGCGGCTCAGGCGTCCCTCCGTTCGCAGAACTTTCAGGTTGATTCAAGTCCATATCCTCTCCCTTGACTCCTAGCCCTTCCTCTCCGCATGAGGCATCGAAGCGGCCTTGACCCTTGCCGCGACCGCCACCCGGTCACCCACTCTCTTGTTTGCGGGTTTCACACTCCCAGAATCCTCCGTGGCGACGGCGGTGACCAGTTGCCGCAGCGTGGGTTTGCGGCGGAGAATAAGCGCTAGCCAGACCGCCGCTGCAAGGGCCAGAATCGCAATGAATTGCGATGTTGACAAAAGATGATTAAAGACGAACCCGCGGTCCTCATCGCCGCGCAGGAACTCGATGAAATAGCGGGCTCCGGCATAAAGAGCAAGATAGAGCACGAAAATCTCGCCATCGCGGGCTTTCCTCGGATATCTCCAGATCAGAATTGCAAAGATGGAGAGCGAGGCTAAACACATGATGGGCTGAGTCGGGATCAGCGGAATACCCAGCGGTGTTCCAGCCACCTGGTGGGCCAAAGGGTCTGTGAACACCGCGCCCCAGGCGGAGGTGGTGGGCTTGCCGTAATCACACCCGGCTGCAAAGCAGCCAACGCGGCCAAGGCCAAGTCCCAGCGAGATGGCCGGAGCGTATACGTCAACCACCTTCCAGGCTGGAAGATGATGAAACCGGATATACCAAACCGCAAACAACAACGCAGCGATAAATCCACCGTAAAAAACCCCGCCCGCCAAGAACGTGTCGCGACTGAAGATTTCTCCCGGATACTCCCGGTAGTAACCCCAGTTGGAAAGCACCATCAACACCTTCGCGCCCACCAGCGCCACCAGCAGCAGCCAGGTGCTGAAGTCGAGCAAAAGACCTGAATCCAGTCCCTCCCGCCGGCCCAGACGGAGTATGGTGCAAATCGCCGCCAGCATGGCCAGCACCATCATCGCCCCGTAAGTGGGGAAATGAAACGAACCAATGCTGAACAGAATGGGGTGCAAAGTAACTCCAAAAACAAGCTATCAGCCATCAGCTCTCAGCTCCTTAGTGCCTGCGGCCTGAAAGCTGAGAGCTGAAAGCTGACAGCTTCTTTACAGCGTGAAGCGGTTCAGGAACGAGAAATACCGCGAGATCACCGTGAACTTATTGGTCGCCATCAGGACGCCGAGAGCAATCAGGAGGACGCCGGAAGCTATCTCGACCGTCTGCAGGTGCTTCCGGAAGCCGCCGTACAGCTTCAAGAACTGGCCCAAACCGAGGCTGGTCAAAAGGAACGGGATCGCCAGCCCCGCGGAGTAGATGGCCAGAAGAAACATCCCCTGGAAAACCGTGTGCCGCTGTGCGGCCAACGCCAGAATCGCAGTCAGGATAGGACCGATGCAGGGCGTCCATCCGAAGGCAAATGCGAACCCGAGAAGAAACGCGCCCACAAGTCCTCGTCGCGGCTCACCGGTGTCGAGCTTGGCCTGCCGGTAGAGCAGCGGTATCTTCACCAATCCAGTTAGATGCAATCCGAACACGATCACCAGAATGCCTGCCACCAGGTTAAAAGTGGTGCGCTGTGCCAGCAGAAACTTGCCCACTGCCGTTGCCGACGCACCCAGAGCCACAAATACGACCGAGAAGCCCACTATGAAAGCAATCGAATTGCGTAAAATGCGGCCCATGAGCGCTGGGCTCGTGGAGGTCCGCAACTCCTCGATGGTCGCCCCGGAAAGCATCGAGATATAGCCCGGCACCAGGGGCAAGACGCAGGGGGAAAGAAAAGACACCAGACCCGCCAGCAACGCAATCGGGATACTCAATTCATGAGTCATGGTTTCAGCCTGCCTCGCGACGCGGCTCCAATCTAATGGATGCGGAAAGCAGTCGCCTCGACTTCTCGACCCCTCAAGTGTATCATGACGACAGTCTGTGGAGTCAGGATTAGGGAGACGACCGGAGTCCGCAACGCTTGCTACGCGCGATCATCTTCGATTTTGACGGGATCCTCGTCGACAGCGAACCGCTAATCATGAAGCTCATCCAGGAGATGGCGGCCCGTGAAGGATGGGTCCTCACCGAAGATGAGTACTTTGGCGACTACCTCGCTCTCGATGACCGCGGAGTCATCGAGCACCTCTGGCGTACTCACGGACGCCCCCTGAGCATCCCCCGCCGCAACGAACTGTTGGCCTGGAAAGCCAGCGCCTATGAGAGAATTATTCAGGATGGCCTGCCGGCCATTCCCGGGGCAGCGGAGTTTGTCCTGGACGCCGCCCACCGCTTCCCGCTGGCGATCGCCAGTGGAAGTCTGAGAGCGGAAATCGAGCACCTTCTTCGGAAGTTGGGCTTGCGTGAGAAGTTCGCCGTGCTGGCGACGGCGGACGACTGCGAGCGCTCGAAACCTGACCCGGAAGTGTATCTTAAAGCCCTCAGCCGCCTGCGAGAGCTTCCCATCTTGCGCGAACCGGCGCTCGAACCGATCGAGTGCCTGGCCATCGAGGACGCCCCTCTCGGAGTTGTGGCCGCGCAGGCCGCCGGAATGAAGTGCCTGGCCCTGGCCCACAGCCGCCACCAAGCCGACCTCCAACACGCCGATTGGGTCGCGTCGGGGTTCTCAGACGTGAACCTGGAAGCCATCCGCGCCGCGTTCAAGTAAGCCGAAAATCTTCGCTTAGGCTGGCTGTCGTCTGGCTAGATCGAGAAGAGACGCCCGAACTTGGCAAGGCAAAAGCCCCTTGACAAAACGTCGCCCACGGGTTAACTTCGTAAGTGACGAAGAAAAGGCGAATATGGGTGCCACATCCAAGAGCGCCATCCTGGTGGGCCCTGCCGGCTGGTCGTACACCGATTGGGCGGGAATCGTTTACCCGCACCACAAGCCGCGCGGCTTTCACGAGGCCGCGTACCTTGCCCAGTTCTTTGACACCATCGAGATCAACACCTCCTTTTATTCTCCCCCACGCGCCGAGATCGTAAGATCTTGGGCGGCAAAAGTCGCCTTTAACCCCAACTTCAAGTTCAGCGCTAAGCTGTGGAAACGCTTCACGCACGAATGCAACGCCAACCTCCAGGACGAGAAGGAGTTCAAGCACGGACTGGCGCCGTTGATGAACGACGGCCGGCTGGGGGCGCTTTTGCTGCAACTGCCTTGGTCGTTCAAGAACACGCCTGAAAACCATGAGTACCTGAGCGGCCTCATCATGCAATTCATGGAATACCCGTTGGTGCTGGAAGTGCGCCATGGCTCATGGAACAAGCCGGAGGTCTTTGAATGGCTGGTTGACCTGGGAGTGGGCTTCTGCAACATCGACCAGCCGGTCATCGGGCAGTCGATCGCTCCCAGCGCCCACGCCACCGCCCCTGTGGGATATGTCCGCCTGCACGGCCGCAACTATGACCACTGGTTCACCTCCAACGAGCATCCCGAGGAACGTTATAATTACTTGTATAACCAAGCTGAATTGGAACCATGGGCGGCGCGCATCCAAAATGTCGCCCGCAGTGCCGAGCTGACTTTCGTTATTACCAATAACCATTTCGAGGGCAAAGCCATCGCTAACGCCCTCCAGTTGATCGCCCTGCTCAGAAACCAGCGCGTCCGCGTACCCGAAACCATGCTCGAGTCCTACCCTGAGTTGGAAAAAATCGCCGCCCCGGAAACACCCTTCACCCTGCCTAAGCAGTCCGACCTTCTATTTGCCTCAGGCAATCCGGGCAGCTCCGAAGAATCAGCGCAGAAGAGCAATTGACACTATCCAACTCTCACTGATAGCATGTTTTGAGCCTAGCAGCCCGAGTGGCAGAGGGATGGATATCGCGTTTGCAGTTGCTGGTACTTGCTGCTTTCAGCCTTCTGCTTTGTGCCTTCAGACACTTGTGGTCCCCGTCGTCTAGCCCGGCCTAGGACATCGCCCTTTCACGGCGGTAACGCGGGTTCAAATCCCGCCGGGGACGCCATCATTCTAAAGCAGTTGTTGGGATTGACCCTTTCACCCGAGGGTTCGAAAGGGTTCGATAAGGAAGGAACGCTACGTTCAGTCCACCTTCTGGGCGGACTTTCCCCGCAGTATCATCCTGACGACTTTGGCCTGCGCTTCCCGCTTCGCCGCGGTCATCGCCTGTGTGTAAACGTCGGCGGTCACCCGGTAATTGGCGTGACGTAGCAGTTCCTGGATCGTCTTGATGTCCTCGCCGTTTGCCTTCATGAGTGTTCCGAACGTGTGCCGCAGAGTGTGCCAGCCCACCTTGCCGCTGATTTCGGCTTCTCGGAGAGCAGGTTGTAAGTGCGCTCGAAACAGCGAGCCAGGCCAGTACGGCTGCGTGCCGTGCTTGTGTGGGCTGGCGAACACCCAGTCTTCCGGCCTGTTGTAGGGAGTCTTCAGCCTCCAGTTCCACACCTGCTCTCCTAATTCCGCATGGAGCGGTATGGGTTTCTGGGAGGCTTCTGTCTTGCAGGGCCCGATCCTTTGCTTGACCACGGACCGGGTTACATTGATCTCGAGCTTCTCGAAATCTACGTCCATCCACTTGAGGCCGAGCAACTCTCCGACCCGCAACCCGGTAGCTGCATCCAGTAAAACCATGGTGCGACACGGTTCCTCCAGGCACTCCAGCAGCGCCTGGATCTGCTCGATTGTGAGGATCGTTGGGACCTTGGAACGTTTCGCGCTCTGACGAACAGCCGTGATGGGATTGTGCCGAATCCACTCCCAGCGGATCGCGTGACTGTACAAGGCACTCATGATGTTTCGGATTTTGGCCTTGCTGCCGGGCGCTAGTGGTAGTGAACGCAACCACTCCTCCACCTGTACAGATTTTACGTCGGCGATGCAATATGAACGCCAGCGCGGCAGAATCCACTTCTGCAAGTAGCCCTCGTAGGTCGCCTGTGTTGCATAGGATTTGCGGCCCTCTGCCTCGAGGCCAATCTTCCCCGGCTGCTGCTTTTTGAAAATATCTGGCATTTCGTGTTCCCGGTAGTGCTGAACCAGGGTTGCGAAACCGATGGACTGGAGTTGCTGACGAGGGGTTTGTTGGTTGATGGTCAAACGTAACGCGTCTACTGCTTGCTCGGCGCTGGCTTCGGTTTTGAATTCTTCGGCCGAGCCAACCACCGTTTTGCGGTATTTCCTGCTGCCGTCGATTTGGGTTTCGTACCATCTGAACACCCACACTACCTCACCGGACTTACGCCTTACACGCTTCAGACTTCCTCTTTGATGTCGTGCTCGCCTGAACATTTTCTCTCCTTTCAGTTAGGCGGCACGGATGGCTCCGCACAGACTACTGCAATCGCCACCCGTAAGTCGAGCCTCAGCCAATAACCGTGACATCAGCTCGAAGCCCTGCTTTGGAGCCATTCATTCAACGCCGAAGCCCGGAAACCCCAGAGCTTTCCAATCCGGAAACCAGGAATGTCACCGTTCCGAGCCAATCTCTGAAGGGTCTTTGGATGAATGTGCAGAAGCCCAGCTGCCTCCTCACTGTCAAGAACAGGTTCGAAAGACGGTTGGTCGCTCCTAGATAGACTCGAACCAGGAGGCACCGGCTGCACTTTTGCCGGAGGGACACTTTCTGCTAACCCGCCGCCTCCATTTCCTTCATCTCTTCCATTACTCTCCCAATAGGCGCTCTCAGGAGCCCGTGTCTGTTCTTCAGTCATGCTTCCTCCAACAGCGGCCTTCCAATTCAGGGTTCTGGTTCGTGAAACAAATCGGCCCAGGACGTGTGAGCCCTTGCGCCCCGCAATGCTCCCTTTGAATATGCGATCTGCGGCCGCAGGCAAATCGGGAGGGTTAGTCAACCCCGGATGCTAATTCTGTTCGTCGAGCTGGTGGGCGGAGCCGCGGAGGCGTTTATGTAGGAATCCCAATGCCATATGTAAGATGAATCGGTCTTCGTGTCAAACGGGCGTAACCGCCGGACCTGTCGCGTCATGGAAAGGCCTGAGAAATCAGCGTTTAGAAAGTGCATCGTGAGGCGTACATGAGCTTCCCCTAGCAAAGTCCACGCAGAGACGCTTATGGATATCTGCGCCCATAACCAACTCACAGCCTTCTTGGGTGATCTCGACCAGACCGCGACCACGCCTTCTCGGACTGGATCGCCGCATCAAGCGTACATGGAAACAAGGCCAGCATATGCAAGCGAATCAATCGGATGGCCCTAACTGCGGCATTGCCCTTCTCAACAGCGTAATTGTGATGCACACTCAGCGGAAACTTTCGCCCCAATTAGAACGGAGATTGTCAGCTTGCGCCCAACCGATGCCCTGCCACGTTTGCCCCTTGCGCTACATTTGGTTCTCACAAGAGTCGACCGGCGAAAAAAACTTGGCAAGAGACATACCCCCCCTTTGGTTTCGGACTGCGGGGCGCATCGACGGCGGCTCCGCCAACTCGCGATCTGTGCAGTTGGGGCGCACTGACGAACTTGCGTTAGGCCCCCACGCCCGCGACCCTCGGCTGACTGCCGGTTTCTGAGGCTCCTGCTTGGCCTGGGCGTAGTAAAGAATCCACATTTGCTTTTAATTGGACCAAGGCCGCCGCATGGAGCTGCGAAATGCGTGATTCATCCACTCTCATAAGGCCGGCAACCTGTCGCATTGTTAGGCCCTGCTGATGGTAGAGTTCGACGATTTGGCGTTGACGCCCCTGTAGTCGGGAAATGTGACTTGAACGATCGCTTGGCCACTTTTGAACCATCGTTTGGCCGCTCACAGACCGTAAGTCCTTTAGATCAGTTGCTCCCCAAATGCTAGTCGCGTGCTTTTGAACCATCGTTTGGCCGAAAGTACAGAGTCGGAGGTTTTCCGGTGGCGGTACGTAAGGGATGGTTTTAGTGATCGGAGAGAACCGGCCCCGCTACTAGAAGAATCAAACCTTGGTGGGCACGCATATTCAGCAGACGCAGCCCAAGCGGAGCTTGTTAACAATCCACCGTTGACGCAGGCTCCCGCGGCGCCAGTTCACTTTTTACTATGATAAGCTTCGCAGGGCTTGATCGAGAGTTCGTGGCGGACGAGACGCAGGGTTTCGGCAATTAGTTCCATGGACCGGAACTTTGGCTGCGGAATGGTAGCGAGGACCAATCGGAGAGTCGGGTATGCCCCCCGCCGCTGTAGTTCCGTGACGGCCCGATGAACCTGGGCGGCGAAGGCCTCCCGATTCGCATGGTGCACATCTCGGACGTACTCCCCGTAACGCTGGCGAAGAGTACGCCAGAGATCGGGAAAGGTTTCGCGAATCTGGCTAAAGTGGCCAGCAAGCCTCCTGACGATGTTGGCGCACGAGGGAGGAGGAAATTCTCGCAACGCTTCAATAAGTCCCTGACGAACACGCTCATTTACTCGACGCCCATACTTCTCCCATCTGGCACGTCGCCTGCATACTTGCAACTCCGTCGTCAGCTCCGGAAATCGTGAAGTCAACGGCTCCGCGGTCGCAAACCCCATTCGTTGTGCTACCTCCGCCACGGTGGGGATGGGTGTTTCATTGCATGGGGTTACCCTTGCGGCCTCAATCGCCGTTATTAAGGCGGTTTTGGACGTCTCTAGCCGGCGCCTCTTGATGGCTGCATTCTTGGCCGCAATGGCCAGACGAAGACTACGGAAATCCTTGCCGAGGCGTGATGGGCTCCGAAGCCCGATGGAAGCCATCACAGCTCGCAGGTTCGTAATACCGGGCTTGCTCAGTTCTTCGAGGAGGGTTTTCTCAATTTGCTCTCTGGGCACGGGGGTCTTACTGGGGGCGCGGACTTCCGCGCGCCTCTTGCCCGCAATTTCACGGCAAAGTGCTGGGTAACGGAATTTGAGCGAAGCGACCGACCGATATCCCAAGTTGTTCGCGATCTCGGGTAGCGACAGCGGGATAGCCGCTTGCAGAGCGGTTTTTAACGCTACCTCGATCACAGCCGATGCAATACGGTAATGAGCTTTGCGGACACACTTTTGATCGGGCTTGTCTCCACGATCGATTCGCTCGGTCAGCAGGCGAATCAAGGACACGTTCTGGCTTCGAGAAAACGTAACGAGAGAATTCATGCGAGGGATGACCAAGCGTCGGACCCACCTTCGGAGTTGGAGATTGCTAATCACGTTGTGAAACCCGTAGCAACCACCGGCGCTCCGGACGAAGCCGCGGACATTCTCGCGAAACAAATCAAGTCCAAAGTGCGCAGAAAGCGTGGGACCAGCGGCCAGTAACGCCTCCACCATCTCCGCCACTTCGATCTGTTCTGTCAGGTCAGAATGAAAACAGGCGCCGGCGGGCGCACCACCCAACCAGCGATGACATCGCGAACAGTAGCCGGGTCGGGAACTGTAAGCCAGCACATATTGCCCTCGGCCACAAAAGGGGCAGTTCGATTCCAGGGGCAGACGATGGACGGGACAGGCGGTAACTATCTGGAATGTCCACAACAAACGATCATGCGCAGAATCTGCAGAGGAGAGTTCGTCTCCATAGCAGGCGGGGCACCACCTTCGGCTCGGGCGCAGAAGATGGACGCACGAAATCGCTCTGGCCCATGGCAGGGCGGTCAAAAGGTCAAGCCTCGTGACGCAAGTCAGTTGCTCGAGCAGAGAGACCCAAAGTCGGGCACGGGCTCCCACGCCGTTCAGCGTGTGCGCACTGACATAGAAATGATACTCTGGCAAATTCTCGCGAACTCGCCCCGCCCAAGCACCCCGCGCACACGGGATGCGCGGCCGCAACTCATGCTTCACCAGAATCCCGGTTTCGACATCGTGAGCTGCTGCCAGCCGCGAAATGTACCCGGTAAGGCTTTCCACCGCCGCTGTGCCCACTCCCATCGGGGTTAGGGGGTACAAGTAACTTCGCCGGGTGACATCGGGACGCGACGGGTTCAAGGCGCCGTAAACTTCGCGGTTATGCATAGGCCGCCACTTCTCGGGTGGTCGGGTCTCTTCGGGGAGCGCGCTGCCCCGGCCTTCCCCGCTTTCGCCCGCCAAGAGGGGCCGTTTTGTCACGCTCAGCGGCACTGCCTCCGCGCGCCTGCGGTTCGATGCCCAATAATGTCCGCAGTCGTGGCCCCCCGTCATGATCGTTGAGCCGTGTTTCTCCCTCGCGTGATTCCGCGAGAATCTTCTCGCACTGCGAAATCGAAAGCGCAGTCCTCTCCAAATGCTCTCGGGAGAGTGCGACAGCACCGTGTTTTATGGCACGCACACACGCGCGCATCAGCCACTCTTTCAGGATGCCTACGCAGCCAACAGAGCGCTCATAGAGAAACTCCCAAGTGGCCACAAGGTCGGGCTCGGGTTTGGGCAATGGCAACTGTTTCTGGAAGGTGAGGAGAACCCCGCGAAATACCTGCCGGTCTTCCGCACAATCGGCCCGGTACCGCTGAAAATGCAGATCCACGCTGCGGCGGCTTAACTGGGCGCTCAGATTACGAAAGGCCAGCAACTCATAAGTCCCCAGCAGCACGTGCACGGTCTCGGTACGATTGGCTATCGACTTGATAACATCCAATTGGTCCGATAACCGGCGACCGGAGGCAATCCGTGCCAGGTGTTGCGCTTCGTCGACAAAGACCACGGGGGGATGCCGGTAACGGAGGGCCTGCTCGACAGCATATCCCAAATCAGCACTCCCCAGCATCGGTCTAGTAGGTGCCTGGGTGTAGCCCCCGCGACGACTGGTTTTGAACTCTATGAGAGGCTCATTCATGGCCGCCAGCAAGCGGCTGAAGTAATCCCGCCAACGGAACCGGCCCGTATCGGGTGGAACAACCTCTACGCTGGCATAGGGGAGCTTTCCGGGATCGGCGGTCATGGCCGGCGTCATCTGCTGGATAAGAAGATCTTCAACTTTCATCCGCACCGTTGTCTTACCTACCCCCGTCGGGCCCAGCACGAACACGAGCGAGCCGGGCGCTGCGCCATCGATCGCATCCACGAGTTCATCGCGCGCTTCCATCAGCCGTGGGTGCGCCATCGTGAAGTTCCGGAAGCGCTCCAGGCGTTCGATCAGGTGAGGTGCTGTCGCCGCGATGCTATCGAGGCGCATCAGATCTCTCCGTATATCTTAAGAGGAGCTGGCGGGTCGACCCGCGGCTGCCTATCGCTCACCACTGGAGATTCACGCCGATAATCGGCAGCTTCACCCCCAAGCTTCGCGGATGGTCCGGGTTGACCCTGTAGCGACCGGGATTCCAGGTCGCTCAACCGCTGAATCAAGATGGCTTCTTCCACTTCTACGGACTCGAGAAACTCCGCGATCTTTCGTGCGGTGATGAGGAAGTGTCCAGAATGGTTCTCGCTACGCTTCCGCAACTCCTCGCTCACCAGGTGGACTTCACGTTCCGAACGACCATGCAGGATCGAATAGTATTCTGAATGGCATTCGACCCACTGCCCGTCCACGAAGGCATAGGCGGTGCCGACATCGAAAGGATCGTAGCGGACGGAAACTTGTTGGGTCTCCCATGCCGGGTTACGGAAATGTTCCGACCAGTAATAAATGTGATTGATCTTCATGCCTCGTCCGGCCGCGATCTTGGCGGTACCCTTGCGGGTGGAAGGCAATGTGAGGATGAGAAAATCCTGGTCGTAGGTGATCTTGCGGTGGGAACGGCTCCCGGTCTGGGCCATCGCCACGTTGAAAGCCTCCCGCGGGCTCTGTCCTAACGCCGGGTGATCGATCGTGTCGTAAATCTCGTAGGCATATTCACTCAGCCTGCGATGGATCTCCTTCAGCGGCCAGGCGGCATGGTTGCGTGGGTCTACGCTTTTGGTGATCTGGCGGGAACCGCGCCCTACTTGCGTGTTGCCCTGCAGATTATGGAGAAAGCGATCATTCGCGGTTCCGAAAATCCGCTCGCAGGTGGAGCCGAAGCGAGCTTTCGCCGGCGGTCTGGTCTTCTTCGTGACTTCACAACGTGCCAACAGGGTTTCAAAATAAATGCTTTCGAACTCCTTGCCGCCGTCCATTACCAGAATCTGAGGCAGGCGGGAATGCCGGCGCACACATTCGCGCAGGATCATCATGCAGGAACGGTAACTGGGAGGGTCGAACGTCAGGTACAGGGCGAGGATCCGGCGAGAAAACGCGTCGGTCAGAAGCGAAATCCACGGTCGTCCCAGCGGGCGCCCAGTCTGGGAACAGAGCGCCCACACATCTGCCTGCGTGTGGTCGATATGGGCGATCTCGAAGGGCCGGTCCCCATGGCGCGGCGTGCGTTGTTCCAACTCCCAATAGAACGGCTGAAGGGAATAAGCAGCACGGCGGCCGCGCCGCTTTTCGACCTGCTCGGCACCAGCGCGACCATGGACAGCGAGGGTGAAAGTCCGGTAGCTCGGGGCGGGTATCTGCCTACGGTCGCAGGCGAGTTTGAGCGCCGACCACGTCGCGTACATAGTTTTCTGCTTCAGCGACTCATAATCCCTATCAATGAAGTCCGTCATCAAGGACCGTACTTGCTCCGGAAGTTTATTAACGGGGTTGCCGTGATTCGGCTTGGGCAGCAGGCCTAAATAGCCGCTCTCGCCCTGCCTCTGAGCAACCTGGTAATTCGCTATCCAGCGCCGTAAGGTCCGGCAGGGTACGGGATCATGGGGCTCGCCCCGCAATGCCCGCGATACGATGCGATACCGCCGTGTGGCCTCAGCCAGGTTGCTTTCGCTCGCCACTAAGAGACGGCCTTGAATCTGCGAGCTGCCGATGCCTGCACTGGAAGGCGGGTGGGGAGCGGCAGATCCTGTCAGCTCACTATCGCGGCATAGCGACTTCTCCAACCAGACCTTCACCCCCTCTGGTTCTGGCAGCGATGCCGACTGGAGATCCACGAAAATGTCTCCGGCTGCGATTAGACAGTAAACTTCGTCGCGGCTCACCTCGCTGTCTGTCACGCGAAACAAATCTTCGAGCGAACACCCAGGTTGAGCCGCGACATGGGCGAGGATCCGCTGCCGAATAAAAGAATCGATCTCCCGTGGAGTTCTCAGGTAGTCTTCAAGAAACTGAATGTTACGTTGGAAAAGCCAGTTGATTTCGGCAGAAGATCGAACCCGGTAGTAAAGGCCGAGGTGCTCAGCGTACTTGCGGCCCGGCGGGCAGATCCATCCGCGCTCGCCGCGACAATATCGGTTTGGGTTGCGCTCCGATAGGCGGCCCAGTTCTTCTTCGGTCTTGCACTCCTCCCATCCCGCCTCCGTTCTGCGAATGACGAAGTAGTCGGGGGTATGGAGCACCCCCAGATGCCGTCCATGGGCACCTTCGTAGTCCAGCTTGATGGAATTGGGCTGATCCCAATACTCCAGAACTTGGTCGTCATGCTCCAATTCGTACACCGTCGGCAACTCCACGCGGTGACTCTCAAACTGGATGGTGACTCCCATCTTCCTGCTGGGGTAGCGGCCAGCGACATTCGAGCGACCGCCCCCCACGCGTCGCGCCGGATTCGAGCACCGAACCTGCGCCACGACGGATAGTGCCTCGCCGGGAAGGCCCATCCGCTTGGCCCACGCCGCGAAATCCTGTTGGCTCAGCATTCGCTGATCCGCCCCTTCGAGATTGCCGCCTTATTGGCCGGACTCCTTCTGGCGCCTGGCCTTCAAGGCCCGGGTGTACCGTACGCCTGCTTCACTGATCAGTTCTTGGACGTGTCGCCCGTTGGCGATCGCCTTGCGAATCGCGGGAACAAGCTCTTCGGGCACGTAGATCGAAAACCGCTTGCCCGCACGCCGCCCATACAGGGCATAGCTGGAGTGAAACTCACCCTTGGCGCACGCCGGGCAGTTCTCGCGGACGCAGGGGCTCTTCCGCAAGCACAGAGATCCAGCCGCCACGGGCGAAAGCTTCTGGACCTCGCTATGAAACCATCGGATGACGTGCTCAGGAGTCTCAATCATGTACGTGAGTAATTATACTCACGTACCACATGCAAAAGCAAAATATTTTTTCACCCCCTTCTCCCCCTGGAAATCTGCACTTCGGCCAAACGATGGTTCAAAACCAGAAGCCGGTCGCGAACGGCGGAACTAAAGGACTTGGCTGTAACGCGCGGCCAAACGATGGTTCAAAAACGGCCAAACGATCGTTCAAGTCACAGGAAAGTGCGTGATCTAGGATTCCCAGTCGTTCGTTCCCGTAGCAGAGGTCGAAGGGATTGGGATCATCACCCGACAGGAACTCTGGCTCAATGGGCGTCTGTGCGTGGATCGGCGCCGCTGAGAGGGTGCGCGCACCACAATCAAGCCCCGCACTCTGGAGCTCGTTCAGATCGTGGTGCCACTGCGCCAGATTCATTCCCTGCACAGCGGCCATCTCCTCGTCCGTGACCGGGCGACCCCGCTTGACCTCCAGTTCGTGATAGAGCTTTTGGATTCTTTGGTTCTTGCGTCGTAAGTCCCGGGAGGCCGGATCGGCGCCGCGAAGGCCGTCCAAAATACTTCCGCGAATCCGGTGCTGCGCGTAGGTCTCCAACCTTACCCGCTTGCTCGCGTCAAACTTGGTG
>Ga0181538_10002238_pt1 | contig 20373 bp, 17 predicted proteins | sample PEATcosm2014_Bin_40_FD_119773 | JGI IMG/M metagenome (GOLD analysis project Ga0181538, IMG submission 119773) | Peatland microbial communities from MTU Mesocosm Facility, Houghton, MI, USA - PEATcosm2014_Bin23_30_metaG | ecosystem: Environmental > Terrestrial > Soil > Wetlands > Peat | place... | reverse complement strand
TGATGTGTCCGGATCTTCACCGTTGATTTTTCCGCCATCCGGAAATCCAGGCGGCAGGTTCGCCGTAAACGATAGAGTGAAATCGTAGCCGCCTTTGAGACCCGTCATATCGACCACCGGCCGGTCCACCTGCTGCGCCAGTTGAAACGCGGCGTACTCGATGGGCGCGGCCGTTACCGTCAACTTGAGATGGAGAAATTTCTCCATCGTGAGATCGGCCCACGGATCGTGCGCGGTCTGGGCCTGGTGAGGCGTCATTTTCGGCCCGTCCTTGCTCACCGTCAGGATGTACCGGGGTAGGTCTCGTTGTTCGCGGTGAAACTTCAACTGCATCCGGTCCACCAGCATGTTCATGAGCATGGTGTGGAGTTCGTCCGGGGTGGAAGGTCTCTCGGCTTTGGCCTCCATATCGTAGCGCTCGGAATCCAGCCACGAAGATCCGCCGACAATCTGGTCCGGTCTCACACGATATGCCACCATGATCATCCCTTTGACCGGCACATTGCTGGCGACGTAGCGCATGCCGCCTTCCGCCGGACGGATCCCGCTGGTGCGCGCTCCCGGCAGGCTGGGCTTGAGCGAGGCAACTTCAAAGCGCAGGTCGGGCGGCACGGCGGCGGGCGCCTGAGCGAATAGAGGCGCCGCCACCAGGGCACAGACGGCGATCCGGGGCATAATCTTTCGATTATTTCACTCACCACACGCCGCGCCAAGCGCGCCAGGCCGACCTGTTTCCCATTTCACGTTCAGAAGAGTACAATTAAATCATGGCCCGAGGTTGGGAAAGTAAGTCGATCGAGGCGCAGATCGACATGGCCGAATCCCATCGTGCGACCAAGCAAGCAACTGCGCCCAGTCCTGAATCGCTCGAATTGATCCGCAAGAAGGAGAATATCCTTCTCTCCCGTACCAGAGTGGTGCGGGAATTGGATTCCGCCCAGAATCCACGCTATAAGGCAGTATTGACCAAGGCGTTGGAAGATCTGGACAAACAATTGACGTCAATCGCGGCAGGTAAGCGAATAGCCGTTGGCGGCCCGATTTAATTATCGGACGGACCGCGACGCTTTTTTTCTCGCAGTCATTCGGCATCTCCCCAGCGCGGAATACTGCGCCGGGGAGATGTGCGAGAGCCGAACGCTTTATTGACTGGGCTCGTCCAGTTGCGCGAAGAGGTCCGCGAAATCGACCTCTCCCACCAGCGGTGTCGAGAGTTTTTGGGAAATGACTTTCCGGATCCCCGACTGAGTCGCCTCGACGACCGTCTTTTTATACGGATCGATCACCCAAACGTAGGGGATGCCGGCGGCCAGATAATCGCCGACTTTGGCGAGCATCTCAGCAGGTTCGTCGTCGGGCGAGACTATTTCGATTACGAGGTCCGGCCTGATGAGAATAGGTGTCGTTTGGTGGGGAAGAGTTTTGAGGGAAATGTCGGGGATGCGATAGCGGGGTTCATCGCTCACTTGCACCCGTTGTCCAGTGAACGTGCGGAACCGTCGTTCGCGCTCCCGCGATCCCAGAACGAGAGAAATCAATAACTGTAATCGGCTATGGAAGTATTCGCCCACGTGGCGCTCCACAAGCTGCCCGTCCACGTACTCCATGTCGGGGTCGTATGACGTGCTCAGGTACTCTTCAACCGGGATGGCAGTCAGCGTCGCCATGAGTCCAGTATCTCACTTCCCCCTGACCAGCCCCAACGCGCGAATGCGCTTATGTAAGTTCGTCCGCTCCATCCCCAGCGTTCGCGCGGCGCCCGACACGTTCCAACTGGATTCCTCTAGCGCGCGCAGGATGTGCTCGCGCTCGGCCGATTCGCGCGCCTCCTGGATGGTCGATTTCGGCCCCGCCTCGCGCTGCACGCGAATCTCCACCGGGATGGCGTCGCGCGTCAAGCGATCGCCCGGCGTCAGGATCGCCATGCGCTCGATCACGTTGCGCAACTCGCGCGCGTTTCCAGGCCAGGCGTAGGTCTCGAGCACAGGGAAGACGGTCTCATCGAGCATTTTGCGGCGGAAATTGTTGCGCGAGCAGAATTCCTCCAGAAAGTACTCCGCGAGCAGGCGGATATCGTGGGGGCGCTCGCGCAGCGCGGGCACGCGGATGGGCACCACGCTCAGGCGGTAATACAAATCTTCGCGGAATTTCTCCTGCGTCACCATGGCGGCGAGATCGCGATTGGTGGCCGAGATCACACGGACACTTACGCGGATGATCTGCTCGCCGCCCACGCGATGGAATTCCCCCTCCTGCAGCACGCGCAGCAGTTTGGCCTGCGACGCCCCGTGCAGGTCGCCGACTTCATCGAGGAAGATGGTTCCACCATCGGCCAGTTCGAATTTTCCGCGGCGCGACGCCGTGGCGCCGGTGAACGATCCCTTTTCGTGGCCGAACAGTTCCGTTTCCAGCAATTCCGTGGGAATCGCGGCGCAATTCACCTTCACGAACGGCCCCGAAGAAAATGGACTGGAATTATGAATATGCGCCGCCAGCAATTCCTTACCCGTGCCCGATTCGCCAATCAGCAGCACTCGGGCATCGGAGCGCGCGGCCATGGTGGCCTGCTCCACCGCGCGCGTCCAGGCGGGCGTGGAACCGATCATTTTCGGCGCGCCGCCCACCAGTTCGCGCAAACGCTCGTTTTCCTGCCGCAGGCTGGCCTGCTCGATGGCGTTCTTGACCGCCAGCAGGACGCGGTCGCGGCTCAGCGGCTTCTCCAGGAAATCGAACGCGCCGGCGCGCGTCGCTTCCACCGCGTCGGCAATGGTTCCGTGGCCCGAGATCATGATCGCCGGCGAGGCCGCGCCGTTCTGGCGCACGGTTTTCAGCAGGTCGATGCCGTTGCCGTCCGGCAGTTTCATATCGAGCAGATAGGCATCGGCGCGGCTCGAGTCCGGATGCTTGCTGAAATCCGCCACCGACCGGCACACGTTCACCGCATAGCCCTCGCGCTCCAGAATCATGCGCAGCGAGCGTCCGATATTCTCTTCATCATCCACGATCAGCACGCGTTTGGAAGCCATTGGTCGCCATGGGCAGCAGCACGCGGAATCCAGCGCCGCCCAATTCTCCTTTTACCAGTGATATGTCCCCGCCAGACAACAGCGCGCTCTTGCGAGCGATGGAAAGGCCCAGCCCCATCCCTCTTTTTTTGAACGAAATCGTCGGTTGAAACAACGAGCTACGCGCCTGCTCGCTCAATCCCGGGCCGGAATCGTGGACCTCGATGGCCACGCGGCCGTTGTCCTCGGCCGTCACGCCCAGAATCTTTCCACCCTCGCCGGCAGCCTCGGCGGCGTTTTCCAGGAGGTTGGTGAGAATGCCCTTGATGAGATCCTGATCGGCGATCACGGAATGAACGCCGTCGCCCAAGCGGCACTCGTACGCCACTTCGGGATGCGCGGTCTTGAGGAACGCGACGCGCTCCTGGAGGAGCGAGTTCACATCCACCTCGCCGGGACGCACCGGCGGTTCGGCGGCAAACTGCGAGAACGCGCGGATGCGGCGCTCGAGCGTCTCGATCTCGTCCACCACGATTTGCGTGGCCTGCTCCATGAAGCTGCGATCCTTGTCCTCGTACCGGGCCATCATTTCTTCCACGGTGAGGCGGATGGGCGTGAGGGAGTTTTTCACTTCGTGCGCCATCTTGCGCGCCAGCGTCTGCCAACTGGCGAGCTGGCGAAGGTAAACCAGGCGTTCGGTGCTCTCCTGGAGTTTTTCCGCCATATCGTTGAAGGCCTTGATGGCGCGTCCGATCTCATCGTCGCGGCGCTCGGCCACGCGGGCGTTCAAATCGCCGGCGGAAACCGCCGTGAGCCCCCGGGTAAGCTGCTGAATCGGCCGGCTGAGGCGGTGCGCCATGTACACCAGCAGGGCGAGCGACAGCAGCCACATGGACGATACGGCCAGAATGTAATAGAGCTGGAATCCGCGGCGCACATCGCGCTCGCTGGCAACGTCCACCAGTTCGCGCGCCGCGGCTATCTGGCTGCGCACCCCGGCTATGTCGGCGAGGGTTGTGGAATATACCCACACGTCGCCGCCGTGGCGCACGAGGTAGTCCATGCGGCTGGTTTCCTGGTTGTAATCGAACCGCTCGGCGGCCTCGCTCTCGTGGAAGCTCCGGACGGCATCCGGCCAGGAATCGCCGGCCGCGGCGGCGAACTTTTGCGGCTGAAGGTCGCCCTTTTGGGCGCGCGCTTTGAGATCGGCGGAGTCCCGCTGGTAGAGCTCCCTGCTCGTGCGCAGCAACGAATCGGCAAGAATCTTCACCTGGTCGGCCGCCGGTTTGAGACTGGTCAGGGTCAGCAGCGACGCGGTGTACCACATGGTGGCCGCCAGAGGCACCAGAGTGGCCGCCAGGAAGATCAGGATTAGTTTGTTGCGCAGGCGATTCATCCGGATCGTCCCCTCTGGCGCGTAATAACGAGGTCTTTAAGGGGCCTCGGACCCCAACGCAATATCTGCTTCTCGTCCTGTCCGGGAGTTAAGACTTCCATGAAATCCACGTGGATTCCCCCGGGGCCCAAGATGGGGGATAGCGGGGGGGGCACGGTCCGCAACTCCAGTTGCAGCCCGATCTGTTCGTCGCGGGCGATTCCCGTGGTACTGACGGGCATGTGTTCCATGCACCAGGTTTCGGTGGCGGAAAGCGAGAGATTGGTAGCGCGGCGCAGCGGTGGCCCGGGAGTAGACACGGCGAATACGTCTCCCGTTCCCCAAACATCATAGCTCACGAAAAAATGGTGTTCGCTGCGTTTGAACGAGGTGGCGAACTGGTCGCGGTAGAGGCCGACCGTCGCCACATATTCTATGGTCGAGCCGTCTTTTAAACGATTTAGCGATTTTCCCTGCAGGAAATGAATGCCCAGGGAGGAGATGTGGAGGTTGTCTCCATCGAAAGTTACGATGAGCGAATCGGCGGCCCGTGCACGGAATAGAGGAGCCAACAGGCCGGCCATAAGCCAGCCTCTGCGGCTGATCTGTAGACCCCGTGAGGGTTCCGCCATCAGGGAAGAATGCCCATCATGAAAATCGGTTCCACGTGCCCCGCTCGTATCGGAATGGCCACCGCCAGGGAGAAAACGGATTCCCGGAGGCCTAGCCCCACCGAGTGCCTCGCAACGATAGGTTGGCTTTCATCCCAAATGGCGCCCGCGTCATAGAATACCTGGAGCGGACCGTAATGGTATTCGACGGAATTGGAGATCGCCCGGTTTCCCCCGAGAGGATCGATCTCGTACTTGTTCCAGCCACGGAGGTACTCCGTGTTACCCAGTACGAAACGGTCAGAAAGCGGAGCCCGTCCCGTGATGTACCCGCCCCAGGCATTCTCCAGAAAGACATGTTTGCCATGGCGGTATTGGTACCGGACACCCGCGGTACGCAGCGAATAGACGTAATCAGTGTTCAGCGCCCGGGTGGCGGAATGCAGGGAGCAATCGGCGTCGAAATCCTGCTGGGTACCGGCGCCTTCGATGCTCTGGTGGTAGTGCAGATCGGCGATGGCTGCGTCGGCGGCGGTGATCTGGCCGGCGGGACCTTCATCCTCGAAGCGCTCAATGCGTGCGCCCAGGGTAAAGGTAAGCGGCCGGAATAAGACTACCGTGGCGGTGGGCTGGAACGCCTGGCGGGCGCGATAGAGCTCCGGTACGTCCAGCGGATTGGTAGCCATGGCTGCCGTGGTCGCCTGATTCCACTGGGCGTGGAAGGTTTCGGCTTCAAATTTGAAACTCAGCCGGTCGGTGCCCGCGCTTTTGTCTTCGTAGCGAGCCACCACGCCCGAAAACCGCTCCGGCAGCCAATCGCCATTGCTCACCAAGCCGAGCGCAATAACGTGCGGGCCGGTGGTGACCGCAGCCTCGCCGCTGCCGCTGAACCCCTGTTTCGAGTTATAGAGGAACTGGTTGACGTTCATTCCCAGGCTGGCGCGCGCCGGCCGGACTTCGAATTCCACGCGAACCTGCTCGGGAACGTCTCCGCGCACAATCCGGTGGGTCACTTCGCGGGCGCTGAGTTCTTTCTTGAGATTCTGTGCCAGGGTGTCTAGGTGGGAAGAATTCAGCTTCTGCCCGATGAGAGCGGTCAGGTCGTGGAGCAGGCTGCTGCTGATTTTGTTGGTGGTTTCGGACTGGAGATTGGTAGTCCAACCCTTCCCGGAGAGGATTACGGTTTCTACGGTATAACGCGAGTTGATATTGCTATCGGAGTCCTGCGGAGGGGCGGCGAGCAGACCGGTGAGCAGAAGACTGCCGAGCCAGACACATTTCATGCGGGCTCCGAGCGCACGCCGTGTGCCAATTGTAAACTGTTGTGGGAAAAAGAAATACTCTCCGGAACGATGTGCGTGCCGTTCACAGGTGTGGAACTGTAGAAAGATACTCCGGTCTCTTCCGGGACGGACCGGGTGGACCTAAAGAACTTTTGCCAATTCAGTGGCAAAAGCGCTGCGCGGCGATTGCTCGCGCTCTTTGCCGCCGCGGCGTTTGCGGTCCGGACGAGGCTGCACGCGAGGAGCATGGGATACCGCGGCTGCCTGTTGGGGTCCGCGCGGCGGTTCCTTGCCCTTGGGAGGCTGCGCCGGGTTCGCTCGCAACAGGCGATCTTCCAATGGCGCGCGATCGAAGCGGCGAATGATCGCCTGCATTTCATCGCTGGTCGGTGCTTCGACAAATGCGAAGCCCTTCGATTCCTGGGTTTCGTGGTTTCGGATCACTTTTACGGCATCGGCCACCAAGTCTTCGGCGGCGAGCCATTGTTTGATGTCATCGGCGGTGACCCATGTGGGAAGGTTGCCAAGGAAAACGGTAAAGCTCATTCAGTTATTTTTTATTCACTCCGTTGTTGGGATTGCGGGACTTCAAGGGGAGAGTTCCGATCAGATCGCAACTTGATGTTACCAGAGTGCCCGCGCCGATTGCAAACGAAGAATCGGGGTTTTCACGGGTTTCTCGGAAGCTGTAAAATCGTGCCCAGGAGGCGGACCTGGGGGCCGCCGTTATAACAACAGGAGACCGCCGAACATGCAAAAAACGCCCGAAAACGCCTTGATTACGCGGGAGGGGACGGTGGCCGTCGTCATGCTCAACCGTCCCGAGCGGCGCAACGCTCTCTCGCTCGCGCTGATGCGCGAATTGATCGACGCCTTGGACGCCATAGGGCGCGATCGCGAGACGCGCGCCGTTATACTCGCGGCGGCCGGCAAAGTCTTTTGCGCGGGCCACGACCTTTCCGAGATGACCGGCCGGAATATCAACGAATATCGCGAAATCTTCGATGTTTGCAGCGAGCTCATGCTGAAGGTCCAGGCGATTCCGCAGCCGGTGATCGCCGAGGTGCAGGGCGTGGCGACGGCCGCGGGCTGTCAACTGGTGGCGGCTTGCGATCTGGCGATCGCCGCGGAAGAGGCGTGGTTCGCCACTCCCGGAGTCAAGATCGGGCTGTTCTGCACCACCCCGATGGTCGCGCTGACGCGCGCCATCGGCCGGAAACGGGCCTTGCAGATGCTGCTCACAGGCGACCCGGTGAGCGCGCGCACCGCGGCGGAGTGGGGACTCGTGAATGACGTTGTGCCCGCCGCCGAACTCGCGGCCACCACAAGAAAACTGGCGGCCAAGGTGGCCGAGGCCAGTTCTCTGGTGGTGGCGATCGGAAAGCAGGCATTCTACACGCAGATCGATATGGACGTGGAAAAGGCTTACGGGTACGCCAAGGAAGTGATGTCGTTGAATGCTATGGCGGCGGACGCGCAGGAGGGCATGGGAGCGTTTTTGGAGAAGCGCGCGCCGTGTTGGAGCGGGAAATAAACTGTCCGGGCGCCGGTTCGGCACGTCAAAGGGAGGGGGTTCATTGGGATGCGGCCAGTCTTGATCATCGGTCTGCTGGTTTCCATCGCCGGACGGGCGCCGGCGCAGCAATCCACTTTCGAAGCCGTCTCCATCAAGCCTTTCCCGGAGGGCACGCCGATCATGATGAGCGGCTGCGTGGGCGGTCCCGGATCGGACGACCCCGGCCAGATCAAGTGCGAGTACATGACCCTGAAGATGCTGTTGATGCGGGCGTATAAGGTCCGGAACCAGGAAATCTTCGGGCCGGGATGGATCGACTCCACCCGCTTCAACATCCTGGCCAAGGTGCCTCAAGGCGCGACCGGCGACGAGGTGCGCGCGATGTTCGGGAATCTGCTGGCGGAGCGATTCAAAGTGGCTCTGCACCATGAAACCCGCCCTATGACCGCCTATTCGCTGGTGGTGGCGAAGAACGGGCCGCGTCTCAAGGAGTACGATGCGGCGGCGGTTGCCTCGGCCGACGACGGCCCGCCGCCGGGCGGCAAGCTTCCCACAGGCGATGACGGATTCCCGATTCTACGCCGGTCTGTGATCGCGAGCGGTCCGATCATCCTGTACCGTCAGGGGCGGGCGCGTCTTCAAGCCGGAAATGCCAAGATTGCCCGGTTGGCCGAAGCTCTCTCCAACCAGTTGGATCAGACGGTGACGAACGAGACAGGCCTCACCGGGAGTTACGACATCACATTGTATTGGACGCCCGACCCCACCGAATCCGGCGGACGGACGCCGGCAAGCGCTCCGCAAGAGGCGAGCGCCCCTGAAACGAGCCTGTTTGCGGCCCTGGAGCAGCAACTTGGACTGAAGCTGGTGGCGAAGAAGGCGCCGCACGACACGTTGGTGATCGATCGCGCCGAGAAAACACCCGTGGAGAATTAGTTTTCGGTGGGCACGCGATCGGCGCGATCGATCACCAGCATCTCCAGCGACCCCTTCTCACCGGCACGAGTTTGAGCCCCAGTTGATCCCGGATGGCGGCAAACAGGGCGGGACCGGAATCCGGCGGGAGCCCGCCTCGATCAGACCGAGAAGGTACCGAAATGCCATTCAAATAACCATATCTGCCGCGTCCGCCGCAAACGACAGCGGCTTCCTTCAATCGGCTATCGAAAACGCCTAATTGATCTACAAGGTCCGGAGTCTGTCGTCTTGGTGTTTCCGATAGAGTACTAGGGTTTCACGGCCAGTGGCGGGACGGGGTGGATGAGCCAATACGGAAAGCCGGGCTGCAAGCCGGGAGTGATCTGCAAAGCGGTGAGCCAAATTCCGAGTACCCGACCATACCGGCGCTATCACCACGGATCACCTCGATTTTCCAGACCATCTTACGAGCCGCCTTCTTCGAAACGAGTTCTGTGGCGAGTAGAATCAGGTCCGCGTCATCGCCAAAGGCAACAAATTGACAGATCTATGTCAGCGGCCAGCTGGTATTCCCTTACTGGAGGAAGGAATCAAGTCCTGTTGAGTGAGGTGGTAAGATATGAATCGGCGCATTCAGGGCGCCGCCGTGTCCGCGGGAAGGACTGAGTCCCCCTGAATGTTTCAGTTTCAGCAGTCGATTTTGATGAACTCTTTTCTGCCCGAGAGAGCGGACACCGGGCGAAGCCGCTGATCCGTATATGGACAGCCAGGAAAGGAGCTCATTGTGAAGTTTCTACCGACCCGCGTGCTCCCCAAGCATCCGGACCTCGATCAACTCAAACGTCAGGCGAAGGAATTGCTGGACGCAGTTCGTGCCAGCGAACCAGACGCAGTTTCAGAAGCCGCTCCTGGCGCTGACCTAGAGAAATTCGCCTTGCACGATGCTCAACTCGTGCTCGCCAGGTCGCATGGGTTCCATAGCTGGCCCAGGCTCAAAGCCTTCGTGAGCGGGGGCATGATCAAACCGCCGGAAATGGAATCCGACTTGGGGCGTGATGTCTGGGATACGATCACAGCCGCTGCGGCCGGCGACACGCTCACGCTTCAACGCCTGATGGGGCGCGATCCCAGCCTGAGCCGTGCTGAAGACTTCTACGCGCCGCCTATCCACTTTGCCGTACGAGAGGGGCACGCCGAAGCCGTGCGGATTCTGCTCGACGCGGGCGCAGCAGAAACGGAATGGAACGGCTGTGACCTCGACGGCCTGATCGAAATCGCCGGGGACCGGAGTTATGACGAGATCGCTCTGCTTCTCGATGAGGTCCGCAGGCGCCGCAAGCCGGTTGCGCCTCAGAAGATCATCCCATACATGATGCTGCAGAGCGCGATGATGTCGAGCAAGTTCGCGACCTGCTAAATGGGGATGCGACGCTCCTGAACCGTCGCGACGCCGGCGGGAGGACGCCGCTGCATCGGGCGGTGAAGGGCTCAGCACACGAGGTGACTGCGCTATTACTTGATCGTGGCGCAGACATTCACGCACTCGATAACACAGGCTCGCATTCCCTCGACCTTGCAGTATGGAGCCGGAGCGCGCTTGCGCCGGCGAGTGACGCTTTTGATACTGCCCGACTGTTGCTGTCACGTGGTGCTACCTGTGATTTGACGATTGCCGCCGCACTCGGGGACCTGCATCGGGTCACGGCACTTCTTGACCAGAACCCCGCCTGTCTGCGCGAAGTGCGTCAGAATGGCAAACGCGCACTATCCGAGGCCGTCAAATTCGGCCACCGCGAAATCGCGCGTCTGCTGCTGGAACGCGGCGCCGATCCCAATTGGCCCGAATCCGACGCCCGCCGGGGCGCTTCCCTGCACGCCGCCGCCCGCGCCGGTGACCACGAGCTGGTGGAGTTGCTGCTCGCGCACGGTGCCGATCCCATCGGCCATGTGGACTCGGCGGGCAATGCCGTTTATGTAGCGAAGACTCCCGAACTGCGGGCGCTGCTCATGGCTCGCGGAGGCACGCTCGATCCGTATGACCTGGTCTGGCTGGATGAGGATGACGAAGTCATTCGGCGCGTGACGGAAGACCCGGGTTCAGCGGAGTACGGCTGCGGCGGGGTATTTACGGCCGTATGTACGCGAGGGAAGCGCGATCTGCTGTTGCGCCTGCTGGACGCCGGGCATCCGCGTGCCGCCGGTCGTCACCGGGTGCCACAGCTACCTCCTCGAAAACACCGAGATGCTCTGTATCCTCCTCGCGAGCGGGATGAATCCCGACTTGCCAACCTGGCAGCGGCGGACCTTTCTGCATGATCTATGCTCTTGTGGCAAGCACGGCCAGACATCGGACGCCATCGAGCGCGCGCAGATCCTGCTAGATGCAGGCGCGTCGATTTCAGCCAGAGACGAGGAGTACCGTTCGACACCGCTCGCATGGGCGGCCCGGACGAACATGCCGGAGATGGTGGAGTTTCTGCTCGCCCGCGGCGCACCCACCAATCTCCCTGATGACCCGCCATGGGCCGCGCCTCTGGCGTGGGCCGAGCGGCGCGGACACGCAGAGGTCGCCGAAATCCTGCGGAGGCATGGCGCCGCCCGATAACAGAATCGGCCGCCTGCCCACTGCTAGTCTGCCGTGATGTCTGTCGCTCAATTCTACTTGAGGAAAGCCGCGTCCGCTATTTCCGCACGCATAAATTGAGGGCGGGAGACGCGACGTTCTCTGAACTTGGACCGATAGCACCTGGATGACATCAATTAACCGGTCCAATCTGTGCACGCGGCACATTCTGTTTGAGTTAGACGCGCGCGGGCATCATTGCTTCTTCATTCGTTCTCTCCTTTACCTTACTGCGAGGACGCCTTCTCCATTTCCAGCTGAACCGGAACGCCCATAACGCTGTGCAGTAGTATAAAGAACAGCCGTGGATTACCGGAGCGTGCAGAGCCTGAGAAAAACGAATTCGGCGTGGAAGCTGATGCTGGCCGACCACGCGCCGATGATCGTCAGCTTCCTGAATAAGACCTTCATTCAGCCCAACATGCGAGCCATGAGCCAGCCGGAACTGGCCTCGAAGCTGGGCGACTTTCTTTACGGCCTTCGGGAACTGGATGGCGAAGACACGTATTCCAAACGCGCCGATCAATATCTGGACGATTGGGCTTCCGACGAAAAGGGCTGGCTCCGCAAATACTACCCGCCCGGCAGCGACGAGCCGCACTACGACCTGACGCCTGCTACCGAGCGCGTCATCGATTGGGTGGCGAGTTTGCAGGAGCGCAAATTTGTCACCGCCGAATCGCGCCTCATGATGGTCTTCCAGTTGCTTCGCCAGATTGTCGAAGGAACCGAGACCGATCCCAAGGTGCGCATTGCCGAACTGGAGCGCAAGAAAGCGGCAATCGATCGCGAAATCCGCCAAGTCCGGGAAGGTAGCTTGCCGCTTCTCGACGATACACAAGTCAAGGATCGCTTTCTCCAGATGGAGGGCACGGCACGGGGCCTGCTGGGCGACTTTCGCCAGGTGGAACAGAACTTCCGTGCGCTCGACCGGGCGGTGCGCGAGCGGGTCGCTACGTTTGAGGGCGGCAAAGGCAGGCTACTGGAGGAGGTATTTTCGCAGCGCGACGCCATCGCCAGTTCCGACCAGGGGAAGAGCTTCCGTGCCTTCTGGGACTTCCTCATGTCGCCAGCCAGGCAAGAGGAACTTTCCGCGCTCCTGGAAGCGGTGTTCCAGCTCGATCCCGTTCGCGAGCTTACGCCCGATAATCGTCTGCGCCGGATACATTACGACTGGCTGGGCGCGGGAGAGGTGGCCCAACGCACGGTGGCGCGCCTCTCCGAGCAGTTGCGCCGATATCTTGACGACCAGGCATGGCTGGAAAACCGTCGCATCATGCAGCTCATTCGCGGGATAGAGCAAAGCGCTCTGGCGAGCCGCGCCGCACCGCCTCAAGGCGCCTTCATGGAACTGGACGAGGCTGTTCCCGATATAGCGTTGGCCATGGAGCGCCCGCTCTACTCTCCGCCATTTAAGCCGCGCGTCGCGCAGCAAATCGTCGCTGAGGGCGATGAATCGCTCGCCGTCGATGCGCTGTTCGAACAGGTTTATGTCGACAAGACGGTACTCATGGCACGGATTCGCCAGGCTTTGCAGACGCGCCACCAAATTTCACTGGCGGACCTGGTGGGCGAATGGCCACTGGAGCAAGGACTGGCCGAGCTAGTGGCATACCTCAGCCTGGCTTCGGATGACGATGCCGCGGTGATCGACGATTCCCGCAAGCAGACGCTGCTGTGGACCGATGAGAACGGCGGTCAACGTCAGGCCACTTTGCCCCTGGTGGTATTCAGCCGGACTGTGAGGGCGAAGATCGCATGAATCTGTCAATCGTGCTGATCGCGCTGATGAAGGGCATTACCACTCGCGAGGACGACCCCGGGGCTTGGCAGGCGCTACTTGAATTGCAACCGCGCATTCGGGAATACGTCGCAACGATCGGCCTGGAACTGATGTTGGACGAGGCCGAGGGCTATGCCTACGTACGCCAGCGGACGCCGGTCCCTAACGAGCCGGAATTGCCGAGGCTGGTAGCGCGGCGCCAGCTGGGATATTCTGTGAGCCTGCTGCTGGCTCTGTTGCGCAAGAAACTGGCCGAATTTGACGCTGGCAGCGGCGAGTCGCGGCTTATCGTAAGCACGGAACAGATTACCGATATGATTCGGCTGTTCTTGGCGGACACAGGTAATGAAGCCAGGCTGATGGACCGGGTGGAGACCGATATCAAAAGGATCGTGGAGATGGGCTTCCTGCGCAAGCTGCACGGAAGCGAGGATCGCTTCGAGGTGCGGCGCCTGCTGAAGTCGTTCGTGGATGCGCAGTGGCTGGACGAGTTCGACCGCCGGCTGGCCGAGTACAAAGAGAAGGCGGGTGCACTTGAATCGACCTGAAACAGCTCTAACCGGGCCACGGCCTGGCTTTCGTCTGGTCCGCTTCGAAGTGTTGAACTGGGGCACGTTCCACAAGCACGTCTGGGGGCTGGACGCGGACGGCCACAACTCGCTGCTGACCGGCGATATCGGGTCCGGCAAATCCACCATCGTGGATGCCCTCACCGCGCTGCTGGTGCCGCGCGTTAATTTCAACAAAGCTGCGGGCGCCGCGGCCGGGGAGCGCAGCACTGAGACTTATTTCTTCGGCCGCTACAAAGCCGAGCGCGGCGAACCGGGCCTATCCTCGAAGCCGGTATCGCTGCGCGGCCCGGATAGTTACTCGGTGCTGCTGGCGCGTTTTTACAACGAGGCATTGGGGCAGCAGGTGACTCTGGCCCAGGTGTTCTGGGCGAAGGCGCCACAGGGACCGCCCACGCGAATGTTTGTTTTGGCGGATAAGCCGCTCTCCATCCGCGAGCACTTTGCCTCCTTCGGCCGGGACATCAACACGCTGCGCAAGCGATTGCGCGCGAAGGAGCAAGTTGAACTGTACGACACTTTCCCGCCGTACGGATCGGCATACCGGCATCGTTTCGGCATCGAAAACGAGCAGGCGATGGATTTGTTCCACCAGACCATCTCGATGAAGTCGGTGGGCAATCTCACCGAGTTCGTTCGCGAACACATGCTGGAAGCCTCGCCGGTGGAGGGCCGAATACAAGCGTTGGTGGGACACTACCAGGATCTCGACCGCGCCCACGAACTGGTATTGAAGGCGCGCTACCAGATCGGTTTCCTGACTCCCCTGGTGCAGGATTGCGATCAGCGGGCCGCGCTGGCCGATGAGGTGGATGCGTTGCGCGCCTGCCGCGAAGCGTTGCGGCCCTGGTTCGCCGGTAAGAAGCGGGTGCTGCTCACAAAGCGGATCGCGAATCTCGAAGCTGAGTTGGAAAAGCTGGCGCAACGCATCGCCACGGCCGAGGAGGTGCGGAACCGGCAGATGGCGGAACGAGATGCTATCCGTCAAGCCGTCGCCGAGAACGGCGGCGACCGCATCGAGAACATCAAGAGCGAGATTGCGGCCAAGAGGGCGCTGAAGGAAGAACGAGCGCGGCGCGCAGCGGGGTATGACGAACGCGCCGGCCGCCTCGGGCTGCCGGGAGCTATGGACGGCGACACCTTCCTTTCCAATCAGCGCGCCATCCGCGAGGCGCGTGACGCAGCCGTGGCGGCGCAGGTGGAAGCGCAAAACGGTCTCACCGAAGCCGGCGTCGAGGTGCGGCGGCTCCAGGACCAATACGAAGAGCTGGAGGCAGAGATCCAATCGCTCTATCAGCGCCGTTCCAACATCCCGCGTCAAATTCTCGAAATGCGCGCGGAAATGTGCCGGAACGTCGAGCTGCGCGAAGAAGAGCTGCCGTTTGCCGGTGAACTCGTGCAGGTCCGTTCGGAGGAGCGCGCATGGGAAGGCGCCATCGAAAGGCTGGTGCACAACTTCGGCCTCTCTCTGCTGGTCCGCGACGACCACTACGGGAGGGTAGCGGAGTGGGTGGAGAAAACACACCTGGGCGGCCGGCTGGTCTATTTCCGGGTTCTGCGCGCCAAAGTGGCGGACCATGGCGCACTGCATCCTTCGTCCCTGGTGCGCAAGATTGCGATTAAGCCTGAATCGGGATTCTACGCGTGGTTGGACGCCGAGTTGTCGGCGCGCTTCAACTACGCCTGCTGCGATACGCTCGATCAGTTTCGCCGCGAACCGCAGGCAGTGACGCGCGCCGGACAGGTGAAAGGCAGAGGAGAGCGGCACGAAAAGGATGACCGCTATCGCATCGACGACCGGTCGCGCTACGTGCTCGGTTGGTCCAACGCTGAAAAGATCCAGGCTCTCCTTCAGGAGCAGCGGAATCTGGAGACCCGCCGCGCGCCCCTGCTGACGCGCATCCGTAAAATGGAGCAGCAGCGCCTGGCCGCTCAAAACCGAGCCACGCAGCTCGCTGAGTTGGCGGTTTTCGAAAACTTCCGCGAGCTCGACTGGAGGCCCATCGTCTCCGAAATCGATCGGCTGGAAGGCGAGCGCCGCCAATTGGAAGAGGGGTCTGACATTCTGCAGACGCTCGGTCGGCAGCTTGGCACTCTTGAAGCCAGCCTTCGCGAGACGCAAGACCGGCTCGGCGCCGACACCGATGAACGGGGCCGTGTTCAGGAACGCCGGGGCCACGCGCAGGAACTTGCGGCCGAGTGCGATGCAGCATTATCGGGTTCCGACGGCTCGATGTTTCCGCGCCTGGAGGGTATGAGCAGCGAGGCTCTTGGCGATCACACCCTTACCATCGAATCCTGTGACGGCCGCGAGCGCCAGATGCGGGAATGGCTGCAAGCCCGCATCGACAGCGAGGACAAGCGTGTGCGCGGCCTTGGCGAGCGTATCGTCAGGGCGATGCAGGCTTACCGTTCCAAATATCCGTTGGAGACCCAGGAGGCCGATGCCAGCGTCGAGGCGGCCGGCGAATACCGAGCCATGTTGAACCGGCTCCTGGCTGACGACCTGCCGCGGTTCGAGGAGCAATTCAAGAGCATGCTCAACGAGAACACTATCCGCGAGGTCGCCAATTTCCAATCGCAGCTCCATCGCGAACGCGAGACCATCCGTGAGCGCATCGAGATCATTAACCGGTCGCTTCGCGGCATCGATTACAATCCCGGCCGCTACATATTGCTCGAAGCTGCGCCCAATTCCGATCCTGAGATCCGCGATTTCATTGCCGCCTTACGCGCCTGCACCGAAGGCGCACTGGCCGGCTCCGATGAGGCGGGCTATTCGGAAGAAAAGTTCGTTCAGGTAAAACGCGTCATCGAGCGCTTCCGCGGACGCGAAGGTACGGGCGAACTGGACAAGCGCTGGACCGCCAAAGTTACCGACGTGCGCCAGTGGTTCACCTTCTCGGCATCGGAGCGCTGGCGGGAGGACGACCGGGAATACGAACACTATGCCGATTCGGGTGGCAAGTCGGGAGGCCAGAAGGAAAAGCTGGCGTACACCGTGCTGGGAGCGAGCCTGGCTTACCAATTCGGCCTCAACGGCGACACACCCCGGACCCGATCCTTCCGATTCGTCATTATTGACGAGGCATTCGGCCGCGGTTCCGACGAATCGGCGCGCTACGGTCTCGAACTGTTTGGCCGCCTGGATTTGCAACTGCTGATTGTGACTCCGCTGCAAAAAATCCACATAATCGAACCCTACATCTCCAGCGTCGGCTTCGTGCACAGCGAGGACGGCCGTCTTTCCATGCTGCGCAACCTGACCATCGAAGAATACCGCGCGGAGCGGGAAGCCAGGGCCGGATGAGCGCCGACTGGACCTCACCGGAGGATCTGCGCGGGCAAGTGGAGCGCTTGTGGTCGAGCGGGCGCCTGCTTACCGATGAAACGCTGTTTCCGCTCGAGCTGAAATTAAGGCGTCCCGGCAGCCGAGAACTCTCGGAGCGCTTCGACGAGGTCCGTTTGTGGATTCGCGAACTGGAAAGCGAACCCGCTTTCCAAATCGAGTGGGCCGAGGTCGATCACCGCGTGCTGGGGCGCAACCAGGTGCCGGCCCGGGTGTTTGTGTCGAATCGCAGCGACGCCGTGCGCCTGATCGGCCGGGTGGAGGAGGCGGAACGAATCCGATCGTTGGCGGCGGTGACAGCGCTGCGGCTGCCGGGGTTGAACGCCTGGTTGGCGCGCAAGCCGCTGGTAGCGCTCGAAAATAAGGACGATTGGGACCGCATCCTGGATGTGCTTGACTGGTTTCGCGCCAACCCACGATGCGGCCTCTACCTGCGCCAGCTCGACATCGCCGGAGTCGATTCGAAGTTCATCGAAGCCCGCAAGCCGCTGCTGGCAGAGCTGCTGGATGTGCTGCAAACACCCGTGGAATGCCCGCGCGGTCCGCGATGGTTCGAGCAGCGCTACGGCCTGGCGACCAAGCCGCTCCAGGTTCGCTTCCGCGTGTTGGACCGGCGTCTCGCTGTCAGTGGCTTGACCGACTTGGCGGTGGTCGTCAACGAAATGGCCGCGCTCGACCTGCCGGCGAGACGGGTGTTCATTACCGAAAATGAAGTGAACGGTCTTGCCTTTCCCGAGGTTCCGGACAGTATGGTAATCTTCGGCCTCGGCTACGGTGTGGAGATCTTGTCGGAAATTCCTTGGCTGGCGGAGCGCGATTTGCGCTATTGGGGAGATATCGACACGTATGGATTTCATATATTGGACCGCCTGAGAGCCACGTTCCCACGCGCGCAGTCCTTTCTGATGGACCGTTCGACGCTCCTGGCGCACGAGGCGTTGTGGGTGAGCGAAGAGAATCCGTATAGGGGCGAACTGGTGCGTCTGACAGAGAGTGAGCGGGCAGTCTATGAAGGTCTCCAAGGCGTACGTCTGGAGCAGGAGCGGATCCGATACGGCTGGCTTCTCGATGCGCTGGCGCGTGCCTTTTCGACTGAGACGGGCACCTGGTAGGCTGCTGAAAAAGGCACATCATAGGCCAGTGCTTTTCAGCATTCTGTTAGAACAGCCGCCGAACTTCCCGTTGGTGCGCGGACCAGGGCGCCGCCAGAAGGGCCGCGCTTCGAATTGCGCGTCGGCGTGGCGGCGGCAAAAGTAGCGTTTGGCACTCGCAAGGCGTGACGGTGATAGAGCCGAAAGCGTGGACTTCTAGTCAAAGTCGGTGAGCTCCCACCAGCCCAACGCGGCCCGCCCAAAATTCAACCCCCTAGCCGTTCCATTCCTCCGGCAAGTCCCAAAGACCGGCGTCCGGTGCGGAGTCCGGCTGGATGCGATACGCCTTGTGCATCCGCTCTTGCTCGGCGCGGAAGACCGCGTCCTTTACGGCGCTGCGAATGAAATCCGCCCGCTTGCGATCGTCGACCCGCACCACCCGATCGATTGCTGCCAGCGTCGCATCCCCAAGCCGAACGCCAACTCTTCGCATATTGGCAGTATCTCGCAATCAGGTCAAAGTGCGCTATATTAGGCAAAGAAAAGGCGAATGGAGGACATTCAGGAACAGCTCGCTGCCCTGCGGCGCCGCGTCGCCCGCGTGGATCGCAAATACGCCGATTCCGCACCTTCGCCGCCGAAACTGGACCGTCCGCGATCAGCCGGGTACATTCAGGACCTCATCAGCGGCGCCGTAGTCTCCACTCCCTGCGGCGAGCATTTCGAGACCGAGAAGTTGTGGGAGCGGCACCGCCGCCACGGCTCGATCGATATCTCCGACCTCGCCGAGCTGCCCGAAGATCTCCTCGCCGGGCTTTCCGACGGCGCCATCGCGCGCGCGCACCCTACCAGGTGGGCGTTTCTCGATACCGAAACTACCGGTCTTGCAGGCGGCACGGGCACGTACGCGTTTCTGATCGGCGTGGGATCGATCGAACCGGCCGGTTTTCGCCTGCGCCAGTTTTTCATGCGCGATTACGGCGAGGAAGCTTCGCAACTTCACCGCCTGGCCGAGTACCTGGCGCAATTCGACGTACTGGTGACCTACAACGGCAAGGCCTACGACCAGCCGCTGCTCGAAACGCGCTTCCGCATGGCGCGCGCCCGCCATCCATTCGACCGCATGGAGCACCTCGACCTGCTCTTCGGCGCGCGCCGCCTGTGGAAGCTGCGCCTCGAAAGCTGCCGCCTGGTGGACCTGGAAAACCAGATTCTGGGGGTGGAGCGGCAGGGCGATCTGCCGGGCGAAATGATTCCGTATTGCTACTTCGGATACCTGCGCACCAAGCGGGCTTTCGATCTGGTGCCGATCTTCCATCACAACGCTATCGATATTCTTTCGCTCGCCTGCCTCACGGCCATCGTGCCGTTCGCGTTCCGTTCGCCGGAGACGGCGGCGCTCGGTCACGGCGCCGATTTCGTCGGTTTGGCGCGCTGGCTCGATCGCGCCGGCCGCCAGGATGAGGCGTTGAACTTGCTGCGCCGCGCGGTCGACATGGGCTTGCCCGACGCGCTGCTGTTCCGCACGCTGTGGGACATTGCCGCCATGGAGAAGAAAATGGGACGGGAAGATGCCGCGCTTGCCGCGGTGACGGAACTGGCGGAGACGCGCAACCCGTATCGCGTGCGCGCGCTGGAAGCGCTGGCCAAGCACTACGAGCATCGCGAGCGCAATTACGCCATGGCGCTCGAAATGACGCGTACGGTGCGCGGATTGGAAGACAGTCCGGCAATTCGCCGCCGCGAGATTCGCCTGAAGGGCCGGCTGGAGCGCTCGCTGCCGCTAGGGTTGCAATAAGAACGAACACTGCTCACCGCAGAGACGCGGAGACGCAGAGAAAAACCGGAAACAGGGCTCACCACGGAGGACAGAAAGGCGACAGCGCGCCGGTGAGCGCATCGTCTTCATTATCATAAGTAGGGGATTGGCGAATCCAAACCAACTGGTATGAAGATCGGCGATAGCATAAAAGTGGTCGGAACACCCCATGGCTTGGAAGGCGAAACGAAGGCTCTGTTCGACCTTTGTGTTGGTCGAACGTTCACCATCTTCGGGATCGTTCCCGTGCTGGAAATCGGCAGTGAACTCCTCGAACTTGAGGTTGGTGAGGTCGTAGGAGAACCTGCTGTAGCAGTTCACGTGGTTAGCGCCGCTGTGGGAGCAGAGAAGGTGCAGCAGTCTGATGACGGTTGCAGCGTACGGCCTCAGAGAGGTAGGCCAGTACGTGGCGCTGCTGTTTCTTGCAAGTC
>Ga0181538_10002236_pt1 | contig 20389 bp, 15 predicted proteins | sample PEATcosm2014_Bin_40_FD_119773 | JGI IMG/M metagenome (GOLD analysis project Ga0181538, IMG submission 119773) | Peatland microbial communities from MTU Mesocosm Facility, Houghton, MI, USA - PEATcosm2014_Bin23_30_metaG | ecosystem: Environmental > Terrestrial > Soil > Wetlands > Peat | place... | reverse complement strand
GCCGCGTGTGGTTCGATGCGGGCGGCGTGTATGTGGTCGCGAACCTGCGGGGTGGAAGCGAGTACGGCGAGCAATGGCACAAGGCGGGTAACCTGACTCGCAAGCAGCACGTATTCGATGATTTCATCGCCGCGGCAGAGCACCTCATCAATCGCCGCTATACAAATCCGTCGAAACTGGCCGTTGAGGGCGGCAGCAACGGCGGGTTGCTGATGGGCGCGTTCCTGACCCAGCGGCCAGACCTGGCCTGCACCGTTGTGGCCCACGTGGGAATCCACGACATGCTGCGCGTGGAGCTGGATCCGAATGGACAGTTCAACATCACTGAATTCGGCACGGTGAAGGACCCCGAGCAGTTCAAGGCGCTGTTTGCCTATTCCCCTTACCACCACGTGCGCGACGGCGTGAAATACCCGGCGGTGCTATTGACGACCGGCGACAATGACGGGCGCGTCAACCCAGCCCAATCCCGGAAGATGGCCGCCCGGCTTCAGGCCGCCACGGGTTCAGACCGGCCGATCCTCTTCCGCAGCACCGCCACCGCCGGCCACGGCATTGGCAGTTCTCTGAAGGACCGAATCGCCGAGCAAGCCGACGTGCTGGCGTTCCTGTTCGACCAACTCGGCGTGGACGCTTCAAGGTGGGCGTTTCATTGACACTCGCCGCAACATTGTCTGACCATGCTCACCATTTCTCATGGTGGACATAGTCCGGGTTATAGCGAGTGCGCAGGGCGGGCTGTTCGCCCGGCTGGCCGAGCGATACCGCCGCCACCGGAACGAATGAAGCGGGCAGGGAGAGCAATTCCTTCACCCGCTTGATCAGAGGTTCGCCGGGGTGGATCCCCACCCAACAGGCGCCCAAGCCTTGCGCGTGCGCGGCCAGGAGCAGGTTCTCGATAGCCGCCGAACAGTCCTGCAGTAAGTAACTAAGCTGCCGCTCGAAGGCCGCGTCCAGGTCACCGCACACCACAATTGCCATGGCCGCGGAAGCGAGCATCGCCGCGCCCGGGTGGAGCGCCGCCAGTTTGGACAGCGTTTGCTTGTCCCGGACAACCACGAACCGCCAGGGGTCCTTGGTCATGGCCGATGGCGCAGCCATCGCCGCTTCCAGGACCCCGGCCAGCGCCGGCGCGCTCACCTCCCCGGGCGCATACACCCGGATGCTGCGCCGGCCAAAGATGAAGTCCAAATTACCGTCTGTGGTTTTGCGCATAGTTAGATCGTCGAATCAGAGCCCACCTATGTAGTGCTTCCGGCTGGGGGTTGCAATTCCTGTTTGACCCCAGGCAAGGAACGTGTATGCTTTTTAACGTTCGTTTAAAACGACCGTTTACTTTAATGCGAAAGCCAGCCGAACCGGACCGTCAGACCCGCATCCTGGATGCCGCCGAGAACGCCATCGCGGAGTTGGGGTTTGCCGGGGCGTCGCTGCGGCACATCGTGCTCGAGGCCCAGGTGAACCTGGCCACGGTGTATTATTATTTCGGCTCCAAGCGCGGCCTGATGGAGGCGGTGCTGAAGCGGCGCTTCGGCCCGCTCCGGCAGGAGCACCTGGCGCTGCTGCGCCAATTCGAGTTGGCCGCCAAAGGCCGCCCGCTGACCGCAGAAAAGGTCCTGGAAGCCATGCTGCGGCCGCCGCTGCGTTTGATGGCCACCGCATCCGCCAAGCACCACGCCGTCACCCGCCTGATTGGCCGCATCGTAGCGGAGCCAAACGCGGAAACCCAGGAGATGGCGCGCTCCCAACGGGCGGCAGTCCGGGCCGCTTTTCTTAAGGCGTTGCAGCGCAGCCTGCCCCGGGCGCCCGCGCCCGCCTTGGTCTGGCGCCTGGAATTCGTCTGGGGCGCCCTCGCGTTCATTCTGTGCAACCCGCGCCGGATCGAGATCGAGACGCATGGGGCCTGCAACCCTGCCGACACAGACAACCTGCTGGCCGAAATGATCCAGTGCTTCTCGCCGGGCTTCCAGGCCCTCGGCCGGGGCAAACGGAAATCCTGAGCTTCACCGTCCATTGAACGCCGCGTCTTCCATGCCCAATCCGACAGTACCCCTGCCGGGGAACGCCGCGCCTCGCACGCTCCACCTCGTGGATTTCTTCTGCCATGCGCCGCAGGCTAAGAGTGTCGCTCTCATTGGCGACTTCAACCAGTGGCAGCCTACGGCCCATCCGATGAAGCAGATGCCGGATGGCGGCTGGGTCATCCGGATGGAGCTTCCTCATGGCCACCACCAGTACCAGTTCCTCGTGGACGGGAAACCGACCCTCGATCCTAATGCGATGGGGAAGGTGCACAACGAGCGCAATGAGACGGTTTCCTTGATCGCGATCAGTTGACTTCCGAATTCCATATCCACTTCCTATGAATCCATCCTCTGCCGAATCCTCGCGTCTCTCTAACCAGTGGAAGACCTTGCGCCGCATCAATACCTGCCTCCCGTGGCTGCTTGCGGCCATCGGCGCCGCTGTGCTGACCGCCTGCTCGCCGCCCAAGGCCGCCCCTCTGCCGCCCCCGAAAGTTACGGTCGGCCAGCCCCTACTCACCACCGTTACGAACTGGGACGAATATCCCGGCCACGTGGACGCGGTGGAGATGGTGGACATCCGCCCGCGCGTCGCCGGTTACATCGACTCCATCCACTTCCAGGACGGCACCGAGGTGAAGGCCGGCGACCTGTTGTTTGTGATCGACCCGCGGCCTTACCAGGCCGATCTGGAACACGCGCAGGCCCAGCGGCAGGAGGCTGAAACCCGGTTGGAACTGGCGCGCAACGACTTCAAGCGCGCCGAAAGCCTCCAGGGCACCAAGGCGATTTCCGCGGAGGAATACGACAGCCGCAGCAAGGCGGTCCACGGAGCTGAGTCCGCCCTCGCCGCGGCCAGGGCCAGCGAGACTACCGCCCGCATCAACCTGGATTACACGCAAATCAAAGCCCCCATCAGCGGCAAGATCGGGCGCCGTCTGGTGACCGCCGGCAACTTCGTTCAGCTTCAAGGCAACGGCGGATCGGCCACCGTGCTGGCTACCATAGTCTCGGTAAATCCCATCTATTGCTACTTCGATGTCGAGGAAAGCGCGTTCCTCAGCTACCGGAGCTTCACCAAGGTGGCGGAGGCTAACGGCGGCGGCCTCGCCTGCGAACTGGCGCTGGTGAACGAGACAGGCTTCGCTCATCGTGGCCGGCTCGACTTCTTCGACAATCAGGTCAATCCCCAGACGGGCACAATTCGGTTGCGCGCCGTGTTCGAGAACGACGACCGCACTCTTGTGCCGGGCATGTTTGCCAACGTGCGCGTCCTCGCCGGGCCGCCCGAGCAGATGCTCGTCGTCCCCGACGTGGCCGTCGGTTCGGACCAGGGCTACAAGTACGTTTATGTCGTCAATGCCGAGGGCATCGCCAAGAAGCGCGACATCACAACGGGCCGGGCCCACGGCCCTCTGCGTGCTGTGCTCAAGGGCCTGACACCGGACGACCGCGTCATCGTCAATGGCCTGATGATGTTGCGGCCGGACTCCAAGGTGGTAGTCCAAAGTCCCCAGCCCAAGGCTCAAATTGAGCAAGCCGCCGCGCAGACCGACAAGCCGGAAGCCAAGTCCAAGCCGTGAAATTCTCCCATTTCTTCATCCGCCGACCGATCTTCGCGTCGGTCCTGTCGCTCCTCATCGTGCTCCTGGGGGCCATCGCGCTGTTTACCCTGCCCATCGCGCAATATCCGGAGATCACGCCCCCGACCATCTTCGTCATCGCCAGCTACCCCGGCGCCAGCGCGGACACCGTCGCCAACACCGTAGCCACCCCGCTCGAGGAACAGATTAACGGGGTCGAAAACATGCTCTACATGGCGGCCCAATGCAGCAGCGACGGCCAGTTGCGTCTGTCGGTGACCTTCAAGGTGGGCACGGACCCGAACACGGCCCAGGTGCTGGTGCAGAACCGCGTGGACGGCGCCTTGCCCCGGCTGCCGGAGGAAGTGCGCACGCTGGGCGTGATCACACGCAAGCGCTCACCCTCCATCGCCATGCTGGTGAGCCTCGTCTCGCCCTCGGGCAAGTATGACCCGGTCTATCTAAGCAATTATGCCTATCTGCACGTGCGGGACGTGCTGGCCCGGCTTCCGGGCGTGGGGGACTCGACCATCTTTGGCGCGCGAGATTACTGCATGCGCATCTGGATCGATCCGAACAAGGCCTCGGCGCGCGGTCTCACCGCGAGCGACATCGTGGCGGCGATCCGCCGGCAAAACGTCGAGGTCGCGGCCGGGCTGTTCGGCCAGGCGCCGCAACCGCCCGGAAACCTGTTCCAACTGGCGGTCGTGACCAAGGGACGGCTGGTAACGCCGGAGGAGTTTGGGGACATAGTCCTGAAGGCGCAGGCTGAGGGCCAGATCACCCGCCTGCGGGATGTCGCGCGCATTGAGTTGGCGGCCGCCGATTACAGCATCGACAGCCGGCTCGACGGACGGCCGGCAGCGGCGATTGCGTTGTTCCAGCAGCCCGGTTCGAACGCCATCGAGACCGCCAATGCCATCGAGGCCGCGATGAAAGAGCTGAAGAAGGATTTCCCCGAAGGGCTGGAATACCGGATCGCTTTCGACACCTCGGCCTTCATCCGGGAGTCCATCCGAGCCGTGGTCGAAACCCTGATCATCGCCGTCCTCCTCGTGGTATTCGTTGTAGTGCTCTTCCTCCAGAACTGGCGGGCGTCGCTGATCCCTCTGGTCTCCGTGCCGGTGTCGCTGATCGGCACGTTCGCGGCAATGACGGCCTTTGGGTTCTCGATCAACAATCTTTCGCTCTTCGGGCTCGTGCTGGCGATCGGGATTGTGGTAGATGATGCCATCGTGGTGGTCGAGAACGTGGAGCGGCACATCGCGGAGGGGCTATCCCCCGCGGCCGCGACCCACAAGGCGATGGACGAGGTAAGCGGAGCGGTGGTTGCGATCGCGCTAGTGCTCAGCGCGGTGTTCATTCCCACCGCCTTCATCGGCGGCATCACGGGCAAATTCTACCAGCAGTTTGCACTGACCATCGCCATCTCGACGCTCATTTCGGCCTTCAACTCGCTGACGCTCAGCCCGGCCCTGTGCTCGCTGCTGCTCCAGCCGCACCATGCTCCCAAAGACTTCATCGGCCGCGTCATGCATTACTCCGTGAATTGGCTGTTCCGGGGATTCAATCGCGTCTTTGACAGTGGCCGCGCGAGCTATGTCCGGATGCTGGGCGGCGTGCTCCGGCATTGTGGGGTCATGCTCGTGCTCTATGCGGGATTGCTGGCCCTGACCTGGTTCGGCTTCCACAAAGTGCCGACGGGCTTCATCCCCTCCCAGGACAAGGGCAATATGTTCTGTTACCTCCAGCTTCCGGACGGCGCGTCCCTCCAACGCACCGAGGAGGTCAGCCAGAAGGTCGTGCAGTTGCTGACCAACACTCCCGGAGTGGCGGCGGTATCGGAATTTGCCGGCCTGTCCCTGGTGGCCCTGGGCAATAGCGCCAATGCCTCCAGCATGTTCATCCGCTTGAAGCCGTTCGATGAGAGAGTGAAAGAAGGCCTGACGGGCGAGGCCATTATGGCCGACGCCCGGAAGCGCATCGCCACGGCCAACATCCAGGAGGCTTTCGTCGGCGTGTTCGGCGCCCCGCCGGTGGACGGGCTGGGCACCCTCGGCGGGTTCAAGCTCCAGGTCGAGGACCGCGCCAATCTGGGCTATCCAGCCCTGCAAAAGGCGACCGCGGAACTGATCGGCGCCGCCCTAGCCCATACCAACGAAATCTCCCAGGCGATCTCCACCTTCCGCGCCAGCGTGCCGCAGGTGTACCTCGACGTGGACCGCGCCAAGGCCGAATCCATGCACGTGCCGCTCGACTCAGTCTGGGACACCTTGTCGATCTATCTCGGCTCCTTGTACGTGAACGACTTCACCTTGTATGGCCGGCCGTATCACGTCACCGCGCAGGCCGACGCGCCCTTCCGGGCCAAGCCGACCGACGTCAAGAACCTCAAGACGCGCAATGCCAGCGGAGAGATGGTGCCGATAGGCACGCTAGTCAAGGTCAAGGACATCAATGCACCTGTTCTGGCGGGCCATTACAACATGTATCCCACCGCCGAACTCACTGGCAACACCGCCCCAGGCGTCGGCTCCGGCGATTCCATCCGGGTCATGGAGGAACTGGCTGACAAAGTCCTGCCGCAGGGCATGAAGATCGAGTGGACGGAGTTGAGCCTGCTGCAAATCCTGGCCGGCAACACCGCCGCCTACATCTTCCCGCTCTGCGTGCTGATGATGTTTCTGGTGCTGGCGGCGCAATACGAGAGCTGGTCGCTGCCGCTCGCCATCATTCTCATCGTGCCGATGTGCCTGCTCTTTGCGATCTTCGGCGTCTGGCTGCGGGGTCTCGACAACAACCTCTTCACCCAGATTGGACTCGTGGTGCTGATGGGGTTGGCCTGCAAAAACGCCATCCTTATCGTCGAGTTCGCCAAGCAGTTGCAGGATGCCGGACGGAACCGGACTGAGGCTGCCATCGAGTCTTCGCGTTTGCGCTTGCGCCCCATCCTGATGACCTCCTTTGCGTTCACGTTTGGTGTGGTCCCGCTGATGCTCTCTCGCGGCGCCGGGGCGGAAATGCGCGTTTCCATCGGCACTGCCGTGTTCTTTGGCATGTTGGGCGTCACCTTTTTCGGAGTGGTGCTCACGCCGGTCTTTTACGTGGTCATCCGCCGGGCGCTGGAGCGCAAAAAGGTCGTCGCCACGGGCGCCTTGCCGAACGCGGCCACCTCGGGTGGCACATTGGTTTTGCTGCTGGTCGGGGCTTCCTCGGCCCTCTTCCTGAATGGCTGCACCGCCGGGCCGAACTTTCACCCGCCCAAAACCGAAGTCAGCGCTGCCTTCGCCAACGGCAGTCAGACAAACCTGAATGCGGCGCCCGCCGCCGTCACCTGGTGGGAAGGCTTCAACGACGCCATCCTGAACAGCCTCGTCAGTCGCGCGGTCGCCACCAACCAGGACCTCCGCATCGCCACCGCCCACGTGCTCGAAGCGCGCGCCCTCCGCATGGGGGCCGTAGCCGATCTGTTTCCCGTCGCGAACGCCAACGCCGGCTGGACAAAGTCACTGGCCAGCGCGGATTCCGAACCCTTCTCGCTGACTCGCTCCCAACGCGAGTTCAGCCTTTACAACGCCGGCTTCGATGCCGCCTGGGAACTGGATCTCTTCGGCCATGTCCGTCGTGGCATTCAGGCCGACACCGCTGAGCTTTCCGCCACCGTAGCGACTCGCCAGGACGTGCTGGTCACCCTCATCTCGGAAGTTGCCCGCAACTACTTCGAGCTGCGCGGCGCCCAAAACCAATTGGCGGTTGCCCGCGGCAATGTGGACAACGAGCGCGACAGCCTGGACGTGGCGGTTGCCAAGCTCAAAGGCGGACGCTCCACCGAACTCGACACCGCTCGCGCGCGCGCCCAACTCGAATCCACGCTCGCCTCCATCCCTCCGCTGGAAGCCGCCGTCAAACACTCCATCCATCGCTTGGGCGTCCTCACCGGACAACAACCCACCTCCCTGGAATCCGAGCTTGCCCCGCCGGCCCCCATTCCCGCCCTGCCGCCGCTGGTCAACATCGGCAATCCAGCCGACCTGCTTCGTCGGCGCCCGGATATCCGTTCCGCCGAAAGCTCCCTGGCCGCCGCCACCGCGCGCATCGGCGTCCAGACCGCGGACCTCTTCCCGCGCGTCAATTTCAACGGCAACCTCGGCCTGCAAGCCAGCGAAGTTTCCGGCCTCTTCAAGGGCGGCGCCGACACCTATTCCTTTGGCCCCAGCATCACCTGGGCCGCCCTGGACCTCGGCCACGTGCTGGCCCGTATCCGGGCCGCCAACGCCCGCGCCGACGCCCAACTGGCCGCCTACGAAAAGACCGTCCTGACCGCCCTCGAGGAAACCGAGAACGCCCTAGTTGATTTTGGACACGAGCAAGTTCGCCGCGATTACCTCAGACAATCCGAGCGCTCGGCGACCCAGGCCATGGCGCTGGCCCGGCAGCGTTACGACGGCGGCGTGGACGATTTCCTCCCGGTGCTCGATGCCCAGCGCACGCAACTCTCCATCCAGGCCCAACTGGCCCAGAGCGAAACCCGCACTGCCACCAGCCTCGTCGCCATCTACAAAGCCCTGGGCGGAGGTTGGGAAATCAATCCCCTCGGGACCGCATCCCAGCGCGCGAAGAACTGAATCCCGATGGGTTAAGGGAAGGCCAGCAGATCGCCTCTTTCCTGGCCACCGTCCAGACCTCCGTCTTGAGCGTTTCGCCAAGCATCTGTCGCAAATGATCTTGCCGCCGACTTCAATTCTGCCATATTAATTGGCGTCACTGAATCTGTTGCAAGTCCTTCATTGTTCGTGACGCCGATGTGGCGGAATTGGCAGACGCGCTAGACTCAAAATCTGGTACTCGTGAGAGTGTGTGGGTTCGACCCCCTCCATCGGCACCACCTCGATCAGGCACGCATTATTCCGAGAAGCCGCTTAATACGCGGCCGGCACGCCGTGCTGGTCGGTGCGAAAGGTGAAGCTAAAGATCTTGTGGCCTTGCCTGCCAGCTCGGATCTTCCCCGAAATGAGGTACGCTTCTCCAGCTTCCAGGTTGAGCTTGGAAGGGAGCGCATAGACCCTTTCGAATGAACATCCGTCTGGAAAAGCAAGCGGACGATTAAGCGTCAAGAGCTGTATGGAGGTGTCAATTGGGTTGGGGTCGCCGCGGCGGATCTCCGCGTGCCGGAAATGCGGCGCTTTCTTAAGAGTTACTTCGACCGGCACTGCGATGTCAAACTGAGTCAAGCTCGGGCTCCAGATCCGCAGGAAAACCTCATCGCTCGCAAGCAGCTCGCGGCCCCCATCGAGCGGCGCTCGGGCGATGGCGGTCAGGGCTTGAGCCTTTCCTGAGACCCATTCGGCGCCACTCTCTTCCGCTCGATAATCACGCACTCCTTTGAAACCATCAAAAAGTGCGGCCACCCGGTTAGCCGAATTGTCCCGGGTGGGGGCAAAACTGCTCAACAGGATCCCATTCGAGTTGAGGTCATCGAGCGCACCATGCGTGCCACCAAACCGCACAACCTCGCTGCCCTTCTTGACGAACCATCCGGAATGAACATAAGCGTTGTCCAGGCTGATCAGGATGGTCGCCGGATTGAGCGCGGCCCGCGTATGGCCGCGGACAATTCGCTCCAATGCGAGCGGATAGCGGTGGTCCAGGGTCTCAGTCATCCACGCATCAGCCGTGGCGAAGCCATCCGCGTCGATTTGGTGCGACTTGGAGAGCGATCCGACTACCGGGAGGTAGCCAATTGGATCGCCCGTCAAAGTGGAATAGCGGAAAGTGTTCCTGGCGGAATTCCACTCGATAGCGGCCCTTTTGCCCTTTGAATTGACCACTATGAACCGGTCGGCATGGTCCGGGTCCCGGGCGGTCAATATGTCCACGCCCTCCAGGCGCGAAAGTAGCTGGACGAGCCTTTCAGTCTCGCTGGCTGCGTTGTGGATTTCCACCCACGACTCGATCCCCGCAGTGGGGAGCACCACGTCCTTCGGGTCTCGAATGGATTTCGTGACCCGGTAGCCCGCACTCTTCAGGAACTTCCGGACCGGGACCCGCTTGGCGGGGCCCGCGTGATTGTTTCCGTGATCCGAGAGGATCAGGATCTCGAGCTCACGCCCTTCGCGTTCCCGATAGGTCGAGCGCAGTTCCTGAAGCTTTTCATCGAGTGTGCAGAGCATGGCCAGGATATCGGCGGACAGATGCTGGGCATCGTCCGGCGACCGAAGATAGGCATAGTAAGTGTCCCCCTGGTTGTTGGCCTTGAGGAAGTTCTTGACCAATTCGCGCACCTCGTATCTGAACGCGCGACGCGGAAAGATATAGCCGAGCGTGCGCATGAGGCCACCCGTCACCTGCCAGGTCATCTGGCGTTCGTATTCCATCGAAGTGGTGATGCCATTCTGAAAAACCTCCAAGTTCGCAGCCTCGCTGAAATAAGTCCGCTGATACCCGGGCAAGGGACGATCACCGAGAATCTCGGTCCACGCGACATCGCTGGCTGAAGGAAACGTCGAGATCATGCGGCTGACAGGGAAGTAACCTTGATGGAAGGCCTGACGATGAAACTGCCTTCCTTTTAGATCTTTGTAGGTTACGCCTTCTTGCAGGGCTTTCATATCCCGGTAGGCAACGCCATCAAGCGCCAGAACCAGGCGTTTGGGGAGCGCGGCACGGCTTGACAAGGGGAAGGCCGAGAGGACCAACAGCGTCACCAGCACAAACCGGCTCGCGCTCCTGCTCCATCCGTCTGGGACACTGAAACTTGGGCCAAGATCCATGCGGCTCAATTATAGCGGGCACGGCAAATTCTGTCCAAGAGTCCTTTGGAGATGAAGAGCCGCGTCGCGCCAGTCATGCCGGGCGTTGACAACTGGCCTGGGTTTGCAAGAATTATCCACACCTTATGCGGGTTTCTCTTGGCCGGTCGTGCCGCGTTCTGCTCAGGTCAGTCCTGCTGGCCGTCCTCATGTCTTGTGGCGGTTGCCGCACGGCTACTTCATCTCTGTTCACTGCCTCAGGGCCCGGTTGGCGGGTCCAACAAGGCCAAGCCCTCTGGCGGCCTCGCCGAGGGTTCCCCGAGCTTGGCGGCGATCTCGTCATGGCGAGCGACGAGAACGGCCGGTGTTTGATTCAGTTCGCCAAGACGCCAATGTCGCTAGTGACCGCCCAGACCACCCGCACCAATTGGCTGATCCAATTTCCGGCGGGCAACATGAGCTTCACGGGACGCGGTCAGCCGTCGAGTCGGTTTGCCTGGCTCTTTCTGCCCGCCGCCCTCGCGGGAGAACCGCTGCCTGCGAGGATGCGCTTTAAGGCTAAACCTGATGGAGGCTGGCGGCTGGAGAACGTTCGCTCGGGAGAAACCCTGGAAGGCTTCCTCGCCCCGTGAGTCAATTCCTGAAACGCTGGTGGTGGGCGTTCCTCGCTGTGGCAGTTTGTCTTGGACTGTGGCGCCTCCGCTTTGACGTTGATATCCTCAACCTTCTGCCGCCTGACGAGCCGACGGTGCAAGGCCTGAAGCTTTACCAGAAGCATTTCACCAACGCTCGAGAACTGGTGATCACCCTCCGCGCCCCGGACCCCGAACGGGCGGAGCGGTTGGCGAGCAGCATAGCGGCCCGCCTGCGCGAGCAGACCAACCTGGTCACGAGCGTCTCATGGCAACCCCCTTGGGTGGAAGACCCGGCTCAGATGGCTGAACTCCTCGGCTGCTTCTGGCTCAATCAGCCGCCCGAAGACTTCGCCGCGCTGACGAATCGATTGGCAGCCGGCCAACTGGAGGCCGTGCTGGCCCGAACCAAGGAAGAGCTCAGGACTTCCATGTCTCCCATGGACATGGCCCGGCGCGCCTTCGATCCCTTCGACCTGCTTAACATGCCGGCATTGACTAATCTGAGCGGCCTCGCAACAGGACAAGGCCAGCAGATGTTCGCCTCCTCCGAAGGGACTTTTCGCTTGTTGTTTGTGGTATCAGCCATCGACCTGGGCAGTTACCGCTCATGCGAGAGTTGGCTTGAGGCCATCCGGGCGGCTGTGGACGACTTGCGAGTCGAAGGCCCCAAAGAGGAGTGGGCTACTGTCGCGGTTCATTATACGGGGCGGCCGGTGTTTGTGGTTGAAATTGCCAGAAGCATGCAGCGCGACATGAGCGGGTCAGTGGTTGGGACCGCGGCAATCATTGCCTTGCTGTTTTGGCTGACGCACCGGCGCTGGTTGCCGATGTTGTGGCTGCTGACGCTGCTGGCATTGATTCTGGTCGCGACGCTGGCGCTGGGTGGCTTAGTACTGGGTCCGATTAGTGTGGTGAGTATGGGGTTTGCCGCGGTGCTGCTAGGATTGGCAGTGGACTATGCCGTGGTTCACTACCAGGAGGCCCTGGCACACCCCCAACTTTCGGTGCCCGAGATTCGCCGAGCCATCGCGCCGAGCATTCTGTGGGCCGCCATTACCACGATGAGCGCCTTCCTGGTGCTGAACCTCGGCGGACTGCCCGGTCTGGCGCAACTGGGCACGCTGGTGGCGATTGGAGTCGGGCTGGCGGCGTTGGTTATGGTGATGATCTATCTGCCGCCTCTGTTTCCAGCGCGTCGGAAGGCTCCCCCAGGTCAGTCCCCGGTCGCCTGGTTCAGCTATTTCGTTCCGCCCAGGGGTGGCACGGCGGGCGCAGTCCTGCATCCGGCCGTCGAGCTCCCTGCGGGAGAGAAGGGGTCCCTGGGCTCAAATGCCGGCAGGACACCGGCGCTCCCGTTAATGCTGACGGGTTTGATTCTGTTGGCAGCCTGCGCCATCCTCTTCATTCACAGGCCGGGCATGGATAAGACCGGCAACGCTCTGCGCCCGCAACGCGGCGAAGCGGAGGCAGCTCTGGACGAAATCAAGTCTGAGATGGGGCTGCCGCCGGACCCGCTCTGGCTGATTATTTCGGGCCGGCAGGAGGCCGAAGTTTATCAGCGGCTCATCTTTGCCGAGGGATTGCTCAACGGCGCGGTTTCGAATCGCATTATCGGTGGGTATATGTTGCCGACGGCGCTCTGGCCGCGGGCCGAGTTCCAGGCAGCCAACCGCGGGACTGCGGCTGTGCTGGGACAGGAAGGCCCTCGTCTGCGCGCGGCAGCCTCCGCTGAGGGCTTCAGCAGCAACGCCCTGGTCCTGACCGAGGAATTGGTGCGGACGTGGGCGCGCGCTGGTGCCAGCACTGGAGTGGTCTGGCCGACCAACCCGGCGAGCCAGTGGCTGCTGAAGCGGTTCACCGCACGGACTCCTGATGAATTGCTGGTGATGGGCCTGGTCAATCCGGCGACCAACCACGTTGATGCAGTTTCGCTAGCTGACCTGACTCGCCGTTTAGCACAGAAGCAAGCGTTCCTCTCCGGGTGGGAATTGCTCGGAAGCTCGACGCTGAAAAGGGTGCAGGCGAAGTTGTGGCAGGTCGTGGCGCCAATGGTGTTTCTGGTGCTGGCCTCTCTCTGGTTCGCTTTCCGGCGTCCGACCGAGATACTGCTGGGCGTGGCGGTGTTGCTGCTGAGCGGCTTATGCTTGCTTGCCACGATGGCTGTGGCGGGCTGGTCGTGGAATCTCTTAAACCTGATGGCCTTGCCGCTCATGTTGGGCACGGGAGTGGACTACAGCATCTTCGTTCAATTGGCCTTGCGCCGCCACGCCGGGGATCTCGGCCTGGTTCGGCGCTCCATAGGGCGGGCCCTGCTGCTGTGCGGGGGCACGGCTATCGCCGGGTTTGGCTCCTTGGGTTGTTCCAGCAATCCCGGCATGGCCAGCCTGGGCAAAGTGTGCGCCGTGGGCATTGGAGCCAACATGCTGTTCTCCGTGTTCCTGCTGCCGGCGTGGTGGGTCGGGTTATGCCAAACGTCCAAACGCCAAAGCCCAAAGTTAACCGGCGGAAGTGGTGACGAGGGGGGACACGCGCGGCTACACCCCGCACATCAGGCATCACACATCACCCATCCCTCCGCTTTCTACCGTGCGGGCCTTTGGCGGTTCGGGTTGGCGGTCGTTCGGATCCTGCCGGCCTGGCTGATAAAGGGACTAGGCGTGGTGGTGGCCGAAGTCTATTTCCTACTGCGGCCGCAGCGGCATGAAGTGGTTGTGCAAAACTTCCTGCCCGCCTTTTCCGGCGACCGGTTGGCAGCGGAAGGAGCCGCCCATCGGCTCTATCGCAACTTCGCCTTGAAGCTGGTTGATCTATGGCGCGTCGAGAGCGGCGTGCCGGTGGGGGACTGGCTGACCGATCCCCGTAAACTGGACGTCATTCGGGCCGCCTACAAACGTGGGCACGGCGTGCTGTTCATCACGCTCCATTTGGGCAATTGGGAACGCGGCGGGCTGCTGCTGACTGAGGCGGGCATCCAGTTGACGGTCCTTACCCAGGCCGAACCCGACGATGGCCTGACCGATCTCCGCATCGCGTTGCGCAGACGTTGCGGGGTGGAGACGCTGATCGTCGGCCAGGACAGTTTTGCCTTCGTCGAGGTCATCAAGCGCCTTCAATCCGGAGCCGCGCTGGCGCTCGCTCTGGATCGACCGCCGGCGCGGGGTGGAGTCTCGGTCGAGTTGTTTGGCCGCCCGTTCGAGGCGCCAGCCGCGGCGGCGGAATTAGCGCGGGTTTCGGGCTGCGCATTGATCGGCGTGACCATCGTCCGTCGGCGGACGGGATATGCCGTGAAGGTGCTCCCGGAGTTCACTTATGATCGCAAAGCGTTGGGGAATCGCGATGCCCGCCGGGACTTGACCCGGCAAATCCTGCGTGCATTCGAGCCCGAGATCCGGCAGGATATGGATCAATGGTATCAGTTTACTCCCATCTGGCCCGCGCCCAGGTAGCCTGGGCCCGGCGCCTCCTTTGCTTCTGCGCGCTTTGGCTCACGCTGTGCTTCGCCCCATCCCTTGCGCGCGCGGCGGACATGGACGCGCAGTTCGAACGCTGGTTCGCGGCCCAGACCAATCTCCAGAGTTGGGCGGCTGATTTCACTCAGACCCGCTCGCTCAAGGTCCTGGCCCAGCCGCTGGTTTCCACGGGCAAGGTCTGGGTGGCGCCGAGCCGGTTCCGCTGGGAGCTGGGCCTACCGGCGCAGACCATCGCCCTGCGTCAACCCGACCAGATGTTCATCATTTACCCACAGCTCAAGCGAGCGGAGAAATACCCTCTCAGCAGCGTGCCGCCCGGCCCGATCAAGGACGCCTTCGCGTTGCTCGACGCCAGCCTCCCTCGGGATCGGGCTTCGATGGAGGCCCGCTTTCGCGTGCTGTCGGCGATGGAGACCAACGCGACGTTGCAGGTGACACTTGAGCCCAAGAGCGCTTCCGCCCGCAAATTCGTCAGCGAGATCGTGGTCGCCTTTCGCACCAATGACTTCGTGATGGCAAGTACGGAGATGAGATTTGCCGACGGCTCCATTCTGCGCAATGACTTTGCCAACGTGCTGCTCAACCCGCCGATTGACCCCGCGAAGTTCGAGGCGGCGTTGCCGGCCGACTTCACGGTGACGGAACCGCTCCGCCGATGACCGTCACATCCAAGCGTCTGCAACACGCCCTTAAGTTGCTGCCCCACGGCCCGGAATTCCGCTTCGTGGACCGGCTGCTGAGCCTGGTCCCGGGCAAGAAAGCGGTGGGGGAATACCGGGTCCGGGGTGACGAATACTACCTGCGGGGCCATATGCCGGGCGAACCGCTTTTCCCAGGTGTACTGCTGGTCGAAGCCGTGGCGCAGGTGGCCGGGGTGGTGGCCCAGAAGGACCCTGCCTACCCTGCGTTTGCAGGTCTAAAGCTCACCGCCCTCCGCGCCGTCAAGATCTATGGCACGGCTCGGCCCGGGGAAACGGTGCTGCTGGAAGCCACTCTCACCGGCCGGCTCGGTCACCTGGTCCAAGCCAAAGGCACGGCGTCCGTCGCGGGCGTCAAAATGCTCTCTGCCGAGTTAACGTTGAGCGGCACGCCCAAGCCTGCCGGAGGGCAGACACCCGCTCAGGGCGTTGAAGAATCCAACGATGGCTCCGCCGCCTGAAGGTCGCCCCCGCTCCTTCGAGTTCGAGCGGGATAGCCTCACTTTTGCCAATGAGTTAATCTGGCAATACCGCTTTGACCCGGTGACCGGAGCAATGACGGTTTCGAGCAATGATCCAGCGCCTGCTTATTCCCATCGCTGCTTCGTGCTGATCAGGTCGGTGCGGCAGTTCCTTTACCATGCCCGCTTCGATCCTGACCTGCCGGCTGCCGAAGCGGCCATTTATCGCCGCCTGATCCGCCAGGTCGCCAGGCGCAATCCTCGCCGAATGAGCGCGGATCGGGAGCGCATCGTGATCCCCGGCTTCGACTGTCTGCGCGCCTTTAGCCAGGCGCACGAGCCGCTGCTCAAGGCGGAGTGCGGCGGGCCTTGGCAATCTTATTTTCTGCGCAGCCACTGGCGAATGGTATTCCCGGTTTGGGCGTGGCAGCAGGAACGGATGGCCCGGCGACTGCGGCAAGCGCTGCGCCAAGGGGCGGCGCCCACCGTGCATCTCTTTCGCTTTCCCCAGATCCTGATCAACCACGGGCTCATGTTGTTTGGGCTGGCCGAGTCGGAGCGCGACCTCCAATTCGAGGCCTACGATCCCAACATTCCGGCGCATTCAGTCAAGCTCATCTATGACCGGGACCGGAGGGAGTTCTCCTTTCCGCCGACCTGCTACTGGGCCGGTGGTGCGCTGAAGGTGATCGAGATATTCCGCGGCGGGCTCTACTAAGTGCTCCGTTTCATAAGTCCACTCACGCATTTGGTGCAACCGCGTAGCGCAGGTTTTCAATCTGCGCTACGAGTGCTGGCCGAGCACGCGCGGATCTCACGAATACGTTAGTGAATTTGCGAAACAGACCACTAAGCCGCAGTGACGGGACAGGGCGGCACTGGCAGCCCGAGACATCTTCCCCTCCGAAGGCTCCCGGCCCCTCACCGTTTTCGAGGACGCGAGAAGGCCAGCCCGAAGAACAGCAGGCCGCAGAGGTTAATCCCCGCGATGTAGCCAACTTTGTAGATCCGTCCGCTGTTGTTCTGAGCGAAGATCGGAACATCCTTACCCATCAGGAGGGTTGGCAGCGCCGCCGGCATCAAAGCCCCGTGGAGCACCCCCAGGCGGAAACCCGCCGTGCGTTCAGGGACATAAAACCGGGCCGCAGCCCAATCATAGCCGACACCAAGCGCCAGTCCGAGCAGCACCAAGGCCGTGATCTTGAACACTATTTGCTTCACTTTGGGGTGCCAAGTGGAGATCGCGATCTGGTCTGGAGGCGGGGCTGCCATTTACCAGAACATGGTCACGCGCCGCCGCGACAAGCAAGCAAATAGTCCCACGCAAACGCCCTGACGCCCGTCTGGTTCACACTTGCAAGGGCTCGGGAAGGCTCTACAGTACAGCCAACATTCGGAGATACTGAGAAGTGTTCGCTCGCTTATTAAGCTATACGCTCCTGCTGGCGGCCACTGCCGCGGCCCTCGCGGAGGAACCTGACGATACGCGGATCATCAATCAGGTCCTTCAGACTCGGGACGGGATCCTGCAGAGCGCTGGGGCCGCAAACGCCCGACCTTCGCCCGCTTTTCTCGCCTTCTGGGACTTCGACGGCACGATCCTTAAAGGCGATTGCTCCGAGGGCTTGCAAGCCGAGGGAAAGCGCGTGTATCCCGGCCTGGCTCAACTCGCCATCGAGCGGGGCCTTTCCAGCTTGTATCCGCCGGCTGGTGGCTTCGATAGGTTCTGGACCGACTACACGAATATGGATGCTCGCATTGGTTCGTGGCTCGCCTACCCGTTCATTCCGCAGATGCTCCGTGGGGCGAAGGCTGACGATGTCCTCCAGCTCAGCCGCCAACTCTTCGCCGGCACGCTCAGCAATTATCTCATGGCCTCGTCGGTGCACCTCATCCATGCGCTCCAGAAGGGCGGCGTGGAAGTGCATGTCGTTTCCGCCAGCGCCGATCTCTTCGTGAAGGGCGCAGCCGACAGCCTTGGGCTTCCCGAAGGGCGTATCCACGGCATTGAGCTACGAGTGCGTGAGGGGCGGGTCACGGAGGAGATTGTGTATCCGGTCACCTGGAATATCGGGAAGTTGGAGAAGATCCGCGCAGTCGTTGCGCAGATGGAGCGCGAAGCACCCGGCCGGAGGGTGTTTGTCCTGGCGGGTTTTGGTGACAGCTACACCACCGACGGCCCGTTCCTGAAGTTCATCGCCACGCAATCCCTGCCCGCGGGCAAACCGATTGCCGTGTTCTACGACAGCAAGAAGGAGCCCGACGAGTATCGCGGCCTATTTTACCAGGCCAGGCATTCCCGCACTATCAGCGAGCCCGGGAGCCCGTGAACGGGTATTCATCGATCAATCCCAGCTCCGTTAACGCCAGCGGGAGCTTCACGCCTGCCACGAACAGCCCCTTGCCCGGCTCCCGCTTGAGCTGCTGAACGGCCTCTCCCAGATCCCCGCGCACGAGTTCCGCATTCCAATCGACCCGGTCCAGGGTGCTCGACACAACATACTTCTTTGCCGCGTCGATCGTCCGGGCGAAGGGCTGCATCCAATGAGGTATCGCTTCCGTCCGCAGCGACGGCCGCCAGGCTGCCTCCATCATTTCATAAGTCACCCGGCCAAAGAGGAGGGCGTCGGCTCGGTCGAGGTTCTCGACCGCGTGACGATGCAGGTCTTCGTCTGCGGGGATTGCACGATGATCGCAGCATCCGTCCAAAGTGACGTTGATGGAATACCGAAGGGGTCGCATTACATGCTCCGTAAGCGGGCAATAACGCCGCGCGTCAGCGGCCCCGCGCCACTGGCGTCCGGCATGAGACAGAGAGATCATCGCGGGGTTCGCTGCAAGCGCTTTGTTCGACGACCTCATTATTTAGGCGGCGTTAAGAGCGCAAACTGGGCACGGCGGTTCTTTCTCCGGGCTGCCGCATCGTGCCCCGGATCAGTCGGGCGGTCCTTCCCGAATGCTAACTCGAAAACCGGGGTTAGGAGAGCTTTCATGGCCAACGATAAGGCTCATTCGGGTCAGACTACCACTTGAATGCTTTGTCTGGGTCTCCGTGGCAGGCGTCATAACCGATCCCCTGAAACATTACCGAAATATATTCTACTATCTCCTGCCAGACGGGCTCGTCATTTCGACTCGTTTGTTCTGACGATACACTATGCTCACATGTAGCGCATCCTGAAGCAGAGTAACCCGTCAACAAGACTGCCAGCCAAAGGAAATATAATCGAAGAGCTTTCATAAGACTCGTTGCCAAAGGTCGTGCGTCAGCGACCCCGCGCCGCTGGCGTCCGGCATGGAGGGGGATCCCATTTGCGCTGTTTCTGGAGGCACTGGGTTCGAGGTCACATTTGCAGTTTGTAGGAATTCACTTCTGGGGCCTGGCGCTATCCGGTTGCGCTTTGTTTGCGGCACGATTGTCCACTGGCGGGACTTGCCTAGCGGCCTTAAGCACGTCCGTGGCCGGAATAATGATCGAGGCGGCGTTTTCGCGGTAATCATCAACTAAAGCCCCGCCAACTCGCATCACGATGAGTCCGATGATGTCGCCGTTGAGCGAGAACACCGGGCACCCCAGCTTCGTCCCCTCGGAGGTCCCATCGTGCAGATAGTAGGGGCGGGGCTTGGATACGACGGCGATGATGCGTTCCGCGCAAGCGGAATAGGCGCGTCCAGAGGCTGCATTAAGGCGATTGAGCGCAACGACCTGCTCCAGGGATTTGGCCGGAGCACACTTCGCCATATCCACCGCGGGGATTGAATGGACCAACGCGACTTTGGGCCGCACAAAAGCCAAGTCCAGGTCCTTGTCCCGAAGAACTATTTCCGCCGGCAGTTCCGTATCATCAGCCAGCAGTATCTTCAGGCTCGTTATCTCGGATTGGATTTTGTAGGCCGCGTAGCCGCGCACTACCTTCTTGTAGAACTCCGCAGGATCGCAACCTGAGCCAGCGACGGCAGTGAGGCCCGACGGATCAACTACTGTCCCCGTAAGCTCATACCTCGTTTCTGTCGGAGAGGCCGTTTCGCTGTCCTTCGAGTAGGATGTCTTCAAAACGACCTGCACGGTGACCACTGCCTCCCGGTTTTTGTCGAGAATCTCTTGCCCTCGGTTCGCGACCTCATCTGGATAGCAGAGCACTGGGGAAAAAGCCAGCAATAGGGCTAGTGGTCCACGGCAAGCGTTATGCATGGTCATCATAATTTGACAAAACTCCTTTCCGGCCGATCGAACAGTATGTTTGGGACAAAGTCATATGCCGAAAGACAAAGTCAGATGGCCATACCATTCACGAAGAGGATTCTGCGCTCGGGCCAGGGAAAGGCAAGCCGGTTTGGAAGAGAACTTTGAGGCCGGCAGCGAGGCGGCAGGGCCGCACTTTGCTCTTGCGCTCCCATCGTGGTCTTGGCAAAGCCAAGTTCATGGAAAATGGACAAGCCAGCCCGCCTTCAAGAGGGTTGAGGGTTGAGGGGGGTGGGAAGGTCTAGGGTCTTGAGTCTGGAGTCCAAAGTCTAAAGTCTAAAGGCCAAACATCGAACATCCAACATCCAACATCCAACATCCAACATCCAATGCAGTCACAGGGGCATAATCGGCCAGCGAGAAGGCGATTTCGCGGCGACATGGTCCGAATAGCTGGGGGCGGTGGCCAGCGACAATTAGACTTTTCCAGTGACAGTTATTGGTTTGCCAGGGGTTTAGAGATGATTGGGCAGCGGTTCTGGCCGAGACCGGATGGTCTCGAACCGGGCTGCTGCAAATGATCACT
>Ga0181538_10002235_pt1 | contig 20393 bp, 12 predicted proteins | sample PEATcosm2014_Bin_40_FD_119773 | JGI IMG/M metagenome (GOLD analysis project Ga0181538, IMG submission 119773) | Peatland microbial communities from MTU Mesocosm Facility, Houghton, MI, USA - PEATcosm2014_Bin23_30_metaG | ecosystem: Environmental > Terrestrial > Soil > Wetlands > Peat | place... | reverse complement strand
CGCCCGGTAAGGCCGGTAGCGCAGCTCCTCCCAACGCATCTCGCGCTTCGGCTTGATATAAATGGAATCCACCAGGACGTATTTATAGCCGTGGCGCTTCAACAGGGGGATCATCTCCATGCAGAAACCCATCTCCGGCGGCCAGAAACCTTGGAAGCTCTCCCGCCCCAGCAAATGCCGCCCCAGCCCCAGCCACCACTCTGTCTGGGCGTCCCAGTCCGCTTTCGGAATCAGCGGGTACACCGGGTGATAAAGCCCACTGCCTACGAACTCGATGTTCGAGCCGCGGTACCTGTTCAGGAAGTCCTCGATGTTGACGATGTCTCCGAAGATTTGGCGTATGCCCGGGTCTTCGAGTTGCTTGAGGAGCGTGCCAGAGAAGCTCAGGTGCAACCGCGCAACTTCATAGTAGCCCTCGAGCATTCGCACCGGCCGGTCGTAGCACCAGAGTATCTGCCTCGCCTCCCAGCTCGCATCAGAGTTGTGCAGCGCCACCAGGTTCCCTAGTGGCTGGTGCAGGTGCAGTCCTAACGCGTGATAAACGTCTGCCATAAAGAATCCTGCTATGGTTCCGCCAAAGCTAAAAGCTCGACATCAAGCTTCAAGTCCCCGGTGTTAGCGACCCCGAACCAAGCTTGGGCGCGGGATCATCGTCGGCGGCTCCCCCAAGCACTACTTTACTCTCGCCATGAGGGAGAGAATCCCCCGCAACCTCAGCGCCTTTTGCACCCTTGGACTCGGTCGAGATGCGCTCCACCTTGTCCAATGCTTTGAGGGCCGAGTCAGGGATGCGGTGGAACGCGTCCCTGCCAGGTTCAAGGGCGGGCTTGGAGGGAGCGAAAACGGCCTCACTTGCAGCCGCGACCTCCTTTGCGCCATGCGACATCTCAGGCGCCTTCTCAGGCGGCGCCTCGGCAGCGACAGTGATCACTTTGTCCGCCGCCCGTTCAGGCCGAAATACCAGGATGCTCAGCGGGGGCAGTATGAACTCGGCGGAACAGGGCTGGTTGTGGCACGGTTTGTCAGCCGCCGTCACCCCACCGCTGTTGCCCATGTTACTGCCTCCATAAACCGTGGCATCGCTGTTAATCAGCTCCCGCCAGAAGCCCGGGCGTGGCAGCCCAACCCGGTACTTCAGCCGTGGGACCGGAGTCAGATTCATAATCACCACCAACTCATGGAAGTGCTCCGCGTCCTGGCGCAGGAACGAAATCACGCTGTTCAAATGATCCGAGTTGTCAATCCAGCGAAAGCCATCCGTGTCGAAGTCTCCTTTCCAGAGCGCTGGTTCGGCCAGGTAGAGCTTGCCCAGGTCCTCGACGAAACGCTGCAGGCCGCGATGATACGGCCCAGCCTGCAGCAACTTCCAGTCGAGTTGGCTATTGGCGTTCCATTCGCCGGACTGCCCGAATTCGCACCCCATGAACAGAAGTTTTTTGCCGGGGAACAGCCATTGATAGCCCAGCAGCGTCCGCAGGTTCGCGAATCTCCTCCAATCGTCCCCCGGCATCCGGCCCACCAATGACCGTTTGCCGTGAACCACTTCGTCGTGGGAAAGCGGCAAGATGAAGTTCTCGTGATGGTGATAGAGCATCGCGAAAGTGAGGTCGTTCTGGTGGTATTTGCGATGAACCGGGTCGTGGCTGAAATAAAGGAGCGTATCATGCATCCAGCCCATGTTCCATTTGAACGAGAAGCCCAGCCCGCCCAAATAAGGCGGGCGCGTCACCTGCGGCCAGGCGGTGGACTCTTCGGCTATGGTCATCACACCCGGGAATTCCGTGTGCGTGAGATGGTTGAACTTGCGGATGAACTCAATGGCTTCAAGGTTTTCGCGTCCGCCATACTGGTTGGGAATCCACTGGCCCGGGCGGCGCGAATAATCGAGATAGAGCATCGAGGCCACCGCATCGACCCGCAGGCCGTCCACGTGGAAGCGGTCGCACCAGAACAGCGCGTTGGCCAGGAGGAAGTTCACCACCTCGTGCCGGCCATAGTTGAAGATCAAGGTGCCCCAATCCTGTTGCTCTCCCTTGCGCGGATCTTCGTGCTCGTAGAGCGCCGTGCCGTCGAAGCGGGCTAACGCCCAATCGTCGCGCGGGAAGTGCGCGGGCACCCAGTCAATAATCACCCCCAGCCCGGCTTCATGGAGCGCGTTAACCAAATGCTGGAAGTCCTCGGGCGTGCCGTAGCGGCTGGTCGGCGCGTAAAAGCCTGTCACCTGGTAGCCCCACGACGGGTAATAGGCATGCTCGGCGACCGGCATGAATTCCACGTGGGTGAAGCCCATCTGCTTGACATATTGGATCAGCGGTTCAGCCAGCGCGCGGTAGCCCGGCGATTCCCCCGCTGACGTCTGGCGCCAGGAGCCCAGGTGGACTTCATAGATGCTCAGTGGCGCTCGCAACGGATCACGCTGCCGCCGCTGCGTCAGCCAGGCCTCGTCTGTCCACCCGAACTTGCGGTTGTTCCATACGATGGCTGCGTTGTTGGGCGCCGTCTCGAAGAAGAAACCGTAGGGATCAGTCTTCATTACGATTCTGCCGTGCAAGTTGCGGACTTCGAACTTGTAATGCGCCCCCTCGCCTACCCCCGGAATGAAGATCTCCCATACCCCCGACAGGCCCAGCGGACGCATCTGGTGACAACGCCCGTTCCAGTTGTTGAAGTCGCCTGCTACGCTGATCCGCTGAGCGTTGGGAGCCCAGACGGCGAAACTGGTGCCGGACACACCATCGATCGAACGCAACTGGGCCCCGAGCTTGTCATAAACCCTGCGCTCGTCCCCCTTCCCGAATAGGAATAGATCCGCGTCGCCCAGCGTCGGCAGGAACGAATAAGGGTCGCGCGTCCGGCGGACGCAGCCCTGCGGATCAGTGATGACCAGGTCGTAAGCATACACGCGCGTCGCCTCGGTGCTGGAGCCTTCGAAGAGGCCCGCCTTATGCAGCCGCGTGAGCTTGAACGTCGGTTTGTCCTTCTCGTGCACGGGCTGGACTTCGACCTTGGCGGCATCCGGGACCAGCGACCGCACCACTACGCCGGTGCCGTCAGCGAGTGGGTGCATCCCCAACAACTGATGGGGCGCGCGTTGTTTGACGTCGATTAGGCTCTGGAGCTCTTCCTGGGTTAGGAGCATGGTGGGGACAATCTAGCAGATGCGCCGCATATTGCACCGGAAAAGTGTTCGCTGCAGCGGGGCGCAGCTTACGGGTACCACTTCGACTTAGAAGCGCTCACTTTTGGCTGCGGAACTCCTGAATTCTAGACGCGCCCGAGCAAGCCGGACACCTCACCGCGTCGCAGGTTTCCATAACCTAACCGCCGTTGTGGAGAGAATACTCCGCTTGCGGGCAGTCGGAGGTGGCCGCTTAGCTAGCAGCCGACCGGGACCGTGTTCTCGAAAGCACTGCCGCTGGCGGCACAGCCCTACCCTGGCTCAATGTCCGCACCTTCGCGGATCAATGCGAAAGCGGCAACATCTCACCGGGGGAGGGCAGTGGTTTGGGGGGCTCCTCGGCAGGAGTTGTTGGCTTGGACGGGGGCACGTCGGTTGGGCTAAGGCGGCGGACCCCGCCAACGACAAGGATCTTTCCATCCTCATCCGGCTGGAGCCTGGGGCGCTTGTCCACATAGTCGTAGGTTCGGCGGGCGATGATCTCCCCTTCCGGATTGACGACGATGTAACTGAACGAATGGGCTCCATCCTGAAAGAAGAGGTGCATGTTGCTGAATTTGTCCACTTGCGGTTCCGGGCGGCCGAAGGAAACCATACGCCCGACCGGGAACACGCGGAAGGTTCTCGCCCCGGAGGCATCCGTCAGGCGAATGTAGAGGCGAAGCTGCGATTTAAGATAGTTCGCCTGTTGGAGAATGTACTTGCGCACTTCCGGTGTGGAGTTGGCCGGGGCGTCGGCGCTGGGGACCCCGATGTCCTGCTCCCACAACCTGGTTCCTTCGATAATGTCAAAGCTCCTGGGCGGGCTAGTAATCTCCTCGTTCCAGTCCTTGATCCGGACGGTAGCGAAAACGGAATAGTGGCCCGGATGGTTTGCAGCAAAGTAAGGCGCAAGGTCCACGCGTTTGGTGGCCACTTTAGAAGACTCCAGGACAAACTCACCCGAGACTGGGACATCGCCGGTCTTGGGCACAACTTGATTTCCTGATGCTTGCACCGAAAAGACCAGCCAATCTTCTTCCCGGCCCAGCCGCAAGTCTTGTCCGGATCGGTTAGTGATGCGCACGGCCGTTGGCATCGTCTCACCCGGCAGGAACTGGTCCTGTTCTTGGGTGACTTCGACAGTAACTTGCGCTGAAACCGGCAACAAGGCGGCTACCAAGAGACCCAGCGATAAGCCCAATACTTTCATTGGACCACTTTACGGCGGGCGGGCAGGGTGGCAAGCCGTAAAACCTGAGCGGGATTTTAGCGCAGTCCTGCGGAGGCGGTTGGCGCGAGCCGCCTTTGTGCGGCCTTGAAGACCGCGGCAGGAGTGATGGCACGGAGGCACTCGAATGGTTTGAAATAGGCGCAGCGACGTTTCAAGCAGGGCACACAGGGGAGATTCAATTGCAGGACGTCATCGAGCTGGCGGTACGGACCAGTGCGGCGGGGTTCGGTGGGGCCGAACAACGCGACCACGGGTGTGCCGAGCGCGGCAGCCACATGCATAGGGCCGGTGTCGTTGCTGACCATCAGCTCGCTGAGCCGTATCCACTCGACCATTTCCGGCAAGGAAAGGCGCCCCGTCAAATCGAGGCACCGCGCCGGGTCAGCGCGGGCGATGCCCTCGCCAAGCGGGCAATCCTCCTCGCCGCCGAGAATGGCGAACCGGAATCCCGGGTTGGCGGAGGCCAGCAGGGGCACGAGCGCGGCAAAAGCTTCGACCGGCCAGCGTTTGCTCGCCCAGCGTGCGCCGGGCTGGAGAACAATCCACCGCGCGCCGTCCACAGGCCATTGCCGCCGCACTGATGCAGCCAAAGCGGGGCGCTCGGGCAGCCATTGGAAATCCCAATTGACCGGCACCCCCAAAACCGGCAGCACGCTCAGATACCAGTCTACCGCGTGCGTGAGCGCTGAGGGTCGTCGCACGATATGGTCGTAGAATCCGCGCGCGCCTTCGCGGGGTTCGTCGAGGCCGATGGAGAGCTTGCCGTTGGCCAGCCATGCGAAGACGCCGCTGCGCATGAGGCATTGCAGATCGATGACCCAGTCGAAGTCCTGCTGCCGCAGCCACCGCACGATGCGCCAGATTTCGTCCCAGTGACGCGGCACGGCCCAACGCCGCCGCTCAAAGCGGACCACGCCCGCCAAGTCCGGATCGCCCTCTAATAAGGGCGCCAGGTTGGAGTCGATCCACCAGTAGACTTGGCTGGTGGGAAGGTGGCGTTTGATCAGACGCAGGACGGGCAACGCTTGCGCTACGTCGCCGAGCGAGCTAGGCTTGAGAATGAGGATCTTCACGCAGCGCAAGGCCGGTGGGCGGGACGATGCCGCCGCCATCGAGTGGCGGCGTTCACGTCGCTGCCGTGGGCGGATTGCCGGGCTCGGGATTACCTGCCGAAGGCGAGGCGCTCGGCCAGGCGTGGTGGCAGGCCTGCGGCCAGGATCTTCTTCTGGGCGCTCGCAATGTCATATTCCAGGCGCCGCAATTCGATGGTTCCCTCGTCCGCGTCATAGACCACATAAGCAGCTTTGGGATTGTTGTCGCGCGGCTGGCCGATGGCGCCGACGTTGACAAAATACTTCTTGCCGGCCTCGACTTTGAATTTGGAGTAGGTGCCGCCCCGCACCAGGTTATCGCGGATGAAAGCCACCGGGACATGGGTGTGGCCGAAGAAGCAGATACCAGTGTTCTGGTACGTGAAACTGGCAGCGGCGGCGAGTTTGTCAAATACGTAACCCCAGCGTTGGGGGCCATCGAGGGTGGCGTGGACGATGGTGAAGTTGGTGACCATCCGCACGTATTTCAAGTCGCGCAGCCACTGGCGGTCGTCCGCGCTTAGCTGCTTGCGGGTCCAGTTCACAGCCTCGGCGGCAGCGGGATTAAACCCATCCAAGGGCCCGTCGGTGGAGCAATACTCGTCGTGGTTTCCCTTGACGACAGGGATGTTCATTTTGCGGACGATCTCGAGGCACTCTTTGGGATTGGCGTTATAGCCGACGACATCGCCGAGACAGGCGTAATGAGTGCATTGCTGCTGTTTGATATCCTCCAGAACGACTTGGAACGCCTCAAGATTGGCGTGAATGTCGGCTATGATTGCAAACTTCATGCAGATTCTACCTTACAATTTCAAATCCACGATACTCATTTCTGGCTTCCAGCCAGGATATATCTTCCTGCCTAACGAAATGGCCCAAACCCGACTCGCGAATCGCCTGGCGAAAAGATTCCAATTCGTCTTTGGTCCCTTCCGCGATCAATTCCACCCCGCCGCCGGGCAAATTGCGGACCGAGCCTGTTACTTCAAAGCCGGTGGCGACCGATTTCACGGTGTAACGGAACCCGACGCCCTGCACCTGACCCGAGTAAAGGATCTGTATTCGCCTGCGAACCAAAGTATTCACCGATGCCAATGTGCCACAATCAGCCGGTTCCGGGAGGAGAATCGCCTCGCCGCCAGTTCTGACAACAGGCATAAAGCCATAATATTGGCCCCAGGCGCAACCCTTTTTCGCGCGCCCTACGATTCTGAGCCTGATGCAGTAGCTTTCGAGGCAGCCGGAGGACATGCGCGCCTTGCAGGGACTTGCGGCAGCAGGCCTTCGGGAGCTTACTGGGGCGGCCTGACTTCGAGGAAACCGTGAAGCTGGCGGATACGGGTAGGGTGGCGCATTTTGCGCAAGGCTTTCGCCTCAATCTGCCGAATACGTTCACGGGTAACCTGGAACTGCCGGCCGACTTCCTCGAGCGTGCGCGAATAGCCGTCGCTCAGGCCGAAGCGCAATTCCAGGACTTTCTGCTCCCGGTCGGTCAAACTCGTCAGCACGTCATTTAACTTGTCTCTTAACAGGCTGAAGCTGGTCTTCTCGACGGGGCTGTCGGTGGCTTTGTCTTCAATGAAATCACCGAAGCTGGTCTCGTCGCTATCGCCGACAGGGGATTGGAGCGAGATCGGCTGCTGCGCCATAGTCAACAAGGCGCGAACCCGTTCGACGGGGAGTTCCATTTCATCGCCGATCTCTTCCGGCGACGGTTCGCGGCCGAACTCCTGGAGCAGGCGTCTTTGCAAGCGCATCAGCTTACTGATGGCATCGATCAAGTGGACCGGGATGCGGATAGTGCGGGCCTGGTCAGCAATGGCGCGCGTGACGGCCTGACGGATCCACCAGGTGGCATAAGTGGAGAACTTGTAGCCCCGGCGGTACTCGAACTTTTCGACTGCCTTCATCAAGCCCATGTTGCCCTCCTGAACCAGGTCAAGGAAGGGAAGGCCCCGGTTGGTATATTTCTTGGCGATGGAGATGACGAGTCGCAGGTTGGCCTCGACCATTTCACTCTTGGCCTGAAGCGCCAGGCTGGCAGCCTGTTTCAACTGCTCGCAAGCTTCGAGGCAGTCGGACCACGGCGCGCGCGCGAACCGCTCCAACGCCCGAATCTTGCGCTGCTCCGACTCAATCAAGGGTTGGGACGAAGGCGATTTGCCCTGGACATCCAGCTCCCGCACGAGGCGCTGGCCAGCTTGGATCTTATCGCGGATATTCTCCGCCACCAATGCCATCTCCTCGACCACCTTTTGTTTGTAGAAGAAGTTGGGCAAACAGTCCTGGAGGCGGCAGTCGAGCTTGCGGAAGCGGGAGTAACGCTGGTCGCGTTTGGCCCCGGACGGACTGTCCTGCCATCGAGAGTAGGCCTCATCGACCTTTTGATCCAGCGCACGGACGGACGGGACCAGTTTGCGCAGTGTACTGAGGTGCGACTCGCGGTCCGCGGATCTCGTGTCGAGAATGACACGGTCAAAGCGCTCTTTGGGAGGCTCAGAAGTCAGTCTTTCGGCTAGCGCCAGGTGCTCCTTGGCGGCAAAACCGAAACCGCAGATGATGCGCTTGACTTTGTCTTCGGCAGCTTCGATGCGCTTGGAAATCTCCACCTCCTGCTCGCGGGTCAGCAACGGGACCTGGCCCATTTGCTTGAGATACATGCGGACCGGGTCGTCCAGTATATCGAGCCGTGCCTTATCGTCCTCCGCGTCCGGCTCCGGCTGCTTGATGCGGTCCACTTCCGCATGGTCAACGATCTCGACATCCAGGTTGCGGAGTTTTGCGTAGATCTCGTCGAGTTCTTCCGGCCCGACGAAATCATCCGCCAACGCGTCGGTAATATCAGAGTAGGTTAGGTAACCCTGCTCCCGAGCCAGAGCGACCAGTTCTTTGATCCTCCGCGTGATGTCAAAAGTCGTCGCTTTGGTGTTGGAATGCTGGGCGGGACCAGCGGCGGCAGTTGTTTGCGCGGCCAGGGTCAAAGCCGACTGAGCGTCGCCTCGGCGGCTTTCACCCGCCGGTGCCGGACTCCCGCCGACAAGGCCGCGACTCTTACCGGGTGACTTCCCACGGACATGGCGGTCGAGGGACTCCCGAGGAGATTGAGGTTGCTGGGTGGCGCGAGGTTTCAGCGGAGCGCTGCTTACCTTCAATTTGGCCATAGTGCTTGAGAATCAAATCATCCAGCGATAGAAGTTCAGATTAGAATATGGAAGTGGCGGGCAACACAGTCAAGCTGGCGTCCGCATAGGCATCGGGCGCGGGCAAGCGGCGCTGGCTTGATCTGCGAGCGGTCTCGCGGCGATTTGCAAGCTCGCTTGCCGGGTCCCGCCATTTCGCTTACGGGAGGGATTATTTCCCTACCGACACTGAAGTGCCTACGCTGGTTGTTCCGCCTCCGGCACGAATACCTTCGTTGGCGGCCACCGTCGTAATAAATGTGCCCACGATGGTGTTGAGATACCGTTTCAACGTGCTGTAGGGGGCATTGGGAACATAGACAATATCGCCGGGCTCGAGCAACATATCCCGCGCCTTGCCCTTGATGATGGCTCCGTAATCCACGACAGACATCTGCGGTTCCGACAGCGACCCGCGCACAATTGCCACGTGCGACAGGTAGGCGTCCGCCATCACGCCATAGTTGCCGGGCACAAACCAGTCCACCGTGTCCGCGCCCGAGGCGATCGCCATAGCCGAGACCAGGGTCATCTTGTCGGTATAGGGTACGGAGCGGGGAGACTTGACGGCACCCAGCACATAAACTTGCTGCGCCGATGCGGAAGGAACATAGACAAAGTCGTCGGGCTGCAGGTAGATGTCTTGCGAAGTGTCGCCTTCCCGCAAGAGGCGGGAGAAATCCACGGGCAGGAACTGGCCCTGGCGCATGACGAAGCTATGCCGGAGATCCGCCAAGTCCTGCAGGCTGACCTGGATGCCGGAGCTCGCGGTCCCTCCAGCCAGAGCGATGGCTTCCAGCAGCGACATCGGCGCGGCCATAGCGTAAATGCCGGGCTTGTTGAGGCGGCCCAGCAACCAGACATGCTTGCTGGAGACCTCGCGCAGCGTGACGGTGAGCTGCGGTTCGGCCAGATATTTCCCAAGTTCCTTTTGCAGCAGATCGCGGGTTTCGGCCAGCGTCAGCCCCCAGACGTTCATCCCTGGCAGCAAATAATAGTAGATCTTGCCATCCGGGCCGACAGCGGTGACCGCGCGCGAGTTGAGATTACCTAGAATCTCGATTTCCAGACGGTCGCCCGGGCCGAGGGTGAAAGGCGCAGTCCCCGGCCGGAGCCACTCCGGGTTCAACTGATTGGTCTGAGCCAGGGTAGTGGCGTCGCTGGTCAGGCTCACCACCTGAGCGGGCGCTCCGGTTGGCTTGCCGATGCTGCTGCATCCTGCCACGGTCGCCAGCAGCAGTCCCGCGGAACAGAAGAGGAGTATTCTTTTCATACTATTTGATCCAGGGCGAGGTGATCCACGGACCTACTTTCCTGGAAGTGGTGTTGACTACGAAACCCTGAACGAACGCCGTTACGACGGTATCAAGCACTTGTTCGGCCTTTACCCAGGGGCTCTGGCTCACATAAACGATGTCTTTGGCCTGAAGTTTGAAGTCGGGCAGCTTGCCGGACAGTATGGCTGCGGCATCCACGACGAAGGTCTGCGGATGCATCACCGAGCCGCGGACCACGAGCACGCGGCTCCGGAAGGCCTGGGGCGTGAAGCCGCCACGCGCGGCAATGACGCTCATGGCGCTAGTCCGGGGCAGGAAAGCGGCCACGCCGGGGGCGGTCACTTGACCCAAGACATAGATCTCATTGGCGGCGGCTGGGGCAAAATAGAGGAAATCGCCCGGCTCCAGCGGGACATTCTGCGCCAAGTCACCGTGCTGAAAGAGCCGCTCGAAGTCCACTGGCACCCGTTGGCCGTTGCGCACGAGGAAGCTGTGGGCCAAATCCGCCAATTCGACAGTGTCGCGCCCGTATAACCCGGTCTCCAGCCCGCCGGCGCGCGCGAGGGCTTCGATCACACTCAAGGGCCGATCGAAGGTGAAAACGCCCTTGCCCACCACCGCGCCGAGCACATAGTACTTCTTGCTATGCAAGGCTGACGGCGTGATGATTGTGCGCGGGTTCTGATAGAACTTCGCCAGCGCCTCATCCATTTTCGCCCGCAATTCATCGATGGTCAGCCCCGCGGCTGTGATGTCGCATGCCTGCAAAAAGCTGAGACGCCCGTCCGGGCCGATGGGCACCTCGGTCCGCGCCGTGTCGGGCATATCGAACAACTGGAGATTCAGCACATCCCCTGGGCCGAGGGTCAGGCGCTGCTGCCATGCAGCGAGTTTGGTAGGGGCTGGGACCGAGAGAGAAAGGTTGGTTCCGCCCTCCGGCGCGAGGACTGCTTTGGCTAGGGATTCATTGTCCGCGGCCGGCAGGAGGCAGGCACCCGGGGCGACAAGAAGGAGACAGGCAATCCAGCGGCGAAAGCAATTGCTATTCATAGTTGAAATACAAGTTCGGTCCAACGACTCAAGTCGGCGGCGATCTGTCGGCATCGCACCCGGCACGGAGATTCCAGTTATAACCGGGCTTCGCACGCAATCGCTTAGCCGATGTTCGCCCGCCCGACCGGCTGAGGCAATCCTAGCCTGCGGCTACTCCCGCAGCAATGCCGAATTATACGGACAGCCCCTTGGGGACAATTTCGGATTGCGGGGGTCTGAAGATGGGGCACGGCTTGACATTGCTATTTGTCGCATGCCGGTAGTAAGGTGGTTGTCGTGACCGCAGAGACTAATTGCCGGTTCAAGGCGCGTTTATTCCCAACGTTGGCAGCGCTTTGTGCGGTCGTTTCGCGGGCGGTCTTTGGAACTGCTCCTGCCTTCCTCCTGGCGCTCGGCTCCATGGTGGCGGTCGCACAGTCGAACCTTGCCCCGCAGGCTATAGCCTCCACGAATGCGCCGGCCGGGAAACCGGTGGACTCGGTCGCCTGCGCTAGATTCTCGCGTTGGAAGCCGATCTTTCGCGGTGTAGAGGTGTGCGAGGGCTCCACCGAGTTCCCACGGCGGCTGCAAGTCCACGCGGTGCGAGTCAACCTGCGCGAGCCGACGATCGATTTCTTGGTCACACCGCGCATCGGCAACGGAACCAATGCCTGGAGTGGTCGCACTACTTCGGAGTTCCTGACCGAGTTCAAATGCCAGGTAGCGCTTAACGGGTCGGTTTTTGATCTGCTCGGCAAGAAACGGGGTGATCTGTTGCACGTCGAGGGCCTATCGTTGTCGCGTGGCGATTTCTACCTATCAACCAACCGCTGGGACGCGTTGCTACTAAGCACTAATCACGAAGTTTGGATCGCCCGCTCAGCGATGGACACTCGCGGGGCTTACAACGGATTGAGCGGCTTTTATGCCCTGCTGATCGACGGCAGGAACAACGGTGGAATGAAGGACCGTCATCCGCGCTCGTCGGTTGGGATCAGCCGCAATGGACGGTATCTCATCCTGATGGCGATTGATGGGCGGCAGTCCGGCTACAGCGACGGCGCCAGCACGGGCGAAACGGCGGAATGGATGCGCAAGCTCGGCGCTTTTAACGCCCTGAATCTCGACGGCGGCGGCAGCACCGCCCTGGCGATCGAGGGTCCCGATGGAGCTCCGGTCGTGCTAAACCGTCCGTGCGGTCCGCCGCCAGGTTTGGAGCGGCGGGTGGCGAATCACTTCGGCGTGTTTGCGCAGCGGTTGCAGGGGAATGAGGCGCTAAAGCGTTAACCCGTGATGCGTGCCACGGGCAAGCGCGCGGTGCCCTACATCGCCCGCCCGCTTGAAGGGAAAAGGGCGTTCTGGCACAGCGCGAGCTACCCCCAACCTGTTGCACAATACGCCCGCAAGATGCTCCTTGGGCGGGGAAGCGTGCGGCTACACTTTACCGAACTTCTTCAAGGCCTCGTAGCTGCGCTTCACGGCATCCAGTGGGTCCTTGGCGCTCTCGTGTTCGAGGACATACCACTGGGTCTTGCCCTTCCCCTCGCAAAAGGCGAACACTTCCTTCCAGTTCACCTTGTCCTCGCCGATGACGGCGTCGGGTCCGCCGCCGAAGGCCTTTATATGGATTGAGCGCGCGCGGCCGGGATACTTCTTGAGCACCGCCACCGGGTCGGCACCGCCTTCGCAGCAATTGGAGGTATCGAGCTGCATGATAACTTCGGGCTTGGTGTTGCCGAAGAAAAGATCCCAAGCGCAGACACCGTCGATCTGCTTGAAGTCGTGCGCGTGGGCATGGTAGCCCACCCACATGCCGTCGGCCTTGATCTTATCGGCGATGTCGTCGAAGAGCTTGGCCCGATCCAGCCACTCCTGCTTTGACTGGGTCTCGTTCATCCACGGGACGATGAGGAACTTGTTGCCGATGGTGCGATTGAACTCGACCGTCTCCTTGAGTTTATCGCCGAGGACGGAGTCATAGGGCGTGTGGGTGCCGCAGGCGACAAGGCCGTTGTCGTCGAGCAGCTTGCGCAATTCTTTGGCGCTGCGGCCATGATAGCCCGCGAACTCCACCCCGCGGTAGCCGATCTTCGACACCGCCACCAGCATGCCCGGCAGGTCGGTCGCGCACTGTTCGCGGAGCGAGTAAAGCTGCAGGCCAACCGGGATCCTCTTCCCAGCGGCAGCCTGGGCCAGGGGCGCGACACTGAGGCTGACCGCGGCTCCGGCGAGGCTAACGGCACCGAGAAACTCACGGCGGGTAACTGTGGATGATATTGCACGATTCATGATGAGGTCCTTTTGTTTGAGCGGTGTTGAACGAATGACTGACATTGCGAGAGCAATCTTAAGCCGGGCGCCAGGCGTGCGTCAAGAAGGCCCGGCTTGGATTCACGGCAGGGATTAAACAAAATGTCCGGGCAACAGACGCCAAGGAGGTGGGGGTGGGGAACCCCGCTGAAGAAACGTACTGCTGCCCGAACATCTTAAATTTATGCCACCCGTGCCAAGTCTGTCAACTGAGAATTCTGCGGAGATTCTCGTCTTTCCAGCTCCCACTCTGAAAACCGCTATTCCGGCACGCGGGGCGAAAAAAGCCCTGTGAGGTTCCGCAGCAGTGGCGTATCACCCCTAGAGTTCCCTAATAATACTACGATAATGGCAACGCTAGAGCTGGCGGCGAATCGTGCCGCTTACGCCTCCGCTTATGGCGCCACTGTTCCCTTGTTCGACACGTTCCCAGGCACATTGGATCCAAGTGGCGGGCTGCTCTCGCTCCTATCGGCAACCCAATCGTCCGGCGCATCGGTGATAACTCGAGTCCGCTATTCCGGTTCTGCGCCTTGGCCCGCCGTAGCCGGCCAAACCGGCACCTCATTGCAATTGATCGATCCGCAGCAGGACAACTGGCGCATCGGGAACTGGTCGATGAACCAGACCAACGGCTCGGGACCGCAGCCGCCCCAGTGGCAATATGTGACCCTCACTGGCACTGCCCCGCGGCCCATCTTGCTGATCTGCATGCATAACACGCCGGGCGACGTCTATATTGATGACCTCAAACTGGTCTCGGGCAGCGTGCCCGAGGCCGGTGTCAACCTCCTCACGAATGGCGATTTCGAATCCCCGCTTTCCGGCCCATGGACGGTTTCGGCCAACATGACCAACTCGGTCATCAGCACCGCCGTGAAGCACTCCGGCAATGCCAGTTTGCACGTCATCGCCACCAGCGCGGGCGACACTGTTTCCCAGTCCATATGGGAAAACACTGCCTCCATCGTTACCTACGACACCTACACCCTGAGCTACTGGTATTTGCCGAGTACAAACAGCTCGCAACTCCTCATCCGGCTGTCGGGCACTTCACCCAACAATGACCAAGTTTATAGCCTCCAGAACATTCAGCCACTGCCCTATGTACCGTTGGCAACCTGCACTCCTGCGGCGCAAAACTCCGTAGCCGCCACGCTGCCCGCCTTCCAGCCTTTGTGGATCAACGAGATTCAAGCCGACAACCTCACCGGCATCACCAACCGCGCCGGTCAGCGCGCCCCCTGGCTCGAACTATTCAATCCTACAACCAACACTGTCCCGCTTGACGGCCTTTATCTGGCGAACAGTGTCACCAATCTCACCGCCCGGGGTTTTCCCGCCGACGCAGTCATGAATCCAGGTGAGTTCAAGGTGGTCTTTGCTGATGGTCAGGCTAACCTCTCCACCTCGAACGAGCTTCACGCCGGCTTCGTGCTGACTAGCGGTTCCGGTTCCGTTGCGTTGAGCCGCCTCTACCCGGGCTTGCCCCAGGTCCTCGATTACATCGACTACACCAACCTGCTCCCGAACTACTCCTTTGGCTCGTTCCCCGATGGCCAGAGCTTCTTCCGCCAGGCATTCGCGTTCGCAACCCCCGGTGCTACCAACAATGCCGCGATTCCTTCCTCTTTCATCCCTTACACAAGCATCGATTGGATCTATACACAGGACTTCGATTCCCTGCCCAACCCATGCATGACCTCCGTCAACACCGCCAACCCCGTGAATATCAACGGCACAACATATTCTCTCGCTAATCCGCTCGATTTCGCATTACCAGCGAGCGCCACCTGTCCTGGCGGCCTCGGCCTTGCCCAGATGGCTGGCTGGTACGGTTCCGCGACCCTCCTCGAGCACTTCGGCGCGACCTCCGGCGACCAAACCACCGGCGGCCAGCTCAGCTTTGGCATACCCGGCAGTTCCAACCGAGCGCTCGGGCTGCTCGCCACCAGCAGCACTGGCGCCACGGCTTTCGGCGCAAAGTTCATCAACGAAACCACCGCCACCCTCAAGTACATCAACCTCCAGGTCACCGGAGAAGTATGGCGTCAATCCGATCTGCCAAAGACCCTTCAATGCTATTACTTCATCGATCTGGCCGGCACCACCACATTCCCCGCCGGCGCAACCGCCTTGCTGCCGAGCCTCAACGTGGATTTCCCCACCGTCGCAACCGCCGTCGGCGGCGTGGCGGTAGATGGCACCCAGGCCCTCAACCAGACCAACCTCGTTGTGGCCAACCAGTGGATCACGAATTGGCCGCCCGGCGCGGCCCTGTGGCTGGTTTGGACGATGGCCGATTCCACCGGCAAGTCCCAGGGCCTGGGCATTGACAATCTAAGCTTCTCGGCCTCGGCGACAGCGCCCAACACAGCCCCCGTTCTGGCCCCCATCGCGAATCAGTTCCTCATCCTGGGCCAAACCTTGAGCCAGACGGCGAGCGCGACCGACACTGACTTGCCGCCCCAAACGCTGACCTTCAGCCTGGGCCCCGGCGCTCCCGCAGGAGCGACCATCGGCCCGGTCAGCGGACAATTGCGCTGGATGCCGACCAACGCCCCAGCCACCAATACTCTGAGCGTGATTGTGACCGACAACGGCCTCCCAAGCCTGAGCGCGACGCAGAGCTTCACGGTGACCGTGCTGCCGCCCGCGCCGCGGCCGCAGTTAGGGAGTGTGAGACTGGGCGCAAGCACCTTCAGCTTCTCCTGGCCGAGCGCGGCCGGCTATCTTTACCGCGTGCAGTACAAGACGGATTTGACCGCAACCAACTGGACCACGCTCGGCGCCGACCAGCCTGGCACGGGCTCGCAGCTCTCATTGACCGTGGGCCTAACCAACGCCCCGCAATGCCTTTATCGGGTAATAGTCCTACCTTAGGAAGCAGGCCCCCAGCGGGATGGGCAGGCAGATTGCCGTTGGGCAGCGCGTTAGGCGGCATTCTGCGGGGCAAGGATTCGATGGATATTGATGCTTACGTCACGAACAAAGCCCTGGACAGGCTGTTCAAGATGGTGGCGGAGGTAGAACAGCAGATACGGCAAAATCCGGCAGCCCGAACGACCGCCGTGCTCCAGAAGGTCTTTGGAACGTTAAAGAAGTAATTCCGCAGCGTCCTTTTCCTGGCCGGGAAGGCTCCACCGGCGTTGGGCGTACCAGTAAAGTGCCAGTTCGTCTTGTCTGCGGCTGGAGTCCGCTCCACCCTGGGGATTACTGCTCCAGAGAGCATTGCTGTCAGGCTTTTTGGGTTCTATCACGGGAAGGAGCGTTTAGAGAGCAGAGCTAGGCCGTGACTGGGGCGGGCGGCGACGCGCTCGAAGACGGTTTGGGTGGGTCCCCAACCGCAGCACAGCCCCGGACGTAGTAACGCGGTGCGCAGCAGCGCCAAGGCGCAGGCCGCATTCTTGTTGCGCAAGCGACATCGGTCCTCACCCCAGAGGGCATCGCGTCGCCAGTGATTGGGGTTTTCCACCGACCATTGGCTCCGGGCCAATGCCGCCAAGCGGGCGTCTCTCGCCTCGGAGACGGTCAGGCTGGTCACGAAGAACCGCGTATGCCGGGTGGTTTTCCCATCCTTCTTGTAAGTCGTGGTGTTGCGGGTGTCGAACACCTGGCGGGCGCCGGGAAAGGGCAGCGCGTCGGGTTCGACTGCGGCCGTGCTCACGGCGCGGGTTTCGCTGCGACCGCGGTTGGGCTCGGTCCGGGCAAAAGGGGGGTGGCGCCGGCCAGTTTCTTTTGCGCGTTCTGCCGCACGGTGGGCTGGTTGTCTTTGACGCCCAGGACGTAGTCGCCCCCCTTTTCCTGGGTGATGATCTGGGCGGTTTCTTTCTGGCAGTGGAGCGTGTCGGCGGTGACGACGCAGTCCAGCAGGTTGACCGCCTCGGAGCGGAGCAACTTCTGAGCGGCGGGCAGTTCGTGACCTTTATTGGGCGCGGCGATAAGGGCCACGGGGGCGCCATCCTCATGTTCGACGAGGCTGACGATACAGCCCAGGTGGTCGCGAATCGTTTTGCCGTCCAAAGCCAGCGAGACGGGCAGACGTCCGGCTTGGGCCTGGAGCCAGCGGGTGAGAACGTCGGCCAGGGCGTTAAGATCCAGGGCGACGACGGTGAGGGTGGGAGCCAGCGGATAGCGTTTGCGTTGGGCCCGGCGCGGATCGGGTAACTGGCGCAGCGCGTCTTTGAGACTGGAGCGTAGGTCGGCGTTGAGGGCGCAGCGGGCGGCGGCGCCGACGGTGAGGGCCGGAAGCTGGCGGGCGGACAGTTCGGGGGCGCAGAGCTTTTCTTTCGCGTTGGGGGCCAGTGGTTTGAGCCAGAGCCGTTTGGGATGATCGTGAAAGGCGAAGAAGTCGCAGCGGTGCCGCTCGGAGCCGACCGTTTTGCCAACCGGTTCCCATCCGGCAGCCTTGTAACAGGTGCCGGCGTGGGCCTCAGGGTCGGTGAAGGTTTCGGCCAACAGCGGCGCGTAGCCGCAGTGCGCGAGCCATTGGTCGGGCAGCGTGGCGGTGGCGGCGGCCAGGATTTGAGAGGCGCAGATCTACTCTGCGCTCAATCGGGCCAAATGTTAACCCGGAAAAGAAAACCCTGCTTTCACGGGCATTTGCTCACCAGAACAAATCTGCCGTGGCCCGCCGCCAAGACCTGCAAATGTTAGCGCTTGACAGGTTCATCCTCGAATGAAAAAGTGGGTGCAGGATGTATGCGAGCGAGACTCAATTCTCCCTCACCCGCGCAGTGGCAGTACCAGCGGACAAACCAAAAACCAGATCCTCGTCAATTGACCGAGCCAACCATGAAAGTATCTACGAAAACCTACATACCCTGCCAGTCGCTCAGTAAAACCTTGGGCCGTGTTCTTCTCCCTGCCCTCCTCCTGGCCGGGACCACTCTTCAATCTCAGGCCGGTGTTGCGCTGAGACTCGCTTACGGAATCACTGGCACCCCGAGCATTCCGGGCGTTTACGTTACCAACCTGACCAGTAACGCGCTGTTCCCGAACTCGCCGGACGAGGCCGATGTGCTGGCCACCAACCTGATGTTATTTCCATTCAACATCGCCAACGATTACGGCTCACTGGTCCGAGGCTTCATCGAGGCGCCGCAAACCGGCCAATACACATTCTGGCTGCAGGCGGTGGACACCGGCGAGTTTTGGCTCAGCTCGAGCGCGGATCCGGCCGGCAAGACACTGATCGCCCAGAATGGGCTCATGTTGGGCCAGGATCCCAACGATTGGTTCATCAGCCCCAGCCAGCAATCGGCCCCCCTTTCACTGGTGCAGGGCCAGAAATACTACTTCGAGCTGCTGCAAAAAGAGGACAACGACGGCACCGAGGATAGCGCCTCGGTTGCCTGGTTGTTGCCCGACGGCACCTTCCAGGGGCCGATATCCTCGACCAACCTATGGCCTTTCCCAGTGAACTTGGCCGACCCATCTTATCCGGCCATAACCACCGCCCCGCAGGTTTTGGACAATTACAATGGAGTTCCCGTGGACACGCTGCCTCCCACCGCCAACGTCGTGGATGGCGGAGCGGCGGACCTAACCGTCACCGTGGAGGCTAGTCAACCAGCGACCGTTCAGTGGTACAGCAACAATGTGGCGATTCCCAACGCGAATCTGTTGACTTACCATCTTGCCAAGGTGGCGTCGGCGCTGGATGGGGCGGTTTACAGCGTGAATATCCAAAATGGCTTGGGCCAAGCCACCGCCAGCACCACTTTGTCAGTGCAGACGGACCTAGCGGCGCCCACTTTGGTTGACGCCCTGAGCCTGGCCAACGCCGCCGGCGACGTGGCCGTCGTCTTCTCCAAGCCGGTGGACCCTGCCACCGCCACTGTGACCGGCAATTATGCCTTCACGCCGACCGTGTCGATCACCGGTGCCCGGATAGGCGCCTCGCTGAACACGGTGTTACTGCAGACGGCGGGACTGACTGCGGGAACCGCTTACTCACTGACGGTCAACAACGTGCGGGACCGCACCTCTACACCCAACACCATCGCCGCTAACAGCTCCCTCTCTGTTGAACAGTACCTGGGAGCCTGGTACCGGTTCGACGAAAGCACGGGTACAACCGGCGCGGATTCCTCCGGTAACGGCTTGAATGGCACGCTCGTCAAAGACGCCTATCCCGGTTATGCCGGCAAGGTGCTCCAGAGTTTGAAATACGAGGGTGCCAATGGCGGTTACGTGGCCCTGCCGGCGGGCTTCTCCGACTTCACCACCAACGGCATGAGCGTGAGCTTGTGGGTTTACCCCACTACCGAAGGCGGGTCTGCCAGTTGGGCGCGATTCATCGATTTCGCCAACGGTCCCGCTAATGACAACATCCTTTTCGCTCGCACGGGCGGAGGCAACCAAGTGACCCTTGAGGTCTATCTGGCTGGCACATCGGGAGGCAAGGTCACCACGGACGACGGTTCGTTCATCCTCAATCAATGGCAGCATTGGGCGGCAACGATGGACACGGGCGGCAATGTGATCATATATAAGAACGGCCAGCCGGTCACCGCCGGCGCGACCGGCGTGCCGAATATTGTCAAACGCAACAACTGTTACTTGGGCCTGAGTAATTGGACGGGGGACGGCCACTACGCGGGAGAAATGGATGACGTCAGGATCTATAACCGCGTGTTGGCCCCGGCCGCCATTGCCGCCCTGGCCGGCGGCGGCGGCGCGGATGATATCAATCCCTCCCTGCCTGTCGTCTCGGCGGTCGCGACTGTGGCCACCACTGCGCTGAAGAGCACCCCTCCGGGCGTCTTCACCATCACCCGTACGGGAGCCAGCACGGCAGCTTTGACCGTCCAGTATGCGCTCAGCGGCACGGCGACCAACGGAGCGGCCTACAACACTCTGCCCGGATCGGTTGTGATTCCTGCCGGCACCAACTCCGCGCAAATTGTGGTAACACCCAGGGACTTCTCTTTCCAAGGGTTGCAGCACACCGTGATTCTGACGGTTGTCGGTTCGCCCAATTACGACATCGCGCTCGCTGATTCGGGCGCGGTAACCATCCTGAATAATGACGTGAGCCCGGCCGCCACCCAAGCCACAACGGACAACGGATGGGGCGGAACGGCCACCACGATGGATGTCTGGTTT
>Ga0181538_10002232_pt1 | contig 20424 bp, 17 predicted proteins | sample PEATcosm2014_Bin_40_FD_119773 | JGI IMG/M metagenome (GOLD analysis project Ga0181538, IMG submission 119773) | Peatland microbial communities from MTU Mesocosm Facility, Houghton, MI, USA - PEATcosm2014_Bin23_30_metaG | ecosystem: Environmental > Terrestrial > Soil > Wetlands > Peat | place... | reverse complement strand
TGGACCTGCCGGTGTTCGTGGACGTGTCGTCCATCGTCGCCGGCTACTCCATGCAATCGGGCGTCAGCCTCAACGGCACGCTCTCCACCAAAAACGCCATTCAGGGCAACTACCTGGCGGCGGGCGGACAAGCCATCTACACCGACCGGCCAACCATCACCTACACGCCGTTAACGGGGGAGAAATTTTTGCGCGGTCTTATGACGCCGATTGAGCCGAAAAATATTTTCTTCATGCTCCAGTCCGGTTACGCGGCGGACTTCGTGCTGGGCCTGACGGTCGAATCCTTGAACGGCGTCCGCAATCGTTCCAGCACCGCCGGCTTCGTGCGGGAAGCGGACCCCGAGTTTACCCGTGTACTGCAATTGTTGCGCGAGGTGCAGGCGGCGGGTGCCGTCGGGATGCGTGTCGAGGAAAACAAGGCCAATGGTGAGACCGCTCTCTTGTTTTTCCGGCTGGAAAATGCGTCTCCGGAAATTGTGGACAAAATTGCGGAAATCCGGCAACTGCTCAAGCTCCCGGAGGGGGTACAGAAGCTCAACCTGGTCTATTCGCCGGCGCCGGGAGCGACGAATGAACTGACGGTGGGCAGCCGCTCCATGGTGCAGGTCATGGGCGCCTTCGCCTCCTATGCGGACGTGCCGGAGGAGGATTTGAAGGATGGCCGCGCACTGCCGTCCGTGTCGTCCACCAACAACCCCGGCAAGGGCGACCTGGTGAAGATCAAATGCAGCCAGGACAAGCCGGCGGATGCCTTCGCCGCCGTGCATTACCACGGGCACTGGTTCTGGATTGACGACCGCGACTGGCGCTCGAAGCGCGCGCTCACCGCCGTCATGTTTTTGTTCACGATGGCCGAAACCGGCGGCGGCGAAAAGTTGCCTTTGATCACCATCCCGGCCCAGTAGTTCCTCCGCTCTGACATCAGGAAGCATGAACACGAATTGCACCAGGTTATCATCCACGATGGCGAGCCTGGCGTTTACCCTGGCAGGGATCGCGGCGGCGGCACGGGGCTTCGGGGCTGAACCCGTCCGCTCCTTCCAGCCTGTCGTCGTCACCAATTACGTTCTGGTCACGAACATGGTCGTCGTCACCAATTACGTCATGACCCCCAACGCCGTGGTCAGCACCAACGGCCAGACCGCCGGGCGGACGAATTCCTTGCTGCCCGACCTGAGCTGGGTGCCGCCGGCGGACAGCTTTGACTGGATTCAGCTCAACACCGGCGAATGGCTCAAGGGTCGCATCAAGGCCATGCAGGATCGCCAGCTCGAATTCTTCAGCGAAAAGTTGAGTGACATGACGTTTGACTGGAAAGACATCCGCCAGGTGCGTTCCCCCCGCACCATTGACGTATTGTTCGTGGACGGCAAAAGGGTGTCCGGTTCTGTCACGGTAACACCAGAGCAGGTCACGGTTGGCGGCGCAGCACCGTATATCCTTCCCCGTGGCGAACTACAAAGCCTCACGCCGGGCGGGTCCAAGGAGCGGGATTACTGGTCGGCCGACTTGTCGCTTGGGCTGACCGTGCAGGCAGGCAACACCAAGGCCGTCCAATACAATGCCCAAGTCGATCTACAGCGCCGCACCCCAGCCACGCGCTTGAGTCTCGATTACATCGGCAATTTCAGCAGCGTTAACGGCACCGAAAGCGCCAACAATCACCGCGTGAACAGCGAGTTCGATTACTGGCTTTCGCAGCGGTTCTATCTGATGCTGCCGTCAGTTGAATACTATCAGGATCCGTTTCAAAACCTGGCGCACCGGGTCACCGCGGGGGGCGGCATCGGCTACGATTTGATTGATCGCTCCAAACTGGAATGGAACATCACCACTGGTCCCGCCTACCAAGAGGCCTGGTTTGATTCCAGCCTGCCCGGAGAACCGACGGATAAAGGCACGGCTGCGCTTACATTCGGCAGCCGCTTCAAATGGGACATCACTTCCCGAGTCAAGTGGCTCGTGCAATACCGCGGTCAATACACGAGCAGGGAAGTCGGCGAGACCACCCACCACGCCATCAGCACTCTGTCGGTCGACCTCAACAAACGGTTCACGCTCGATGTTTCTGGCATCTGGGACCGCATCTCGGATCCCAAGGTTGGCGCAGACGGTGTTAAACCCAAGCCGGATGATTTCAGCCTGGTCGTCGGTTTGGGCGTGCATTTCTGATGTCGAAAGAGTGTAACCAAGCCGCTGGCCAGCACAGTCCTTATACGACGGAGAAAATGGTTTGTTGTCACCTCTTTAACCGGTAAACAGTGCTCGAAACGATTCACCGGAGAGTCTAAAGCCAGCGTAAGCTGTTAACACAATATATGCTAAAATACGGAGCATGGAGTTTGTTACCATTCACGATTTGTCCCGCGAATTGAACATCCCCGCCCGTGTCATCCGCTATCGGCTAATTCAATTGATCGTTGAAGGAAAGCTGAAGGAAAACGACGATTTCCGCCGGGACGATTTCAAGGATGGCCAGCATTTTCTTTGGAAAATCAATCCCCTTTCCTTCATGCGCCAAACCGGCTTAAAGCCGGTAACAGCCGTTAACCAAATTGACAACGATTTGATACCACGTGGTAACAAAGCTGATAACCAGCCACCCAAATTGGTTGACCAACCTCAAAACGACAGCATTCCTCCTAGAAAAAGTTCGTCAACAGTGGTTAACCAGTCTGATAACGATTTGTTACTGCCGGTTGCCGGTCTGGGTTCGCGCGCCAAAGCGGGGGCATGAATTTTATTCCGGCTGCTCACGACCAAAACTTTATGAATGGGCGGGCAAAGGTTTTATTCGATCCGTCTCAATTCGTGAACCTGGACGGATAAAAGGTGTTCGACTTTTCCATCTTGCGAGCATCCTCGCGTTCATTGAACGCTGTGAAATGGAAGCGAAATCCGACTTGGTTGACACCGGCAAACAACCATAAACATGGGTGGATTTGTTGTTACTGGGTGTTGTTACTGGCCCACTGAATTGAATAAAACCCTTTAAAATCAAGATGGCGGAGAGAGGGGGATTCGAACCCCCGATACGGCTTTTGACCGTATAACGGTTTAGCAAACCGCCGCCTTCAGCCACTCGGCCATCTCTCCACTATTGATAATCAACGACTTGTGATGATACTTGCGGCCTGACTTGACAATTTGATACTGCCATTTGATACTGCTTGCATGAAATCAAGACAAGCAGGGACAAAAGCCGCCACGGCTGCAAAGTGGCAGCGCACACAGTATTCAAATTTAATCCGCTACGTTCCATCGGGTAAATATTTCGCACGGTTGCGCGTTGCTGGCAAGCTCATTATCAAAAGCCTCAAGACCAACCGGCTACCGTTTGCCAAGCTCCGGTTGAACGATCTGGAGAAAAACGAACGCGAGGCGGCGGAGTCCGGCGCGTCGGCCAGCAACGGAAGAATGACCTTTGGCGAGTGTGTAAAGATTTTCAGGGAGCAAACGGAAGCCAGCAACCTTTTGAAGCCGTCCACGAAACATTACCGGCACGAAACTCTCATCAGCATTTTGAAATCATGGCGCGGCATTGAATCACGCGATGTTCGCCAGATCAGCGCCGCCGACTGCAACACTTGGGCGGCGAAATTCAGCAAACAGTATTCCGCCACGCGCTACAACGGGGCGATTGGCGTCCTGCGGGCAATTTTTGAGACGGCGATTCAGGCCGGGGCGCTTTACCGCAATCCAGCGGCGGTTATCAAGCGGGCGCGGGTGCGTCTGCCTCACCTTGCCTTGCCCGACACGGAGCAATTTGAACGCTTCGTAAATGAAATCCAAAGCGCGAACGGACGGGATTCAAAAAAGTGCGCCGACATGGTTCGCTTTCTGGCGTATGGCGGCTTTCGCGTGTCGGAAGCCCGCAACATAACTTGGGGCGACTGTGATTTTTTCAAAGGTGAAATAACCGTGCGCGGCGACGTGGACACCGGCACGAAAAATTGGAGTGTCCGGCGCGTGCCGATGATTCCCGAAATGCGGCAACTATTGGAGCAGTGGCGGGCAAATCGAATGAATGAACCGCTCACCAATCCGGTGATGCGCGTCAAAGAATGCCTTCTGGCCATGCGACGGGCGGCAAAAGTTGTGGGCATGGCGCAAATCACTCACCACCACTTGCGCCATTTGTTCGCCACACGCTGCATTGAAAGCGGCGTGGACATTCCGACGGTTTCGCGTTGGCTTGGACACCGTGACGGCGGCGCGCTGGCCATGCGCGTTTATGGCCACTTGCGCGAGCAACATTCCGTCGCAATGGCGCAAAAGGTTTTCTTTTCAAAAAATCATGCCTCGAACATCATTCAACTCAACAAAGATTCCCTCGCATGAACCGCAAAAGGCCAACGGCAAAAGAGCTTGGGAAAATACGAGCGTGGATAATATCACTTAACCCGGAACAACGCCAAAAGCTTCGGGAGTTAAGGACGAAAGTCTGGTGGTGGCGATGGGGTGAAATTCGACACGCCTTCAAAAACCCAACCTACCCAACGCGCTTTACTTGTTCCTTTTCGCAAAAAGCCGAGAGAATCGCCCGCAACTATGAACTCATGCGGCGTTCAACGGGCGGGGAAATATTCACTGAAAACTATTTGGAATTATCCCGAACGGAGCGAACGATTGCTTACACAATATGGAGTGCTGCCTATGAACCACCATACCGGCAAGTTTTTGATGCAAATAAAAAACCCACGTTGTTAGGCTGGACTGACGATCCGCATCGCATCGAATGGAATCTGTTTCTTGATGATAGAACTTTGCAAGAAGCGTTTATCGAATACATAAACCGATACCGGACTGTTCAGGGTATTTCACCCCGGCATCGGTTGAAGGGGAAAAAATTTCGCGGCGTGTCTTGGAATTACATCGAAATTTTGGACTGCATAAAATTTGGGATTGTAACAAAACCCAATCCCGGCCAACGCAGCGCTGCAAGCGTTGCCCGTCGTCTGGCGAAAGAGTTTTTCGATGCTTACAACGAAGCAATAAGAGCATACAACGAAAGATTTGACCCCCTTGACGATTTTCTTTCGCTGGGCGATTTCGAGGAAATTGAGCAATTTTAGGGTGAGTTAATAGTTTTGAAAAACTATTCACTCGTAGCTTTTTGTTAAAAAGGGGTATTTATAGATAGGCAATATGCCAGACATATTGCCAGATCAACAAACAGATAACGCCAGCCAAACATTACCACGGCTGGCCTACACGATGGAAGAGACCGCCGAGATTCTCGGCGTCTCTTACATAACCGTTCACAGGCTGCTTAAGCGCGGCCTGCTTCGCAGTTCAAAGGCCTTGCGCCACAAACTCATTCCGATGACAGAAATTCAAAGGTTTCTAAAGGCCACGCTGGAATGAACTCTCGTTTAATTCCAAAACGGACGCTTGAAAAACTTGCCGCTCCCGCCGCGCCGGGTGAACGGCACGCTCAAATTGTGGAAATTGTTTGTTCATTGGTGGCCAGTGGATTGAATCCCCAAGCGATCTTTTGCCAAGTGAGGCCAAATTACGCCCAAGACGTGAGCGACGCGGAAATCCACCGCGTTATCCAATGGGCTGCGGAAAAAAATCTCAAGCGAAGTGTGGTACATCCGAAATTTGAGCGCACGCGCCACACGACAGACGAAACGCGAACGGGCGATTGCAATGAACGGATCAAACAATTTCTAAACGGGTTTTCATGCGATGAGATTGATCTTTGGGAAGCCTCGGCTTGGCGACCGCTGGAAGATTGGCGCTTTGACTCGCTCATGTTTCTCGCCGGAATGTATCAAGTCGGAGAACTCATTAACATTGTCACCGAATTTTCAGAAGATGTCGACAAGGCAAATCCCAAAGGCTACGGCCAAACGCTTACCCGCGATGAATGGATGCGGAAAATCCGCGACGGCGGCACGCCGCAAAGCGAAGCGGGCGCTTGGATACGGATGAATCCGACCGACGGGCGGGGGATCATGGATAAAAACATAACGGCTTACCGCTTTGCCTTGATCGAATTCGACAAAATCCCATTCCCCCTGCAATTGGCGCTCTTGGCGCGGCTACCGCTTCCGATTAACGCCATTCTTACGAGCGGCGGCAAATCAGTTCACGCATGGGTGCGGGTTAGCGCTCCCGACGTTGAAACTTACCGCGAAACCGCTAACAGGATGTTTTTGCTGCTAAAACCATTTGGCGTGGATCAAGCGAACAAAAACCCTAGCCGCCTAAGCAGGCTTGTGGGCGCAGAGCGAATTATTGGTGGCGGGGACACGCTAGGCAGCGCGGGAAGCAGCGTAACGGGCGCTGCAGGTAGGCAGCGGTTGCTCTACTTAAACCCCGATAATACGGGAGAGAACGCCATTTTATGAACACGCCTACTCTTGAACCGCTGGAAAAGGCACTTGCCCAAGCTGAAAAGGTGGCGGGGGTGGGGGGCGAAAACGGCGAAAATGACGCCTCACTTTCGCCACTTTCGCCACTTTCGCCAGGGGGACAAGACTTGCAGAGGGCAATCTATCCCGAAAAATCTTGGTTTGTCCGTTATATGGACTTTGCGCGAACCCGCGAAGAAAGCGCGGATTGCTATTTGATCGGCTCAATTATTCCGGTTATGGGGGCGTGTTTGGGCAGGAAAATCGCATTTGCGTGGGGCGACCGCTTTATTTATCCGAATTTCTTTGCGATGCTGGCCGGAAAACCCGGTGATCGAAAAAGCTCCGCAATAAACTTGGCCGGGGAATTCGCCCATAAAGTTCTCGAACCAAAACATTTTTTACCCGACGCCATGAGCGCAGAAGCGCTGTTTGACGAATACAACGAGGAAAAAGGCGGCTCGCCTGACAAAATTTTAATTGCCGATGATGCCAACTCGTTTTTGGGGCTTTTACAAAAAACCAATTACGGTGAAAGAATCGGGCAACGATTATTGAGTCTATTCGATTGTAAGGGGCTTTTCGAGTCATTCCGGCGGAACGAGGAAAATAATAATACTTCCCGCCGGAAAATTCCGGAAACTTCAACCAGCATGGTTTTGGGAGCTACATTTAATAACTGCCAATTTCAGGGGCAAGAAATACGCTCCGGTCTGCAACGGCGGTTTAATTATTATGTCGCGGAAAAACACGGACGGTTTATTTCCATTCCGCCAAAATCGGCTCATTTAGAATTTTTGCGAATTGTTGAAATACTAAAAAAAATTCGGGGAATAAAAAACGGCCACACGTTTTCTTTTGGGGGAAAAGCGCTCGAAAGTTGGACGGAATTTCAGAAAAAAAACCGTCAGCGCATGGAAAATGAGAGTTGTGGAAATGAAACCCATATTTCCCGATTAAACGGCCAGCCGGAACACGTTTTGAAACTGGCCATGATTTTTGAAGTGTCCGTTTGGCTTGAAAACGATGGTGAATTACCGGCGGAAATATCAGTGGAAACGCTAAAAAGGCCATTGAACATTCGGAACTTTGCCTTGCTGCCGGAAAAGCGCTCGATTCAATTTCTAATCGCGCCCAAATTCAGACCGAAGCGGATACTTTATTAGCAAGAATAGTGGCGGATTTTCCTCGAAAACAAAAGACCGGCTGGATTGAACTCACGAAAACGGATTTAACAGCGAAATATGCGGCGCACGGCGGACGAAATAAATGGGCGTTATCAGCCGATGATCTTTATTTGCGGTTTATTCCCGATTTAATTCGGCGTGGAAAAGCACGGGAAATTCCGCGACCGGGCAAACAACCGGCTTTTGCGTTCTGCGATGAGGATTCTTAACTGCGTGAGCGGAAAAAATTTGGCCTCAAATCATTCAAAACTTAATTGAATAACATTATGAACGCAAAACAAACGATTCCACTGGTCGCAACCCTCGCCCCGGCACTCGTTGCTGCTCTCCCACTTCTCGTGATGGTCGGCGCTGTCGGCTTAGTGATATATGGGCTGTCATCTGACGATGATACGGAAAAGAAACCGGAAAAAACGCCAGCGGACGCCGAGGCGGAACGATGCCGGAAAGAGGCGGAAACCGCGTCAAAAACCCCTATTTTCCGGCCAATTCCGGCGGAAATTCCGGTCAAGCCTGCCTCCGCGCCTGCGGTTGCCATTATTCCGCCTCATTCCGTTGAAATTTACTCACCTGCACCCGTGCCTGCCGCCGTCACTGCGCCAAAAATCGTGACGCAAGCCCCGCCACCGCCGCCGACCAAAATGAAAGTTATTACGCCAGCAGACGTTGCAAGCGTCTTCCATCACGGCGCACGCGCACTAACCCGACAAGCGGCAGTTGCGGCTTTGAAAAGTCTTGGTTTCGGCAAGACGGCGGCTTATGACGCACTTTCTAGGAGCGGACGCTTTGCAGATTTGCTGCATTTCGCGCCGGACGGAACAATTACTTGGACGGACTAGGCAAACTGCCCGCTGTCTCATTACTCGCCGCAAATAAAAACGCGCCTAAAGCGAAAATAGGAAGTCAAAATTCCGCGAATTTACCCGAAAATTACGATTTTCTCAGGCAACGCAAAATTCGATCGAATTTTTACAATAACGCAGCCAATTAACGTCAGCGACGGTGGCAAAAAAAGCGGGGAAAGCGATTTTATCGGTTTATTTTCGGCTTATGCGAATAAAACAAAAATCGGTCGAGTTAAACTCGACCGATTTTTAAGAAACGCTTTTTAACAGGTGTATCCGCATGGCGGATAGTGAACCAGTCTGCGTTATCTAACTTTGTCTTGATTCCATTAAGACAAAGGAATAGTAAACGCTTACATTATGAACAGCAAGGGAAAAATCTCTCGCGGGGAAGATTCAAATTTGCACATCAGCTTCGATGTCGGCCACAGTTCAATCGGCTGGGCGGTTTTGGAAAAAACCGGCCACCAAATTTCCGATATTAAAATACTCGGTTGCGGCAGCGTCGTTTTCCGCGCCGATGATTGCCTTGCCAGTTCCCGGCGTGCGTATCGCCGCCAGCGTCGGCATATCCGTTCGACCAAGCAACGAATCGCGCGGATGAAAATTCTTTTGAAACAACTCAGCGTTTTGACTATGGCTGAATTAGACAGACCCGGCTGCGCGTGGCCGTGGAAATTGGCAGCGCAAATCCTACAAGACGGAAAATTGCTTACATGGCCGGAACTTTGGGACGTGCTTCGCTGGTATGCACACAATCGCGGATACGATGGAAATCGCCGCTGGAGCGCAGCCGAAGCCGAGGCGCAAAAAGAAGATTCGGAAAAAGAGGCTAATGCGCGCTTATTCATGGATAAATATGGAACAAAGAGTATGGCGGAAACGTTTTGCGTTATGAGCGGAATTAACCCTTTAGGCAAAAAGAAATCCGCCAATCTTCCCGGCGATAAACGCCCGAAAGGACAAAACGCCGCATTCCCGCGTGAAATCGTTGAGCGTGAAGTGCGGCAAATTTTGCAAAAGCATTTTGGCAAATTGGAAAAAGTGGATGCAAATGTTGAGCGGGTTTTATTGGGCAACGACAGCAACGACAAACTCGCTTGGCAGGCCATCCCCTGTCCTGATTTGAAATTGCCGAAACGCTACGAAGGCGGATTGCTTTTCGGCCAGCTTGTTCCACGCTTTGATAATCGCATTATTTCCACTTGCCCAATCAGCGGCCAGAAAGTCCCTTCACGCAATTGCCCAGAATTTCTGAATTTCCGCTGGGCTATGCAACTGGCTAATATTCGTATCGCGTGCGTGGGAGAAAAAGATTTGCGCCCTCTCACGGTTGTGGAAAGAAAAGTGATTGACCAAGCAGTTCGAGAAAAGGGCGGCGTTACTCCATTCCAACTCAAATTGCTTGTGAGGGAAAAAACGAAATGCGTGCGTGATGATTTGGAACAGATGTTGATGCTTCCGGATTTTGAAAAGGCTTTGTTGCTTGACCCAGTGCAAAAAATGATTTCGGCGGATGACTTTCAATCATTTTGGAAATTGCTGCCAGACCGTCTGCAAAAACGTCTGCGCGGGCAATGGCGGCGCGGCAAAGTTTTCTCGTTGGCACAAATCCGCAAACAATCCGAATCGTTCAGTGATGTCATTGCGTTTGACGCTGAATTGCAAAGACAACTTGACGCACATAACAGCAAAGCGAAAAAAATGGAAAAGCAAATAACGCGCGAGAAATGGCTTCAAAGGCCTTTCCCGTCCAAGCCGCTCAAGCTGGATGGACGTGCTGCGTTCGCGCGGCATTTGCTCAAACAGGCTTTCGAAGAAGTCATGGCGGGCAAACATCCACAGGCAGAAGGCGGCTGTCTTTTCATCAGCGAGGAAATCCGACAGAAAGAATTGAACCGCGAAATTACGGAGCAAACCAATAATCACCTTGTCCGCCATCGGTTACTGATTTTGGAACGTTTGCTGAAGGACATAATTAAGGAATACGCGGGTGGCAAAAGGGAGCGTATCGTCAAAATTACGATTGAGGTGAACCGTGACTTGCGTGAAATGTCCGGCATGACGGCCAAAGAAAAGGCGATGGATTTGGGATCACGAATTGCCAATCATCGCGCCGTTGCCAAAAAACTGGAAAAGGCGTTTGCAGAAGAAAGCAACGGCAAGTCCATCCGTATCACGGCAGGTTTGATTCGCAAGGCACGCATTGCGGAAGACCTCGGCTGGATATGCCCTTACACTGGTCAGCCTTACGAACCAAAAAATTTGATCACTCGCTCCGTGGACAAAGATCATATCGTGCCGCGCTCGGAACGCGCTTCCGATTCACTTGATTCTTTGGTCGTTACTTTTCCGGCAGTCAATAAATGGAAAGGCAAACGCACGGCTTACGAATTCGTGGAGCAGGAACAAGGCAAGGCCGTTCCTGATTTGCCGAATCTATCCATTGTGAGTCTCATGCGTTACAAACAATTTGTGGAAGGCTTGGAAGCTTACAAAGGCCACGACGACGACAAACGCCGGAAGAAAAAGCGCAAGGAATTGATGTTGCTGCCTAAATACGAAGAAAAAGAATTCACTCCGCGCGACCTGACGCAGACATCGCAACTGGTGCGGCTAGGCGCACAGGTATTGAAACGCACGTTCGCCGATTGTGAGGAAAAACCAACAATCATTTCCCTGCCGGGCTCTGTTACCGGCACGGTTCGCAAGGCTTGGAAAGTTCTCGGCTGCTTGAGCCTTGCCAATCCGCAAGTGCTTGACGAAAACGCCGAAGTGAAAAACAAAACTGACATTCGAGACATCACGCATTTGCATCACGCGCTTGACGCTTGCGTGCTTGCTTTGTCGTCTCATTTCATCCCTAACGATGGCCGCGTTTGGGAACTTATTGTAAAACGTAATCTGAGCGACTTGGAAAAACAGCAACTTACGGCACTTGGCGTTTTCGGTTTCACCGGAGAAAAGCGTTTTGAAATGCGCGACTTGGACGACAACCTTAAAGAGCAAATCCGCCAACGCCTTGCCGAGAAGCGAGTCGTGCAACACATCCCGGCACGGATGGATGGTTTGCGCGTCGAGCAAAACACTTGGCGCGTTGTTGCCGTGAGGGATGATGAAGTAATCTTGCGTCAGCGCGTCCGCCAACCAGACGGCACACGCCGGGAAAAAATGACCGAGGAAAAACCAGCAAAGCTTTTGGGCTTAAATCCTACAAATGGAAAGGGTAAGCTTGCAAGGAATAAAGGCGCGCTGGTGATTCCTGATAATTTTGGCGTGGCACTTGACCCGCAACCAACCGTCATTCCATTTCACAAAGTTTGGACGCGATTGCAGGAACTAAAAAAAGCTAACGGTGGAAAAATGCCGCGCGTTTTGCGGAATGGTCACTTGATTCGCTTCAAGGAAAAAAATAAAGAGCAAATTTGCCGGGTGTTCTCGATCAAGAATAGCGCACGAGGCATTATGTTAGATTTTGGATCGCCGGATGAAGTTTCCTGCTCGCGCAATAACAATCACCTCAGCTCTTTTTTAAAAGGTGGATTGCAGATTGTTAAAGGCAGATTGACTGGCATCCCATGTCCTACCACATCGTCTGCATAGATTCGCCTCAATGTTCTATCAGTTGTAACGACGAACAGTTGACGTGCAAAACACTGGAAGGTGAACGCAAAGTTCCGCTTGAAGATGTTGCATCAATTATTATCACCAGTTTTTCGGCTAACATTCACAGCCAACTTTTTGTGGAAGCTGCCAAACATGGCGTTGCACTCATCATTTGCGAATCATTTAAGCCGATCAGCCTTGTGCTTCCGGCAAATCGTTCCACCGACACAATTCTTTCACGCGCGATGCTCACACTCACGCCGCGTGTCCGCGCGCATTTGTGGCAAAAGACAGTTAATGCCAAGTGTCAAAACCAATTTGCGCTCGCCGAACATATCGCGCCACATGACAAATGGCTTACGGGTTTGCGGGATGCGGCTTTCAGCAAAAAGCCGCACAAGGAAGCAATTTGTGCAAAAATGTTCTGGCAAATCTTTGGCAGGACGTTGAACGACGAAAAGTTTGTCCGCGACCGAGCGCACGGCGGTTTGAATCACTTTCTGAATTATGGCTACGCAGTTTTGCTTTCAACAGTGCTGCAAAAACTTTTCGGCGTTGGCCTTGATCCGACTTTCGGTATATCACACACCGCCCGCGAGCGCAGCACGCCGCTCGCGTATGATTTGATGGAACAATTCCGGCCATGCGTGGACTGGCGCGTTGTCCAATGGGTAAGGAAAAATACAGACCCGAACAAGTGGGAAGTGACAAAGGAGTTTCGTAAATGGGTTACTGGCTTTCCGCTAGAGCGCGTGGACTATCTTGATTTGACATTGGAAATTCGGGGCGTCATCGAAGGGGTTGTGCGAGGTTTTCGCAAGGCTGTAATTGAAAATCAGCCACGCCATTACAAACCGTGGACACCAAAAAATTCAAAATGGGTTGGCTAATTGTCGCATTTGATTTGCCGGTCGGCACGAAGAAACAGCGCAAAGCCGCGACTGATTTCCGAAATTATCTTATTGATGATGGTTATCAAATGGTGCAGTTTAGCGTTTATGCGCGGGCGTGCGTCTCGTTCGCTCGACAAGAAACACACCTTGACAGGCTCAAAAAGAACCTGCCGCCGGAAGGGAGCGTGCGCGCGGTTTTCGTGACGCGGGCACAATGGGAACGCTCCTACGTTATTCAAGGCTCGCCCGCAACCGAGGCCGAAGCCGAAGAAATCCCCGAACAAATTCAACTCTGGTAGCTTTGCAAGCACGACAAAACCAGTGGGTTATAACCACCCATTCTGCCGCGCCCATTTTTGGAATCAAGGCAAAGCTATGGCTGGCAAGGCCAACAAAGGCAAGTCATTCTGCCGCGCCCATTTTTGGAATCAAGGCAAAGCTCGAGCTTGCGCCGCGTGGTGGCGGTGGCTATTCTGCCGCGCCCATTTTTGGAATCAAGGCAAAGCAAGTGACCAGCCGCCAGTCCTGCCAGTGTCATTCTGCCGCGCCCATTTTTGGAATCAAGGCAAAGCTACACGCTCAAGTTCGACTTGAAAGACTTATTCTGCCGCGCCCATTTTTGGAATCAAGGCAAAGCAAAGTTAGTCTTTCCATTTGCCGGTTGCAATTCTGCCGCGCCCATTTTTGGAATCAAGGCAAAGCGACAAATCTGCTTTGGAATCTTCCATACGAATTCTGCCGCGCCCATTTTTGGAATCAAGGCAAAGCTTCCATCCATCGGTTTCGCGCTGCTCATTGATTCTGCCGCGCCCATTTTTGGAATCAAGGCAAAGCTCGTCGTGCCGACGCATTGGTGCGACCCGGATTCTGCCGCGCCCATTTTTGGAATCAAGGCAAAGCCTGTTTTTCGGCCTGACGCTGTGCCTGCCATTCTGCCGCGCCCATTTTTGGAATCAAGGCAAAGCGGGCTCTTCGTATGGAGCCGTGCCGGGATTATTCTGCCGCGCCCATTTTTGGAATCAAGGCAAAGCTGCGAGCGCCGAGGCGTAGTTCGTATAAAATTCTGCCGCGCCCATTTTTGGAATCAAGGCAAAGCACCGGCCGGCGTACCTCAACCAGACCTTCAATTCTGCCGCGCCCATTTTTGGAATCAAGGCAAAGCGCTTTGAAGGCAGTCAAAGGAAAGGACTACATTCTGCCGCGCCCATTTTTGGAATCAAGGCAAAGCTCGTCGTGCCGTGCCACTGGTGCGACCCGGATTCTGCCGCGCCCATTTTTGGAATCAAGGCAAAGCTCGAGCTTGCGCTGCAAAGCGGCGGTGGCAATTCTGCCGCGCCCATTTTTGGAATCAAGGCAAAGCAATGGTGCGGGTGGGGGTCATAAAGTGTTAATTCTGCCGCGCCCATTTTTGGAATCAAGGCAAAGCAGCGCGGGGACGGCGACAAACGCCCCCTCCATTCTGCCGCGCCCATTTTTGGAATCAAGGCAAAGCTTCTCCCTCCGTTCCGCCTCGTCGAGCTTGGATTCTGCCGCGCCCATTTTTGGAATCAAGGCAAAGCATCAAGGTTTCTCCAGACATATTGGCCTTCATTTTGCCGCGCCTCTGTTGGGAATCAAGGCAAGGCAGCGCGGGGACGGCGCAACCTGTTGCTGGCGAGCAGTAGTTCAGTAACAGAAATTAGCTGCCTGAAAAGGCATAATTTGATACTGCCATTTGATACTACTTACCTTTTTTTGAGCTAAAATCGGAGAAAGTGGTTAAAATATTTGAAGAAGCAAAAGCTTAGAATCGCCAATAATGACAAGGTGATTTAACGATTGTGAATTTGGGATGAAATGGGATCAAATTGAATTCTTGAATTAGCAAACCGCCGCCTTCAGCCACTCGGCCATCTCTCCACCGCGCCCAGTGAAACCTGCCCGCGCCCGGCACTCAAGCAAATTTTCCGCCGGGCGCGGAAGATTTCGAGCTTGCGTTTTTGGGCTTCACACGGAAGATTGCACGCCCATTATGCAACCACAAGACACACCAACCGCCTTTCTTTTCAAGTTGTGGCCCTGGATTGAGGCCAACAAAAACCGGATCATCGTCGGCACGGGAATTATCATTGTCGCCGTTTTTGTCTATTCATTTTTTTCCTGGCAACGGGACCAAAGGGAAATCATTGCGGGGAGGGCGTTGACGCAATTGACTCTTTCCAACCCGGACAATGCGGGCGCCAGCCAGTTGGGCGACGCGTATTTGAAAATCGCCGGCGAATATCCGGGCACGCTTGCCGGGCGCCGCGCGTGGTTGCAGGGCGCGGCGGCGCTGTTTGCCGCGGGCAGGTTCGCCGACGCACAGGCGCAATTCCAAAAATTTCTCGACGCCCATCCCGACGGCGACTTTTCCGCATCGGCGGCGCTCGGCGTGGCGGCCAGCCTCGAGGCACTGGGCAAATCGGATTTGGCCATCGGCGCTTATCAGCGCGTCGTCAACGGTTTTTCAGATGTCGTGGCGGCGAACATCGCAAAATTTGCGCTTGCCGGGATTGACGAACGGCAGGGAAAATTCACCGACGCGCTCAATGTTTATGAAAGCATCGCCCGCTCCAGTCCCGGCAGCGTATCCGCATCGGAAGCCGGGATGCGCGCGGTGGAATTAAGAACCAAATTGGCATCTGCAACGTCCGCCGCCGGCAAACCCTGAGTATGAAGCTTTCTATCGTCGGAACCGGCTACGTCGGTCTGGTCACGGGAGCTTGTTTCGCCGAGGTCGCCCACCACGTCACCTGCGTGGATAATGACGCGGCCAAGGTCAAACTGCTCCAGTCCGGCGGCATTCCCATTTACGAGCCGGGACTCGAAGAACTCGTGAAGAAAAACACGGCCGCCGGCCGACTTGCGTTCACGACCAGCATCGCCGACGGCGTCAAAATATCCGACGTGATTTTCATCGCCGTGCCAACGCCGCCGCTGCCGGACGGTTCGGTGGATTCGAGTTTCGTCGAAAAAGTCGCGCGCGAAATCGCCGCCGCCATGACGACCTACAAAATCGTTGTGGACAAAAGCACCGTGCCGGTCAAGACCGGCGAAAAAGTCGCCGAAACCATCAAGCGCTATTGCCAGGCGAAGGTGGACTTTGATGTGGTGAGCAATCCCGAATTCCTGCGCGAAGGCTTCGCCGTCGGCGACCTGATGAAACCGGACCGGATTGTCGTCGGCGTCCGTTCGCAACGTCCCGCCGCGGCGATGAAGGAGATTTACACGCCGTTCAACGCGCCCATCATCATCACCGACATCAACTCCGCCGAGCTCATCAAGCACGCCTCCAATTCGTTTCTGGCGCTCAAAATCTCCTACATCAACGCCATCGCCGCGCTTTGCGAAGTGGCCGGCGCGAATGTGCAGGAGGTCGCCGCCGGCATGGGCATGGACGAACGCATCGGCCGCCGCTTTCTCAGCGCCGGCATCGGCTTTGGCGGCAGTTGTTTCCCGAAGGACCTCAGCGCCTTCATCAAAATCGCCGAGCAGATCGGTTACGATTTCCGGCTGCTCAAGGAAGTTCAGCGCATCAACGCCGAGCAGATGGAGCGGTTCATCAAAAAAATCACCGACACGCTGTGGGTGCTCAAAGACAAAAAAATCGGCGTGCTCGGCCTCGCCTTCAAACAAAACACCGACGACGTGCGGATGTCGCCGGCAATTGAACTCTGCCAACGCCTGCAAAAAGAGGGCGCGACACTGCGCGTCCACGATCCGAAGGCGATGGAAAAAGCCCGGGCAGCGCTTGCGAACGTGACTTATGTGGATGATATGAACGCCGTGGCCGAGGGTTGCGACGCGCTGGTGGTGGCCACCGAATGGGACGAGTTCAAGCAGCTTGACCTCGAGCGCGCCCGCAAGTCACTCAGCCATCCCATCATGTTCGACGGACGCAACCTGTTCGACCGCGGAGAAATGGAACGGCTCGGCTGGATTTACAAGAGCGTGGGCCGGTAAAGTTTGTAATCTTAATCTTTATCTTAATCTTGCTCTTAATCTATTCGGCGGATGATTAAGATTACGATCAGGAGCAGGATTGAGAGATGAAACCAAAGTGCATTGACGTTTCTGCGGCCTTAATCTTTCGCGGTGGCAAACTGCTAATCACCCGGCGCCGGGACGATGCCCATCTCGGCGGGCTTTGGGAATTTCCCGGCGGCAAACGCGAAGCGGACGAGACTTTCGAGCGGTGCCTGGTTCGCGAATTGCGCGAGGAACTCGGCGTGGAATCTTCCGTTGGCGAAGTTTTCGATGAGGTCACACACGCTTACCCGGAAAAGACGGTCCGCCTGAAGTTTTTCCTCTGCCGGCTGGTACGGGGAGAACCCCAGCCGCTCGGTTGCGGGGCGGTCAAATGGGTGAGAAAATCGGAATTGGCTGAATACGCATTTCCAGCCGCCGACGCGCGCCTGCTGGACAAATTGAGCGCTTACGACTTCCCGTAGACTTCCTCGATGATCTGGCGGAAATTATTTTCCCCCACGTTGACGATGTTCATTTCACGTTTGGCGTTTTCCGGCGAATCACTGGCGTGCGCGGCGTTGACCATGATGGTGGAGCCGAATTCGCGGCGGATGGAGCCGGGCGGCGCCTTGGACGGATCAGTCGGGCCAAGCACGTCGCGGATTTTGGCAACGGCATTCACACCTTCATAAATCAGCGCGATGCACTTTTCCGTGCCGGGCCGGGTCCATTCTTCGCGCGGCAGTTCGGACGGCGCATGACCGGACATGAAACGGATGATGTTCTCAAACTGGTGCTCGCCGAACGTCTCGCAGAGAACTTCTCCCAGCTGTTTTTCCTCGGCGGCGCCAATTTTGATGGAGAACTCCTTTTCCAGCGCGGCCCTGGTCCTGGTCCCGACCGCGTCCTTGAGCTTGGTACGGAGGACTTCGCGGACGGGTCCGTAAAAGTCCATCGCCTGCGCGACGCTCATGCGGTGGACCTTGATCCCCACGATGTAAAGGCCGGCGCGCGAGAAGAAATCTATGACATTGCCGGGGCGGCCGGTTGCGAAGCGGAAATTGTCCGGTTTGATGAGCACAAGGGTGCGCTGGCCGTTCTCGCCGGGCTGGAAGGCAATGACCTTTTCCAAAACCCCGCCGTCACTGTCGGAATAACGCGCCCACAATTTGAGTTTCGTCTCGGCTTCCTCCACGTTGGGTGCGGCCAGCACCGCCGGTTCGAAGTAGCGTACCTGCCCGTTTTCCTCCAAAATCAAATCGCCGTAAGTGTCCCGGATGGTTTCGCCCATGCGCCGATCCGGACCGAGATTGCCGACGACCGAACGGATCTTTCGCACCGCTTCATCGCCGCGAAACAAAAGTGTCATCACCCGCCGTCGCCGCCCGGTTTTGGGGTCCGGCGAAAAATTTTGCAGGACGTATTGTTTGAGCAGCTCCTGGATTTTCCGGTCCTGCGGGTCGTACGCCGAAACGATGGTTTCGGCATATTGCCCCACCAGTTCGGCGCTGGGCGCGAACATGCGCGCCGCCGCCAGGTCCAGACCCGTGCGCGTAATAAGCCGGCTCAAGATTCCGCCCGTGCGTGACTTGTAGAGCGAATAGGGGGTGATGATGACGTAGGCGAGCTGTTGGGACATAATTAGCCCGTCGCAGTCGGTGGGGGTTGAGTTGCGCCACTGGGAGCGGCCTTGCCGCCCAAAATCTTGAACATCACCGTGCCGCAGGTCGGGCACTTGCCTTTGATGGCCTTGCGCCCATTCTTCATCGTTTCTTCAACGCCATTGGCAATCTCTTTCTTGGCCTTGCATTTGACGCAATATCCTTCAGCCATAAAATCTTTGCCGCCCGCGCTTCATGCCCAAACGGCGTAAATAGGTTAACGGCACTAACCCGCCAAAGCAACTCGGAAAGGGAAACAATATAACTTGTTTAATATAAGTCAGTTAAATCTGTTACTTTATGGGAATGGCGGTGCGCTTGTTTGGTGCGGCAGGCTGGCCGGCACCTGGCAGGCGGGAAGCCCATCCGCCATATTCGGCGACGGCGCAAAGGCCGGTACCTTGAGGCAAGAACGCGTTTTAAAGCTTATTTTCCGCCGCCTGTTTCCGCAGTTCCGTTTTCAGGATTTTCCCCGTCGCATTGCGCGGCAGCGCGGGTAGAAAGACAATTTGCTTCGGCAATTTGTAATCTGCCAGTTTGCTGCGGATGTATTGGTGCAACGCTTTTTCGTCGAGCGTCCGGCCTTCCGCCACCGCGACAAATGCCACCGGCTGCTCGCCTTTGCGCAGGTCGGGCATGCCGATGACTGCCGCCTCCTTCACGCCGGGAAACTGGTAAATCACCTCCTCAATCTCACGCGGATAAACGTTGATACCGTTCACCAGCAGCATGTCCTTCTTGCGGTCGGTGATGTAATAATAACCCTCCGCGTCGCGATACCCCACGTCGCCGGTGCAAAGCCAGCCATCGCGCAAAACTTTCGCCGTTTCTTTCGGCTGATTCCAATAGCCGCGCATCACGTTCCCGCCGCGAATGCAGATCTCGCCGATGGCGCCGACGGGCAATTCCTGGCCGGCATCGTCGCGGATGCTCAACTCCACGTTCGGGAGCGGTTTGCCAATCGAGCCGGGCTTGTTGATGCCGTAGATGGGATTCACCGTGGCCACCGGACTGCTTTCAGTCGGGCCGTAGCCTTCGCGCAGCGGAAACGGAAACTTCCGCGTGAACTCGTTGAACACCTCCACCGGCAACGGCGCGCCGCCGCTGATGCAAAGCCGCAGCGGCAGCCGGCCGAATTCCGGCACCGCCAGCAGTGCGCGGTAAAAGGACGGCACCGCCGGCAGGATCGTGCCGCGATGCCGCGCGATTTCCTCCAGCACCTGCTTGAACGGATGCAGCGTTTTCAACAGCAGAATCCCGCAGCCGCACAGCACCGGCAGCAGCGTGCCCACCGTAAACATGAAGCTGTGAAACTGCGGCAGCGCCACCACGACGCGTTCGTCCTCCCGAACATCGAGCGCCGCCATACAGCTCGCCACGTTATGGAGAAAATTGCCGTGCGTAAGCATCGCGCCCTTCGGATGGCCGGTCGTGCCGGAGGTGTAGAGCAGTGCCGCGAGGTCTTTCTCGGAACACGAAGAGGGAGAACGGAGGATGGAGGATGGATTGAGCGCGGCGAATTCTTCGACGCGCAACATTTCGAGCGATGGAAGCGCGGCCTTCAAAACTTCAAAGTGTGCCGCCAGTTCCGCGTCGGTGATAAGCACGTTCGCGCCGGAATCGTTTACGATGTAACTCACCTCGGCGGGCTTAAGGAAGTTGTTGATGGGCACGACGACGCCGCCGGCCGAAAAAATGCCGAACACCGCCGGCACAAACTCAGGACAATTCTTCACCCATAGCGCCACGCGGTCGCCGGGCTTCACACCAAATCCGGATCGCAAGTGCGCGGCAACTTTTTGCGACTGCGCGAGGAGTGCGGCGTAGGAAATCTCCGTTTCGCCGCAAAAGATGGCGGTTTTGGTCGCGTGCTTTTCCGC